>Ga0180223_1000585_pt1 | contig 42882 bp, 40 predicted proteins | sample eDN5th30CKraftOP_FD_151337 | JGI IMG/M metagenome (GOLD analysis project Ga0180223, IMG submission 151337) | Enriched Organic Plus compost microbial communities from Emeryville, California, USA - eDNA 5th pass 30_C Kraft OP (version 2) (version 2) ... | reverse complement strand
GGAATGACGGCGCCGACGTCCTTATGATGGTGAATAAAGGCGCCTGTGGGGGTGACGGCGGGGCCGCACGGATGCGACGCTGACCGAAGTGTTGTCTCGGTGCCCCTGATGCCGCCGCGGCGCATAGACTGCTTTTCTCGGACTTGAATTCTGACTGACCATGACCAGGAACTTGACGCTCGACCCTCTCTCTCGCCGGCCTGTCGCCGCGCCGGAGCGCAGCGCAGGCATGCAGCCGCGCATGGCCGCCTGGATGGCGCCGCGGCTGGCGGACGATGACCGCAAGGGCAAGCCGCCAGCTGGCGGCGATCCGAATGTCGCCGTCATCACCAAGACCAAGCCGCAGACCAAGCGGCCGAACCTGTATCGCGTGCTTATATTGAACGACGATTACACGCCGATGGAGTTCGTCGTGCATGTGATCGAGCGTTTCTTCGGCAAGGATCACGAAGCCGCAACCCGCATCATGCTCCATGTCCATCACCACGGCATGGGCGAGTGCGGCGTCTATACATACGAAGTTGCCGAGACCAAAGTGACGCAGGTCATGGACTTCGCCCGCAAACATCAGCATCCTTTGCAATGCGTGATGGAAAAAAAGTAGGATTCGGGGTGGGGGACGCTTCGACAGAGACGCTCGCAAAACGTTTCGACATAACGGGACTGGAACACTGAATGCCGACATTCTCCCGCAGCCTAGAACAATCGCTTCATCGGGCGCTCGCGCTCGCGAATGAGCGGCATCACGAATACGCCACGCTGGAGCATCTGCTCCTCGCCATGATCGACGATCAGGACGCCTCCGCGGTGATGCGGGCCTGCAATGTCGACCTCGAAAAGCTGCGCCGCAGCCTCGTGTCCTATCTCGAGTCGGAACTCGAGAACCTCATTACCGACGGTAGCGAGGACAGTAAGCCCACCGCCGGCTTCCAGCGCGTCATCCAGCGCGCGGTGATTCATGTGCAGTCGTCGGGCCGCGAGGAGGTGACCGGCGCCAATGTGCTGGTCGCGATCTTCGCCGAGCGCGAAAGCCACGCCGCGTACTTCCTGCAGGAGCAGGACATGACGCGCTACGACGCCGTCAACTACATCAGCCACGGCATCGCCAAGCGCCCGGGCCTGACCGAGCCGCGTCCGGTGCGCGGCGCCGACGAGGAGACTGACGCCAAGAGCGGCAGCGGTGACGAGCCCAAGAAGAAGGGCGATGCGCTCGAGGCGTACTGCGTCAACCTCAACAAGAAGGCCAAGGAAGGCAAGATCGATCCGCTGATCGGTCGTGACTCCGAGATCAGCAGAACGATCCAGGTTCTCTGCCGCCGCTCCAAGAACAATCCGCTGTTCGTCGGTGAAGCCGGCGTCGGCAAGACCGCGATCGCCGAGGGCCTCGCCCGTCGCATCATCCACGGCGAAGTGCCGGACGTGCTCAAGGGCGCGACGGTGTTCGCGCTCGACATGGGCACGCTGCTCGCAGGCACGCGCTATCGCGGCGATTTCGAGGAACGCCTCAAGCAGGTGATCAAGGAGATCGAAGCCTATCCCGGCGCGATCATGTTCATTGACGAGATCCACACCGTAATCGGCGCCGGCGCGACCTCCGGCGGCGCGATGGACGCCTCGAACCTGCTCAAGCCGGCCTTGTCGTCCGGCACGATCCGCTGCATCGGCTCGACGACCTACAAGGAGTACCGCCAGTACTTCGAGAAGGACCGCGCTTTGGTGCGCCGCTTCCAGAAGATCGACGTCAACGAGCCGTCGGTGCCGGATGCGATCGAGATCCTCAAGGGCCTCAAGCCGTATTTCGAGGAATACCACAAGCTCAAGTACACCAATGACGCCATCAAGGCGGCGGTGGAGCTGTCGTCGCGCTACATCCATGATCGCAAGTTGCCGGACAAGGCGATCGACGTGATCGACGAGTCGGGCGCTGCGCAGATGCTGTTGCCGGAGAACCGGCGCAAGAAGACCATCGGCGTCAAGGAAATCGAGACCACGATCTCGACCATGGCCCGCATCCCGCCCAAGACCGTGTCGAAGGACGATGCCGAGGTGCTCAAGCATCTTGAGCAAACGCTCAAGACCGTGGTCTATGGCCAGGACAAGGCGATCGAGGCGCTGTCGGCGTCGATCAAGCTCGCCCGCGCGGGCCTGCGCGAACCGGAGAAGCCGATCGGCTGCTACCTGTTCTCGGGACCGACCGGCGTCGGCAAGACCGAGGTCGCCAAGCAGCTGTCGCTGTCGCTCGGCGTCGAGCTGATCCGCTTCGACATGTCGGAATACATGGAGCGGCACACCATCTCGCGTCTGATCGGTGCGCCTCCGGGCTATGTCGGCTTCGACCAGGGCGGTCTCCTGACCGACGGCGTCGACCAGCATCCGCATTGCGTGCTGCTGCTCGATGAAATCGAGAAGGCGCATCCGGACCTGTTCAACGTGCTGCTGCAGGTCATGGACCACGGCAAGCTCACCGATCACAACGGCAAGCAGGTCGACTTCCGCAACGTCATCCTGATCATGACGACGAATGCGGGCGCCTCCGACATGGCCAAGGCGGCCTACGGCTTCACGCGGACCAAGCGGGAAGGCGAGGACCAGGATGCGATCAACCGGCTGTTTACGCCGGAGTTCCGCAACCGTCTCGACGCCACCATCACCTTCGGCCATCTGCCGCAGGAGGTCATCGCCCAGGTGGTCGAGAAGTTCGTGCTGCAGCTCGAGGCTCAGCTCGGCGACCGCAACGTGACGATCGAGCTGTCGGACGAGGCGTCGCGCTGGCTGATCGCCAATGGCTACGACGAGTTGATGGGTGCGCGGCCGATGGCCCGCGTGATCCAGGAGCACATCAAGAAGCCGCTGGCCGACGAGGTGCTGTTCGGCCACCTGAAGAACGGTGGCCATGTCCGCGTCGTCGTCGACAAGGACGAGAACGGCCGCGACAAGCTCGGCTTCCAGTTCCTCGACGGGCCGGTGACGCCGAAGCCGGAAAAGCTGCCGGCGGTGCGGCCCAAGGCGAAGCGCCGTGCCGCGCCGAAGCCGCGTCCCAACAAGCCGAAAGGCGGCGGCGATGGCGGCGGCAAGAAGGGCTCGGTGCCGAAGGTGCCGCTCCTGAAGGCGTAACGCGCCTAGCATTGCGATCTTGAAAAGGCCGGGCCTGGCGCCCGGCCTTTTTCATGCGCTATCGGCAAATCGCACGGGGCTTATGCGCCGGGCGAGGAGCATGGCGCGCAAAGGCTGTTGCGGCAGAAACGGCCCTATGAGACACAAAGCGGCCCATGCCGGAATCCCGTTCTTTCAATTCGCCATCCGCCGCATTTCTCGGCGGCGTCAAACACGCACTGACGTCGGTGTTCTTTCCGGTGATGGCCGGCACCTATATCGGCCTCGGCGCGCTGGCCCACGACTTTGGCCTGTCGGCCTGGTGGCTGACGTTGTCGACGGTCTTCGTCTGGGCGGCGCCGGCGCAGGTGATCCTGATTTCCGGTATCGGCACCGGCGCCGCGATGATCGAGGTCGCGCTGGCCGTGACGCTCAGCGCCATCCGCCTGTTCCCGATGGTGGTCGCGCTGCTGCCGCTCATACGCACACGCACGACCCGCACCGTCGACCTCATGCTGCCGGCGCATTTCACGTCGGTGAGCATGTGGATCGAGTCGCTGCGCATGCTGCCCGGCATGGCGCCGGAACACCGCATGGCCTTTTGCAACGGCCTCTCGGTGACCTACATGGCCGCGGCCTCGGTGTTCGGTCTGGTCGGCTTCTTCCTCGCCGCCGGATTGCCGCCCTTGTTCGCGGCGGCGCTCCTGTTCATCACGCCGCTGTCGTTTCTTATCTCCACGGCGCGCAGTGCCGTGACTGTGCTCGACCGCGTGGCGCTCGCGCTCGGCATCGTTCTCGGCACGACGCTCGCCGCGCTCCATGTCGATTTCGATCTGATGTGGTCCGGCGTCGGCGGCGGCACCTTGGCCTATCTGGTCAATCGCATGTGGAAGGCCCGCGCCAGAGCATGACCATGACCGCGGAGCTGTGGCCCTACTTCGTGCTCGTCGTCATCGGCTTCCTGCCGAACGAGGTGTGGCGTGCGCTCGGTCTGGTCCTGGCGCGCGGCCTGAACGAGGAATCGCAGATCGTCTTGTGGTCGCGCGCGGTGGCGACGGCGATCCTCGCCGGAGTCGTCGCCAAGCTGATCGTGTTTTCAAACGGCGCGCTCGCCAATATCCCGCTCGGCATGCGCATGGTGGCGGTTGTGATCGGCTTTTCCGCATTCCTGCTGGTGCGCCGTTCGGCGCTGGCCGGCGTGCTGGCGGGCGAGGCAGCGCTGCTGATCGGCGGCTACTTCTTCACGTCCTGAGCGGTCATGCGAGCGCTGCGCTGAGCTTCTTCGCCATTTCCGCCAGCGCTTCCGGTTTTTCCTTTTCGGCCGCCGGCGGTTTCATCGCTACGCCGGCCTTGCGCGGGATGACGTGGATGTGGAGGTGGAACACCACCTGGCCGCCGGCGCTCTCGTTGAACTGCTGCACCGTCACGCCGTCGGCGCCGAGCGCGCTCATCGCTGCCTGCGCGACCTTCTGCGCCACCTTGGCGACATGGGCGAGATCGTCCGGCGGGCAGTCAATAATATTGCGAGCCGCGGCCTTGGGCAGCACCAGCGTGTGACCTGGCGCGCGTGGCATGATGTCGAGGAAGGCCAGCGCCTTGTCGTCTTCGTAGACCTTATGGCAGGGCAGCTCGCCGCGCATGATCTTGGCGAAGATGTTGTTCGGATCGTAGCTCGGCATCGTGGCCCCCGGTTCTGAAGTAGTCATTCCTGCTCGTCCAAATCCTTGCGGAATGGCGCCGCCGCCGCAAGCTCTTCGGAGGCCGCTTCAACGTGGGCCCGCTCGCGCTCGAGATACTGGGCGACGGCGCGTCGCAACCCCGGGTCGGCGATGTAATGCGCCGAATAGGTGGTGTGCGGCAGGTAGCCGCGCGCCAGCTTGTGCTCGCCCTGTGCGCCAGCCTCGACCCAGCGCAGCCCTTTCGCAATGGCATAGTCGATGGCTTGATAATAGCAGACCTCGAAATGCAGGAACGGATGGTGCTCGACGGCGCCCCAATTGCGGCCATAGAGCGTGTCGCCGCTGAGGAAGTTGATGGCGCCGGCGATATAGCGATCGGCGCGCTTGGCCATGATCAGCACGATGCGGTCGGCCATGGTCTCGCCGATGCGCGAGAAGAATTCGCGTGTCAGGTAGGGGCTGCCCCATTTGCGTGAGCCGGTATCCATGTAGAAGGCGAAGAAGGCGTCCCAAGCGTCCTCGGTCAGGTCGGCTCCGGTGAGCCAGACGATGTCGATGCCGGGGCTGAGCGCCTCCTTGCGCTCGCGGCGGATCGTCTTGCGCTTGCGCGAGGACAGCGCGCCGAGGAAGTCCTCGAAGCTTGCATAGCCCCGGTTCTCGAAGTGGAACTGCTGATCGGTGCGCTGCAGGTAGCCGCGCTCGCCGAGCAAGTCCCACTCCGGCCTGGTGCAGAAGGTCACGTGTGCTGACGACAGATCGTTCGCGTCCGTCAGCTTGGCCAAAGCCTCGGCGAGCACGTCGCGGATGCCGGCGGCACCCGGTCCGGGCCGCGCGAGCAGGCGCGGGCCGGTCACCGGCGTGAACGGCACCGATACCTGGAGTTTGGGGTAGTAGGCGCCGCCGGCTCGCTCGAAGGCGTCGGCCCAGCCGTGGTCGAAGACGTATTCACCTCGCGAATGCGTTTTCACGTAGCAGGGCGCCGCGCCGAGCAAGGCGCCGTCCTCGCGCTCGGCAAGCAGGTAGCGCGGCAGCCAGCCGGTCCGGCCGCCAACACAAAGCGACTGCTCAAGGGAAGCGAGAAAGTCATATGAAATAAATGGGTTATTTAATTGTCCTCGTGTTGATAATTCAGTGGATAAGTCATCCGGCTTGTCCTCATCCGGATGGGGGGAAGTCGGCCGCTCCTGTGGAGACGTTATCCCGTCTGGGGAAAACTTCGCCGCAGCGGCATTGCGTTGCCCCGCGCAAGCATTCCATTGCGCTGCCGGAATCTCGGCGAGGCTCTGCGCCATTCGGATGCGGATTTCGTCGTCGCTCATGGGGATCGTCGGGGAATTCGTAAAACGATGCTGTGGATAGCGCGGCGCAGGCTGGGAATTGCCACGCCGCCGTCGCTGGACCCTGCGGAAAGGCGACGTTGCCGATTCCGTCCGGTTGTCACGGGCAGACGATGATCTCGTAACCGGTGGGGCCGGCCCATGTCATCTCGCGTTCCGCATGGCAATGGGGCGGTAACGGCACGCAGCCTCCTCTCAGGCAAACAAGGGGTGCTGGGGCTTTAGGTCGCGCAGGAGCGGCGTGAACGGGTTTGCGCTTTGCCGGCATCGTGGACTGGGCGGGCGCGGCCACGGGGCCAGCCAGGGCGAGAGCGGCGGCGAGGATCAGGGTTTTACGGACAAGCATCGGGTGCCGAAACATAGGACCTTGTGGGTTCGGGAGGGCGGAGCCTCAATGTGTCAATCCTAGCGCCAAAGGGTCCCGGGGCACGACACGTTTACGGGAGACTGCCTTGTATGGAAGGCAACCTTGGCAGGTCTAGCGGCACACCACGACATCGAAGCCGCTTGGCATGCCGTCCCAGCGGTATCCGGTCTGCGGATGGCAGTTCGGCGGTATCGGATGGCAGCCGAATTCGGTGCAGGCGATCTGTCGCGGTTCCGAGCGCGCCGGACGCTTGACGGTCTTTTTCTTCGGCTTCGTGACCTGCTGCGACGATTGCGCGGCCGCCGGGGCAGCGGGTGCGGTGACTGCCGCAGCGAAAGCCAGAGCCAGCGCGGCAGTGATGGTACGAGCGATGCGCATAAGACCAGAACCGTTCTCACGTCCAGATGGTTCCGGCGCGGCTGGGTTCAAGGCGCACCGAACCCTTCGAAGATCATCTGGTCGGCATAGCGCGCGGCCGTGGCGCGGTCCTCCACGCTGCGCACAGTCCAGGTCAGGAGCGGCCGGCCAAAGACGTAACGCGCGATCAGCGGCGCTGCTGCCGGCAGGTCCTTGACCGAATAAGCGATGAAATGCGGCCGTGTCCGCGGCGCATGCAGCAGGAAGGCGAGATTGCGTCGGGTCGAGGCGGGCAGGGCGCTCCATTCGGGATGATCGTAGTGACGCTCGGCGACGATGCCGCGCGTGAGTGTCGGTGCGATTTCGCGCAGCGCCGCCACGGGCGCCGGGTCGAATGACATCGCTGCAGCCGGTCCTTGGTAGCGGCCGAGCACCTCGGCGGTACGGCGCGTCAGCCGCAGATCGCCATCGAACCGGCTCTTGATCTCGACGATGAGCGGCACGCGGCCGCCGACGAGATCGCACAATTCGGCCAAAGTCAGCATGCGGTCAGGCGTCGCCTTGAACGTGACCTCCTTCAGCGCTGCCGCGTCGAGACTGGCGAGCGGCGCGCTGCCGTCGGTGAGGCGGCCGAGGTCATCGTCGTGATGCACCATGGCCTCGCCGTCGGTGCTGACCTGGACGTCGCACTCGATGCCGTAGTTGCCCGCGATGGCCGCTTCAAACGCGGAGCGCGTGTTTTCAATAACGCCGCGCGCCCCGTCGTGCAGGCCACGGTGGGCAATCGGTCGCGCGATGAGCCAGTCGAGACCCGGCATGGGCGCTCCGGTGCGTCAGGCGACTTCGAAGGTGCCTTCGACTTCGACGGCGGCATTGGCGGGCAGCGCCGAGACGCCGACGGTCGAGCGGGCGTGGCGGCCCTTGTCACCGAACACCTCGACCATCAGGTCGGAGGCACCGTTCATCACTTTCGGTCCGTCGGTGTAGCCGGGTGCCGAATTGATGAAGCCGCCGAGCCGCACCACGCGCACCACCTTGTCGAGGTCGCCGACGGCGGCCTTGACCTGGGCGATCAGGTTGATGGCGCAGGCGCGGGCGGCCTTCTGGCCGTCTTCCATCGAAACCGAGCCGCCGAGCTGACCGGTGGCGGTGAGTTTTCCATCGGGGCCGAAGCAAAGCTGCCCCGATACAGTGAGCAGATTGCCGCTGCGAACGAAGGCCACATAGTTGGCCACCGGCGCCGCCGGCGTCGGCAAGCTGATGCCGAGATCGCTGAGTTTCTTGTCGATGGCGCCGCTCATGAACGTCTCCGTCTGTCAATCGTCTGAAAACTTCGGCCAAAGTCTTGGCCGATAGGGGCTTTGGACGCAAGCCAGGGGCGCAAGACACGCCTCGTTATTGCCCCTATCATTGCGTCAGATACGCTGGGTTCTTCGCAGGGTTGCTTATGACACAGACTATATTTCGTCTCGCGCTGCCGGTCCTCGCCGCTCTTGGGGTGGCACTGCCGCTGGGGCCGATCGACAGTCCGGTGCGCGCCGCGCCGATTGCCGCGCCGGCGGCGGACGCGGCCAAGCCGGTGGTCTTGGCGCCGCACCGCGCGGTCTACGATCTCAAGCTCGCCAAATCGAGCGGCAGCCGCGGCATCCAGGCCGTGCGCGGCCGCATTCTCTACGACTTCGCCGGCAGCGCCTGTGACGGATATGAATTGAATTTCCGTCAGGTTTCCGAACTCGACTCCGGCGAGGGCAAGACCATCCTCAGCGATCTGCGCTCGACCACCTGGGAAAACGCGGAGGCCACCAAATTCCGCTTCGACTCGGAAAACCTGCTCAACGACAAAGTTACCGATACGGTCGATGGCAGCGCCGAACGCGGCGCTTCGGGTGTCAAGGTCGAACTCAAGAAGCCGACGAACAAGAGCTTTGCAGTCCCGGCCGACATCGTGTTTCCGACCGAGCATATGCGCCGCATCATCGAGGCGGCGCGCGCCGGCAAGACTATCCTCGAGTTTCCCGTTTACGACGGTTCCGACGGCGGCGAGAAACTCTACAACACGTTGACCGTGATCGGCGCCGCCATCGATCCGGCGCAGAAGCCGGCCGACGATGCGACGGCCAAGGAGCCGTCGATGGCCGGCATGCTGCGCTGGCCGGTGACGGTGAGCTATTTCGACAAGAAGAGCGAGGATGCCGAGCGCACCGGCGAGCAGACGCCGGTCTACGCCATTGCCTTCGAGCTCTACGAGAATGGCATCTCGCGGGCGCTGACGCTCGACTACAACGACTTCACCATCAAGGGCGAATTGAGCTCGCTGGAGATGAAGAAGGTGAAGGTGTGCAACTAGGCGCATCAGGACTGCTGGTCGCTGCAGGGTGAGGCCGGGACCGGTACGACACCGGGCGATACGAATTGCCGGACGCCGCGGTTGTCCAGCGTGAAGAGCGGCTCCATTTTGTTCACAAGCCCCGTGCTTTCCGACACAGTCAGCGATCGATTGTCGAGAACCAGCCAGCGCGACTGAACGCGAACCGCGGTCACGGCATGGTCCGTCGGCAATGACGCGGGCAGCGTCGATGGTTTGATCCGGACGATGACGAGCCGCACGCGATCCGCGGCAAAGCCGGCCTCGAGCAGGGCCGCATATTTCACGACAGCATATTGCTTGCAGTCGCCGGTCCCGGCCGTCAGCGTCTCCAGCGGAGACGTCCATCCGGTCGGCACGGCACCGGCTCGCGCCGGCTTGATCGCGAGATTGACCGCACGGTTGATGCGTCCGATGCGCGTGCGATCGTCGCCGCCATTGCCTTCGCGGACGATGGCATTGAGGCGTTCTGCGGCGGGCGAGGGGCATGATGACGGTGCGGCCCGGCAGCGCCCAACAACGTCTCTCTCGGAGCGAATCTTGTCCGTGAGTTGTAGCCACGCCGTGCGCAACGGCCCCGGGACGGCTGCGACGGTCGGGCGTCCGAACGGTTCGTCGTTATCGCTGGCGACCGCCATGTCTGCGACGAGCAGCAGCGCGAAAAGGGCCGCAACGAGACCGCGTCTCATGTCACTCCTCCTCGATCGCCAGTCCCTTCACAACCGCGGCCTTGCCGAATTTCTCGCGCAGTTTGTCGATCGCATGCTCGGCGAGCGCGCCGCGCCGGTCGAGCAGGTCGGAGAGGTCTTCGCCATCGGATTCGACGAGGTGGCTGACGCCGATGCCGATGAGCCGGAAGCGTGTCGCGCCAACCTCGTTCCTGAGCATGTCGCGGCCCTCGGCGAAGATGCGGCCGGCGAGCTGCGTCGGCGCGGCGAGGGAGCGGGCCCGGGTGCGGGTCTTGAAATCCGCGCTCTTGAGCTTGAGCGTCACCGTCGAACCGGCGAGCTGCGCCGCCTTGAGCCGCGCCGACACCTTCTCGGTCAGTTCCCACAAGGTCTGCTCGAGCGGGCGGAAGTCGCTGATGTCGGTGTTGAATGTGGTCTCGGACGAGACGCTCTTGGTGTCGCGCTCCGGATCGACCTTGCGCGTATCGATGCCGCGCGCCAGCCGCCACAGCCTTTGGCCTTCCTCGCCATAGCGGCGCATTAGGTCGTGCTCGTCGGCGCGCTGCAGGTCGCCGATCAGGCGGAAGCCGTCATGGGCGAGCTTGGCGGCGCTCACCGCGCCGACGCCATAGATGAAGCCGACCGGGCGAGGGGCGAGGAAGTCAGGCGCCTCCGTTTGACCGATCACGGCAAAGCCGCGCGGCTTGTCGAGATCCGATGCGATCTTGGCGAGGAACTTGTTGGCTGACAGCCCGATCGACACCGTGATGCCGATGTTGCGCTCGACGTCTTTGGCGAACTTCGCCAGCACTTTGGCTGCGCTCATGCCGTGCAGGCGTTCGGTGCCGGTTAGATCGAGGAAGGCCTCGTCGATCGACAAAGGTTCGACTTGCGGCGTCAGGGCCAGCATGGCCGCGCGCACCTGGCGGCCGACCTCGACATATTTGCGCATGTTCGGCTTGACGACGGTCGCCTTGGGGCAAAGCTCCAGCGCCTTGAACATCGGCATCGCCGAACGCACGCCGTAGGTGCGGGCTATGTAGCAGCAGGTCGAGACCACGCCGCGCTTGCCGCCGCCGATGATCAGCGGCTTGTCGGCCAGCGTCGGGTCGTCGCGCTTTTCGATCGTTGCGTAGAAGGCGTCGCAATCGATATGGGCGATGGTCAGAGTCGAAAGGTCGGCATGGCGCAACACCCGCGGCGAGCCGCAGGCCGCACAGCGCTTTGCCGGTCCTTTGGCGGTATCGGCCGCGTCCTTCAGGCAATCGCGGCAGAAGGCGGTCACGGGATTTCGCGCTCCCAGGGCTGGCCCCCCAGCGCGATGTGGGCCCGGAAGATGTCGTCCGGCGCGCAGCCGGTATGGGCGATGAAATCGCCGGCGGTCTGCTCGTCCGACGCGAGGTAGGCGAGCACGCCGGCGAGGAACCCGGGCTCGCCGACCTGGTCGCGAATCCCCGACGGATCGAGGCCGGTGACGCCGAAGAAGCGGGTTAACCTTTCCGAATCCTCGGCCAGAAAGCCAAGTGCTTGAATCGCAAGCGCTTCGGCGGCCTCGGCGGGCATGGAGCGGGGGGCTTTCACCGGACGAATTTGCCTTTCCGTAAGAAATCGCGACTAACGTCGAATTTGGATCATACCCCACGCCGGCGCGCCTCAGGCGCCGCCGCGGCCGGGGGAGACGCTGCCTTTTGGAAGTACCTGGGGACAACGGGGCGGAGCATGGCGAAGACCGTCCTGATCGTCGAGGACAACGAACTCAACATGAAGCTCTTCCACGATCTGCTGGAAGCGCACGGCTACGAGGTTGTCGGCACCCGCAGCGGCATCGACGCGCTCGATCTCGCCCGCAAGCACCGGCCGGACCTGATCCTGATGGATATCCAGCTGCCGGAGGTGTCGGGTCTCGAGGTCACCAAGTGGCTCAAGGACGATGCCGAGCTCAAGGCCATTCCGGTCGTCGCCGTTACCGCCTTCGCCATGAAAGGCGACGAGGAGCGCATTAGGGAGGGCGGCTGTGAGGCCTATCTCTCCAAGCCGATTTCGGTCGGCAAATTCATCGAGACCGTTCGTCAGTTTCTGGGACCCGCCTGATCTAGGGTTTGCCTGGAAGGGAATTTTGTAATGACCGCCCGCGTACTCGTCGTCGACGACATTCCAGCCAACGTGAAGCTGCTGGAGGCGCGGCTGTCCGCCGAATATTTCGACGTCGCCACCGCCTATTCCGGCGCCGAGGCGCTGGCGCTGTGCGAGCGCGCCGAATGCGACATCGTGCTGCTCGACGTCATGATGCCGGACATGGACGGCTTCGAGGTCTGCCGCCGGCTCAAGTCCAATCCGGTGACGCATCACATTCCGGTGGTGATGGTGACCGCGCTCGACCAGCCGTCCGACCGCATCAAGGGTCTGGAAGCCGGGGCCGACGATTTCCTCACCAAGCCGGTGAGCGACGTCGCACTGATCTCGCGCGTGCGCTCGCTGGCGCGGCTGAAGATGGTGACCGACGAATTGCGCATGCGCGCGTTGACGTCGAAAGAGATCGGCATCCAGAGCGCCGAGCGCGAGGCGGTCGCCGACACCGGCCGTGGCGGCAAGGTGCTGATCGTCGACGACCGGCCGTCGTCCTACGAGCGCATCGCGCAGACGCTCGCCACCGAACATACGGTCGATGTGCAGACCGACCCGAAGGAGGCGCTGTTCCGCGCCGCCGAGGGCGACTACGAATTGATGATCGTGTCGCTCGGCCTGACCGATTTCGACGGCCTGCGACTGTGCAGCCAGGTGCGCTCGCTGGAGCGCACCCGCGGCCTGCCGATCCTCGCCGTCGCCGAACCGGACAACAATGCCCGGCTGGTGCGCGGGCTCGAGATCGGCATTAACGATTACCTGATCCGGCCGATCGACAAGAACGAGATGCTGGCGCGCGTGCGCACGCAGGTGAAGCGCAAGCGCTATACCGATCGGCTGCGCGACAATTTCGCCGCCTCGATCGAGATGGCGATCACCGATGCGCTGACCGGTCTGCATAACCGCCGCTACATGGAAACGCATCTCGGCGCGCTGACCGAGCAGGCGGCGCAGCGCGGCAAGCCGCTCTCGGTGCTGATCCTCGACATCGACTTCTTCAAGTCGATTAACGACAACCACGGCCACGACGCCGGCGACGACGTGCTGCGCGAATTCGCGGTGCGCATCCGCAAGGCGATCCGCAACATCGATCTGGCCTGCCGCTATGGCGGCGAGGAATTCGTCATCGTCATGCCGGAGACGGATCTGGCGGTTGCCGGCATGGTGGCCGAGCGCATCCGCCGCCGCATCGCCGGCGAGGCGTTCTCGATCGAGCAGGGGGCCAAAAGCCTCGACGTCACCTTGTCGATCGGCATTGCCGCGCTCGGCGCCAATGGCGACACCGCCGCCGCCATGCTCAAGCGCGCCGACCAGGCGCTGTATCGCGCCAAGCGCGACGGCCGCAACCGCGTGGTCGAAGAGGCGGCGTAAGGTCTCAGGCTCCGTCATTGCGGCCAACGGAGTTTGTGGCGCAGATTTTCAAACAGCGGACGCGATTCATCGCCCGCATTGTTTGGTCGGCCCCGGGCAGGCCGCATTCCCGAACCTTCATTCCATCGCCCTTTGAATAACGAGGGCGCGCGGAACGCCGGGGCTCGAACAAGCCCCGCAGCCTCGTGTGAGTGTGAGTTAGATTCACACGAGTTAGTCACCACGGAAGTGCCGAGCCTTTGGCGTCCCGCGCGCGGTATTTCTTAGGTTTGCTCCGCAAAGCCCCCGGTGGCGAGACACTTTTAGGCGACCCTTCTTACGTCAGGCCACCTAGCCACCGCTGCGGGGCTTTCGTGACATGGCCGCCGGGCTTCCGTCTTCGAGAGCGCCGGACCCTGGTGTCGAGCCCTTTGATGCCGAAAAACTTCTGCCGTTTGACCACGCACGTCCGCCCCAGTGGACGCCTGATCCGACGCCCGGGACCGTGCGGCTTGGACCGCCGGGAGGGGAAACCGCGCCGCATCTCCGACGCCCCAAACCCGGCCACCGCTCCCCGCCCCAGCGTCTGGAGACGCTGATCAGACACCCCTCGCTAGCAGGGGCGGGATGGATGGGAATATAGGGCTAGTAGGAATATAGGTCAAGGTATAAAATCACGGTCATTCCGGGGCGCGGCCGGCAGGCCGCGAGCCCGGAATCCATATCCCCGGTGCTATGGATTCCGGGCCCGGTCCTGCGGACCGTCCCGGAAATGACGGGGAAGCAAGCACTTGGGGACGAAAGGCTACGTCGTCCTCCGCGAAGGCGGAGGACCCGGCGCTTTTCCAGCATCAAAGAGCTGGATCGCCCGCTTTCGCGGGCGATGACACCAGAGATGCCAGTCGCGGGATGACCCCTGTGGTCGCGGCAACCCCAGCGCCTCACGCCACCTTCTGCTTCTTCGCCTTCTCGATGGCTTCCCAGATCTTCGACGACGTCATTGGCATCTCCAGATGCTTGATGCCGAGTTCGGACAGCGCGTCGATCACGGCGTTGGCCACCGCGGGCAGGCCGCCCGAGGTGCCGGCCTCGCCGCAGCCCTTGGAGCCGAGCGGATTGGTCTTGGTCGGCACCGGGCGGTTGTCGACCGCGATCATCGGCGCGTCATGGGCGCGCGGCATGGCGTAGTCCATGAACGAGCCGGTGACGAGCTGGCCGGAGTCGTCATAGACGACGCCTTCGAGCAGCGCCTGGCCGAGACCCTGCACGATGCCGCCCTGCACCTGGCCTTCGACCAGCAGCGGGTTGAGCACGGTGCCGAAATCGTTGACGGCATTGTACTTCACCACGCGGGTGAGGCCGGTGTCGGCTTCGATCTCGACCTCGACCACATGCACGCCGTTCGGATAGGTGCCGGGCACCTGTTCGGTGACGTGGGTGATGTCGAGCGTCGTCGGCACGCCGTCGGGCAGCTTGACGCTGCCGCTGCGCAGCTTCTCGGCGAGCTGCATGATGCCGATCGAATGGTCGGTACCGGCGACGCGGAAGGTGCCGGTGGTGAACTCGATATCGCTCGCGGACGCTTCCAGCACATGCGCGGCAATTTGCTTGCCGTTCTCGATCACCTTGTCGGAGGCCTCGACCACCGCGGTGCCCGACAGCATCGCCGAGCGCGAGCCGCCCGAGCCGCCGCCGGTGACGAGCTGGTCGCTGTCGCCCTGCAACAGGTTGATCTTGTCGAACGGAATGCCGAGCTTGGCGCTCAGCACCTGCGCGAAGGCCGAAGCGTGGCCCTGGCCGTAATCGAGCGTGCCGGTGATGATGGTGACGGTGCCGTCGGCATTGAAGCGGATGCCGCCCATCTCCTGCGTCATCGCCGCGGTGGTCTCGACATAGCAGGCGACGCCGAGGCCGCGCAGTTTGCCGGCCTTCTTGCTGGCGCGCTTGCGCGCGTTGAAGCCTTTGACGTCGGCGACATCGAGCGCCTGCTTGAACAGGCCGGGGAAATCGCCGCAGTCATAGGTGGTGCCGGCCGGCGTCGCGAACGGCATTTCCTTCGGCTTTATGAAATTGCGGCGACGCAGTTCGAAGCGGTCGATGCCGAGCTCGATCGCGGCGATGTCCATGCAGCGCTCGATCGACAGCGCGCCTTCGGGACGGCCGGCGCCGCGATAGGCCGAGACGATGGTCGTGTTCGAGTAGACGCACTGCGTCGAGACTTCGAGCAGCGGCGTCCTGTACATGCTGATGATGTTCTTGGTGACGTTCAGCGTCGGCAGCAGCGGGCCGAAGTTGGCGCACCAGGCGCCGAGATTGCCGTAGCCCGTGAGCCGCACCGCCTGGATGTGGCCTTCCTTGTCGAAGCCGACCTCGACGGTCATGTCGTAGTCGCGGCCCTGATGATCGGAGACGAAAGAGCCGGAGCGGTCGTCGGTCCACTTCACCGGGCGCCCCAGCATCTTCGAGCCGTGCAGGATGCAGACATGTTCCGGATAGGGCGTTGCCTTCATGCCGAAGGAGCCGCCGACATTGCCCGTGAGGATACGCACCTTGTCGGCCGGGGCCTTGAGGATGTCTTTGAGCAGGTTCTTCATGCCGAAGACGCCCTGGCTCGAGGAGTGCAGGGTCCAGTGGTCGTTCTTGCCGTCATATTCGCCGATGGCCGAGCGCGGCTCCATGGCGGCGACCATCAGGCGCTGGTTGATCAGCGGCAGGCGCACGACATGCGCCGAATTCTTCAGGGCGTCGCCGACCTTCACCGGATCGCCATGCTGAAAGTCGAGCGCGATGTTGTTCGGGATGTCGTCATAGAGCAGCGGAGCGCCGGGCTTGGCGGCGTCGCGCGCGGAGACAACGGCAGGCAACGGCTCGATGTCGAGAGCGACGGCCTCGGCGGCGTCCTTGGCTTGCGTGACTGTCTCGGCGATGACGCAGGCGACCGGATCGCCGACGAAGCGCACCTTGTCGGTGGCGAGCGCCGGCCGCGGCACGTGGCGGATGCCCGAGCCGTCGCGGCTCTTGATCGGCAGATAGCACTTGAGGCCGTTATAGTCCTTGAGGTCTTCGCCGGTGAGCACCGCGAGCACGCCGGGCATGCCTTTGGCCGCATCGGTGTCGATGCCGCGAATGATGCCGTGCGGCTCCGACGAGCGCACCATCCAGGCATAGGCCTGCTTGGGCAGGTTGATGTCGTCGTTGTAGCGGCCCTTGCCCTGGACGAGGATCGGGTCCTCCTTGCGCGTCACCGGCTGGCCGATGCCGAATTTGGTCAAGGAAAGGGCGGTCTCGGTCGTTCTGTCGTCCATGGCACGCTTTTCGGGCTGGAATTTTCGGGCGGGAGTACCGCCCTGAGATAGTCTACGGGGCGGTCCCGGACAACTATGGCTTTCGGGACCGAGGGTTGCGTGTCCCACCGGCGCTGTTACACTTTTATGGACAGTGGAAAACAGCGCCGTTCCCCGCAGGGGTCAGGCGGGCGGGAAACGGCTGAGAGGTTGAACGATATGAGCGGCGGGGCCGGGGATGACCCAGGCCTCGACCCCGCTATCGGCCGGGCGTCCCCTGCGGTGGGGCAGCCCCGGTGGGGTCGGCGGTCGCCTTCAGAACGCGAGGCTGTGAACGGCAGCGATCGTGGCGGCCCGACTTATGCCGCGCTCGATCTCGGCACCAATAACTGCCGTCTGCTGGTGGCACGTCCGAACGGCGACAGCTTCCGCGTGATCGATGCCTTTTCCCGCATCGTCCGGCTCGGCGAGGGCATTTCCGCCTCCGGCCGGCTGAGCGAGGCGGCGATCGGCCGCTCGCTGGAAGCGCTGGAAATCTGCCGCAACAAGATGCGCAACCGCGGCGTCACGCGTGCCCGGCTGGTCGCGACCGAGGCCTGCCGCGCCGCCGCCAACGGGCTGGAGTTCCGCGCCCGCGTTGCCGATCTGCTCGGGCTGGAGCTCGAGGTCATCGACCGCGAGACCGAGGCGGAACTGGCGGCGACCAGCTGCACGCCGCTGATCGATCCCGAGGCCGAGGGCGTGGTGCTGTTCGATATCGGCGGCGGCTCGTCCGAACTGGTGCGGCTCGATCGCTCGCCCGCCGATGGGCGCGGGCCGCCGCCGCCGCGCATCAAGGGCTGGGTGTCGCTGCCGCACGGCGTGGTGACTTTGGCGGAGCGGCACGGCGGCCTTCATGTAACGCGCCAGACCTATGAGGCGATGGTCGCCGAGGTGGCGGCGCTGATCGAGCCTTTCGCGCGCGAGCATGGTCCAGGGGTTGGCTGCGCCGATCTCGGCGGCGTGCACATGCTCGGCACCTCGGGCACCGTGACGACGATCGCCGGCGTGCATCTCGACTTGAAGCGCTACGACCGCAACCGGGTCGACGGCTGCTGGCTGGGCGCCGACGAGATCGACGCCGTGCTCGAGCGGCTGCTGACGATGTCCTATCAGGAGCGGGTGGCGAGCCCCTGCATCGGCGCCGACCGCGCCGACCTGGTGCTGGCGGGCTGCGCCATTCTCGAAGCGATCCGCCGCGCCTTTCCGTGCCGGCGGCTGCGTGTCGCCGACCGCGGCCTGCGCGAAGGCATGCTGGTGCAGATGATGCGCGAGGACGGCGTCTGGGGCGGGCAGGCGGCGGCGCAGTAGCTGTTTTACCGTCATTCCGGACGCGCTTTAGCGGCGATCCGGAATCCAGCAATTGATGTATAAGCCCTCGTCTGGATTCCGGGTTCGCGAGCTTTGCTCGCGCCCCGGAATGACGAATGGATATTGAATGACCAAGAAACCATCGAGCGGCGGCGCGCGTGACCTCAAGGTGCGGGTGAAGACCGCGCGCAAGCGCAGCAACTCATCGACCATGTGGCTGCAACGCCAGCTCAACGATCCTTATGTGGCGCGGGCCAAGCGCGAAGGCATGCGCTCGCGCGCCGCCTACAAGCTGATGGAGATCGACGACAAGGCGCACTTCCTCAAGAAGGGCGCGCGCGTGGTCGATCTCGGTGCGGCGCCGGGCGGCTGGTCGCAGGTGGCGGTCAAGCGCGTCGGGCCGCAGGGCAAGGTGGTCGGCATCGATCTCCTCGACATCGAGCCGATCACCGGCGTCGATTTCCGCGTGTTCGATTTTCTCGATCCCGGCGCGCCGGAGTTGCTCAAGGAAATGCTGGGCGGGCCGGCCGATGTCGTGCTGTCCGACATGGCGGCCAATGCCACCGGCCATCGCAAGACCGATCAGATCAAGATCGTGGCGCTGGTCGAGGCGGCGGCGGAGTTCGCCCGCGAAGTGCTGGCGCCGGGCGGTACGTTTCTCGCCAAGGTGATCCAGGGCGGCCTTGAGGGCCAGTTGCTCGCGACGCTGAAGAAGGACTTCGCCAAGGTGCAGCACATCAAGCCGCCGGCCAGCCGCGCGGATTCGGCGGAGCTGTATCTGCTGGCGACGGGGTTCCGGGGCGGGAAGGCTTAGGTCGTAGCCCGGATGAGCGCAGCGAAATCCGGGGACTGCTGTCCCGCATTGCGCTTCGCTCCATGCGGGCTACGGGCGCTTCAGCTTACCGCCAGATATCCGTAAACCTCGCGCCGCGCTTGCGGGCCTGCATCTGCTGGAAATACAGCTCGCGCTTTTCGCGATCGGTGAGGGCGCGCGGCGGCGGTGCGCTCTCGCGCATGATGCGCGTTGTGCGCTGGCGGCGCTCGCGCTCGGCGTCGAGGCGCGCCTGCTTGCGTTCGGCCGCCTCGCGCTCCTTGCGCTCGCGCGCGGTCTCGCGCTTGGCCTGGTGGTTCTTCTTCGGCGGCGCGACGTGCTCGCTCTTGTGCTTGCGCGCCGGTGTCGAGGCGGTGACGTCATCGTCAGGTCGCGGGTCCTTCGGCGGCGTCCCGACCGCGACCTTCTCATTCTTCGCCGGCGTGGCGGCGGGCGGCGGCACTTCCTCGCGCGCGGCCGTCTTCTTGCCCTTGCCGTGCTTTTTCAGTTCGGCCTCGCGCCGCGCGGCTTCCGCCGCCTCGCGCCTGGCGTTGTCCGCTTCGCGCTTCTTGGCCTCGGCGTCGCGCGCCGCGGATTCCTGCTCGCGGCGGATATCGTCTTCGAGCGTGGCGAGGGCCTGCTGTGCGCCGGTCATGCGCTTGTTGAGCGAAATCGCTTTCCTGAAATCGGCCATGGCGCGCTCGCGGTCGCGCGCGGCGAGATAGATAGTGCCGCGCTCGTAGTAAGCCTGAAAATTGTTCGGCTCGCGCGCGATCACAAGGCCGTAGTCGGCCAGCGCACCGGCGGCATCGCCGTTCTCCGCCCGCAAGGCGGCGCGCTCGAGATAGGGCGCGGCCAGCTTGCCATCGAGCGCAATCGCCTGATCGAGATCGGCCAGCGCCTTGGCGCGGTTGCCCTTGCTGCGATGGATCTCGGCGCGGGCCCGGTAGATCGCCGGATTGGAAACCTTGAGTTCGATGGCGCGGTTGAAGTCGGCCAGCGCCTGGTCGTTGTTCGCTTTCGACGCGTAGATGCGGCCGCGTTCGGCGAAGGCCAGCGCGTTATTGGCGTCGGCGGTCACCGCCTTGTCGAGATCGGGCAGGGCGCGGGCGTAATCCTTCTTCTTCGCGTAAGCCAGTCCGCGCAGCGCCGCCGCGTCGGTGTTGTCCGGCTCGATCTTGAGCATGAACTCGGCATCCTTCAGCGCGCCGTCGGCGTCGCCGTCGTCGAGCTTCAGATTGCCGCGCACGCGCAGGCCGTTGACGGTCCATTGCGACTTGAGGGCCTTGCCGATGTCGGCATAGGCGCGCTTGCGGTCGCCTTTGTCGCGCCAGGCTTCGGCGCGCATGCGCAAAACCAGCGATTCATTGTCGTCGAGCGCCAGCGCGCGGTCGAGCACGGCGATGGTGCGGGCAAGGTCGCCCTTCTTGCGCCACGCCGCGGCCTCGGCGGTGAGCGCGGTCACGCTCTTCGGGTTGCGGCGGAAGGTTTCCTCATAGTCGCGAATGGCGCCGTCGAGATCGTTCGAGGCCTCGCGCGCCTGTGCGCGCAGCATGAAGTTGTCGGCTTCCGGCGCCAGGCGCACCGCGTTGTTGAAGTCATCGAGCGCGCGGGCGTAGTTGTTCTGCCGCATATGAAGCTGGCCGCGGCCGCTATAGGCGTTGGCGTGGTTGGGCCGCAGTGCAATGGCCTTCTCGTAGTCCGCCAGCGCGCCATCATTGTAACCGAGGTCGCGCTTGACCGCGGCGCGGTTGATATAAGGCGAGGCGGAGCTTGGATCGAGCGCGATCGCCTTGTCGTAGTCGGCGATGGCCTGACCGAAATTGCCGCGCGCATACCAGGCGTTGCCGCGGTTCTGGTAGGCGGGGGCAAAGTCAGGCGCCAGATCGACGGCGCGGTTCAGATCGCCGATCGCATGCGCGATGTCGTGACGGTCGAGATAGGCGAGGCCGCGCAGTGCGTAGGCAACGCCGAGGGATTCGCCCTTCAGTTTGCCGGTGCCGATGATGGCGGTGCAGGAATTGATGCGATAGGGCGCGAGATCCTCGGTTTGTGTCGCGCAGATACGGGCATCGCTGCCGCGCGGCCGCGGCGGGAGATCCTTGCGCATTGCCTGCTTGATATCGGCGTGGCCAGCGTCGGGCAGGCCGCTCAGCGCATTGGTGCCGGCCGGCCGGCGCTCGTAGCGCGCGGCGAAGGCTTGCGCGCCATCGCTGTCGGTTCGCATCTCGAAGGTCTGGCCGTTGAGATCGCGATAGAAGATGCGCGCCTGCGCGTCGGCATCATCAACCGAATAAACAGCGAGCGAGACGGCGAGGGACGCAGCAAGGCCGGCGCATAGCGCGCCCTGAACGAGCCTTGTCGATCGCCTTGAACGCATGTCGTGGCCTTGCCGCATTAACCATATTGCCGGTGCAAATGTGTCAGTGCTTCAATGCGTTGTCCATGCCGCGGCTCCGCCCCCGTTAACCAACTTTGCGTCCATGGTTAACATCTAAAATTTGAATCAAATTTTGTCGGCGGGAACCTGTGCCGGAATGGGAGCGCGGCCCGACAATTCGGCGCCGGCATCGGGCGGCAGTCGTATAAAAAAGAACACGGATAGCGCCGATATCGCCGCGACGACGAGGAAGGCCAGTGGAAAGTCGGCCGCGACGAGCTGCGTATGGCCGTGCCAGGCGGCGGTGAGGTCGACTGCCAGCGCGCCGACGGCGACGCCGGTCGACATCGACAATTGCTGCGCGACGCTGACCAGCGAGGTGGCGCGCGATACGCGCGACGGGTCGATGTCGGCATAAGCGAGCGTGTTGACCGAGGTGAACTGCAGCGAGCGGAAGAAGCCGCCGACGAAGAGCAGGCCGATCATGATCGCCGGCGGCGTCGCCTCGGTGAACAGGGCGCACACCGCGAGGAAGGCGGCGCTGATGATTGTGTTGACGACGAGAATGTTGCGGAAGCCGAAGCGCCTGAGCATGCCCGCGGTCGCTGCCTTCATGCCCATGGCGCCCGCCGCGGCGGAAAAGGTGATCAGGCCGGAATGAAACGGCGACAGGCCGAAGCCGAGTTGCAGCATCAGCGGCAACAGGAACGGCATGGCGCCGATGCCGATGCGAAAGATGAAGCCGCCGACGACGCTGGCCCGGAATGTCGGCACCCGGAACAGCGTCAGGTCGAGCGCTGGGACCGGCGTTCGCTTCGCATGGATGAGGTAGGCAATGACGAAGATGGCGCCACCGGCGACCAGGCCGATGACGATGCTCCACGGCAGGAAGTTCAGCCCGGCGATCGACAGGCCGAAGGCGAGACCGGCGATGCCAAGGCCGGCATAGATCATGCCGACGACGTCGAAGCGCTCGAGCTTCTCGGCGCGGACGTCCTCGATGTATCGCGTGGCGAAGATAATGCCGGCGATGCCGATCGGGATGTTGATGATGAAGATCCAGTGCCAGCTGAAATAGGTGGTGATGAAGCCGCCGACCGGCGGGCCGATCACCGGACCGATCAGCCCCGGTATGGTGACCCAGGCCATGGCGCTGACCAGTTCGCGCTTGGAGATGGTGCGCACGAGAACGATGCGGCCAACCGGGGTCATCATCGCGCCGCCCATGCCCTGCACGATGCGGGCGACGACGAAATCGGTCAGCGATGACGACAGCGCGCAGCCGATCGAGCCGAGCATGAACACCGCGATGGCGGCGCGGAACACGGTGGAGGCGCCGAAGCGGTCGGCGGTCCAGCCGGAGGCGGGGATGAAGACCGCGAGCGAGAGCAGGTAGGAGGTGACGGCGAGCTTGAGCGCCAGTGGGTTGGTGCCGATATCGGCCGCGATCGCCGGCAGCGAGGTGGCGATCACCGTGGAGTCCATGTTCTCCATGAACAGGGCGACCGCGACAATCAGCGGGACGATGCGGTCTCGGCGCATGGATGTTTCCGGCGGGAAAAGGCGCGGCTGGGCGGCCGGCGCATCTATGGGTATACGGCCACTGAGACCGCTATATATGCCGATGGCTGTCAGTCAGCTAGCTCAGATTGCGCATGCACGCTAGGCTCTAAGGTCTCCGCTCACGGACGTTTTACAGTTTTGAGCTACAATGGTTTGGGTGGTGACAACATGACCGAAACGACGATCGAGTGGACGGATGCAACGTGGAACCCTGTCGCGGGATGCACGGTGATTTCTCCGGGCTGCACCAATTGCTACGCTATGAGAATGGCCGCTCGCCTTGAGGCGATGCCGTTGGAGAAATACAACGGTTTGACTCGGCGGAGTGGTGGCAGAGCGGTTTGGACCGGGAAGATCCGGCTCGACGAAAAAGCGCTGGACGCGCCTCGAAAATGGGTTCGACCGAGACGTATCTTCGTCAACTCAATGTCCGATCTATTCCACGACAAAGTGGATGAGATTTTCATAAGGCATGTTTGGCGTGTAATGGAGGAGACACCGCGCCATACCTATCAAATCCTAACTAAGCGGCCGGAACGGATGGCGTTGTTGTCGGACCGCTTGCCGGTTCTGAAGAACGTCTGGTTGGGAACAAGCGTCGAAAACGCCGACTACCTCGATCGGATAGACCATTTGCGCCGCGTTCGAGCTGCGGTCCGTTTCGTTTCATTTGAGCCGCTGATTGGCTCGGTCGCCGGGGTCAATCTTCGTGATATCCATTGGGCCATAGTTGGTGGAGAAAGTGGTCCCCGTTCGCGGCCAATGGAGGAGTATTGGGTCGATGAGATCGAGACCCAATGCCGCCGGCACGACACTGCGTTCTTCTTTAAGCAATGGGGCGGCAAGAATAAGAAAGTCACCGGGCGTTCCTATCGGGGCACAACGTTCGATGAAATGCCCGTCTTGAGGATGTGATTGCCAATCCTAGTGGCAAGCCCGATAGCCTTGGGCTCTGGATTCGAAATGCAGAGGAAAAGCGAAAACCGTTGAGGTTTTGCATTGGTTGGCAAGGCGAGTGGTTTCAGCACTTTGGGAAATATCGTTTCGAGTCGACCTTTCACATACCGCTCCAAGTCTTGAACATTTGCTTGGCGGTGCCGGTCTGTTTGACCGAACAAGTCGGGCGGCGTTTCTGTCGGGTACAGTTCATTCTCCCAAGCGTCCGAGCCGAAAATACGGGTCAAAGCTGCTCGCTTATGGGAATCGATATCGGATAGCTTTCGGGTAGCGTTTCTGAAAAGGCCTGCCAACGGAAACAGAAACCAAACATCAATGGCCTGTGTTTTGGCGATCGCTTGGAGCGTCTTCCATTCGACTTCCATGCCGTATGGGTCCAAGAAGATAACGCCGCGAGCAAAACGCCATCCGTCCCACTCTATCGATTCTTGGATCGCACGATTTGCGTCGCCCTCAACGACGATAATATCTCGATTGGGATTTTGCTCTTTCAGCCTCCGGAGTTCGGCGCAGTAAGTTGGGTTGCTTTCGATAAACACGATGTGATCGAAGGCAGGCCGGACGTCGATGGCAATTCGCGCCGAGCCTCTGCGCGTCTCGACAATTTCGATTGGCCGCGACTCTAAAATCTCTCCCGCATCGACCGTCGTTCGGGTTGTACGGCTGCCTGTGCCGGCAAATGCGTCGATGTACCAAAGGTCTCGGAACTTATCTCTCAGAGCCAAAGTAAAAGCCTTGAGGTATGCCTCGACAATGGAGAGCTTGAGCTCTGTGTGTTGACCGCCAAAATCGTGCTCGACTGCCATCATATCCCCCAAACCTAGTGTATCCACTTAGGGTTGAAATGCGCTAGAGGCTGCTTGGGTGGCCCATTCATAGGAATTCTGCGGTGAGCGCGGCCGGGCGGTTGCTAGTCCGAATGGCGGCTGTGGGCTTTCATGGCGGCGTTGCGGAAATCGGCTAGGAATCGCGCCAACACCGTGCTACGGACCCACGCCAACCCAAAAGCGGGCTTTTCAAGGACGGTGGGGATGCTTCCCCGCGGGGGCTGACCTATATCCAGCTCTCCGGTTTCGCCCTCGGCGCCGGTCCCGGCCGCTTTTGATAACGCGCCCTTTTCGGGCAGGACGGAGTTGGCGAATGGCCGCAAACAAGCTTATCGAAGCGCTCACTTTCGATGACGTGCTGATCAGGCCCGGCCTGTCGACCGTCATGCCCTCCGACGTCGATATCCGCAGCCGCGTTACCGCGTCGATCCGGCTCAATCTGCCGCTCATCGCCTCGGCCATGGACACGGTGACCGAGTCGGCCATGGCGATCGCCATGGCGCAGGCCGGCGGCATGGGCGTCATCCACCGCAATCTCGAGCCCGAGCAGCAGGCCGCCGAAGTCCGGCAGGTCAAGAAATTCGAGAGCGGCATGGTGGTGAACCCGCTGACCATCGGGCCGAACGCCACGCTGCAGCAGGCGCTGGACCTGATGAAGACCAACCGCATCTCCGGCATTCCGGTGGTCGAGGGGGGCGGCAACGGCCGGGCCGGCAAGCTGGTCGGCATCATCACCAACCGCGACGTGCGCTTCGCCACCGACCCGCTGCAGGCGGTGTCGGAACTGATGACCAAGGAAGGTCTGGTCACGGTGAAGGAAGGCGTCAGCCAGGCCGACGCCAAGAAGCTGCTGCACCAGCATCGTATCGAGAAGCTGCTGGTGGTCGACGAGCAGTATCGCTGCGTCGGCCTCATCACCGTGAAGGACATCGAAAAGGCGGTCGCCAATCCGAACGCCTGCAAGGACGAGCAGGGCCGCCTGCGCGTCGCCGCCGCGACCACGGTCGGCGACAAGGGCTTTGCCCGCACCGAGGCGCTGATCGCAGCCGGCGTCGATCTCGTCGTCGTCGACACCGCGCACGGCCATTCGCAGCATGTGCTCGATGCGGTGGGTCGCATCAAAAGATTGTCGAACAAGGTTCAGGTGGTGGCCGGCAATATCGCCACCACCGAAGGCGCGCAGGCGCTGATCGACGCCGGCGCCGACGCCATCAAGGTCGGCATCGGTCCGGGCTCGATCTGCACCACGCGCATCGTCGCCGGCGTCGGCGTGCCGCAGCTCACCGCGATCATGGAAGCGGTCGAAGCCGCGAAGAAGCAGAACATTCCGGTGATCGCCGACGGCGGCATCAAGTATTCCGGCGACTTCGCCAAGGCGCTGGCCGCCGGCGCCGATGTCGCCATGGTCGGCTCGCTGCTCGCCGGCACCGATGAGACGCCGGGCGAGGTGTTTCTCTATCAGGGCCGCTCCTACAAGAGCTATCGCGGCATGGGCTCGGTCTCGGCGATGGCGCGGGGCTCGGCCGACCGCTATTTCCAGCAGGACATCAACGACACCATGAAGCTGGTGCCGGAAGGCATCGAAGGGCAGGTCGGTTACAAGGGCCCGGTGTCGGGCGTGCTGCATCAGCTCGCCGGCGGCCTGCGCGCGGCGATGGGCTATGTCGGCGCCAAGAATCTCGACGAGCTGCACGACAAGGCGCGCTTCGTGCGCATCACCGGCTCGGGTTTGCGTGAGAGCCACGTCCATGACGTGACCATCACGCGCGAGAGCCCGAACTATCCGAGCCAGGTGTAGGCGCCGCCGCGCCAAGTCTGTCGTCACGCCGGGGAATGCACCATGTCTGTCGCCACGATCCTGCTGCCTCTGTTCGTTCAGGTGGCACTCACCTTTGTCGTCCTGTTCATGACGGCGCGTTCGCGCATCGCGGCCTATAAGGCCAGGCAGGTGAATGTTGCCGAGGTGGCGGTCAATCCGACCGCCTGGCCGGTTCACGTCCAGCAGATCTCCAACTGCTACAACAACCAGTTCCAGTTGCCGGTTCTGTTCTACGTGCTGACGATCCTCGCCATCGTCACGCGGCATGCCGATCTGATCTTCGTGGTGCTGGCTTGGCTGTTCGTCATCTCGCGCATCGTGCATGCCTATATCCACTGCACGTCGAACCATATGCGCCACCGCTTCAATGCCTTCGCCGTCGGGTTTTTCATTCTGCTGGCGATGTGGATCATCTTCGCGGTTGAAATCCTGCTGGGCCTGCCATGACGCCGGCGGCGCGGCTCGAGGCCGCCATCGAGGTTCTCACCGCCATCATCGACGAGCGCCGGCCGGCGCCCGACGCATTGAAAACCTGGGGCCAGGCTCATCGCTTTGCCGGTTCGGGCGACCGCGCCGCGATCGGCGGCCTCGTTTACGATGCGCTGCGCCGCAAGGCGTCGAGCGCGTATCTCATGGGTGCGGACACGCCGCGCGCCATTGTGCTCGGCATGCTGAAGCGCGAGCGCGGGCTGGACACCGATGCCATCACCAAGCTCGCGAGCGGCGCGCAATACGCGCCGGCGGCGCTGAGCGACGATGAGCGCGCGCGGCTCGACAATGCGAGCCTCGAGGGCGCGCCGGCGCACGTGGCCGGCGATTATCCGGAATGGCTCGATGACGCCTTTGCGCAGAGCTTCGGCGATCAGCGGGCGGAGGAGGGCGCGGCGCTCGCCTCGCGGGCGCCGCTCGATCTGCGCGTCAACACGCTGAAGGCCGATCGTGAGAAGGCGGCGGCCATGCTCGCCGATCTCAAGCCCGAGTCGACGCCGTGGTCGCCCTGGGGCCTGCGCATCGCTCTGGCGGCCGATGCCAAGGCGCCGCCGATCCATGCCGAGCCGGCCTTCATGAAGGGTTTCGTCGAGGTACAGGACGAGGGTTCGCAACTCGCGGCGCTGTTTTCGGGCGCCAAGCCCGGCGAGCAGGTGCTCGATCTGTGCGCGGGCGCCGGCGGCAAGACCCTCGCGCTGGCGGCGATGATGGAGAACAAGGGCCAGCTCTTCGCCACCGATGATGACAAAAGGCGCCTCGCGCCGATTCATGACCGCCTGACGCGCTCGGGCGCGCGCAATGTGCAGGTGAGGACGCCGAAATCGGTTCACACCGAGATCGACGACCTCAAGGGCCGCATGGACCTCGTTTTGATCGACGCGCCTTGCACCGGCACGGGCGCGTGGCGGCGCAATCCGGACGCCAAGTGGCGCATGCGGCCCGGCGCGCTCGAGCAACGGGTGAAGGAACAGGCCGATATCCTTGATCGCGCGGTCGGGTTTCTGAAACCCGGCGGTCGGATCGTCTACATCACCTGTTCGCTGCTCGATGCCGAAAACGGCGCCCAGGTGCGGGGCTTCCTGGCCCGGCATCCGGATTTTACCGCAGAGGCGCCGGGCGAGGGTCTGGTCGCAGGCGCGCGGCGGTCGGCGGAGGGCACCCTGCTGACGCCGCGGACGACCGGGACCGACGGATTTTTTGTTTCCATGTTGAAACGGTCCTGAATTCCTCGATTGCGCCTCAATCCCGGCCAAAAAACCTCGCGAAGATTCGGTGTTTTCGGAACCGAACTGAAAGCGCATCGGCGGGGACCAGACGTGAGCATGGCGGCAAGGCGTGAGCCCACTTTTCATGGCGTGGGGCGGGCTGACGATCATCATCCCTCGGTGGCGTCGATCCATCCGGGACAGCCGATCAAGTCGGCGTCGCACTTCACCCGTTTCATCTCGGGCTTTCAGGCCGTCAGCACCCTGATCGGCGTGCCGCTGGCGCTCGCCTCCGGCTACACCCTGTACCGCACCAACTTCGCGCCGGAGACCGGCTGCGCCAATCTGCGCGCTTCGATCGTGTCGATGCTCGACAAGAACGTCGACCCGGCGACCCGGCGCATGCTGGTCAAGCGCGACGTCGAGGCCTTCGAGCGCAGTTGCGCCAGTTTCGATCCCGACGCGCAGGCCGCGTTCAGGACCTTGCTCGCCACCGACAAGGCGGTCGCGCAGGCGGCCCCGGTTGCCAAGCCGGCACCGAAACCGGCCGTCGTTGCCAAGGAAGACGTGAAGAAAGCCGAGCCGGCCAAAGAGAGCGCGAGGGAAGCGGTCAAGGCCGAGCTGCGCCCGGCCATTGTCGAGAAAAAGTCGGTTGCCGCCGTGGCCGAACCCGAGGCGGCGGCCCAAGCAGCGTCAGAGGCCGCGCCGATGTCGGACAGCCGCTGGCTCGACGCCGTGCGCCATGCCCTGAAGACCGATCAGCCGGCCGAAGCCGACGAGCGCGCCGCCGTCCGCAAGGTCGCGAAGCAGGAACCGGTGGTGCCGAACAAGCCGGGCGAACCCGTGCTCAACCCCGGCTGGACCGTGGCTGCGCCTCCCGTTCAGCCGGTCGCGCAGGGCGCCGCCGCGCCGCTGCCCCCGGCCGTGGCGGTGAGCGACACCCAACGGACAATGCCGGCCGACCCCAACCGCCCGGTGCCGCCGGCCGCGATCCCGGCCACGCAATTTGACGCCGCCCATGGCGGTTCGAAAGGCGAATCCTGGGTGGCCCAGATCCCGTTTGTCGGCCGCATCATCGACGGCAGCGGTAACTGAGCCGGAAGCGCCGAGCCTGCTTTCCGAGTTTTGACGTGGAAGGCCGTGCCGCCTAGTTGCGGCGCGGGCGCGACTTGCTTATTTCAAAGCATGAACCCAGCCGCACCCAAGTCTTCCGCCGCGCCGTCCGCCGATCATGACAAGGTCCTGATCGTCGATTTCGGCTCGCAGGTCACCCAGCTCATCGCCCGCCGCGTGCGCGAGGAGGGGGTCTACAGCGAGATCGTGCCGTTCCAGAAGGCCGAAGAGGCCTTCCGCACCATGCGGCCGAAAGCCGTGATCCTGTCCGGCGGCCCGGCCTCCGTGCTCGATGCCAGTGCGCCGCTGGCGCCGCAGGCGATCTACGACGCCGGCGTGCCGGTGCTCGGCATCTGTTACGGCGAACAGGCGATGGCGCAGCAGCTCGGCGGCAAGGTCGAGGCCGGCCATCACCGCGAATTCGGCCGCGCCGAAGTGGAGATCACGGCGGACTCGCCGTTCTTCGAAGGCGTCTGGGTCAAGGGCGAGAAGTATCCCGTCTGGATGAGCCACGGCGACCGCGTCACGCAATTGCCGGAAGGCTTCCGTGTGCTCGGCAAGGCGCCGGGCTCGCCGATCTCGATCATCGGCGACGACGCGCGCAAATTCTACGCCATGCAATTCCATCCCGAGGTCGTGCACACGCCGCACGGCGCGGCGCTGCTGCGCAACTTCGTGCGCAAGATTGCGGGCCTCACCGGCGACTGGACCATGCGCGCCTTCAAGGAAGAAGCGATCGAGAAAATCCGCGCGCAGGTCGGCAAGGGCCGCGTCATTTGCGGCCTGTCCGGCGGCGTCGATTCCGCGGTGGCCGCGGTGTTGCTGCACGAGGCGATTGGCGACCAGCTCACCTGCGTGCTGGTCGATCACGGCCTGATGCGGCTTGCGGAGGCCAAGAAGGTCGTCGCCATGTTCCGCGACAGCTACAACATTCCGCTGGTCCATGTGGACGCCAGCGACACCTTCCTCAAGGCGCTCGAAGGCGTCGACGATCCGGAGGTCAAGCGCAAGACCATCGGCAAACTGTTCATCGACGTGTTCGAGGCCGAAGCCAAGAAGGTGGGCGGCGCCGATTTCCTGGCGCAGGGCACGCTCTATCCCGACGTGATCGAAAGCGTGTCGTTCACCGGCGGGCCGTCGGTGACCATCAAGTCGCATCACAACGTCGGCGGGCTGCCCGAGCGCATGAACATGAAGCTCGTCGAGCCGCTGCGCGAACTGTTCAAGGACGAGGTGAGGGCGCTCGGCCGCGAGCTCGGCCTGCCGGAATCCTTCGTCGGCCGCCATCCGTTCCCGGGACCGGGGCTGGCGATCCGCGTGCCTGGCGCGATCACCAGAGACAAGCTCGATATCCTGCGGCTCGCCGATGAAATCTATATCGAGGAAATCCGCCGCTGCGGTTTGTACGACGACATCTGGCAGGCCTTCGCCGTGCTGCTGCCGGTGAAGACCGTCGGCGTGATGGGCGATGGTCGCACCTATGAATATGTTGTCGGCCTGCGCGCCGTGACCTCGGTCGACGGCATGACCGCCGACTTCTATCCCTTCGACATGAAATTCCTCGGCATGGTCGCGACGCGCATCATCAACGAGGTGAAGGGTGTCAACCGCGTTGTCTATGATGTGACAAGCAAGCCGCCGGGCACGATTGAGTGGGAGTGAGGTGGCGGTGCTAATTTCGATAGGTGTCAGCGCTTTTAAGTATATTAGGAAATTTCAGCCCCGTCGCTTCCTCGATCCAAGTGATCGGCTTCTGTTCAGTCTTTAGCAATTCATCGAAACGAAGTACTTCAAATTCGATTTGGTCGACGAGTTTTTCCTGCGACAGGCAGAATGCTGTCGCCTGCAAGGTGCCGCTGTCTTTGTACCAAGCTACGATTTTGAAGAATCTGAGCGCTATCTGAACGGAAGCGTAAACCGGATCGTCATCGTCGAACAAAGGCCCTGCAAAGATTGAGATACGAGAGAGCTTGCCATTCTCTAACTTAATGCCTTGCTCCAGCAGATTCTGCTCAAGAATGCCCCACTTGCCGTGATGGCCGAAAATAGCGCGGTTCAGCGCAGGTACCTGAGGGGCCGCATTTGCATATGAGCACGTCATGTCCGCCGCAGTTTTTGCCGCTGACATGCTTCTGCCCCACTCTGCATCTTCGCGACGAGATAGATGGCCCTTGTCGAAGCCGCTCTTTGCGTACCATTTATCATCAAGCTGCGCGTCGTAATCGATGCGGTTGTCGCGAAGCCAGTTGTCTTTGCGAGTGTCCTTTCCTAGAGCATTATAGCGATACTTTCCTGAGACATTGATTGCGCTCACCACCGGCACCCTGCGCAAAGAATGCTGCATCGTGCTGTAATGATGATACTTCAGTAGGCAAGTGCTGGGGTTGTCCTTTAGAAAAGCTAGTTTCTTGCGCAATTTCTCGGTCGGTATTGGTATAGGAATGCGATCGTCTAAAAATTCCGCCTGGTATCCCAAACAGTTTGTGAAATCTTGATTATCCTCTAGTTTCTTTTCGAACTCGGCCGTTTCTTGAGCCGCGCTCAACTCGGGCCGAGAGGCTAATGCGCTGGTGGTAAAAACCGGGCTGCCGTTGACGCTTATATGAATTTCAATTGGAGCGCTGGGCGGTACTGCTGGCGCGCGCGCTGAAATAGCTCGCTCGGGCTCGCTCTCTGTTTCCATCTGCTTGGGGCTGGAAAGGGCAACGAACGGCCGGTTGTCAGTGTAGGCCGGACTAAAGAAAGTCAGTCCAAGAGGATTGGTGGCGACGGTGGGTGTTTCCTTCAGGTGCTTCATTATCGCGCTGATCCGCACCCCTCGGTTTGATAGCCAGACAACGCGAGCTTCATCGAGGGTCCCTTGAATGACCGGAATGACGTTGTCATCCTTGTCCAAGTAATTGCCCTGTTTATCCTTTTTTTGCGACGCCGGCGCTATGCAGCGCGATGACCTGCCATTCATTGTTGAAGACCGGGGCGCCGCTACTGCCTTGCGCCGTGTCGCTCTTGTACACGATGACGTCAGCTAAGCCATTATCGATAATCTCGTTGCTCCTTAGGGCAACTTGCTTTTGTTTCCCATCAGGGTGCTGGATGATGGTCGCGAAATCTCCGGTGCCGGCTTTCCCGAGGTCGCCGTTCAGGACCAAGTAGCCCTGTTCGCTGAGCATGTGGCGTCCACTGACGTCTCGTGGTTGGACCGCGATTAGGGCAAGGTCGAGGTCCTTGAACGTGTGGAGAAATGTGTGCGGGTCGAGCGCATAGACGATCGGCTCTTGAGGTTTCCCATTAGTGTCGAACTGATAGTTAAATTCGATGCCGGCATCGTCAGCCATCGCAATAAATCCGGCCACGTCGTCTACTGGAAAAACATGATGATTGGTCATCATGATTTCAGGCGAGACCATAAAGCCGGTTGCAAAAGCTGTCTTATGTTCCCGCTTGTCGAAGTAACGGATGCGTCCTACGGCGCGGGCCTGCATGCTTCCGATCGACAGATAATTAATGTGAAGCAGATCATTTCTTCCAATATACCTTTCAAAAGCTAGGTCAGCCGGTTCGCGCGCAGTGGCCGCGATCATGACTCTACGACGTTCGAAATGCGCCGGACCGTCTAACTGAAGGGCGTAATTTTTGGCTATATGGGCCTGAAGAGTGGCGACCTCCGCAGGATCTTTTTGGAACTCGTTTTCGGCCCTTTGGAGCAAGTCAATGGGCAGTTTCATAGGATGTCCCCTTTTTTGAGGATGAAATCTCAGGCGAGAGTGAAATGAGTAATGCACGCTAAACTGGTGCCTGGGGTGGGTCAAGAAATTTGGCCGAAGTGCGATAAGGCCCAAGCGTCGGTCATCTCTGATAGGTGGTGCTGAACCCATTCGAGTCTACGCTTGCTCAATTCGTTCTGGAGTCCTCGTCCATGCCCCGCTTTCTCGCCGTCTACACCATGAAGCCCGAAAACATTGTCCGCTTTCGCGCCTTACCGAAGGCCGAGCAGGAGGCCATTGACGCCGCCGGCCTTCCGCGATGGGTGGCGTGGGAGAAGGAGAACGCCGCGTCATTCTCCGAAAGGGGCATGGTCGGCAAGACGAAGCGTGTGACGAAGGACGGTGTCCGCGACGCGCAGAACGACATCTGCGGTTACGTCGTCGTCGAGGCGGAGAGCATCGACGTCGCTGCCAGGCTGTTCGAGAACCATCCGCACTTCAGCATCTTTCCCGGCGATAGCGTCGACATCATGCCGTTCGTGACCGGGCCTGAGAACTAGTCTGTAGCCCGGGCAAGCGTAGCGAACCCGGGTTGCGCTTCGCTTCACCCGGGCTACGATCCGCGCCCTGGTGGCTTCGAGGCAGTGAGGAAGACGACATGGCGCGCCTGAAGGACAAAGTTGCGATCATCACCGGTGGCGCCGGCGGCATCGGTTCCGCAACGGGCAGGCTGTTCGCCGCCGAAGGCGCCAAGGTCGTGCTGGCCGATATCGATCAGGCTGCGCTGGACGCCGTGATCGGCGATATCCGCGACAGCGTTGCCGGCGCCGAGGTGCTGCCCATCGTCTGCGACGTTGGGCAGGAGAGCGCGGCGGCGGCCATCGTGTCGGCGACGCTCGCCAAATTCGGCCGCATTGACGTGCTGGTCAACAATGCCGGGGTGCGTTCCTACGAGCCGCTCGACGCGGCCAAGGCCGAGACCTGGCAGAAGATCCTGTCGGTCAATCTTCTGAGCTATGCCTATCTGTCCCGCGAGGCCTTGCCGGCGCTGCGGAAGTCGGGGAAGGGCGCGATCGTCAATATTTCGTCGGCGCACGCCTTCTGCCCGCGCGCGGGGATGGGACAATACGACGTCGCCAAGGCGGGCATCATTTCCATGACAAAGACGCTGGCCTTCGAGGAAGTCGGCCGCGGTGTCAGGGTCAACGCGGTTTGCCCGGGCCTGACGCTGACGCCGTTCCATGTCCGCCGCTTTGCCACCGAGGGCAAGAGCGAGAAGGATCTGCGCGAAGAGAAAACCAACCACAACATCCAGCAGCGCTGGGCCGATCCCATCGAGGTCGCGTATCCGATCCTGTGGCTGGCCTGCGATGAGGCGTCGTTCGTGACCGCGTCGGTGCTGATGGCGGACGGCGGCACGCGGGTCTGAGCCAAGGCGCGGCGCGACGACACGCAAGAAGCCGCACGGCTTGAAGCCGAGCCTCATCGCATGTCGAACAGTTCCTGATGGAAGCGCTCAGCGACGGGCAATCCCTGAGCGGCGAAGTCCTTTCGCAGCGCTTCACCGAACCTCGCAGGACCGCAGAACCAGATGCTGGCATCGCGCCATTCGGGGACCGCGGCACGGATGCGGTCGCCGGTCAGCAGGCCGTCGCGGGCGTCAACCAGGACATGGAGCCTGATCGCAGCGGCGTCGGCATCGGCCTTCAGTTTGCCGATCGCCGTGTCATCGAGATCGGCCGTCGTGTGAAACAGATCGACGGCGGGGAGGCGACTTCCGTCCGGGTGCGCGTGACGTTCCTGCGCGATATGTTTCATGGCGGCGATGAAAGGCGTGATGCCGATGCCGCCGCCGATCCATATCTGCCGGGGCTGGCCGTTGTCGAAGTCGAAGCATCCATAAGGCCCCTCGATCTTCACCTTCTGCCCGACATGCAGCTTCTGGCGCAGCCGGCTCGTGTGATCGCCGAGCTCCTTCGTGACGAAACGGATACGCCGGTCCTTGTCGTTCCAGGCGGAGGCGATGGTGTAGGGATGCGCTCCCTCCGACGTATCGGACGTGGCGAAAGCGAACTGCCCGGGCTTGTGACCTGGCCACCCCTGCGGCACGTCGATCTCGGTCTCGAGAGCCCGCACACCGGGATAATACTGAAGCGCGACGATCTCGCCCTCGACTTGTCTCCCGGCGCCCACGCGATGCAGCAGAACGATGACCGCGGCATAGGTGCCGGCGGCCATGAGAAGCGCCATCACCATGCCGACGGGCGACGTCCAGTAGCTGAACTGCGTCAGTACGACCGAGTGGAACACCAGCACCAGATAAACAAGGGCAAGCAGCCGGTGTGTCTTGTAAAACAGCCGGTAGGGGAAGCGCTTGATCAGCGCCAGCACGATCAGCAGGACGGCGGCATAGAATGCCCATTCGCCGAGCCCTTCGGCGGGACCGCGCAAGTTCATGAGGAATTGCTGGATCTGGTTTTCCAAGGCCGGTCTTGCGCCGCGGACCGGGCGTTCGAGCAAACCCCAGCCAACCGCCCATTTCGCGCCTTGGCTCCACAGCCAGTGAATCACGGCGACAACAAGAGCGGCGATGCCCAGCCATTTGTGCAGACGGTACATCTTGTCCAGCCCGCCAAGCCGCTGCTCCGGCCAGCGTGGCCGCAGCGCCAGGATCATGGCCACGCTCATGCAGCCCATGGCGATGATGCCGCTGTATTGCACCATGCTGGCGCGGAGCGAGAAAAAATTGGCCGGCTGAAACACCTGCGGTTCGGCAAGAAGCCACAGCGCACTCAGCAGCGCCAGCGTGCTCCAGAGCGTGAGTCTGATTTGCCGCATGGGTGGTCCGTATCGTACCGACGATTGAGACCATTTTGTTCCATGGTGCCCGGCTTGCGTCGTTGACGCAGGTCAACCATGCATCGAGATCGACGGCAGGAGAGGGCGCTGCCCCTTCTGCCGTCCTGTCTCAACCAATTGCCTGTCGTCTCAGCCCTTGATGCGGAAGGCGAGCACCGGCAGATCGTCCATCTGCAGCGTTTCCGCCTTCACCGGAACGGGTCCGCGCTCGTACAGCGCCTTGAGGTCGGCCGGCGTAGCCTTCACGCCGAGCACGATGGCCTGGACGATCGGGCCTTCCTTGAGGCGGATGTGGCCATAGACATAAGGCGCGATCTTCTCGAAGCGCGGATGGCAGGCCGGCGCGATGTTGTGCGTCGCCAGCAGCAGCGTGGCATCGCCGCTCAGTTCGACCGGCTCGACATCCCAGCTGCCGCAATGCTCGCAGCAGCCGGTCGGCGGGAAGCTGTGGCGCCCGCAGTCCTTGCAGACGGTTCCGCGAAAGACGCCCTTGGAAAGTCCCTCGTAATAGGAGCGGATGGCGCTTGGGTTTTCGGCAATGGTCGGCATGTCACAGGCTCCCGAGAACGATCACGGTGCCGATCATGGCGTAGCCGTGGGTGTGAATGACGGAGATTTCCGGTGTCTTCTTGATCTGCCGCGGCCCCGCCTGGCCGCGCATCTGTAGCACCGCCTCGTAGGTGTCCGTGCCGGCGCTGGCGCCCCAGGCATGGCCGAAGGCGTGACGCCCGCCGTGGGTCGACATCGGCCGGTCGCCGTCGAAGCGCAGACGGCCTTCGCGCGCCGCTGCCAGTCCCTTGCCCGGCTCGAGATAGCCGGTCGCTTCCGCCGTGCAGATGCCGGAGATATGCGAGCAGTCGTGCGTATGCAGATAATCGATGTCGTCGGCCTCGATGCCGGCCATGTCGAACGCGGCGTCGATCGCCCGCCGGTCGAACTCCCAGACGGTCGGGTCTTCGCCGTACCAGGGCAGGTCGCTATAGTTGATGCCGAAGCCCTTGAGCTGGACCGGCTGCGATTTGCCGCCCTTGGCGAGATTGGCGCGGGTGATGACCATCGCCGAAGCGCCATCCGCGGTCGTCACCAGGCTGAGCAGCCGCGACGGCCAGGCGACGAAGGGATTGTGCTTGTCGGACCGCCAGTAGTCGTACGGATCGGCGAAGCCTTCCTTCGCCGCGCGGTCCTCGAGCTTCTCCTGGATGTTGGCCTTGGGGTTCATCGCGCCGTGCAAACGCCGCGTCCGGCACAGCTCGAACATGCTGCGGTCGTAATCCTCGAGCGACAGGCCGTATTTCCGGCAGTAGCCGAGCGCGACCAGGCCGTTGTAGGTCGAGAAGATGTCGTAACCCTGCGGCACGCCATAGGCCTGGTTGACGGCCATGTCGGTCCACAGCCAGGTCTGCTGATGCGAGATCGGCTCGCGCTCGTAGGGGCTGAAGCCCTTCACCTTGGTGCGCGTGGTTTCCAGTCCATAGACCAGCACCGTGTCATAAACACCGGCCGCGATCGACATCGCGGCAAGTGCGGCGCCGACATTCGTGGTCGAGCATTGCGCCTCGAAATGAACGCCGGCCTTGAACTGGGTGCCGGTCCATTTCGACAATTGCGAGTAGGTGCCCGGTACTTGCGAGCTGTGCACCATGGCATTGCCGGCGAACACCGCGTCGACGTCCTGTCCGGTCAGGCCGGCGTCGTCGAGCGCTTCCTTGACGGCGCGCGCCGTCAGTTCCTGGATGGTCAGGCCTTTGAGCTCGGGAGTCTCGAGCAAATCGCCGAAGCGGGAACAGCCGACACCGGATATGACGGCCTTTTCGTGTAGCTTGTTTCGCATGGCTGCAATCCCTTTCGCGGACGGCGGATCGCGATCGCAATAACGCGCGCGACCGGCCGTTCTCGCAGACAGGTGGGTTTGGCCAAGAGCCCGACATTGACCCCGAGCCGCTCCGAACGCCGGAGTGCGCCAAGTCGATCACAACCGCGGCGTGCCTCGCTTTGACGGGGATCAAAGGCGCCACTTAGATGCGCCTTGGGCACACTGCGCTGGTGCCGCCGTTGGGCGATGATTCCGATGAATGCCGGCAGCGGCGCGCGCCCCCGGATTGCGCATCCTAGCTACGGATAGTGTCTGGTTCGGCGGGTACGATCAGATGACGTCGTCCGGTGCGAGGCGGCATTGATCCTTGTCGCCGATTTCGATCTGCAGTGTGACATGGGCTATGGAGAAATCATGCGCCAAGTCGTCCGCAAGCTTGTCGAGGAAACTATCGCCGGGATGTCCAGCCGGCATGACTAGATGTGCTGTCAGCGCCACTCTGGTCGTGCTCAAGGATCAGATATGCACGTCGTGGACGCTAGCGATGCCCGGACGCGACCTTAGCCATGCCACGACTTTTGTACGGTCGATGGATGAAGGGACGCCGTCGAATGAAAGGCCGAGGCTGGAGCGCAAAAGCCCGAAGGCGGTCCAGGCGATCAGCAGGCTGACGAGAATGGCGACGGCGGGGTCGAGCCAATCCCAGCCTGTCAGCAGGATTCCGGCCGCGGCCACGACCACTGCGACCGAGACTGCGGCATCTGCGGCCATGTGGAGAAAAGCGCCCTCGGCATTCAAGTCGCTGTGGCGGTTGGTACGAAATAGCAGCGCCGTTCCGGTGTTGATCGCAATACCGACAAGGGCAACGCCCAGGATCGTTGATCCCGGAACCGCGACAGGTTCCAAGAATCGCTGGACAGCCTCCCAAATGACCGCGCCGACGCCAATCAGAATTGCAACCGCGTTGGCGAGAGCCGCCAGGATGGTTGATCTCCCGAACCCGTAGGTGAACCGCGACGTCGGGGGGGCGGGTCGCCAGGACGCTCGCGCCCCAGGCAATCAGGAGCCCTGCGACGTCGGTCATGTTATGCGCCGCATCGGCAAGCAGCGCGAGCGATCCGGTCGCAAGTCCCGCAATCAGTTCGATGACGACATAGCCAGCGTTCAGCGCCACCGCCCAGCGGAATGCCGGAGATAAATCGGCGTGCTCGGCCAGTCCGTGGGTGTGGCTTTCGCTCATCGTGTCGATGACTTGCGCCGGATGATACCTTCCAGCTTCGTCGCCTCGGCGACGGTGTTCGAAATCGTGCCAAACTTGCGAACATTGGTGTGCAGAAGGTCCAGTCGGCGGTCCTCCTCGTCGGTATCGATGATGATCTCGTAGTCGATGGAGATCATCTTCGGCGGGTTGTCCTGCCGGACGCCGTGAAGCTTCACTTCGACGCCGCGCAAATCGAACTTCAGCATCGGCGTCACCCGCTCGATGCCCTTGATCATGCAGGCGGCAACGGCGGCGAGGAGCAGCTCGGCTGGGTTAAATGCGTCCGCACGGCCCGCCACGTCGGTGTCGAGCGTGATTTTCGCCTGTTTCGTGGTGGCGAGACTGCCGTGGGCGTCAACGCGGCGAGCCTCTACGGAATATTCCAGCATCACCCTTGCAGCCAGGTCTCGAGGGCGTCTTCCTTCGGCAGCCCGCCCGCGTGTACGACCTTGCCGTCGATAACGATGCCGGGCGTCGAGGCGATGCCGAACTTCGCGATTTCGGCATAGTCGGTGACCTTCTCGACTTTTACGTCGATGCCGAGTTTCGATGCGGCGTTCTTTACCATCATCTCGGTGGCCTCGCAGCGTTTGCAGCCCGGGCCGAGTACCTTCACTTCTTTCATCTTACAATTCCTTATGGGTCTCAGTGGAAAAGCATGTTGAAGATGAAGCCGACGGCCAGAATGCCCGTGCCGACGACGCCGACGAACACCGCTATCAGGCGCAGCGTCAGGACCTTGCGCAGGATGATCATTTCCGGCAGCGACAGCGCAATCACCGACATCATGAAGGCGAGCGTCGTGCCGAGCGCCGCGCCCTTGCCGAGCAGCGCCTCCACGATCGGGATCACGCCGGCCGCATTGGTGTACATGGGGATGCCGATCAGCACCGCAGCCGGCACCGACCACCAGGCATCCGCACCCATGATCTTGACCATCAGGTCGGTCGGCACATAACCGTGGATCAGCGCTCCGGCGGCGATGCCCGCAATGATCCAGATCCAGACCCGGCCGACGATGTCCTTGACGGCCTCGATGCCGAGCCGGATGCGATCGACGAAAGTCAGTTGTTCGTCGGGGATCACCATTGCGTCGCCGGCGTGAATGTCCTTCACCCAGTCCTGCAGCCAGCCCTCGAGCTTCAGTCGGCCGATGACCCAGCCGGCGACGATGGCGACGCCGAGCCCGAAGCCGAGATAAGTAATCGCGACCTTCCAGCCGACCAGGCCGAACAGCAGGCCGAGCGCCACCTCGTTGACCATCGGCGCGGCGATCAGGAAGGAGAAGGTGACGCCGAGCGGAATGCCGGCGGAGACGAAGCCGATGAACAGCGGCACGGCCGAGCAGGAGCAGAACGGCGTCAGGACGCCGAGGCCGGCCGCCATGACGTTGCCGAGGCCCTCCCGTTTGCCGGCAAGCAGGGCCCGCGTCTTCTCGGGCGAGAAGTAGCTGCGTACGACACCCATCGCAAAAACAATGAGCGTCAGCAGCAGTAGTACCTTGGGCGTATCGTAGAAGAAGAAGGCGAGCGCTTCGCCAAGATGGCTCGTGCGTGCAACGGGCAGTAGCGAGACCAGCCATTCCGACGCCGGGATGAGTTGGCTGTAGACGAGGCCCCACGCGACGAGGGCCGCTCCCAGGCCGGCGAGCCATTGCCATGCCGGCGCTCGCTTGGGCTCATCGCTGCGGACCGCGATCGTATCGGCGCTCATGGCGGTACCTCTCCTTCGGAGTCCATTGCGGCAATTGCCGCATCGACGATGCGCGCAGCGCTTTGCGGCCGGGCTCGCAGACGGTTGGGTTCGGCCAGGAGCCCGACATTGACCCCGAGCCGCTCCGAACGCCGGAATCGAAGCTGATCACAACCGCGGCGTGCCTCGCTTTGACGGGGATCAAAGGCATGCCATCGCCGCTGTCGGGGGCCTCGAAATGCCGCGCGTCAGTGATGAATGAAAAGAGCCGTGGGGCAGTTTTCCAGCAGTCTGCTCGTGAACGAGCCGAGCAGCGTCTCCTTCCAGCCGCGGTGGCCGTAGGCCCCCATCACGATCAGCGCGGCGCCGCGCGCCTTGGCCTCGTCCATGACCACGTCTGCGGGGTTCGAATGGGAGACGATCGCGTGGCTCTTGAAGGCAATATCGTAGAGCCCGAGATAGGCGCCGGCATGCTGCGCGCTGCGGTCGGCGATTTCCTGCCTGGTGGCGATGGAGACCACATGAATCTCGCAGTTCGCCGCGAGCCCCAGCAGCGTGAAGATCTGCAGGCTCCGGGCGGCCGGCACGCTGCCGTCATAGGCGACGACGATGGAAGACGGTTCGCGAACCTCCGCGGGCGTGATGATGAGCGGGCGAGGGTTCTCGTGCAGGATCTTCTCGACGGTCCCGGCCAGGCCGCTGTCGGCCTCGCCGTGAAGATCGCTGTCGTGGCCGATAACGATAATGTCGTGCGCATCGGCGGCGGCCCGCAATTCCTCTGACGGGCTGCCCTCCAAAGCGAGCACGCTGCCCTTCAGCTTGCGAGCCTTGCACTGCCGCAGGAAACCGTCGTTGAGACGTTCGGTCAGGTCGTGACCACGCTGCAGGCGGGCGCGGTCGGAGCGGGCCTTGAAGTAGGCCGTACCGATGCCGCCAGGCCCCGGCGCCGTCAGGTAGGCGATGTCGAGAATGCTGGCGCCGGTAATGGCCGCTTTGTGCCGGGCCGCGAGATCGAGGGCGAACGTCGAGGCGCCCGCACCGCCGGGCGTATCGTCCAAGGCAAGAAGCAGGCTCCGCATCGTTCCTCCCGATCGTTCTGTCTGCCGTAGTCACATAATTGGTCGCAACGCCGTTGCCTTGACCTCGCTCAAACGATGCCGCGGCGGACGTTGTGCCGGTGACTTGGCCGGCAAGATCTCCGCTGCAAGAAAAACCGATCCGGTCGCCTCTGTCCACGGCATCGCAAAGCTGATCGTGCCTGCGACATTTGCGATCATGGCGTGCGTCGTGGGCGTATGGCAGCCGCGTCATGCGGGCGAGCCGCGATTGACGGCATCGGCGCCGCCTTCTATCCATTCGTGGCGTTATATGCAGAATCGCATCGCATCATCAATGCGTTGAATGAAGTTATCTGTTTCATTGATGACTTGATGGCGACGTCGCCGGGGACGTTTCTGTGTCACTGATACCGGCCGGGTGGGGCAATGGCCTGCTCGGCGTCATCATCTTCAGCGGCTCGCTGCCGGCGACGCGGGTCGGCGTCGCGGCATTCTCGCCGATGTTTCTCACATCGGCGCGCGCGGCCATCGCCGCCATATTGGGCGCCGCCTTCCTGTTCGGCTTGCGCCAGGCGCGGCCGTCGCGCGCCGACATGGTGCCGCTGGTCATTGTCGCGATCGGCGTCGTGGTCGGCTTTCCGCTGTTCACGGCGCTGGCGCTGCAGCACATCACCTCGGCGCATTCCATCGTCTATATCGGCCTGCTGCCGCTTTCGACCGCGATGTTCGGCGTGTTGCGCGGCGGCGAGAGGCCGAAGCCTGCGTTCTGGATTTTCTCGATGATCGGCGCCGCCACTGTCGCCGGCTTTGCGCTTTATGACAGTGACAGCGCCTCGGTGACCGGCGACCTGATGATGGTCGCGGCGATCCTCTTGTGCGGCCTCGGCTATGCCGAAGGCGCGACTCTGTCGCGCCGGTTCGGCGGCTGGCAGGTGATCTCCTGGGCGCTCCTGATGTCACTGCCGCTGATGGCGGTGATCGCGCTCATGACGATGCCCGTTTCATGGAGCGGCGTCAGTGTGCCGGCCTGGGTCGCGCTCGCCTATGTGTCGGTGTTCAGCATGCTGGTCGGCTTCATCTTCTGGTATCGCGGGCTGGCCCAAGGCGGCATTGCCGTGGTCGGGCAACTGCAATTGCTGCAGCCGTTCTTCGGGCTGATGTTGGCAGCCTTGCTGCTGCACGAGTCGGTCGCGTGGGGCATGATCGCCTCGACGGCGGTTGTCGTGCTGTGCGTGGCGGGCGCCAAGCGCTTCGCCTGAGAGGCCCGGGCCGATCTCTTGAGAGCGGCCGGCGAAGGCTGTAAGAGAAGCCGCCGGCCACCGCCGCGCCACGCGCGGTAATTGAGGCGCAGCAATCG
>Ga0180223_1000584_pt1 | contig 42914 bp, 31 predicted proteins | sample eDN5th30CKraftOP_FD_151337 | JGI IMG/M metagenome (GOLD analysis project Ga0180223, IMG submission 151337) | Enriched Organic Plus compost microbial communities from Emeryville, California, USA - eDNA 5th pass 30_C Kraft OP (version 2) (version 2) ... | reverse complement strand
GTTCCACGCTGAAAATCCTCGCGCCCTCCCTGCTGTCGCAGAAAGGGAAAGGGTGGACGACTTTTACGCCGCCCGCAGCAGCTCCATGCCGCCGCTTCCGTGGACTAGTTTCTCACCGCCGTTCTCAATCCGGCCAGCCAGCATAGACGGGGCGTCGTGCAGGGTGCTCGGTATCGTGGCCCTTGGGTATAGGGCTATGAGAGTGGTATTGCGCCGGGCCAGTAGAAGGCATCATCGGTCGGACGCGGGCCGAATATGGCCTGACCGACGCGAACGACATCAGCACCTTCTTCGATGGCAACCTCATAATCCCCTGACATGCCCATGGATAGCTGCGTCAAGCCGGGATGAACGGCCATGGCCTTGTCCCGCAGCGCGCGCAGCAAGCGGAAGCAGGGTCGCACCTGTTCAGTATCCGCGCTGAAAACTGCCAGCGTCATCAGGCCGCGAGGTTTCAGCCGGGGATATTCCGGCAGCGTTCAAGGAACGCGGTCAGATCGTCAGGGTGCAAGCCGTATTTGCTGGCCTCGCCGGAGGTGTTCACCTGCACGAACACGTCAAGGTCGCGCCCTTGTGCATCGAGGCGGCGGTTCAGTTGCTCCGCCAGCCGGAAGCTATCGAGAGCGTGGAACTCCGATGCGAGGCGGACAAGATATTTCACCTTGTTGGTCTGGAGGTGGCCGATGATGCTCCAGCGGACCGCAAGATCACCAAGCACCGCCTGCTTGTCGCGCGCCTCTTGCAGCTTGTTTTCCCCGAAATCAGAGATACCCGCCGCAAAGGCGTAGCGCAAGATATGAGCGGGAACCGTCTTGGTGACGGGCAGAAGCCGCACATCTTCGGGCTGGCGGCCGCTGCGCAGGCAGGCGGCGGCAATGCGTTCCTGCACATCTTGCAGGTTGGCGGCAAAGACGCGGGCGGGATCGCCCCCGAAGCGCGTTATGTCTTCCGATGAAAGATCGATGTTCAACGATGCTGTCATATCCAAACAGGCTCCCGCATCATGGCAGTCAGTAGGGCAGCGGAAAGCGACCGACGAGGCCGCGCACAAGCCCGCCGATCCGTTCTCGCTCGCCTTCGAGCGTTCCCCCGCGAACGGCGTGCAGCTTGTCGAGCATCAGAGCGGCGATCTGCGTGTATTCATCCGGGCCGAAGCCGCGCGAAGTTCCTGCCGCGCTGCCGACCCGATGCCCGATGTTACCATGGGCTTTTCGGGGTCGTTCGGGATCGCGTTTTTGTTGAGGGTGATGCCGACCGACTCCAGCGCCCTTTCGGCGATATTGCCGGTGACGCCAAAGGGGCGGAGATCGACCACCGCCAGATGGCAGTCGGTTCCACCGCTGGTGATTGCAAGTCCGCCATCGGTGAGCGTTTGCGCGAGAACGCGGCAATTCTCGACAACGCGCCGGGCATAAGTCTTGAACGAGGGGTCCAGCGCCTCACCGAACGCAACGGCCTCCGCCGCGATAACGTGCATGAGCGGGCCGCCTTGCAGACCGGGAAAGATCACCGAATTGATCTTCTTCGCAATCTCGGCATCATTGGTCAGGACAAACCCGCCGCGCGGCCCACGCAGCGTCTTATGCGTGGTCGAGGTGACGACATCGGCAAAGGGTATGGGCGACGGATAGGCGTCGCCAGCCACCAGGCCCGCGAAGTGCGCCATATCGACCATCAGGATCGCGCCCACTTCGTCCGCGATCTGGCGGAAATGGGCAAAATCCAAGATGCGCGGATAGGCCGTTCCACCAGCGATCAACAATTTCGGGCGATGCGTCCGCGCCAGTTCGGCCACCTGATCCATGTCGATCAGATGGCTTTCGGGGTCCACGCCATAGCTGACGACATTGAACCATCGGCCCGACAGGTTGACAGCAGCGCCATGCGTCAGATGGCCCCCCGCCTTGAGGTCGAGGCCGAGGATTGTATCGCCGGGCGTCAGCAGCGCGAGGAATACCGCCTGATTGGCTTGGCTTCCCGAGTGCGGTTGCACATTGGCATGAGTGCTGCCGAAAAGCTGGTTCAGGCGCTCGATGGCGAGGTCTTCGATCACATCGACATTGACGCAGCCGCCATAATAGCGCCGATGCGGATAGCCTTCGGCATATTTGTTCGTGAGGATCGAGCCTTGCGCTTCCAGAACGGCGGGGCTGACAAAGTTCTCCGACGCAATCAGTTCGACGCAATTGCGCTGGCGATCCCGTTCGTCGGCAATGGCCGCGAATACGGCGCGATCCCCCCTGGAGAGGTTCGTGCTGCCGACGCTTTCTTCAGCAAAGGGCTGGCTCAGGGGTTCGGCTGTCGATGTTGCCATCGCATGTCTCCTTCAAGATTCCGGCAGGGATTGGCGCACCGCATGAGCGTCATGCGGCGGGCGGTCTGCCGGTTCCTATCATGAGAGTGGGCTGATACCGCCGCGACCACCTGCGCGCGCTGGCGCAGCGTGTCGAGGTCGCAGACGACGAGGTTCGCATCATGGGATCGAAGTCGGAAGTGCTGCGAACGCTGGTCGCCGCTTCTAGCGTAGAAACGGCGGCGTTCGGCGTTCATAGTTCTGTTCTGAAATGGCGCGCCAGCGTAGATGAAAACGAGAGTTTTGTATCGCCATTGATACTCTGATTGTTCGTCCAGTCCTCCGCCATGATGCGCGACGGTTCGCACCTATTAGCCGATGCTGCATGGTTGCGGAAAACCTAATTCTGTGGTTAAGCCGCAATGTGCGTTACAAAAATGATTGCATTTTCGACCCGGCGCTTCGAAGCGGAGACTGCGCATTATCTCGCACGGATGGGTTACGGGCTGATCCAGGCGCCTCGCTATCGTTTCCGGGAGGATCTGGCTCAAGGCGCCCGTCAGCCGCCGCCTCTGCCACTCGCCCCTAATGCCCACAGAACCGCCAACCGTCGCCGCATGTGCGGGTTTCTTCGGTTGAGTGGTGGCCGTCTTTGATGCGGCGGATTTATAGTCCGGTGCGCTTGCCTGCACATGTCGCGAGCTCGAAACGGCGAAGGCGCTGCGGGAGATGAGGGGCGCAGACGCCAATACGCCATGGCTGCTGGCTATCTCGCGCAGCAAATCGTGCTTGAAGAAACGGCAGGCATCTTCGGTCTTTTCATTCTCTCGCTCTCCATTTTGGCGATCGTGCTTGGAAGCTTGCACCGCGACGGTTCGGGCGCTGCAAAAACACCCGAAACACCCCGCGCAGGGTGCGGAAGAGTGTGCAAAGGGCCGTGACTTCGCTGCCTGGCTGATGCTGACGCCTTTGCAGCGATCAACCGGAACGCCGGCCCTCCCATTTGCCATTGAACTCTCTCGCAAATTCGCTCAGTTATCGGCTTTGTGCGAGAAGAATCGGTAGCTATCGGTCCCGCCGGTCTGAGCGCCGCCATTCTGCTTGGTCCGATTTCGCCCCCTTTATCGTCGTTCGTAGTGCATCCGGGGCCGCCCGATAGCTGCCGTTCCTTCAGTACAATCAAACGGCAGAGTCGGGGCCGGAATCTGACCGGCAGGTTGAGATCCGCGTCTCAACGTGCGGACATTCGCTTCGGCACGGTGTACTGAGGGTCGATGCGCTTCGCGATTGAAACCCTCGGCACACGCGGGGACGTCCAGCCATACATTGCGTTGGCTATGGGGCTGATGGCGCGTGGACACGAGGTACAGCTGGCCGCTCCCGTCCAGTTCTCCGACTTGGCGGCCGAGCACGGCATTCCGTTCGCGGGCGTGTCGGGCGAATTTCTGGCGCTGCTCGACACGCCGGAGGGAAAGGCCGCCATTGCCGGCGGCAAGGGATTCGGCGCCGGCTTCAGGCTTCTCAAGCATATGCGCCCGCTCATGATGAGGCTTCTCGACGAGGAGTGGCGGGCCGTCCGCAGCTTCCAGCCCGACGTGCTGGTCTATCATCCGAAATCGTTCGGCTCGCCGGATATGGCCGCAGCACTCGGTGTGCCGCATGTCCTTGCATCCCCCATTCCGGGATTCACGCCGACCGACGCCTTTCCCAGTCCCATGCTTCCGTTCGCCTCGCTCGGACCATTCAACAGAATGAGCCACGCCTTTGCCATCCACGGCGCGCGGCTCCTGTTCGCCAAGGACCTGAAAGCGTGGCGCGCCACCACTCTCGGCCTGCCTGGAAGGACTGCTCGCAAGCCGGCGGCAGGAACACTCTATGCCTATAGCCCCGCAGTGCTCCCGAAGCCGAACGACTGGGGTCCGGACGTTCTGGTCACCGGACACTGGTTTCTTGACCGCCCGGATTGGCAGCCGGACGAGGCCCTGGAGTCTTTCCTGACGGCTGGACTCCCACCGGTGTATTTCGGCTTCGGGAGCGTGCCGGGGATCGACCCTGCGGCAATGGCGGGTACGATCCTGGGGGCCCTCAAAATGACCGGGATGCGTGGCTTGCTGGCCGGCGGGGGAGGCGCGATCGGAAAAGCGGATGCAAGCGCCCGCGCGTACTTCCTGGCCGGCGCGCCGCACGATCGGTTGCTGCCACGGGCTAGTGCGGCCGTCCATCACGGTGGAGCAGGAACGACCGCGGCGAGCCTTCGTGCCGGGCTGCCCACGCAGATCGTCCCTTTCTTCGGTGACCAGCCCTTCTGGGGCAGGCGGGTAGACGCACTTGGCGCTGGGCCCGCCCCACTCGACCGGAAGACGCTCAGCGCCGCCGGGCTGGCAAAAGCGCTGACCGCGATGGACGCGTCCGCCATGCGAGCACGCGCGGCGGATCTGGGCGCCGCCATAGCGAAGGACCGCGGTGGTCGAGACCGCAATTATATTCCTCGAACGATTGAGCGTCACATCGCGTTGAGCGCGGCTAGCTGTCGCCGGTTTCGGGATTTTCGCGAAAGCTTACATTGCGCAGGATGTGCCTGTAGGATGTGTTCGTTCGGCCGCAAAAAAATGGCTTACAGGAGGACGTTTTGACGATTCGATATTTTGGACAACTTGGGGTTATTGGCCTGCTTGCGGGTACTCTCATCATTCCCCAACATGCCGCGCTGGCGGGAGACCGTTGCGAGGGCGTTGATACAAAACTCACGGCGCAACGCAAATCCGACTATGCCAAGCTTGTCGCCAAGAGCCTTGATCAGAACGTTAAGCCATCCCAGGTTGACGTTCAGGATTTCATGCAGTCCGGCACATGGACGGTGGTGTTTGCCGGCGTCCCCGTTGCTGATCCAGGCTATTTCTTCTTCGATTCTTCATCCGGAAAACCGGACTTCAAGGATGTCTGGGGTGGTGTTGCGGAGAAGGGTGAAGCGCCTGAGATCGCAAAGTGGGCGAGAGACCTTGGCGCGAATAAGACGATCGCGTCTTGCTTCGCCGATACGGTAGCGGTGGCCGAGTAACACCGCCCCTATCTCAGCCGTTCAGAAGCACTCTAGCGATTGCCCGAAACCAGCCTCTCGTTCCATTTCAACAGGAGGTAGTTTGGGGGCCGAGAGCGGACCGGCAGCTTCTGGCATCACGGACAAAATTGCAGACAGTCAACTTGCTAAGATCGCGATCCCGAACTGAGCCATAGCAGCAATTCGGCCACGATCGGTCCTCGTGATTTCATCCTTATCCGGGAAAACCAATGGGAAGCTGCCAGTCCGCTCTCCACCCCGAAGTTGCCTATCCGCTTCGACCCCCTTACCGTCGTTCCGGCTGCGCCGATCACTGCCCGAAACCTGCCATTCATTAGGCTGCCCTCCGATGGCAAAGCCGGGGCCGTGTGCGGATCGACTGCTTCTGGAGTGCGAGGCGAAAATGCAGACTGTTGTTCGCGTTCAAACAAAGCAGTTGCTATTCGGACTTCCTCGAGAGTAGCTCCGGTCTCTTCCTTCCGTGCACGGGATCGTCGCCCTGATGGGCGGAAAGGGCAAACGGCTCCGTAGAGCCCGTGGCACAACATAGAGCCGAGTGCGATTCCAAGTCCGCAGACACACGGACAAGCTACGTCCCCGAAAAATGCCTCTCCCGCGGCAACACCTTATTCCCGAATAACGAGGAAATCTCGGCGTGCCTGCTCTCGAAATGCTCCGCAGCACGGTCCGGTAGGCGCGCAAAAGCTTCGTCATAGTCGTCCATCTCGATCGCCGAGTCCGCTTCGGCGGACTCGATGCGCAGGCAACGGTCAGGACCAAGCAACAACTTCGCCTGTGCGGTCGCGTTGTCGGTGGTCAGAAACATCGCCGCCTTGATCGCCTCCCGCCACGCAATCAGGCCCCGGAACAGGTCGGGCTTACTCAGGCCGAAGGGCGCATTGCCGGTGCCGATGCTGAAAATCTCCACCTGGTCGAAACCGACATCATAGGCGGTGACGGCATCGACCAGCGCGACCATGATCGGATTGTTGGCCCATACGTCGCCATCGATGAATATCCGGCCGCTCTCTTCGTGCTCAATCCCCTTGAGATAGGTTGGCGCTGCCGAGGTTGCCCGCGCCACTTTCCACATCGGGGTCGCGTGATAGTTCCGGAAGTCCTTGTGATGATCGGTCTTGAAAACGGCTATTTCAGTCTTCGGCATCATGAAGGCCGGAATGACCAACCGGGTCATGGAGTCGCCGAGAAGATGATCGGTGAACGGCGCTTCAGGGCCTCTTCCAGCTCTTCGTGAACCAGCTTCGGGCGGTTGAGGGATCGCAAGAACCGGCGGACCCGGCCGATCCATCCATTCGGCAGCGGCGGGAATATCTTCCGGCCGTCATCGTGGTAGAACCCCGTGATCTCGGCGGTCGGAATGCCCAGTCCCAGACCGAGGGCGATGATGCCGCCGGTCGATGTGCCGGCGATCATGTCGAAATACTGCGCCAGCGGCGCGCCGCCGCAGAAATTCGGCGGTGTAGATGCCCCTGATCCCGCCGCCGTCGAGCGAGAGGATTTTGAACGGCCGGTCCGAAGGCCACGGCTGGCGCGCGCGGCGGGACGGCAAGCTGTTGGCGCGGCGGTCAGTGAACATCGGCCTTCACCTCCCGGATGATTTGCGCGTCGGCAGCGTGCATGCGCGCCACGCTTTCGTAGCCGACGCCGGGCGCGAGCCATTCGCCCGTCAGGTGCCATAGCTCGTAGTAGGCGAGCCACTCGGCGATCCAGTGGATCGTGGTTTCCGCGATCAGGCGCGCGGCGGACCATTCGCCGCCATCGGGGTCAAACAGGCACAGGCCGGAGCTGGGGGGATCGTTCGCATCATAGATCAGATGCGGGATTTCGGCGAAAGTGCCGCCTGGCCGCGGCTCCAGCGGCGGATCGATGACCATCACATAGGGCAGCGTCATTGCGCCCGGCTTCCAGAAGAGGAACACTTCATACAGCCGGACTTTGGGCCGCAGCAGGCCCCGCCACGCCAATGTGCCGTCCCCCCAGTCTCCTGCCCTGGAAGTCCGGCCACTGGGCGGCCATCGCCTTGAGCTGGGCGTCGGGCGAGCGCGCGCCGTCAGTCTTCATCCGGGTCTTCCGTCGGCGCGCCGAGGATGAAGGGATGGAAATTTGTGGCGCGGCACCTCACGCAAACGCTCCGGTGCGGCAACAACGGCCGGCGCATAGATGCCGCCGGTGCGCGGCGCGGAAAGCACCGGTGCCGCCCGGTCCCGGCGGTCGTAGCGTTCCATCAGGATGGCGCGCTGCTCTCGGCCAGCGAGGGTCAAGGGCGCCGTCGCCCGTATTCCGGAAAGCAAATGTGTCATCGTGCGATTGTCTGTCCGGAAACGGCCGGTCGGCGGCCTTGACTATAGCGAGCACGATGGCAGGCTGATGGATCGTGGGATGTCGTCTCGCGTGACGCTTTGCCGATGGCGCGATGTCGCAAGCTCGGCATGCCGATTGGTCGTCATGACGGCGGCGGACGTGCCTGCGAGATGGCAGGGCAGATAGACACCGACAATCGGCTGACGTTCCCGCCATCGCCATCCCGGAGGCGCGCACGTCCATATCGGCGGTCGCATTCCGGGACACCTGATATCGACACTGGCGCGCGGGTGGACCGACATGCGGTCACTCCAACGGCATTGCGCAGATTCGGTGCACAAGCCTTGCCGTCGACGCCACCGCCGACAGGTAGCACACCATCTGCTGGCCTGAATGAGGAAAGGTTTGCGGTGCCTGACGGCATCACGGCGAGCATTACGCGGACTGCTCGGTGTGCCTGTGCACAATCGTGCGCAACATGGGCCAGGTCGCGCGGCAGATCTCGATGGACCTTGGCGACGGAATGGAATTCTGACCCATGCCCGAGCGCCCCGACGAAAAGAAGCAGCTGGACTATCCCGCCGCTACCGTGGCCGACTTTCTCACCGCCGTTCTCACGGCGGACCACCGAACTCTCTTTTATTGCCCTGTACCAGTCGCTGGAGGCTGTTCCGGTGTCGTATCCATGGGCGGATTGGATCCATGCCGGCAGGAGCAGGTTGTCTCATTCCCGCACCACCCTGCGATGGCGGCGGGCTTTCGCTGCCATCGCAGCCCGCCAGGGCGAGGGCGATAATAGGTGAGGCTAAGACGACTAGAAGCTTTTTTCATTTGGCTCTCCGTTCCATTTGATTGGTTTATTGGCCGCCTACTACGGCAAGTTCTTCTGGAGAAAGGTTGCCGCTGCCGTCGGTATCGATTGCGTTGAAAGTCTCTCCAGTTACGGCGGGCGCTACGACCTGCAGTTCCGAGAGGCTGATGGTTCCGTTTTGGCCGGTGTTGACCAAGGCGGCGAACTGGCTTTCGGCTTCGACCCCAACCATGCCTACCTCGACCGGGCGGTATTGAGGATCGCGGACCAGCTCGGCATTGCGCAGTTCGAGCAGCATCGTACGCACTGGGCGATCAAGGACGGCGAGGTTCCCGCGGAGCTGATCGCCACCGGCACCGCCAAGCGCGCGCAGCGCACTGTCGCCGTGGTGGCCGGTGAATACGTGGAGACGCTCGACATCGGGATCCGTGGCGTCGGACAGATGATCACCTGCTACTGTGTTTCCTGCCGTTCCAGGCGCAATGGCGGTGCCTTGCTTATCGCATCGGAAAGGCAACCATGTGAACGACACCAGTCTCATGATTTGGCCGATACAGGTCTTCGTCCGGCAACTGGATCACTTCCAGCGTTGTTATGCCAATGTTCGACGCAACGGTTCAGCCTGGCTGTCTTCCGCCGCAGGCGATGGCCTGCCGAGTAGGAAACCTTGAAGCTCGTCGCACTCGGTGTCTTGGAGGAGATCGAGCTGTCGCTGCGTCTCTACCCCTTCGGCTGTTACACGGAGATTCAGCGCATGGCCAAGATCGATGAGCGCCTTCACAATCTCGAAGGATCTTTCATCCCTGTCCAGACCGTGGATGAACTGGCGGTCGATCTTGAGTTTGTCGATCGGAAAGCGCCGCAGGTAGGCAAGATTGCAATAGCCGGCGCCAAAGTCGTCAAGCACGATGTGGAAACCACGGCAGCGAAGATCCAGAATCGTCGCGAGAGCCTGCTCCTCATCCAGCAGAAAGTGCTCGGTGACTTCGAGCTCGAACTGCTCCGGCACACAACCTGCCCGTTTCACGGTTGCTTCCGCTTGTTCCGCAAAGGAGACGGAACGGCATTGAAGCGGCGAAATGTTTACGGCGACATATTCATTGGGACAACGACGCCCCAGCCTCGCTGCATGTTGCAGCACATACTGGCCGAGTGGATGGATCAATCCCGCACCTTCCGCAGCGGGCAGAAAGTCTGCTGGCGAGAGCAGACCGGCGGACGGGTGTTGCCAGCGTATCAGCGCCTCCCGACCGACCACGGAGAGACCCTCGCGGGTGACAAGAGGCTGATAGTGAACGACGATCTGCTCGTCGTCTTCCAGCGCCGCTGCGAGTTCCCCTATGATCGTATTCTGACGCGCCAGGTCGTTCTCAAGCAGTGGCGTATAAAAGCGAAAGCCGGCACCGCCGGCGTTCTTCTGAACCTGCAGGGCGATCTGAGCGCGGCGAAGAAGTGCTTCCAGTCCAAGAGACGCATCGGGTGCTGCGACACCGATGCTGAAGCGGATGAGGATCGGGTATGACCGAATCTTGAAGGGCTCATGAGCCGTGCGCAAAAGGCGCAGGCACATGTCAAAGAGCGCATCCTTGGAATGAAAATTCCTTTGAATTACGACAAAACTATCGCGCCCGACCTGCTTCACAACATCGTCATGTCGAACTTCCTGGCGTATACGAGCGATGAGTTGGCGAAAAAGCTCCTCGGCTTCGCCAGTGACCAAGGACATGCTCAATTGACGAAAGTGGTCGACATCCATGAACAGGATCGCACTGTTGGCGAAGTCCTTTGCCCCGAATTCTTGCAGCCCATCGAGTAATGCCTCCATCTCATAATCCATCTGGGCTGGCATCAAATTTTTCTCCAAGAGCGGGCAATATACAGCGGTTGGTCGATCGCCAGCTCATTGGAGACACCCATTGCAGCTGCAAGGCGCTCGCACGACACCTGGCTGACCCTTTCCGCTCGCCGAAGTCGAGATAAACATACTCAAGCAATGGTTCAGCGGGCTATGCGATGAACTGTTCGGTCCCAACGTCCACGTCGAACCTGCCCCGTGCCCCAGCACCCGCGACGTCAGGAGATGGGGGACGGACTTCGATATTCCTGGTATGACGCCAGAATTGAAGACAGTTGGTGTATCAGAAGCCACCATCATCTATGCACGCTCCCTCGAAGACCAACGAATATCTGGCGAATCGCCAGCGACAGGCTGATTGAGCTTACTGAGATAGAACGCGCCAAGTGCGACCAAGACGATAGCTGCGAAACAGAGTACGAAAATCAAACGAAGTCTTTTCGCCTTTCTCTCTCGTTCGCCGGTCCAGTCGATTCGTGAGGGTCTATCCATCGATTTTGGCTTTCATCTCCTCGCGCGCGAACTGGACAGACAGCACTGCAACTGCCATTGCTGCGTGCTTCGGCTTCCAACCTGCAGCTATCGCTAGTTTCATCAGGCCATATACGGATGGCTCAAGGGCAAACTCGCACTCTCGCTGATACGCCTCATCGCCGGCGGATCCGCTTGGCGGGTTGATCCGAGCGCTACTGCTCATGTCTGCATTCCTTCTCGATAAGTAGTGCATGCACCGCGATTGCGTAGTGCAGGAGATGCCATCGAAGTTCATCATGGGTCACCATGCCGATCGTGCGCTTACGAGGCCGATGGATCATTGTCGCTGGCTGTGGCCGTGGCACACTTGCGGGTTCGCCCGCTGCATTGACCAACGCCGACTGCGGATTCCCCCAAATCTGACATAAGTCAGCCAGCGAAATCCCCTTCGATCCTATGGAAATGCATGCTTCGATGAAGCTGTCGAGCTTGTCCGCAATCTGATTGCGACTGGCGAAGCGCACCCGCACCGCCGGCACGGCACCCGCATGACAAATTGCAAACGCAGCCATCCTACAGGCTCCCTCCAGCGCATCTGGCCGCCGTGGTCAGCCCGATCGAGTCCTCCAGGTTGTGAAAATCTGGTCCGACGGCTGGGTAGTCGACGAGCTGAACGCTATGACCCGCGTCCCGCAGGCTATCGGCAAACGCCTCCTGAAATGCAAATGGGGTGATGCGATCATTCTCGTTGCCGATGATGAAGACGTTTCGCGAAGGGTCGTGAACTATGCCGTCCACATGATCCAAAGGATCATAAAGGTCCCGGTAATTCTCACCATTCAAGCGATCGACTGGCGGTCTCCCCAGACGTTCATCAAATATCCGTCCCCGCTCTACGAGTGAAAATGCGCCCGACGTCAGCACGGCGCAGGATATATCGGTTCGTCCCATGGTCAGGAGCGCTGCGCCGGCTGTCGCGCCGCCGCTATGACCGTAGATCACGAAGCGTTCTATGCGATAGCGTTCCTTGATTTCGTCGAGAGCCGCATCTAGGGCGAGAAACTCGGCGATCCGCCGTGTCCGGAAGTGATTGCCGCTTGATCCATAGGTGCCCGGCCTTGCGACAACGATGACGGGCAGTGCGAGCTGCTGCGCGATCCGTTCTACGATTTGCTGCTGCTCATGTGGGGTGTTGTTCCGGATTTCTTCCGGTTCGAGCCTGGCCGCACGATGGCGATCAGCGCGGAAGACGATAAGGGCTACGGAAGCATTCTCGACATTGCCAGCAGCGAAATATCGTATGCAATCCTGCCCGGTCGCATATTCAGCCCAAACCGCACCCGATGAGATCGGGCAACGAGTCCGGTCGGCAGGTTCATTCCAAGCAAGTGGAGCATCCGCTTGCCCGCTCACGGAGCCCGCAATGCATCCCGCCAGCATCAGGCCGAGTATGGAAGACAACCTCAACTGCATTCCTGCTCACTCATTCCAGCTAACGCCTCAGGATCGCAAAGCCCGGCGGCACGTCGCCATTGAACATGGACGACTCGGCGGCGCTCACCGGCAGAACCTTCAAAGCCTGGGCACAGGCTGTGATCATGTCGTCGACCGCGTTGCTTGCGCCGGAAATCACCACTTCAAATTTGCGCTCGGACAGCGCGCGAACCGAGCCATCAAGCGTTCGCAGATGGGCGTGACGCCATATGCGATGCGTGAGCCTCTCTGCGTTGGCGCGGCTGGCACCCACGATGCGGGCAGATTTCCGCCCGATGCTGCGTGTTGCCAAGGGCGGTGGGAACAGGGCATCGATAAGCGCACCGGCAGCGTCACGCGACACGCCCGTGGTGACGAAATGGTGGAGCCCCATATCCGGATTCGCGTTGACCTCGATGACGGCCCACTGTTGGGCGCTTGGAGCTTTCGAGATGTCCTCGGCAATCAGGTCGAAGCCAATATGGATGGGATCGAAGGCAGCCTGACGGACCTGAACGGCAATCTCCGCCCAATCCGGATGAACGCTCTCGGTGACGTCCGCGCTTTCTCCGCCCGATCCGATATTGGCAACGCTATGAAGCTGCACGTACTGTCCTTCCTTGAGGACCGTATGCCCTCCCATGTTCTGCTGCGCCAGGTTGCGCAGCATCATCGGAGTCAGCTTGACGAGTTTGGCCCCCTCATACGGGTTCTGCTTGCGATCTTCATTCTTGAGGCCGATCAACTCGTCGATCGTGTGTTTTCCGTCACCAACAACATGGGCGGGAATGCGCCGCGCGGCGGCGCGGATAGCATTGCCAATGGTCAGAATGCGATAGTCGTTGCCTGGGCAATATTCCTCGACCACGATCGACTTCGACCCGGTGCCACATGCCTCCTTCCATGCCTGCTCGAAATGTGGCCAAGATGAAATATCGGTCGCAACGCCAACCCCGCCGGACCCTGCCATGGGTTTGACCACGACAGACCCCTCAAGAGATTGGGCAAATGTCCATGCAGCCTCGGTTGCGTCGGAAGAGAACATGGATCCTCGTGGGGTCCTGATTCCCGCCTCCCGAAGCAGGCGCTTCGTCCATTCCTTGTTGTTTGTAGCGCGCCGGCAGATCGCGCGTGTTCGGTCCGACATTCCCTGGTAGAATGTCACCCGGCTTTCTCCATCCGAAACAATGGTCAGTTCCGGGGTCAGAGCATCGACTTTGAAATTTCGTGCATATGCAGCCTGCCGGATCAGGCGCATTTGCGTGGAGTAATCCCTCTTGAAGGAACCTCCCCCACATGAAGCGCGATAAGGCGCGGCCGGAAGAATAGCCGGCGCGGCCGATTTCTTCTTTCCTACCTCCCGCAGCTTGCGGTGACTAAAGTCGAGCAGCTTTCCGGGAAGATGCGAAGCCGGGGGACCGAACGCAGCGAAATAGAGCGTTGCGATAGCCGGATTGGAGTTGATCTCGATGATCGATACGTTTCCACTGCCAGCATTCGCGGAAAAGTCCTTCACCATGACATCGAGACCGAGCAGGATAGCGCCGGGAAGCGATTTCGCCGCCTTCTCCGCCATCGCAACGATCGACGGATGCAGCCGCTCGATGACGCTGACGCTTTCTCCGCCCATCGCAATATTGGATACCGTCGACAAGCGCACCCGTTCACCCTTGCCGGGAACGTCCGCGAGCGTTCGGCCATCCAGTTCGAGTTGGTCGAAACTCTTTATCGGGTAGATTTTCAGAAGCGGATTTTTGAGGCGGAGCCTGTTCTTGTCGGCGACAAGCTCCTCGATCGTGCGGACCCCGTCGCCGATGACATAGGCAGGCACACGGCAAACGGCGGCAGCCAGGTCGCCCCCGATCGTAATCATCCTGATTTCGTCACCGGCAACGAAATCCTCGACGATCACGCGCCGGCCAAAGGCGATTGCCCGTCGCCAAGCCTCGATGAAGGAGGCGTCGTCAACGATTCCCGCCGTCACACCATACCCGCCGCCACCGGCCGCCGGCTTTACGACCTGGGCGACGGAGCGCTTTCGGAAATACGCAATCGCCGCTTTCATGTCGGCAAAGACCCGCCCTGCGGGTGCCGCGACACCATTCGAGACCAGCAGGTCCTTTGTCGCGACCTTGTCGACTGTAATACGGCTCGACCCGATCGTGACATCGGGCGCGTTCTGTTGGAACACGATATCGCCATCGGGCGTCACAACCCGGTAGCTCAGCTTTTGAATGCTCTCGACAGCCCATCCACGCTGCAAGGCATCGTCGCCGATCAGATTGCGGGCGATATCGCCCTTGCGACTGAGATATTCTGACGTCGAGAAGTCATTTGCGCGGCTAGCCATGATCTCATCGATGATCCTGGCGTTGACGCCGGCGTCGAAGACCGGCCGTCGCTTCGGATTTGACTTCGTTTCGAGCACGGGCGCTGTCGCGCCGGGGTGCTTCCGTCGTTCAGGAACGCGGGCGCCACCGCCTCGCTTACCTACAAGAGCATGAATTGCAGCGGCGATGTCGATCCTGGGCGGGGCATATTCCTTGACGTCGCCTCTCGCGACACGGCGCTCCAGCTCATCCAGAAAGCCATGGATGTCAGAAACATCCAGTCCCGCCAAGTCGCGCACATGGTACCGCCACCAGGCGACATCGAGAATGCGCGCGATCGTTGCCTCATCGAAACGGTATTTGATCACCTTCGCCGGCGTGCCTCCAACAACGGCGAACGGCGGCACGTCCTTGACGACGACCGCACCCGCTGCAATCACGGCGCCATGGCCGATCGTTATCCCACGCCGGATCAGGGCCGCGTTGCCGATCCAGACATCGTCCTTCACGATCAGCGGTCCGCGATCGGTCTGCTCGAAGGACGGCACCTCGGCGCTCACGCGGAACCGCTTTTCTACCCAATTCGCGTAATAATCCCGGCACGCAAACGGATGCGTGCTGATGCGATCCAGCGGATGCTCGTTTCCGATCAGCCGCGAATACGGCGCGATGCTGCAATATCGCCCAACCTCAGCCCGGCTTCCAAAAGCGGAATGCATATAGGAAAATGCCCCGCAATTGCTGAATCCGCTCCTGCCAGACATGGTCGAAAGCGGCTCGACGACAATGGGCGCCTTGATCGTTACCGTTTCGCCTTCACGGTATACGCCCCCAATCTTGAAAGGATGGAGAAGATAGATGCTCTTTCGGGCGAATAAATTCTCGATCTCTTTCGACCACTTGAATGAATATGGATAGGCTACGGTCTCATCCATCATGGCGATCGTTCCACATCACTGCCGCCGGTGCTTTCGTGTTCTTGTTGAGGCAGCACAATGAATGGCCGGCCGACCTCATCAGTCTCCCATCTGACAGCATTGCCGGCTCCGTCATCGCGTATCCGCACACCGCGTTCGCGCAACACGGCCAGCACGTTCTGAAACCCCGCGGCATCCACCAGCCGCGGCTGCCAAAATGTCTGAAGGTTATCCGTCAGGATCGGATACAGGCCGATCTTGACCGCGTCTCCTGCGATAAACAGACGGGTGAAGAAGCCATAGGGGGGCATGCCACGCCTCTGGTACTCGCCATCGCTATTGAACACCCCGTTTCCGATGCTGTAGACGACCCATCGGCCTTTGATCTGCTCGAATTCGCCCAGCATGTGGGGGCCGGATCCGATGATGACGTCCGCGCCGGCCCCAACGAGTTGCCGGGCCAGTTTGCGCTGTATTTCGGAGGTCCAGGTAAAGTCGCTTCCCCAGTGGGCCAGCACGATTACTGTGGCCGGATCGGCTTGCCTTTTTTCAGTGCGGATTGCGTCGAGAAGCCCTCCGGCGAGACAAGCCACGCCGCCGCGCCCAGGCAGGGCATAGAAGCGGCAGTCGTGCTCCATATATTGCCTGAACCAGTAGGCGCTAAAGAACTTGAATGTCCTGTCACCGACCTGGAGGACCAGCGGCGCCTCCGCTTCCGCTGCATCCCGCCCGGCGCCAAAGCGGGCGATCCCGGCCTCATCGAGTGAATTGAGTGTGTCGACAAGTCCTGGTAATCCCGCGTCGAGGGCATGATTGTTGCCCAGCGCTACAGCGTGAATGCCGGCATGCTTCAGTGCGGCGGGCGAATGATCCGGGTCCCCGGTCAACAGGAACGGCTTGCGTCCGGCTAGTTCAACTGCCTGGTTGCGCGACAGTGCCGCCTCGAAATTGGCGATGTTGAAATCGCCTTCCGCAAGCATGTCCTTGAGCGCCGCAAACGAATGATCGTAGCCGAAACGGGTAAGAGCATCGTCCACCCCGCGACGCTGTCGTCGGGCGCTGTACCATTCCCCGAAATAGGTGTCGCCGAGGATATTGATCTGAACGGTTTTACCTTTCCTGCCCACCTTTCTGGCAGGAGCCGTTACGCTTTGCTGAACGGGTTCCGCCTGTGCGAGATGTCTGCCCTCTGCGATCTTCAAAAGCCCGTCGAGCTGGTAGTCGAGATTGAACGCGCCATTCGCGCCAGCAGTACAGGCAAGGACGTTGCGGCCACCAATGCGCCTTATTGCAAATCCCCAACGTGGGCTTCCGCCGGAATTGAAAGAGAAGTCCGCCCTTCCGTCCGCAAGCAGGTTGCCCGAATTGCGGAACACCTTGTCCGCGAAGGTCGCCTCACTGACCGAGAACCAATGAAGCCGGTTCGGGTAATGTTTCCAGAAATGCCGGACGAGCCGTACAATATCGGCCAGCACCGTTCCCTGTCCTGCCTGTATCCGCCCTGAGACATTCTTGAGAACGGTATGCTCCATGCCGACCAAGCGGGCGTGCTCCTGCAACTTGACCATGGTGGCAGGGGCGGAGCCGTAAAGGTGCATGGCGAGCGAGATGGCCGCATCTCGTGCATTCCATATGGCCATCGCGCGTATGAGATTGCTCACGGTCATGTTGCTGCCGGCGGCCAAACCGGCGATTGGTCCGCCCTTGGCGGCTTTCGCCGAGATCGGTTGGATGGCGACCGCCTCGTTGGGAGAGAGGCTACCCTGTGCCATCCGATCGGCACACAAGGCCGTCAGGAGAAGCTGACTGAGATGCCGCGGAGAAAACAGCCGGGCTTCATTCTCGGCATACAGTACCTCTCCGGTATCAAGATTGATCAGCATCCTGGCAGACGTGCCTGCCGGAAGACCATCCGGCCTTGCCGCCTCCCGTAGCAGTTTGGGCATCGATCGAAACTCCGACCCACGCACGCTCCCTTTGACGAGAACCATGTCGCCGTCGCGCAAATAGTCCATTGCGGCCTCGGCGAGACGTCTTCCATCCTGGAACAATCCGCCATTGAGAAGCTTCGGCAGCCTCTCCTCGACGGCGGCCATCTCCTCGCCATGCAGGAACACCTTGTCGAAGCCGGCGGCAATGATCGGCTCGACGAGGGAGGCGTGGAGTTCCGTGGCCCGCTCGCCGAGATTGACCATACGGCCGAGCACAGCGACGCGACGTGCACCGGAGGCAACAGGGTGCAAGGCTGCCACCTCGAACGCTGCCTTCATGGACTCGACCGCGGCATTATAATTGTCATCGATCATATTGGCCTGACCGCCATGGCGGAGCGGCAGCGGTTTGCTCTCGAGCTTCCCGACGCTGCGGTATTCCGCCAACCGTTGTGCTGCGGCTGAAACGTCGAGGCCAAGCAGCTTGACGGCTGTGAGCACGGCCATCGAGTTCGACACCATGCCTTTGCCCGGCACGTGCAGGCGGTAGTCGATTTCCTGCCCGCCTACCAGCAACCGTACGTCCGAAGATTGATGATCTGCGCGATGGTCAAGAACCCGGATATCGGCCTTTGGATGAAAGCCGTAGCTGAGAACCTCCGCCCCGTAATTGCGAACTTCGCTTTCTACGAGATCGAATTCATCCATGTCACGGTTCAAGATCGCATGGCCACCCGGGGCGAGCCCATTGCAGATGCGTGCCTTGAAACGCGCAGTATCCTTCTCATCCCGGACGTTTGCACCGACCTGCGTAATACCGATTTCCGTGACGATGCCGATATGCGGCTTTATGCGCAGACCAACGCCGCCATTGCGCATCCAAAGCGCAGACAGAGCGACTTCGAGTACTGCAAAATCCGGATTGTTGACGCACCGCGCAAGCGTGACCGAGGTTCCGGTGCGCGTATTGTGATTGCGACGGGTGGCGATTACTAATCCTTCATGCTCCAGGACCAAGGCGAGCATGTCCTTGGTCGTAGACTTGCCGACCGTTCCGGTGATCGCGACGATCTTGCCGGTCATACGCCGGCGCGCCTCTTCGGCCATCACGCGCAGAACATCGTAGGAATTTTCGACGAGGAGTTGCGGGAAGCTGGCGGGCAGGCCCTCGACGGATCGCTGGACGATGGCGCCGCAGCATTGTCGGTGAATGGTCTTCAACACGTCATGGGTGTCGGGCCAACCGGAATAGATGCCGGTATTTCCCGAGCCTTTATGCCAGGTCTCTTCATCGATGGCGACGAACAGGCAGTTGTCACCCTGAAGATCCGACTTGTTGGCGGAAATGGCGATGTCATTCGCCAGCCAACCGTCCTTGGGCGTATTTAACCAAGTGCCATTGAGCAGGGCACGCAGTTCGTCCGCTTCCCAGCCCATTTCGGTTGGACGATTTTCGCCGAGTATCTCGTCAGTTAATATCGCGGCGATTGTTTCAGTGTTACTAGGCAAGTTTCCCTCCCACAACTTGGGGATCGGCATCGATCAGGCCGTGACGTATGGCGTCAGAGAGGGGAGGAAGCAGCTTGACCGCCGATACGAAATCCTTCTGTCTGATCAGATGGTCGAACGTGTAAAGAAACGCGGCCAGATGAGCCTGGCCAGGGGTAACTGCGCGTAAAACAGCGCGCGTGGCTGCGGCATTCTCCAGTGCGTGCCGGAGCTGCTCACAAGTGGTCCGCCACGGCCAGCCAGCCCCGACCGGTTCCCAGCGCCAACGCGACCAGTTGCAGATAACCGGCCTGCTATCGAGATTGCCGATCCTGTGTTGATAGAGCCTAGGGATGACCACCTGCCGGGGCATACCTCGAAGCATTCTCTGAAGGGTCAGCCAGTTTGCCCGTAGCTCGTTGAACGCCGCGGATGAGTTCTTCGGAACAAGCGTTTCGAGAAGCTCCAGCTCGATGACGTTCAACCGTTCCGCAAGATGCGGATGGCTCCGGTCATAGCGGCTTACAAGCTCCTCTGGCAGGTTGCACGCAAGGAGACGTTCACGAATGAACGGCAGTTGGGCAGCTCTTTCCTCCACCGTCATCCAATGGGCTTTCGCGCCCCATTCAAAAACGAGGCAGCTATGCCCGCCGACCAAATGATCAGCGAGCAACGCCGGCGCGGGCCAATCCTTTCCTGCTAACCGAAGGATTTCTTTCTCATGATGAGCAAGTTCTTCGCGCGACGTATGATAGAGTTTCAGCAAGGCGGCTTGTCTTTGTCCGCCTATCTGACCGCTCGCCGTGACCGAGATGATCTTGCCGCTGTCTCCAAGCCTGCACTGAAAGGCGATTTCCCCGTCAAGCGGCCCAAGTTGCTTCGCTATGGCATCGCCGGCCCAGCCTCGAAGACGATCAGGCTCCAGCAGCGCGTGAAAGGCGTCATCCTGGCGGCTCGCCGGTTGCCAAGGGACATACGCAAGGAACAAGGCCCCCAACTTGCTGCGTTGCTGCTCGAGCAGGCCGTATGTGCGATAAATCTGGGCCGAAAGCACAAGCGTCTGGCGAACCAGAAGCAGCGAGATGAAGATGACGGTGGTTTCAGGCAACCCACCGCGCGAGTAGTCGGCCACCACCCATCCAACGGCGTACAGAAATCCGAGGCTCCACCAGCCATTCGCCCGCAGCTCTGGCGATTGAACCGCCATCCACACTTTCGGGGATGTGCTTTTCCACCAACGGACAACCAGCAGGCCCGCGCACAAATAGGTCGCGAGAGCGATCAGCAGAAGGGGATAGAAGAATACCAGCCAAATCCCGATGAACATGCACGACACGGCTGCCCCGACCGAACGCAGCACTCGCCGATAGAGACTGGAGGCCTGCTGCCGATGGCTGCTGAACAGGCCCGTCTTCTGATGCCGTGACAGAATCGATCGAGCGCCGTGGCTACAAACGGCGCTAATGGCTCCCTCGCACAAAGCGTATAGCAAGAAAGAGCCCAATCCCCCGGCGCTGAGGAGCAGAACGAGGTCGCTGGCGGGATAGCCGCGCAGAAAAGAAGGCAACAGTCTCGGAAGCGTGTCTGTGCTCAAAACCATGAGCAGCTTCCAAGGCAATAGAACGGCGGCCAAGAGCGCGATCTGAGCTACGATATAGAGGAGAACGCAGAACGCGGCATGGAACGGTGTCGCTCGCAGCAGCGATGCAAGAATGCCGGCTCGCCAAGATTCATGGTTTGCGCCTGAAAGAGGGAAGGCCAGTTCCCGGCTATGTTCAACAACCGTCATCTTGCATTGCCCTACCGTGACATCGCACGCTAATCGTGGTCATCAATTTGCGCCTATCGTCACTTTCGAGGAGTCCGATCGAACCTTTCGACGCTGCTGTTCCTCCTCGACTGAGAAACACGTTTCGCTACTGTCGGACTTGGTGTCCGTCGACATGTCACCTGCAAGGGCAGGCGTCCGATCCTGTTGCAGGAATTTTCTGTAGGCGACGAAGCCCGACAGGTAGTGCTCGACGTCGTCTATGCGGACCCGAAACGCGTGATGCCGGATGAAAAAGGACCCCACGATCCTGTCGGGTTTGCGATAATACATCGCAAACTCGGGCCAGAAATGGCCGTTCAACAGATAATGCGCCCTTTTGTGCAGCGCTCGATAGAACTTCTCGAGATCAATTTCATCAAGAAGATGACGATAATCCGGCTGCTCCTGAATGCGCATGATCATCCTCTCTGCGGCCATCATGAGCTCCAGCAGAGTCGGGAAGGTGGTGATGCGCTCAATGACGAAGTCGAGATAGCTCGCAAAGTTGCGGATGCCGAAGCGGTAATAGCGCTCGTCTGGCCGGTAGTGCGTCAATTCATTGACGCAATAGCTCAGCCAATGGTCGTGGTGCTTCCAGTGATCGTTGGCGATGAAATGGTCGAACGCCTTCTCGACCGTTTCCAGCAAACGCGGATCTTGCGTGAGCTCGTAGAGCCGCATCAGGCCGAAGGCCGCTTCGCCCTCATAGTAGATTGTCCGGAACCGCTCTTTTATCGAGAGATCGGGATAGTTGAGCACATGCGCAAACGATCCATTCTCCTGGTCCTGCATGAAGCAGATGCCATTGGCGAGCTTTTCCGCCACTCGCAGGTAGATGTCCGTTCCGGTGACGGCGCTGTATTTGGTCAACGCCAGGATGGCGACGGCATTGGCGCCAAGCTTGATCTCGGCATTCAAATCTACAAGGAAGGCTGCCTTGCTGCCATCCGGTAGCCGTCGGTGCTGGATGAGCCTCCCGCAAAGATAGGCCAGTGAACGATCGATCGCGGCCTTGAGGCGATCGTCGCGCGTGACTTCCCAGGCCTCGACCATCGAATAGGTCGTGCTCGCATGACGCAGCGCATTGTATGTATCGATCCGCCTGTCGAAGCAGGGGTGGTAGCCATAGACGAACGAGCCATCCTCGTTCACCTGCCTGGCCAGGTAATCCGACGCGCTGCTGATCAGCGGCAGCACATGCGCCGGTGTCAGCCGTTCCACCCGCCTGCGGCCACCGTCGAGGCCAGTACCGTTCAGTTCGTGGAGTTCGCCATCCTCGTCGCAGAAAACGCCTTGCGTGGAAAAGACGAAGACCTCTCCATCGTCGCGAAACAGATCGGCAGACAAGTCCCGATACTTCGAACGCGCATAGGCGTGGAAATTCTTCTCGTTGACAACAGCATGATTGACCGTCGTACCGCCGTAGAGCATCGCATTGGCGTTGAGTTCCATCTCGGTGAAGGCGAACTTGAACCTGTTGTCGAGCGCTACGCCCAAGCGGAAGTAGTTGCGCTTGGTGCTCTTCAGAAGGATTTTCAGTCCGGCCCACGTGGTCGGCTCGACTTGGTCCACCCAATCCACGCGGACCCAACGGCCTTTCAGCTTTTTGGTCTTCATTGTTGCGCGCAGGGCGGCGAGACCGTTCTGCCAGGCAGCCTCCAGCGATTTGCCAGATCCGCTAACGACACGGGCGCGGGCGGGGCCATCCGACACCGAAAAGAACAGGACCACTTCGGGAAACGAGGAAGGTAGTTTCTGAAGCCGGGGGCGCAGAAACGTCCTCATTTGCGCAAGCTTTTCGTCGATATCTTTTCGCGTTGCTTTCAACTGTATTCCTCCCAGCCGGTTGAGGGGGCGCGCTTAACGCTCCCTCAAAGCCTCCCGTGCTCTGTTGAAGGGTTTGACGAGGTATTCGAAGACCGTCTTGCTGCCGGTGTGGATGTCCACTGCGGCAATCATGCCGGGCACAATCTCGAAGCGTTGCCCGGCATCGTTCACCAGCGCATCGGATTCGGTCTGGATGAATACGCGATAATAGTAGACGTCCGGGTTGGTCTCGTCCTGGATCGTGTCGGCCGAGATCGACGTCACGCTGCCTTCCAGACCGCCATAGATGGCGTAGTCGTAGGCCGTGATCTTGACGCTGGCGCGCTGTCCGGGATGGATGAAGGCGATGTCACGCGGCGAGATGCGGGCCTCGATGAGGAGCTGGTCGTCGAGGGGCACGATGTCCATCAGCTTGCCGTTCGGCGGGATGACGCCGTTGATGGTCGAAACCTCGATGTTCTTGACGATGCCGCGCACCGGAGAGCGAAGCGTCAGGCGCGTCAGCGAGTCTGCCCTGCCTCGGACGACGGACGACAAGGCTTCAACCTCGGCATTCGCCTTGGCGAGCTCCTCGCGCGCCTGCACGATATATTGCGAACGGACCTCGACCTGTTTGAGCTGCAATTCGACCAATTGCCGCTTGAGCCGGATCACCTCGACATTGCTGGCCGCCCCCACATCGGTTAGCGACTCGTTGATCTCAAGCTCGCTGCGTACCAGCTCGATCGACTCACTGATCCACTGGAGTGATTCCTCCAGACTCTCCTGCCGAGCTTCATAAAGCTCAGTCTCGGCGGCTATCAGTTCGGGGTAGTTGGCCAGTTCGTCCGGGAAGCTGAGCGGCTTCTGATTGACCTCGGCCTCCAGCCGCGCAGAACTCGCCAGTGCGGCGCGATATCGGGCAGCACTCTCTTGGACATTGGATTCGGTCTTGGTCGGGTCAAGCTTTGCAAGTATCTGTCCGGGTTCGACAATATCGTCCTGGCGTACATGCAGCTCAGCCAGAATGCCGCCTTCCAGAGATTGGATAACCTGCTCACGCATGGTCGGCACAACGCGGCCGCTGCCGGTCGAAACTTCGTCCAGTCTCGCGAAGTAAGCCCAGAGGAGAGCCGTTCCCAGGAATGCCGCGAAGATCCAGATGATCCGGGTGGACCGCACGAGCCGAACGTCGTCGGCTTCTCCGAACACCCAGGATTGCTCAGCCTCAGCGCGCAGATGTGCCATTGCTGCTTCCTGTCGTGACCTGGCGCTTCATATTTTGCGGCGAATTGCTGGTTGTGCGCTGCGCCGGCTTGACGTTGGCAAGTCCCCGCAAGACCAGCAGCGCCCTGTCTTTGACGTCGTCCAGAACAACCGTTCCGTTGTCGATGACGATGATGCGGTCGACGAGTTCGAGGACCCGCATGCGGTGCGTTGCAACCACCACGGTTCGATTTTGGCTCCAGCCCCCGAAGTGTCGGATGAAATGCCGTTCCGTCGCCTCATCCATCGATGCGGTTGGTTCATCGAGAAGAACGACATTCGGCTCGCGGATCAAAAGGCGTGCAAGAAGGATTGCCTGCTTCTGTCCACCCGAAAGACCATTGCCACCCTCGAGCACCATGTGATCGAGGCCTTTAGCGAGCTTGCGGATGAATTCGGTTGCGCCAACCATGGACAGCGCCCTGAGAAGTTCCTCCTGCGAAGCGGTCGGAGCCCCCATGAGGATATTGTCTCGTAGGGTTCCGTGGAAAAGCCGCGCGTTTTGGGTCATGAGGCCGATGTCACGGCGCACATCGGCCGGATCGACGTGCTGGAGAGCCAGGTCATCGAGCAGGATTTCGCCGGAACTTGGCTCGATTAGCCCTGAAAGCGCCTGGAGCAGTGTCGATTTGCCCGCGCCGTTCTTGCCCAGGACCGCGATCTTCTCCCCGGGATTGATGCGGAGTTCCTTGATTGATAAGGCGGGCGGCGAAGTGTCATCGCCATATCGGAACACAGTGGACCTCAGATCGTATTTGCCCGCGATCCTCGGACAATGAATCCGGCTTTCCTGTTCCGGATGATCGATCGGCATCTGCATGATCTTGTTCAGGCTGTTGGCGGCCACCTTGGCGTGCTGTAGGCGGCTCATCAGCTGAGCGACATGGGCCATGGGCGCCATCATGCGAGAACTGAGAATGGAGGCTGCGACAAGCGCACCCGTCGTCATGTCGCCGGCGATCACCATGGGCGCACCGAAGAAGACAACCACGGCGAACACGCCCATCTGCACGTTATGCGTCCAGGTATTGAGACTGTTGGTCAGTGCGCGGAGCTTGATTTGCGCTTCGCCTGTGACCGCGTTGAGATGGTTCCACTGCTGCTGAAACCGCTCCTCGGCCTGCAGGGTCTTGATATCCTCAATGCCCTGGATGGTTTCCACCAGCATGGCGTTGCGCAACGAGGCCTCCCGCATCGCCTCCTGCGCGTAAGCACGCAGCTTGCGCTGTGCCAGCAACCCGGGAAGCAGCATCAGGATCAGCGCTGCAAGCGGAATAAGCACCAGAGTGCCGCCGATGAACCAGAAGATGACGAGGAACAGCGCAAAGAACGGGATGTCCGCAAGGGCGGTGACCGTCGTCGAGGTCAGCATCTCCCGCACCTGCTCGAGGTCGCGGATCTGGGCTATGAACGTGCCCGTCGAAGCAGGCCGTGCCCGGTTGCGCACCCGCAACGCATGTCCCATCACCCGATCGGACATACGCAGGTCAGCGCGTTTGCCGAGCAAATCGACAACGCTTGAGCGCATGCGGCGCATCACGAAGTCGAAGATGATGGCCAGCAATACTCCGCTGAACAGAACATAGAGCGTGGGAAACGATTCCGCAGGAACGACGCGGTCGTAAACCTGCATCGAGAAGAGGATACCGGCGAGACCAAGAACATTGGCCACCAGCGAGGCAATCATCACGTGACCATAGGGCCGCAGGTCGCGAAGGATGATGCGGCGTAGCCAGTTTTCCTCGTAAGGGCGAATGTAGGTGTCAACCCGGGCGTCGGGTACAGAGCGAGCGGGGCGGACGATTGCCACGATCTCGGTGTTCCGGAACAGCTCCGTGGCAGGTAACGGCGTTTCAAGGCCCTGGTCGCCATGAAAGACAACACCCGCCGTTCCCGAAGCACTCAGCGAAGTGACGACGCCGACCTGACCGCTGTGCAGTTGTACGATTAGCGGCAGTTGCCAGCTCGATACCGAGGTGGCCGTCGTTTCGGAAAACTTGATCTGCAGGCCCATCGCGCGTGCCAGATCAAGGGCCTGTCCCTTGTGGTCATCGAGTGTCGACCATCGCGCATGCAGCCGAGCCGCCTGCACCGACATGGACAGACGATAGTGCTGGCCAACGTAGCGCAGTGCTCCGATCCAGGCTTCGAGGCCGGCCGGTTCAGTTCCTTCGGCCACGTTGCGGGATTGCGTCTTCTGGTCCCTTGTGGGGATTTCATTGCTCATAGTCGCAGCTCCATCCCCCTGATCGTTGTGCCATCGAGTGCCAGGAGTTCTCGGGAACGACCGGAATTGAACATGCACTCCACGCCTAGCCGGCGAAGATCGTGCGTTGCGTTGGCCATGTCGAAGCCGGCCTGGTGCAGCTCCTGCTCGGCGTTCAGCAAATCGAGCAGTGTGCGCGTTCCAAGCTCGACATATTGCTGGCGATAGAGGTCGCGGGTCTGCTGCATCATGCCCTCTCGGGCAGTCAGGGATGCGAGCATCTGCTGAAGGCTGCCTATCTGCGATTGGGCCTGCGTAAGAGCGCTGCTGACGTTGAGCCGGCTGTTTCTTATGGCAGCGTCTGCGGCAACCAATGCATGGTCAGCCGCCTCTTGGCCGGCCGCCGAAGCTCCGCCATCGTAGATGCTTCCCGAAAGATTGATCCCAACCGTAAAATCAGGCTGGTCTGACGCCAGAGAGTTCTCCGAACCTCGATTGAAGTCATATCCGGCGCCAGCTTCCAATGAGAGCGTCGGGAAAGCTTGTGCGCGCGACAGGTTCAGTTGTGCGAGCGCCTGCGCACGTTGAGCTTCCGCTTGCAGAACGGCAGGACTTTGCGACCAGTCGGGCTCGGCCACAGCGCAGGTGTTCGATAGCCATTGTGGTACACTCGAGGCAACATTGACGGGACCGCTGCGGCCGATCAGATTGGTAAGCGTGTTTTCCCAACGTTCCAGTTGGCCGCCGATTTCCAGGACCGTCGACTGAGCCGCGTTAACGCGGGCATCCGCTTGAACTTCGTCTGACCGGGTGCTGGCGCCTCTGTCACTGCGTTGGCGAACGAGATCGGCAATAGTCTGCACACCTCGAAGCTGTTCCTGAGCGACGTTGAGCAGTGCGCGGTATCGCTGGATTTCTATGACCGCATTGGCGGTATCGCGAATGAGAACATCGACGCCGAGCAGCAGTTCCGTCCGGCTGACATTCGCTCCGGCGGTTCTCGCTTCGACAGAGCTCGAAACCTTGCCGAAGTCGTAGATCATCTGGGAGGCGGAGACATTGAGCCTTGGTTGCCAGCTTCCCCCGTCAGCGCTCTGATAGGAGGAATCGATCCCACCGCGGACCTTGGGATAGTATCCGGCGCGTGCGACATCGATCTCTGCTGTATGCTGATTTATTCTGCCGACTGCTTCATCAATGGAAGGGTGCCAGGCCAGGGCTGTGTGAACAGCCTGTTCAAGCGTCAGTGGCGACCCGTTCGCCGGTGCGGGAGCAACATGTGCGGTTGCTTGCTGCCCGGCAGACGCTGCCTCACCTTCACCTGTCTCAGTGGAATTCTGCGGCGCAGACGTCGGAGCCAATGACGTTTGCTGAAAGGCTGGATCGGCGGTTGCGCATGAGGACAGGAGCAAGCCGGCCAGGGCCGTGCCCAGCAATGTTCGGCTTGGTCGTACAGCTTTGTGCATCTGGTTTCCCGCCTGGAAGCGCGTGAACTGCAGCGCCTCGTCACTTCAAACAACTTTGGGCAAAACGCCGGGCCCAAAGTGGGGCCCGGCGTTCCGCAGGAGCGGCGTCCGCGCGTTACATCACAGACTGGTGAGTCGAGAGCTCGTGCTCAGGATCATCAACAGAGCTGGTCTGTAAGTGCGCAAACGGATCTTCGGCCACCTCCTGGGCGGGGGGGCTTTGAGGTGACGTCTCCGTCTCCTGACTATCGGCGGTGTCAGACAAACCATCGTCTTCCGACCGCTCGATCTCGCTCAAGAACCGGTCGAGATCACCCGACAGGTCTGCGTCGTCACCATCGTCAGAAAGGATGCCCTCACTGAAAGGTGCGTTAGAGGAGTCGGTGCCGCTCGCATCGAAATCGCTGCCACTGCCTTCACCGAACTGATCGAGGTCGATGTCGCCATCGGACGAGAACAGCCCAGGTGCCAGAGGAGGCACATACGGTCCATCACCATGCTCGACGTCAATCGTCAGCGTGGCGTCCGAAACCGTTCCATTCGGATGCTCGAGGCGGTAGGTGAATTCATCCACCCCACCGATGTCCCCCAGATCCGAATTCGGCTGGTACGAATAACTGCCATCGGCGTTGACGGTCAGCGTTCCGTAATCGCCGACAACGATGCTGCCGTCGGTCACTTCGACGAACGTGCCCGTTCCATCGTCCACCAAGAACTTGGTGTAGGTGGAGCCAAGCGTATCGCCAGCCAACACATTGCCCTCAGCGGGGTCCGTATCGGCAACAACAAACTCGTCGAGATGAGTGATAGACTGCCCGGTGAACTCAAGGCTGAGCTCACCACCGAGAGCGCCGCTAGGACGCTCGTATGTTGCGGTAACAGTGTAGTTGCCGGCCGGCAGAGCACTCAGGATCTCATCGACCCCGAGTCCGGAAAGGAAGCCGGACTCACCAGTGAGTGTCTGGCTGTAGCCACCGTCTCCGGTGATTGTCACGGTCAGCGAGTCTGACTGCAACGCCGCATCTGGCGAACTCGCGACGAACCTGATGCTCGCCTCGTCGTTCGCATCGACAGTGAACGTTCTCGTCACTGTCGCCGTGGTTCCACCGAGACCACCGCCGATGGTGGCGGTGCCCGAGCCGCTTGGGCCACCAGCCTCGACACGGAAATCGCTATCGATCACGGCAGAACCGCTATCGCTATTGGCTTCCATATCAAGTTCCGCCGGCTGGGTCGGATCCGTCCAGATCAGGCCCTGCCCTTCACTGTCGATACTCACATAGAGCTTGGCAGTGTCGGTGTTATCGTCGGCATCCGTGATCGTATACTCGAACACGTCGACCTTGCCGATACCCGAACCATCTTCATTCGGAGTGTAGCTGTAGTTGCCCTCCGCATCGATGGTTAAGGTCCCGTACTCACCCACGATCGGGGTCGTGCCGGCTCCACCAACTGCAATACCATTGACCGCTGTGACCTCCGTTGTTTCGGTTACGGTGTCACTTTCGTCGATGACGTTGCCGGTGACCGTTCCCGCCTCATACTCACCGACGGTGGTATGATCGTAGAACTGAACGTCGGCTTCGACCGTCAGGAGCGTACCGATTCCGACGCCGCTTGCGCCGCCGATCACGCGATACTCACCTGGCCCAAGATCCGGAATCTCGATCTGAGCGGAGTTACCGCCAAGCCAGATCAGATCAAGGATACCGTTGTCACCGATGCTCGTCATGGTGACCCATTCTCCGGACTCATCCCGAGTCTGAATCTGGGCCTGAGCACCCTCGAACAGACCAGCTAGCGAAGACGCACTGACGGTAACCGTCGCGTCGCCGCTGTGGCCTTCCTCAACCTCGAAAGTCACACGCGGATAGAGGTCGAACACCGCCTGACCGATACCACCAAGGTCGACCAGAATGAGGGCACTATCGTCCTCACTTACCGAGCCGGCATCCGCTGGCTGGATATCAAGGTCAACAGTCGCGTAGTCATCTTCGGCGATGACATCGCTGTCCGCGTCAGCGTCAGCATCGGCATCTGCGTCCGCATCAGCGTCTGCGTCGGCGTCAGCGTCAGCATCGGCGTCAGCGTCGGCATCGGCGTCAGCATCCGCATCCGCATCCGCGTCAGCATCTGCATCCGCGTCGGCGTCGGCGTCTGCGTCGGCATCGGCGTCAGCGTCGGCATCGGCGTCAGCGTCAGCATCCGCGTCGGCGTCTGCGTCAGCATCGGCGTCCGCGTCTGCGTCAGCATCCGCGTCGGCATCGGAATCAGCGTCTGCGTCGGCATCGGCATCCGCATCGGCGTCGGCATCAGCATCGGCGTCCGCGTCTGCGTCAGCATCCGCGTCGGCATCGGAATCAGCGTCAGCGTCAGCATCCGCATCCGCGTCAGCATCGGCGTCAGCATCTGCATCCGCGTCGGCGTCTGCGTCAGCATCGGCGTCAGCGTCGGCATCCGCGTCAGCATCGGCGTCCGCATCCGCGTCGGCATCGGAATCAGCGTCTGCGTCGGCATCGGCATCCGCATCGGCGTCGGCATCAGCATCTGCGTCCGCATCGGCATCTGCGTCGGCGTCGGCATCTGCGTCGGCGTCAGCGTCAGCATCAGCATCGGCGTCAGCGTCGGCGTCGGCGTCCGCATCTCCGTCAGCATCGGCATCGGCGTCCGCGTCGGCATCGGCGTCCGCATCAGCATCCGCATCGGCGTCGGCGTCGGCATCTGCGTCCGCATCGGCGTCAGCGTCGGCATCTGCGTCCGCGTCGGCATCTGCGTCCGCATCCGCATCGGCGTCGGCATCAGCATCGGCGTCGGCATCAGCATCTGCGTCCGCATCGGCATCGGCGTCGGCGTCGGCATCTGCGTCGGCGTCGGCGTCCGCATCTCCGTCGGCATCGGCATCGGCGTCCGCGTCAGCATCCGCATCAGCATCGGCATCGGCGTCAGCATCGGAATCAGCGTCGGCGTCAGCATCAGCATCCGCATCGGCGTCAGCGTCGGCATCTGCGTCCGCATCCGCGTCGGCATCAGCATCTGCATCTGCGTCCGCGTCGGCGTCCGCATCTCCGTCGGCATCGGCGTCCGCGTCAGCGTCGGCGTCAGCATCAGCATCCGCATCGGCGTCAGCGTCGGCGTCCGCATCTCCGTCGGCATCGGCATCGGCGTCCGCGTCAGCATCCGCATCAGCATCGGCATCAGCATCCGCATCGGCATCTGCGTCCGCATCCGCGTCAGCATCCGCATCAGCATCGGCATCGGCGTCAGCATCGGAATCAGCGTCGGCGTCAGCATCAGCATCCGCATCGGCGTCAGCGTCGGCATCTGCGTCCGCATCCGCGTCAGCGTCGGCATCAGCATCTGCGTCAGCGTCGGCGTCCGCATCTCCGTCGGCGTCGGCATCTGCGTCGGCGTCGGCGTCCGCATCTCCGTCGGCATCGGCATCGGCGTCCGCGTCAGCATCCGCATCAGCATCGGCATCAGCATCCGCATCGGCATCTGCGTCCGCATCCGCGTCAGCATCCGCATCAGCATCGGCATCTGCGTCAGCATCGGAATCAGCGTCGGCGTCAGCATCAGCATCCGCATCGGCGTCAGCGTCGGCATCTGCGTCCGCATCCGCGTCAGCGTCGGCATCGGCATCGGCGTCCGCGTCAGCATCCGCATCAGCATCGGCATCGGCGTCAGCATCGGAATCAGCGTCGGCGTCAGCATCAGCATCAGCATCCGCATCGGCATCTGCGTCCGCATCCGCGTCAGCGTCGGCATCAGCATCGGCATCGGCATCAGCATCAGCATCAGCGTCGCTATCGTCACTTGCCGCCGCAGCCGCCGCGATCAATCCGCCGCCGCCTAGGGCCGCGAGGCCGAGGAGCGCTGGAGAAAGAGCTGCACCGCCAACCAGCTGGTCGACGGAGGAAATCTCGACAAACTGGAAGTCTGCAAGACCCTGGCTATGCTCACCCAGCCAGAGCGTCCCGTTATCATCCTCAAGAACCAGCTGACTATGAAGGCCGTTCTGGACCTCATAGAAATTCTGGATACGGATAACCTGACCATTGTGAAGACGCATGATCAGGTCCGAGCCATCGCGCTCGAACGAGGCAACGTCGCGGGGATGATAGTTCAGTTTCACTACACTTGGAGCGTGTAGCTCTATGTGGTCCAATGGAGCTGTTGTTACAGATCCATTGGCCTTATTGGTAATTGTCGCTGCCATTTCCGTCCTCCGGAACAGCTGTTGGTGACGAGGGTTGGGATGTTTTCAATGGCCACCCACAGCGATCGCGGGCTTGGTCGTCGAGATGCTGGCAGCCCATACGGAGCATTCTCACGCGCCAGGCAAATCGCAGACTTCGTTGTCTCGGGCGTTGCCGCCGCGAGATGAAAAGCGTTCAGCATCATGACGACGCTGGAGAAATTGACGGGGAAGATGCCGCGCTTCCTGGCGCCGACATCTTGTACGGCAGGCGCTAATCGCGCTTCGCAATCGGACCGCGAATGTCCCGTTGGAACAGCGGCAAAAGGCGTGGATGGAAGCGCGATGATATTCACTGGCGCGCCTCCGCTGAATCGGCCGACAGCCAGTATTCCCGCAGCTTATTTCGCACCGTCCGTAAGGAGATGCCCAGCATCTGCGCCGTACGCGTTCTGTTGCCGTGGCAATGGCGCAGTGTCTGCAGGATCACGCGGCGTTCGACTTCAGCGAGCGTCTGACCGACAAGCATCTTCGCTGCTTTGTCGTAGATCTCCGGCCCGACCGTGTCGGCGCCCGCCGCAAGATGGCAGACGATATGATCGAGCAGCCGTTCTTCGCTGGCGGTCACCACGATCACTCCGGAGAAGGCCGTTTCCTCCTGGAAGATCAGATGGCCGGTTTCGCTGTCGACCATGACGACCGCGCTATCGCCTATGAACAGGCGAGGCTTCTCCTGGTCCCCACCCAGCGCGAAACGCGGCGCTTCGTCTGGAAACGCCTCATCTTCGAACAGAACCTGCAATTCGGACCGCAAGTGGGATAGCCGGGTACATTGCAGGGACACGCTCTGAAGCGGGGGCTGCTGGCGCTTGCCGAATACAGGAGCCGGCTTATCCTTAGCAACCGCACCGGCTTTGCTCCGCTGTCGGAAGGTTTCAAGCAGGGAGCGCAAACCATAAGAGCCGAACAAAGAGGACATCTCACTCATGCGCCCCCCTCGCCAAGCGACCAGCAACGGAAAAGCCAGTACTCCGAACGCAGAGTGAAGGTTGCGCACCAAAAGAAATCCGACCTTCGCGCCGGGAACCGCCCATATCCCAACCACGCAAAACAACCTCGGCACGAGAAGATCTATTGCGGCCCGAGGATGGTATTGGAGCCCGGCACGCGCCCTTTTTCATGCCGTACCCCCCACTTTCGCGTGGGCCGCGGCACTGCCTGCGATTGGAAAAGCCGCGATATTGCCCTGGACATGCGTGACGCCGGCGGATCGGGCACGAGATATCTGCGCTTCCGTTTCAATACCCTCGGCAACAACAAGCGGTGCAAAACAGGATGCAAAGCGTGCCAGATGCCAAAAGCTGCCCTGCTGATGGATTGAGTGGCTCGTGTCCTGGGTGAAAACCTTGTCGATTTTCACGATGTCGAAGTTGACCAACTGGATGAGCCTTGGAGATGCAAATCCGGTCCCGAAGCCTTCTAAGGCCAAACGGCAGCCCAGTCGGCGCAGATCCGCAATCACTCTCGTAGCAAAAGACAGCTCCTGCAGAGCTTCGGCCTGGGACAATTCCAGCACCAGCCTAGGACCGAGCTCGGCGCGCGCAAGGATGAGATCGAGGATGTCTTCCGCGATCGCCTCGTCGGTCAAGCTTTCTGCCGAGAGATTGCATGCAAGCACAGAGCTGGGGTCAGCCTCAAGCCGGTCTAGAACAAGTCCGAGCACGTGACGATTAAGTGCCGCGGTTTCTCTGAGCGCTTCCAGACACGGAACAAATTCAGTCGGACCGTGAATCGTGCCATTCGGGCCGATCAGTTGTGCCAGGCATTCGCTGTAAAGAATTTGATCCGGATGGCTGGCATCATGAACATCCTGAAGCGCCAGCCCGATGCGACAATCGGCAATGGCCGCCGCAACGATCTCCACATGCTTGTCATCAAGGATATCGAGGGTCTCAAACATTGCTGCCCTCCAAAGAGGGAGGACAAGCGCCAATTTGGGATTTGTACGGCTTATCTTTCCAAATTTGAACTGTTACGCGGCTTCGGCAGCCCCGCAGTCGAGCGCGACATACCAATATCCCCGACCCCACTCTGGATTTCAGATAAATACAGACAAAATCTACGTTAATCTCCAGCTTAATCCTGATATTCTTGAGAAATCTCCATGAGCACCATGGATTGACTACAAGGTAATCTTGAGAAACCACAGGAGGGGTGACAGAGCGATCGGTCGGCTCGTTCGCAGACCCTTCTCTCTCCTCGCATGCCTGACATGAATGCCAGAAGTATCGCCTCACCCCCGAACGCACCAAGGGACCCCTTGTGGTACCTTAGTCTAAGCGGCGGGATCTTATCGGTATTCGACCATTTTGTCGGAATTATAGCGCGATTTTTCTGCCGGTAACGCAGTGGTCAAAAGGGGTCCTTTATTGTCAACGACAGGGCGCGCACAGGATCAGGCAACACTTGAAACAAAAATGGCGGCGGTTGACGGAAGCGCCCTGCCAAGGAGGTAAACTTGGAGCATCCCCGCCATTGGCGGGAAGTATTATCGATGAAGATTGGCTATGCTCGGGTCTCGACGGAAGAACAGAAGATGGACCTTCAGATGGAGGCCCTCAAAGGGGCCGGGTGCGAGCAAATTTTTGAAGACCATGGCGTGTCGGGTAGAACGTTTGAACGGCAGGGACTGGATGCCGCGCTCGCGGCACTAAAAAAGGGCGACATGTTGATCGTATGGCGCCTGGATCGTCTTGGGCGCTCTCTCGCCAAGCTGATCGAGCTAATGGAGGAACTCGGTAGCAAGGGAATCGAATTCCGCTCGCTCAGTGAAAGCATTGATACCAGTTCCTCCGGCGGGCGGCTGGTGTTTCATATGATGGCCGCGCTTGCCGAGTTCGAACGTTCGCTGATCAGCGAACGCACCCGCGCAGGCATGCAGGCTGCCCGGGAGAAAGGGCGGCATCTGGGTCGTCCGCCTTCACTTACGACGGAGCAAGTGGACCAAGCCATTATCGCGGTGGAAGAAGTCGGAGAAAATTTGACGGATGTCGCGCTCCGCTTCGGCGTTTCACGACGTAGCCTAAAACGACTGATCAGCATGAGAAAGGTAGCCGCAAGGTGAACGACTAGCGAAGGATGACGATCAATCAAGGCGGATTGTCCGCGACACGCCTCGGGCGCGAGATCGTTGATCGTTAAAGCGTGTACGCTTCTCAAGCTGACGGAGTTCGCTCGGCGTCACACCCCAATATTGCTTCATGGTCGCCGTCATTTGGCTGTGGGTTGAAAATCCTGCCTTGGCGGCGATCTCGCCAAGCGTAAGAGAGCGATCGTTAATCATGGCTTGCACGCGTCTCAACCGAAGAAACGTAATGTGCTGATAGGGTGGACGACCCACAGTTTCGCGAAACGCCCGCGCGAAATGCGACGGCGAAAGACCAGCGACGGCTGCGAGCTCGACCACACTGAGATTCTGGGTCAAATTCGCATGAATGTAAGCGTCCACCTGGCGCATTACCGTTCCCCTGAGTCCGCCGCGTTTTGATGGCGGGCTAACCTTTCTCGCATTGACATAGCGCCGCACCACATGTGTAGAAAAAACTGTCAGGAGGGAATCGAGGTAGATCTTGTTCGCCGAGCCGTTGTGACAATGTCGAAACTCCTTCTCGAAAAGTTTTGCCAGCCTGAGAGCATCAATATCGACATGCCCAGGTGCAGGAAGAAGAAACGTGGTCTTATCATCGTCATATTCGGCTATCGTCAGTTCGCGAATGCGTTCCGGCGGCAGGCCGAAGAGAATACACTCGACCGAAGATCGCCATTCGGCAAAAAGCTCGGTATTGGCCGGAACCAACTCGAATGTGCCTGCCGCGGCGTTAAGCATTTCGCGCCTGTCACCGTTTAGCGTTATGGTGCTGTGCAACTGCGAAGAGAGCAAGATTACTGCCAGATGTGCCTTGCTGGTGAACCTAATAGCGTTTGGCCCCACGCGTGTATACGCGATGCTACCCGAAGGTACATGAAGTTTAGGTCCCCAAGCCTCTGGTATGAATGAAAGCATGTCCTTACGCTCAGGATTGCCGGCGATCATTGACCAAGCGGACGGGTTCCGTGAGGCGGCTAACGAATTTGGCGACATGGGGCTGGACGCCGCCGCATCCACCTTCCTTCCTATCAACGCAGCCCCCCCTCAGAGGAGGTACTGACAGGGGAGGCTGCTGCTGTGCTAGTGCAATCAATTTTCGTCAACCCCGTTTGCGAGCTTGAAGAATGGCTTTTGTTCAAGCAAGACGCTGAGATTTGGAGCGGCAGTTGTGTGTCCTCAAGCGGGACCTGCAATGCTCGGAAATGTTGCGAAGTGCGCAGTTAACCGCACCGAGGTTGGAGCGCTGTTGGCTGGAAGCGCCTAGGCTTTGGGGAGAGCTTCCTGCGTCCAACGCGAAGGATTAGCCCTTTTTGCGTTGTTCGCCCGCTCCCTCTGTTCGAGGCGGAAAGGTCGGGGATGGCGGAGGCAACCAAACCGATGTGGACGAACGGCACCAACAACCGGACGCGCGATTAGCGCACGCTTGGTACAAGGTTCTTCCGTTTGGGTGGTATCCAATTCAATTGAACTCACCACCAATTGGAAGAGGTCGTCACAAGGCATCACATCTCCCCAACCAGCACACTCTGCCTCCATCAGGCTATGTGGCTTATAGCAGTGCATCATGACGATTCAACTCTATCCAGGATAGGCGGCTAGCCTTCGCCACTGAGATGCAAGCATTGACGGCCTCCTCTTCGCTGAAACGTGATCTGGTGGTTGCTGCTATATAGATGCAGGTAATGATTCGTTTTGGTGGGGGGCTGATCGACGTGAGAAAGATTGCCACGGTGCTCCTTTTGACCGGTAGTTTTATCGCCGGTCTGCTCTTTCTTCTTCCCGGTCTGATCTCAACCGACTGGGCTCGCTTGGAACTGGGCCGACAACTGTCAAACGCAAGCGGAATGGCCATTCGACTAGAGGGGCCGGTCCGATTGTCGTTCATTCCAAGACTGGCGGTGGTTGCCAAAGATATCTCACTGGCCTCCGCGGAGGACGATGTCTCGATTAACGTTCCCCGATTCTCAACGGCGATAACGTTGTCATCACTGTGGTCGGACAGGTTCGAAATCGAGGCCATAGCGCTGAGGGAACCCGTCATAGCGTTGACAGCCACCGCGAATGCCGACTTGCCCGCAGCACCCTCCGAGCAAGTGCAAACCGATCCGTTCGCATCGATCGTCGATTCGCTCGAACGGTTGGCAGTCAACCGCGTCACCATTGAAAACGGCACCGTCATTTCCCGCGACGTCGCTGGCAACACAAGCACAGTTTCTGCGATTGATGCTGATCTAAGGGTGCCAGACCTCGATCGGAAGGCCTCGTTCTCGTTTGCTGCGGCCAAAGACGCCCAGCGCATTGAGGTAAGCGGAACGCTCTCTGCTTTAAGGCCAATTCTGAAAAGGCTGCCGGCCGAAATAGCCATCGAAGCGCGGTTGGAGCCACCGCCTGCCCCCGAACTTTCATCGCTAAGCGCAACCGGTGAAATTCGGTTGAACCAGAATGGCAGCTACCAGATCAGGGATGGCCGGTTCGATATCGGCGGACAGAATTTTCGGCTCGATGCGCTCTATCAACCGGGTGAGCGGCATCATTTCTATACCGACCTGACGGCCAAGCGCATTGACATTGACGCATTCACCGGTGGAGCGCAGAGCGATGCCCGGCAGGGCCAGGTTTCAGGCGAAGCGGACGACATCGATTTCCTGATGCTGTCGGATTTCGACGCCGAGATCAGTATCGCCATCGATGAATTGGTCGGCGCTGATGTGCAAGCCTCCAATGTCCTGCTCGCGGCAACACTGCGCGATGGACGTCTTGAGGCGAAGCTTGATCACCTCGGCCTCGATGCCGGCAGTATCGCTGCAACCGTTTCGACAGACGTGCGGGAGGTACCGCCTACGATACAGGGCCATATCGCAAGCTCCGGATTGGACATAGAATCTATGGCGCAGTTTATTGGGCAAACTGTGCCTTTGTCCGGAAAACTTACTATCGACACGGCGTTTGCATTCCGCGGTCTTACCGAACAACGCATACGAGCCAGCGCCAATCTGCGCGGGACCGTCGGCATTCGCGACGGCATGGTTCGGCTTGTGGATCTCGTGGGACCGCAAGACGGATCGCCGGATGACATCACGGGTCTGAACCTGGACATCGAGATTCATGATATAGGCCAGCCAGTCGAAATTGCGGGCAATCTGGATTGGCGTGGAGAGGCTGTGGCCTTCCGATCCGAAGTTGCACCGCTCGACTTTCTTTCCAGTGCCTCCATTGCAGATGCGTCCGGTCCGGTGAGTCTTTCCATCGCCTCGCGATTTCTCGAAGCCAGCGCAAACGGGATTGCTGGCGGCAGCGGCACTTTCAGCGGACAGGTTTCAGCTGCATCACCGTCGGTCGATAAACTCATAGAATGGCTGAGCCAAGACGGCTTAGAAGGCCCGCGGAAATTTAGCTTCAAAGGCGATATAGACGTCGGACCTGCAGGGCTTTCCTTCAAGAATGCCGCTGTGGCCCTGAACGGCGTCGCTGCCTCCGGAGAAGGTTCCGTCGAGCTTGGGGGCCCTCTTACCATCAGGACCTCGCTCGAAGTTGCCGAACTTGATTTCGCTGCGCTGGCGGGGGGCGAGCACACCGCCTCTGACGGGAAACCGGACCCAGGCCCGGTTGTCGATATTCCGATCGATCTCTCTTTTCTCAGAGACCTCGATGCGAAGGTTGAAATCAAGGCGGACAAAATCGGATATGAACGGGTCTTTGCCGGCCCCATGTCGACCACCCTTGTTATAGAGAGCGGAAAGGCTCATTTGCTTGCACCGCAAAGTCCTTTCTATGGCGGCACGATCGCGGCGGAAATGACCGCAGATGGCTCCAAAGATGTTGCGTCGATAGAATTCAGCGCAACGATTGATGGCACGGAAGCGGCATCCCTGCTTCGCGATGCTGCGGATTTCGACCGTATCGAAGGAACTCTCGATACGACGGTTGCGATCACAGGCACCGGAAACACCTCAAAGTCCCTCGCTCGATCTCTCAATGGCAGTGCGGCCGTGAAGGTCAGCGATGGCGCACTTCGAGGGATCAATATAGCGGAAGTCTACAACAATCTTGTTGGATTGCATTCGAAGGGTTTCGAGCAGGATGCGGACAAGAAAACTGGGTTTACGGAACTCGGGGCCTCGTTCGTCATCGAAAACGGCGTGGCGCAGACAGGGGACATCAATCTTCTAGGTCCGCTTGTCCGGATGGACGGCGCCGGCAGGATAGACCTTGCTGAGCAAACGCTTGATATTCGTCTCAATCCTCGCGTTGTCGCATCCCTCACCGGACAGGGAGGGGACATCGCAGCGGAAGGTCTCGGCGTGCCGGTGGTTGTCGAAGGATCCCTTTCCGGCCCACGCATCTACCCGGACCTGAGTTCCTTGCTGAAGGATCCGAAGGGAGCCTTGGATGCGTTGAGCCGCCTTGGATTGCCAACCGGAAAGCTCGGGCTGGACCAGTTGATCCCCGGCCAACAGCAATCGGGTGATGATGCAGGGAAGAGCCCTGCCGATTTGATCGGCGATCTGCTCGAGGAAGGCATAAAAGATGCAGGCGATCGGACCGGTTTCGCCGATCGCATAGACGACGCTCTCCCAGGACCCGGCAATGATCTCACTGAACCGGTGGCGACCGAGCCGCGTGACCTGGAAGGGGCTGCCAAAGCGATCATTGGCGATCTCCTCAAGAACCGGACACCCCTGCCTGAAGCTTCATCGGAGCCACAGGAGGGAGCCGTCATGCCAGCGGACAATACCGATGCAGACACGGCACCTATACCCGATCAGAATCCGAGCGATGACCTTGAGACAAGGGAGCCGATACATTCGGATCCAAATCCCGTCTCCACAAAGCCACAAAGCGCCAGAAGAGGGGAAATTGAATCGCTTCTGGGGCAGTTACTCGAATAGCTGTCATGCCTATCCGCGAATGGTCGGACACATGGCGAGCAGGTCGTGCGCGGCATCGACCTCAATATGAGCGGCGAGCCGGTGCCGGGACTGCGGCTGCTCGGCGGTTTGACATTTCTCGATAGCGAGCAGACAAGGACAGCAGGCGGCGTCAATCAGGGGAAAGAGGCATTCGGGGTCCCCACGATGCAGCTCAATCCCGGGGCGAACTGGACATTGCCACCGTGCCGGGCCTGACCATCAGCGGCCTTGTCATGAACACGGGCAGGCAGTTTGTCGATTCCGCCAATACGCAGAGCAACCATCGTGGACCCGCGTTGATGTCGGTGCGCGTTATTCCCGCCAGATTGGCGAGAACACCACGACGCTGCGGGTCAATGTCGAAAACTGTTGAGCATGCGAAACTTCCTGGCATCATGGGTCCGGCCCTCGACGAAGTCATAGGACCAGGGTGCTCGGGTCGAAGTCGGATGCACGATCCGTCATTCAACCAGAGCCGACCTCTCTTCGGTTGCTTCTGGGGAACCTTCAGCCCCTCCCGCCGCCAGATGCGCTCAACGCGTTTGGCGTTCACCGTCCAGCCCTCTGACCGCAACATCGCGGTGATACGACGATAGCCATAGCGGCCATACCGGGAAGCGAGCCGGATGATGTCGGCGGTCAACGCTTCTTCATCTGCTCTGCCTCTGGGCTTCTTGCGCTGGGTCGAACGATGCTGCCCGAGAACCTTGCAGGCAAAGCGCTCCGAGATGGAGAACTTCGCCATGATATGGTCGCCGCAGCGCCGGCGGCGGGCGGGGCTCAGAAGTTTCCCGAAGCAGCCTCTTTCAGGATCAGCTTCTCCAGCGTCAGGTCCGACACCGCCTTGCGCAGCCGGTCGTTCTCTTTCTCGAACTCCTTCAGCCGCTTTACCTGGTCGCCCTTCAGGCCGCCGAACTCCTTGCGCCAGCGGTAATACGTAAACTGCGTCACGCCGATCAGCGAACCGCTTCGCCAACTGACTGGCCTTGCGACAACAGAACATCGAGCTGGCGCAGCTTCGCGACGATCTCTTCGGGCTTGTGCTTCTTCTGGGGCATTCAAACGTCCTCTCTAAGGCTCAATAGCCTACTTCACCGAGGACCACTTAGCGTAATCGCAGGTGGTAGCTCTCGCCAGAAGCGGAGCGGTTCCTCCAAACTGGTCATCCAGCAACGATCGGCTCGGCCGACGAAGGAAGGAGAACCATCATGCCATGCTTTGCCGCCCTGGACGTCTCCCAGGAGACGACAGCGATCTGCGTCGTCGATGAGACCGGACGTGTCCTCGCCGAGAAGAAGGTGCCTACCTGCCCTGACGCGATCGCCGACTATCTGGCGATCAAAGCGCCAGAACTCGTGAGAGTGGGGCTGGAGACTGGCCCTCTGGCAGTCTGGCTCTGGAATGAACTGGCGATCCGCCGCGTGCCTATCCTTTGCATCGATGCTCGTCACGCCAACGCCGCTCTGAAGATGCGCCCGGTGAAGACGGATCGGAACGATGCGGCCGGTCTGGCCCAGATCATACGCACCGGCTGGTTCAAGGAGGTTCGCATCAAAGGCCGCGACAGCTACCAGGTTCGCTCCCTTCTGGTGTCGCGAGAGATGCTGGTACGCATCCGGGTGAAGATCGAGAACGAGATTCGCGGTCTCCTGCGAACCTTCGGGGTTCTCTTCGGCAAACGCGTCGGCGGCTTCACTGGACGCGCCGACGAGATCATTGCCGGCGAACTAGACGCCTCACCCGAGATGCGCATCATCGCCGAGACGCTGATGAAAGCCAGAGCGTCGGTCCGCGACCAGATCAAGGTCTTGGACAGGCGTCTGATGGCGATCGCCAAGGCGAACCCGATCGTGCGCCTGTTCATGACGGCGCCTGGAGTTGGCGTCATCACCGCTTTGTCCGTCGCGTCCGCCTTCGACGATGCCTCACGCTTCAAACGATCATCAAGTGCGGGCGCCTATCTCGGTCTCACGCCGAGACGATATGAGTCCGGTGAGACCAGCCGGAACGGCCGCATCTCCAAGCAGGGAGACAAGATGACGAGAAAGCATCTCTACGAGGCGGCAACGACGCTGTTGACGCGCAATCTGCGCTTCTCGACGCTGAAGGCATGGGGCCTGAAGCTGGCGAAAGTTTCCGGGTTTAAGAAGGCCCGCATCGCTGTCGCCCGCAAGATGGCCGTCATCCTCCACGCCATGTGGAAGACCAACACCCCATTCCGCTGGAGCTCGTCAGCCGCATGATTGCCGATACGCTGCTCGGCTGACTTCACGGATGTGTCCCCGCCGGGACGTATGGCGCGGATCAGGCCGTTCCTGAAAATGTGGTGCACCCGACAGGATTCGAACCTGTGACCTTTGGCTTCGGAGGCCAACACTCTATCCAGCTGAGCTACGGGTGCATGCTCTATTTTGCCTAGCCCGAACGACCACTGAAGGTCAACGGATTCGGCCGACATCATCATCGCTTCGCCAACAGATCAACGCCGCATCTCAACCGTGCGCTACGTCATCCGTTTTCCCGCCACCGTTTCCTCTAAACTGCTTACGCGCTGCTTACGTGGAAATTTTCGCTGTCTCGGTGGCTTGTGGCTTAGCTCTTAAACTCCTGTATTCACTTCACTTTTTTCGTCTTCAGTTTACGCATGTACCCTTGACAGCAGCCTTCGGAGGGTCAATGTCATTTCTGATTTTCTCCTTCTTCTTCAGCTTGTTAGCGCGTTCCTTTTTGGCTGTCTGTACGCGCCCTGTACGAATAGCCCGGAGGACCTTGTTCTCAGCATCCTCCGCGTGTGCATAGGTTTTCAGTAATAGGCTGGCGTCCGCCCACCGGCCTACTGTGGCCACTGTTTTGACGTCTAAGCCTTGCCGAACAAGCATCTCCGTGCCAAAGCCGTGCCGGCCCGCCGCGTGGGGCATGATGGCCTCAATCTTTGCGTCCCTGCACACTCGCTTCCACGTGCGATAGACGCCATCTTTGCGTGTATAGCCGAAAAGGCGATCGCACAGTTCGCGGTTGCCGTCGTGACTGGCCTGACCCCATAGGGTGGTCCGGTTTCAATCTTAGTTCATGATCGGCCTTGGGGCTATTGCCTGGGCAGATGACGGTGCTGCTCCGCTTGCTGGCGCAGGCCAGATGATGGCCTCGGGTGCCGG
>Ga0180223_1000583_pt1 | contig 42926 bp, 36 predicted proteins | sample eDN5th30CKraftOP_FD_151337 | JGI IMG/M metagenome (GOLD analysis project Ga0180223, IMG submission 151337) | Enriched Organic Plus compost microbial communities from Emeryville, California, USA - eDNA 5th pass 30_C Kraft OP (version 2) (version 2) ... | reverse complement strand
CGCCGTAATCGGCGCGCACGAAGGGCAGCAGCGGCGCCAGGATGATAATGTAGTAGTGCGACACGAAATGCGCGGCGCACACCACGCCGATCATGCGCAGCGGCGAAGAGGGAGCTTCGCCCGCGGCGAGCGGCGTTTGCGTCAATGGTGTCATTGGACGTTTCTTCCCGACGATGTCGCTGGCTTAACGCGCCCGGCCCGGCCAATCCAGCGCCATTCGGGCAAGGTGGCTATGTGAGGGCGAAGGTCGGGGCGTGATTCATCGCCCGCATTGTTTGGTCGGCCCCGGGCAGGCCGCATTCCCAAGTTGCATTTCCAGTCCCCGGATTTCGCTTTCGCTCATCCGGGCTACGCTCCCCGATAAAACGAGGGCGCGCGGAACGCCGGGGCTCAAGCAGCCCCGCAGCTCTGTGCACGGTGTTTTAGAAAGTGCACAGACATAGTCACCACGGAATTGCCGAGCCTTCGGCGTCCCGCGCGCGGTGTTTCTTAGGTTTGCTCCGCATGGCCCCCGGTGGACTCACGACCTTTCAGGCGGGCCCTTCTTACGTCGGGGCAGCCTATCCACCGCTGTGGGATTTCTTCAGGACGTGAGGCGACCTCCCGTCACCCCGCGCCCAGTTACACTCCCCGTTGCGCGCGGTTTAGCGCGCCAGGACCGATGCGGCTTGGACCGCCGGGAGGGAAAACCGCGCCGCATCTCCGACGCCCCAGCCCGGCCACCGCTCCCCGCCCCAGCGTCTGGAGACGCTGATCAGACACCCCTCGCTAGCAGGGGCGGGATGGATGGGAATATAGAGCTAGGGTTGACTAAGAGTCAATAGTCCTAGGAATATTATTTTGCAACGTCATCGTCCGCGAAGGCGGACGATCCAGCCCTGGCTGCCGTCCCAGAAAGCGCTGGGTCCCCGCTTTCGCGGGGACGACGGTTTCGGGGGACCGCGCCGCCTCACACCACCGAGGTCAGCACCGCGCCGTAGTGGCAGGCCGCGGCCGACAGCACGAAGCCATGCCAGATCGCGTTCTGGAAGCGCAGGCTTTCCCAGACATGGAAGATGACGCCGACGGAATAGAGGACGCCGCCGGCCGCGATCAGCACCAGGGTCACCGGCGCCAGCGCCGCGGCCATCGGCCCGATGACGAACAGGCCGCTCCAGCCCATCACCAGATAGAGCGCGATCGCGGCGCGGTCGAAGCGGCCGGGAAAGACCAGCTTGAGCGCGATGCCGGCGAAGGCCGAGAGCCACTGCACGGCGAGGATCAGGTCCGCTGCCGTGCCCTTCATCGGCAGCACGAAGGCGGTGTAGGTCGCGGCGATGAGGAGATAGATGGCCGAATGATCAAGCCGGCGCAGCCACCATTTCACCGGCGTCAGCGGCCACAGATTGTAGGCGGCGGAAAAGCCGATCATGGCGGCGAGGCCGGCGATGTAGATCGCCACCGCGGCGACCTGCGAGACATTGGCATAGAGCGAAGCGACGATCATCAGCGCCGCGCCGCCGGCGACGGCAAGCGCAATGCCGAGGCCGTGCACGACCGCATCGGCAATCGTCTCGGCGCGGTCATAGTTCCAGCGGATCGGCGCGTTCATGAGTGAAGCGTGGACGGCGAATGGGGCGGGGGGATGACGCGCGGATGACGCGGCGCTATTTGCCGCAATTCCACTGATAGCCGATCGGCGTCACCGTCCAGCACGCGCCGAAATCGCCGCCGTTCCAACGGCCGCGATAGAACTGCGGCTGGGGGTAGCGCCAATAGGCGATGCGCGGGCCGCCGGCGCGATAATAGGCGCGGCGCTCGCGCTGGATCTCCATGTGGCGGTCGCGCTCGATCTGCGCCGGCGTGCGATAGCCGGGCAGGAAGCCGACACCCTTCGGCACGCGCTTGGCGACGTGCTTCTTGGCGGGCTTCTTGATGGTGGCCTGCGCGGGCGAGTTCTGCGCCGCCGGCGTGGCGAGGGCGGGCGAGGCAACCAGCAGCAGCGCGGCAAGAAAGGCGGTGAAGGCGAGTCTCATAACCTGTTTAGTACTCCGTCATGGCCGGGCTTGTCCCGGCCATCCACGTCTTGTCTGTAGCCCGCATGGAGCGAAGCGAAATGTGGGTAGGGCAGCCCCGGACTTCGCTGCGCTTCATCCGGAATAGGCTCCCACTCCTGCAGGTTGCAACCGGCTCCGATTTTCGCAACAGCAAGCCCACCTTGGGGGAGGGCAGTGATGCGTATCGTGTTTGTCATCGCGGCGGTCTTGTCGTGCGCGGGCTGCGTCACCGGTGAAACCGTCCAGTTTCGCGCCCAGCAGGGCCAGCAATCCATCATCCGCGACGGCCAGGCCGCGCTCGTCTCTACCAAGAAGAACTCGATCGTCATCGCGCGGCCGGCGGCGCGCCAGTTCCAGAACGGCGGCCGGCCGGTATTCGTTGTCGGCATCAACAACCTCTCGAAACAGCCGCAGAACTTCCTGGTGTCGGGCGTGCAGGTGACGCAGGTCGTCAATGGCGAGGCCGTGCCGCTCGAAGTCATCACGTACGAAAAGCTGGTGCAGGAGGAGAAGACGCGGCAGGTGTTCGCCGCCGTCGCCACCGGCCTGTCCGCCGGGGCCAACTCCTACAGCGCCTCGCGCGCGGGCTATTACAATTCCAGTTCGACGGTTTATACGCCGCGCGGCAGCTATCAAGTGCACACCACGGGCTACAGCCCGACGGCGGCGGCTATCGCGCAATCGAACGCCAGCGCGCAGAACTCGGCGATGATCGCCTCGACCATCGAAAGCGGCCAGCGCAATCTCGCGGTGCTGGAGCAGGCGGTCATCAAGGACAACACGCTGATGCCCGGCGAGTGGTATGGCGGCCAGCTTCACATTGCGCCGCTGGTCAGTGCCGAAGGCAACAAGACCTATACGATCTCAGTGCTCGTGGGTTCAGAGCGGCATGAGATTCAGGTGGCGCAGGGCGCGATGTAACTACCCGCGCGCTCGAAGGTGGCAGATTACGCTACGCTAATCCGCTCTATGAGCTACGGGCTCACTATAATGTCTTTAACACAGCTTCGATGGAATATCTCTAGTTTCCCATTATGAGAGATGTGTACGGCGTCTAAAAATATCTTCTCAATCTTGTCGCCCGCATATCTCTCATCGTTCACGTTGATAACGATAAAGCAATTCTGCGAATTCGATGCAAGTTCGCACTTAATCAGGAACAGAATTTCTTGAGCCGACAAGTTCCGACCGTCTTGTTTTATGGAAATGTACTCTTTTATTTTGTCGCTGAGCCCAGGGTGCTTCGCCCGAATGTCTCTCAGTCTGTTCTCGGCCGCTCGTTCTTTGATGTCATAGTTCATTTGGTTTGTATTGGGTGGCGCAACGTAAGGCGCGCCTGATGACTTGGCTTGCAGATAACCAAATCCCATCCGTAAGTTACTTGGAGGATCATTCGTCATGATACTGCTCTGTAAAAATACTCGGGATAGTAGTGATGTAAAAATAGGCCGGGGAAGTATCTGTTCAAGGGACAAACGGAATTCTAAGCCGCTTTTGCGGAGCGATCCAAGTACTACCTTACGGCCTCGCTATGCCCTACGAGCCATGTGAATATGCCCTCTGGCTGCGATCCGTTCAAAGGGCAGGATGCCGCCCAATGTAAAATATGTCTGGCAACGACGGGTCTTGTTCGATACCTGAAATTTTAATTTTATAATAGCCGCGCGATCCATCTTGCTTCGCAAAGCCGAACTGCGCTTCGTGTTCCGCCGATATAAATTGTGCAGAAGCGCAGTAAGTCGCCGGAGTTATAATCCATGGCGAGTATGAAATCCGATAAGGACCAAACAAATTTTCCACGAATGGAATTGAATGGTCGCGTATAGGCTTAAATGAAACAAATGACGCTAAGTCTCTTGGGACGTGCTTAATAATCATCGCCTCGGAGCCGATAGTGGCGTGCTTTCTCGCAAATTCTCGTAGCGCAACGGTGAGGGCTGTCGATGCCAATTCATCTGAATTGCTGGCATTGAGTGCAGCTACTGTATTAAGCGTTGTTCTTAAATCGTCGATGATGTTAGGTTCCATCTTGTCCCACCCGCCAGAGATCGTCAGTGGGAACTGAGAAGAATCAATTATTCTACCTGGCCTTCCGAGCAATCTATAGGACATCTCAAATGTCCTGCTTTTCTTCTGCATTATGAGCCCGTAAGGCCAATAGAATCCTTTTTCAATTTTGTAGCCGGATACGAGAATATCGAGGGGATGTTCTCTCGTCGCGTTGCGGTCTTTGGCGGCGACCTTGATTGAATGGACAATGCGTTCCAGTGCCTGGTTCAAGTGTCGCGCACCTATAGGGCGTCGGTGGAACGAAAGCAGGGGGTATTCATCGTATCTTTGGCCGAGTATTGCTTTCGCGATCCATGCGTCTGATGGAAGACCTTCAATCTTAGCGAGACCAGTAAATGTAATTGTTACTATTGCGTCATCGAATAGACAGATAATCGCTTTGTTGAACTCATCGTCGTGAGGTTTGCTTCCAATTGTCACGAGTCTGTCGGATACAGAAATCGAAGATGTTTCTGAAAAATAGTTCAATACAATTGTCATAGCGTGGCGCCGAGCATCAGTTTAGATGCCCAGTGGTGGCCGAAGTTGTGGCGCGCGACCGCGGCGGTTTCGTAGTCGGCCCGATTTCCAATTCCGTGTACGAGCATTTTCGTCTTACCGGAAAATGGCAAAAAGGCAGCCTCTCGGCCGCCTTCCCAAGTCGTGGATGGCCGGGACAAGCTCGGCCATGACGTGCGATTAACTCACTCCGCCTTCTTCTTCGCCTTGCTCTTCTTCTTCACCGGCTCGGGCGGGTTGGCCGCCGCTTCGGCGGCGTCCGCGGCTTCCCGCACGAGGCGTTGCTCGCGCAGTTTGGCCGTCCTGGCGCGCAGGGCGACCGCAGCGGCTTCGTATTCCGCCGCGGCCTTCAGCCCATCGCGCGCTTGGTCCTGACGCCGCTTCAATTTGAGTGCGGAGTCCGGCGACGCGTCCTTGGTCGGTTTGCTCACGAGAGCCTCCTGTCGGGAGTTCTCACGAACACCCGCTCGTGGCCCCGCACGTGTCGCACTTCATGCAGGTGCCGTTGCGCACCAGGGTGAAGTTGCCGCATTCGCCGCACATCTCGCCTTCGTAGCCCTTGGCCTTGGCTTCGGCGCGGCGCTCGGAGGCGAGCGCCTTGGCCGAAGGCTGAGCCACGGCGGCGGCCGGCGTCGCGTGGCCGACTTCGAGCTGCTGGGCCGGCGACAGCTTCGTCTCAGGCTCGGCCTTCAGCGCTGTGGCCGCATGCGCGCCGGAGAAGGCGGTGACCTTCGCGGTCGAGACCGCCTGCGTCGCCGGGGCCGTGACCACCGACAGCGAGCGCGTCAGGCCCTTGGAGACGAAGTTCGGCGCGGCCTTGCCTTCGTGTTCGCCGGCGCCCAGCGCGTCGAACGAACCCTGGCTCGGATCGACATGGGCAAGGTCGTAACGCTCCAGATACGACACCGCGAGCTCGCGGAACACATAGTCGAGGATCGAGGTGGCGTATTTGATCGAGTCGTTGCCCTGCACCGGGCCCTGCGGCTCGAAGCGGGTGAAGGTGAAGGCATCGACATATTCCTCGAGCGGCACGCCGTATTGCAGGCCGAGCGAAATGGCGATGGCGAAGTTGTTCAAGAGGGAGCGGAGCGCCGCGCCTTCCTTGTGCATGTCGACGAAGATCTCGCCGAGACGGCCGTCGTCATATTCGCCGGTGCGCAGGTACACCTTGTGGCCGCCGACCACGGCCTTCTGCGTGTAGCCCTTGCGGCGGGCCGGCAGCTTCTCGCGCTCGCGAAGCACGGTGACGCGCTCGACGATCTTCTCGACCACCTTCTCGGCGGCGATCGCGGCGCGCGCCGCGGCCGGCTTGTCGAGGAAGGCCTCGATCGCGTCGTCCTCGTCCTCCTCGTCGGCGATGAGCTGCGAGTTCAGCGGCTGCGACAGTTTCGAGCCGTCGCGATACAGCGCGTTGGCCTTGAGCGCCAGCTTCCACGAGAGCAGGTAGGCGCTCTTGCAGTCCTCGACGGTGGCCTCGTTCGGCATGTTGATGGTCTTGGAGATGGCGCCCGAGATGAAGGGCTGCGCCGCCGCCATCATCTTGATGTGGCTGTCCACCGACAGATAGCGCTTGCCGATCTTGCCGCAGGGATTGGCGCAGTCGAACACCGGATAGTGCTCGAGCTTGAGGTGCGGCGCGCCTTCCACGGTCATGGCGCCGGCCACGTGGATGTTGGCGGCCTCGATCTCGCGCTTGGAGAAGCCGAGCGCGGCAAGGAGGTCGAAGGTCGGGTTGGCGAGCTGCTCGGCCGAGATGCCGAGGGTGTCGCGGCAGAAGGCTTCGCCGATCGTCCACTTGTTGAAGACGAACTTGATGTCGAACGCCGTCGGCAGCGCCTTCTCGATCTTGGCGATGATCTCGTCGGTGAAGCCTTTCGCCTTCAGGGTCGTGTGGTTGATGCCCGGGGCCTGCGCCAGCGAGCCGTGGCCCACGGCATAGACCTCGATCTCGGCGATCTGCGCTTCGGAGTAGCCGAGCGTGCGCAACGCCTCGGGCACGGCGCGGTTGATGATCTTGAAGTAGCCGCCGCCGGCCAGCTTCTTGAACTTCACCAGCGCGAAGTCGGGCTCGATGCCGGTGGTGTCGCAATCCATGACGAGGCCGATCGTGCCGGTCGGCGCGATCACGGTGGACTGCGCGTTGCGGTAGCCGTGCTTTTCGCCGAGTTCGATGGCGCGGTCCCACGCAGCCTTCGCATGCGCGATCAGCTTCTGATCCGGGCAGGAGGCATGGTCGAGCGGGACGGGGGCCTGCGAGACCTTCTCGTAGCCCTGGCGCTCGCCGTAAGCCGCGCGGCGATGATTGCGCATCACGCGCAGCATGTGCTCGCGGTTCTTCTTGAAGCCCGGGAACGGACCCTGCTTTTCCGCCATCTCGGCCGAGGTGGCGTAGGACACGCCGGTCATGATCGCGGTGAGGGCGCCGGCATAGGCGCGGCCCTCGTCGGAGTCATACGACATGCCGGAGGTCATCAAGAGGCCGCCGATATTGGCGTAGCCGAGGCCGAGCGTGCGGAATTCGTAGGAGAGCTGGGCGATTTCCTTGGACGGGAACTGCGCCATCAGCACCGAGATTTCCAGCACCACGGTCCACAGCCGCACCGCGTGCTCGTAGCTCTCGACATCGAAGGCGCCGGTCTTGCCGTCGCGGAAGGTCAGGAGGTTCAGCGAGGCGAGGTTGCAGGCCGTGTCGTCGAGGAACATGTACTCGGAGCACGGATTGGAGCCGCGGATTTCACCCGAGGCCGGGCAGGTGTGCCAGTCGTTCACGGTGGTGTGGAACTGCAGGCCCGGATCGGCGCAGGCCCAGGCGGCGTAGCCGATCTTTTCCCACAATTCGCGCGCCTGCACGGTCTTGGCGACCTTGCCGTTCTTGCGGAACGTCAGATCCCACTTGCCGTCGGCTTCGACCGCCTTGAGGAACTGGTCGTCGACGCGCACCGAGTTGTTCGAGTTCTGGCCCGACACGGTGAGATAGGCGTCCGAATCCCAGTCGGTGTCGTAGGTCGGGAAGTCGATATCGGTGTAGCCCTGGCGCGCGAACTGGATGACGCGCTTGATGAAGTTGTCCGGCACATAGGCCTTGCGGGCGAGTTTGATCTCGCGCTTGAGCGCCGGGTTCTTCTCCGGGTTGAAGCAGTCGTCGTCGGAGCCCTCGCAGTTCACGCAGGCCTTCAGCACCGCCTTGAGGTGCTTCTGGTTGATCTTGGAGCCGGTGACGAGCGCGGCCACCTTCTGCTCTTCCTGCACTTTCCAGTCGATGTACTTCTCGATATCCGGATGGTCGGCATCGACGATCACCATCTTGGCGGCGCGGCGCGTGGTGCCGCCCGACTTGATGGCGCCAGCGGCGCGGTCGCCGATCTTGAGGAAGCTCATCAGGCCCGACGACTTGCCGCCGCCCGACAGGCGCTCGCCTTCGCCGCGCAGGTTGGAGAAGTTGGTGCCGGTGCCCGAGCCGTATTTGAACAGGCGCGCTTCGCGCACCCACAGGTCCATGATGCCGCCTTCGTTCACCAGGTCGTCGCTGATCGACTGGATAAAGCAGGCGTGCGGCTGCGGGTGCTCGTAGGACGACTTCGACTTGGTCAGCTTGCCGGTCTGGTAATCGACGTAATAGTGGCCCTGACCGGGGCCGTCGATGCCGTAAGCCCAGTGCAGGCCGGTGTTGAACCACTGCGGCGAGTTCGGCGCGCACATCTGGTTGGCGAGCATGAAGCGCAGCTCGTCATAGAAAGCCTGGGCGTCGTCTTCGTTGTCGAAGTAGCCGCCTTTCCAGCCCCAGTAGGTCCAGGTGCCGGCCAGACGATCGAACACCTGCTTCGATGAGGTCTCGCCGATATAGCGTTCCTTCTCGGGCAGGGCTTCGAGCGCGGCCTCGTCGGCCACGGAGCGCCACAGGAAGGAGGGGACGGAGTTCTCTTCGACCTTCTTGAGGCGTGCGGGGACGCCGGCCTTGCGGAAATACTTCTGCGCCAGAACGTCGGAAGCGACCTGCGACCAGAATTCCGGCACCTCGACATTGTCCAGCTTAAAGACGATGGAGCCGTCGGGATTCTTGATCTCGGACGTGGTCAGCCGAAATTGGATGCCCGTGTAAGCCTGACCCGCATCCTTGGTGTAGCGCCGTTCGATCCGCATCTTCTTAAGTCCCCAAAATTCCGGGCGGCAGCCTACCGCCGACGATTATTCCAGACGGACCTGTCCTTGTCCGCCTTCCGACAACTCAAAACCCTGTTTGACACCCAGCATCCTGTTGGCCCGGGGCTCGTAAGCCGGCACCCGGTACCGCCGGTCCCCGAAGGGCCCGGCACGCAAACTTCACGCGGTCCCTGACAACGCCTGTGAGGCCTGTCGGGGCTCAAAAACCTGACATCGCGTCGGTTTGGAGGTTCCGGCGGGAACTCTGTTGGTACGCATCACCCACACCGTACTGTCACAAAACTATATGGGACTCGTCGTCGCCGTCAACAACAGATAGTGGGTCCAGGTAACTAAATCCCTAAGTCTTGTGTCAGTCGCGTGAATGACGGGGAAAACGAACGGCGAAACAGGGGGCAGTATGACCCTCCAGCCTCGACCGTGAAGCCCGATTTTTTCGGCCTGGACGGTGGGTTTTGATGCCTAGCGCCGTGAAGCAAAAATGACGAAAAATGGGGGGTTGCGGACAACCCACAGCTTCTTTGCGAGCTTGCCCAAGGCGGGGATAAGCGCGGGATAAACATCGGCGAAGCGGCCGACGAGTCGATGATTCTCGTTTTGAGGTCAGGCTCTTAGCCTGTGGGTGCGGCAGACTGACCAGCGGGATGAAATGTCCCACCGCTGTTGAAGACGCAACCAGTTGTGTCCTTGAGGTTTTGCAAAGGAATCGCCGCTGCAACATTGCGGGCTGCGCCATGAGAAAAGGCGGACTCCATAAGAGCCCGCCTTCTCGTTTCCCGGCACTGTCATCTCGTTTTCAGCGGAAATGCCCAAACAACGGGAGCATTGCTGAATTCGCGGGCACCATAACTCCAGAATCCGGGCAAAGGCAATGGCGGGGCAGGCCGTCAGTGGCGCGCTGGACATGGGCGTGTCGAGGTGTCACAACGCGCCCGTCTCGCAACGGAAATGCGCGCCGGCGATGAAAAGTTTTCTGCTGAAATGCTTCACCTGGTGGAATTCGTCCACCTTCGGCACGGACCTGTGGACCCGCCTGTATGGCGAAAAGGTCGGCACCGACGAGTTCGGAAACACCTATTACCGGACCAGGGGCGGCAAGATCGACCCGACGCTGAAGTTCGAGCGCCGCTGGGTCATCTACAACGGCTATGCCGAGGCGAGCACCATTCCGCCGTCGTGGCACGGCTGGATGCATCACACCGTCGATGTTCCGCCGACGGATGAAGCCTACATCCCGCGTGACTGGCAGAAGCCCCACCGGCCGAACCTGACCGGTACGCCAGGTGCTTACCGTCCGCAGGGCTCGACGCTCGCCGCTGGCCGCCGTCCGCAGGCGACCGGCGACTACAAGGCTTGGTCACCCGAAGCCTGACGAATCGGTGCGCCCAGCCGCCGCCGGATTGATGCGGTAGAAGCACGATCCAGGCCGCCCTTCCGCCGCCGCATTCACCGTGTTAACCGGACCGTCAGCGTGCGCGGGCGAATCCATGTGCGGCGCTGGCCACGAGAACCCCTGATCAAGCGACATTTATGGCCCGGGCCCGGCTTCCAGCGATAGCGATGATGGTGCTGCTCGGTGCGGGTCCTGCGCTTGCCCAATTCACCGACATCTTCAGCGATCCGCCACCGCGGCCGCCGGGCAGCGTACCGCGTGGACAACCGCAGCAGGGGCCTCAGGTGCCGCCGGCCGATCTCGGCCGCGGTCGCGACGTGCAGAGCGGTGCGACCGCCACACAGTCGGGCAACTGGGTCAATCCGGATCAGCCGCCGGCGCAGCCACTGCCGGCGCCAATGAACCTGCCGCCATCGAGCCGACCGGGCCGCGGCGGCATCCAGTCTGACGAGCTTGCGCCGCTGCCGGGCACCAATTCGGGGCCGGGCGATCTCACGCCGATGACGCCGGTCGCGCCGCCGCCGCCGCCGGGGCAACAACCGCAGAACAATGCCGCGACGAGTCCGATACAGACGCTGCCTGGCCTGCCGCCGGGTCAGCGCCAGCCGCCGGGAACGCCGGCCGATACGTCGCCGCAGCCGGGCGACGAAATCGTGGTCGAGCCGCCGCCGCAGCGCATCGCCAATCCGACGGCAGTGTTCAACGGTCTCGACAAGATCACCGGCCGCATCATCTCCTTTGATGTTGCGATCGATGAGACCGTGCAATTCGGCGCGCTGCGCGTCACGCCGCGCGTGTGCTATTCGCGGCCGCCGACCGAGACGCCGAACACCGACGCCTTCATCCAGGTCGACGAAGTCACGCTGAATGGCGAGATCAAGCGCATCTTCTCCGGCTGGATGTTCGCAGCAAGTCCCGGTCTCAACGCGGTCGAACACCCGACCTATGACGTCTGGCTGACCGAGTGCAAAGGCGGCACCAATCCGAACGTCGCGGACGCGGGCGAAGGCCAGCCGGGACGCAAGCCGGCCTCGGCTCCGGCGCAACGGACGCCGCAGCCCCAGACCCGCCCGACGTTGCGGCAGCAGCAGCGCTGATTATTCCTCAAGAATGGCGAGCGCCTCGGCGCCGCTGACCGGACGATCGGTCGGCAACGCGGCGAAATCTGCCGCGCCGATCAGCGCCTCTTCGAGCAGTCTGTGATAGCGCTTCTTCGGGACCTCGACGGCGCCGAAGGTGCGCAGGTGGTCGGTCACATATTGCGTGTCGCAGAGCGTGAAGCCGCCGGCCTTCAGCCGCGCGATCAGATGTACCAGCGCGATCTTGGACGCGTCGCGCACGGTGTGAAACATGCTCTCACCAAAATAGGCGCGGCCGAGCGACACGCCGTACAGGCCCCCGACAAGTGTCTCTCCGTCATAAACCTCGACGGTGTGGCAATGGCCGCGGTCGTAAAGGCCGCGATAGAGCTTGCGGATGCGACCGTTGATCCAGGTGCGGTCGCGGTCTGGCGCCGGCGCGGCGCAGCCGTCGATCACGGCGTCGAAATCGCGGTCGACATGGACGGTGAGGGCGGTCGTGCGAACGGTGCGGGCCAACCGGGCCGACACATGGAACCCTGATAAAGGAATTATGCCGCGCTGGTCAGGCTCGATCCAGTACAGCGCCGGATCGTCGGCCGTCTCCGCCATCGGAAAGATGCCGCAGGCATAAGCCTTGAGCAGCACATCAGGCGTGATTTCGAACGGCGGGGTGTCGCGGCTGGCCATCAATTCATCTTAAACTGAAACATGAGGTTCCTGCGACTTTAAGATATTCCTTACCATCATTGGCTCAAATTTTAGTCAGGTTGAACATTCGGTTGCGGCTCGGCGTTGTCGTGCAATCTGAAATCGCATGCCGAGGACGTCATGGGCCGCGGACCGCAACCGACCAAGGTGCTGCTGGTGGAGGACGATGTCCTTATCAGCGCTATCGTCGCCGACGAATTGCGCGACTACGGCTTCGTCGTCCTTGAAGCAAGCACTGGCGACCAGGCGATCGGCTGGCTCGAGAGCGAACCCGATATCGCCATCCTGTTCACCGACATCAATCTGCCTGGTGACGTCGATGGCCGGGAACTCGCTGTCCGCGCCCGTGCCATGCGGCCGGACCTGCCCATTGTCTACGCCTCGGGGCGCTACGCGGCCTTCGGCCTCGACGGCATGGTGACGCGCTCGCTGTTCGTGCCAAAGCCGTATCGACCCGCCGAAGTCTGTGCACTTCTGGCGCGGCTGACCGAGCCGTCGCACTGAGGACCGGGATCAGGCCGCAGTCTTGGACTGAGATTCCGTCGACTGGGGTGTTGGCGCGCCGCTCAGATCGAACGTGACCACGATGCGTGTGCCGCGATGGCTGTGGTCCTGCTCGATATTGGCACGGATCTTCTCCGCCATGGCACGCACGATGCGCTGACCCAGCCCTGTCGACTTCGGACCGCCCTTCAACGTGATGCCCACGCCGTCGTCCTCGACGGTCAGCATGCCGCGATGGGCGCCGTCCTTGCGCAACGCGACGCGGATCGCGCCCTTGCCGTCGGGGTAGGCATACTTCAGCGCGTTGGTGACGAGCTCGTTGACGATCATGCCGATGGCGACGGCGTGGTCCGGCGTCGCCGCGATCGGCTCGGCGCGAAGCGACAATTGTGCGAGGGCGCCGCCTTCCGCGGAGCGGCGCAGATCCTCGACCAAGGCCTCGAGATAAAGGTCGATGGCGACCGCCTGCACGTCGTCCGAGGTGTAAAGACGGCGGTGGACCTGGGCCACGGCCATGACGCGGCCGGTGGCGTCGCTCAGGGCCTCGCTGACCTCCGGATTGCCGGCGGCATTGGACTGGATGGTCAACAGCGACGCGATGAGCTGCAGACTGTTGCCGACGCGGTGATTGACCTCGCGCATCAGCAGCGCACGCTCGGCCGCCAGCGCCTCGAAGCGGTCGCGCGCGGCGCGGACTTCGGCCTCGGCGGCTTCCTTGGCGCGCCGCATGCGCATGGCGTCGACGGCGGTGTGGAAGGCGGCCTTGAGCAGGAAGATGAACTCGCCCTGGACGTCCTTGACGACGTAGTCGAAAGCGCCGGCCTTGAGCACCGCCACCGCCATGCGCGAGTCCTGCGCCCCCGTCACCACGATCACCGGCGGATGATTGGGCATGGCGTTGATACGCTCGGTGAGCTCGGCGCCCGACAAGCCAGGCATATACAGATCGACGGCGACCACGTCGAAATCAGGATGCTCGGCGAGCAGCTGGAGGCCGGCCTCGCCATCGGCGGCGGTCACGACCTCAATGCCGTCGCGGCCGAGACTGCGCTTGACCAGCGCACACAGGCCTTGATCGTCGTCGATATAGAGAACTTTACGGGGCATGGTGCTTACTCGGGCGAGGGCACCTGGATGACCGAGAAGAACAAGCCGAGCTGCCGGATGGCATTGGCGAAATTCTCGTAGTTGACCGGCTTGGTGATGTAGACGTTGCAGCCGAGGTCGTAGCAGCGCTGAATTTCCTGGGCGTCGTCGGTCGTCGTCAGCACCACCACCGGCACGCGCTTCATGTGCTCGTTCGACTTGATGCGGCCGAGGATCTCGACGCCGGTCATGTCCGGCAGGTTGAGGTCGAGCAGGACGAGCAGTGGCTTGCCCTTGCTGGTCAGCCCGGAGCCGTCGGCGCCGAACAGGTAATTGATGCCGTCGGTGCCGTTCCTGAACGGCGTGATCGGGTTGGTGACGCCGGCCCGGCGGATGTTCTTTTCGATCAGGCGCGCATGGCCTTCATCGTCCTCGATCATCACGATCTCGACCGGGCGTTCTGAAGTCCGGCTGTTCATGCAGCGCTCCTTTTGTCCCCGGCCCAGCGCCGTGGCAGCGTCACGGTGAAGGTGCTCCCCTTACCGAGTTCCGAAGTCAACCCCATCGTACCGCCCATCCGCCGCACCAGGGCGCGGACGTGCGCAAGGCCGATGCCTTCTCCCGGCCGATCCTGTTTGCCGGCGCGGCGGAACAGCTCGAAGACTCTCTGAAAGTCGGCCGGGTCGATGCCCCGACCGTTGTCCTGAACGTCGTATATCGCATGTGTGGCGGTCAGGCGGCCACGGATGTCGATTTGCAGCTTTTCGTCATGGCGGCCATATTTAAGAGCATTATCAATGAGATTCCCAAAAATTTGCTGCGCCGCCAGCACGTCGGTTTCAACTGGCGGCAATGCTTCAACGCGCAAGGTTGCCTGAAGTTCCGTCGCCCGGTGGGTGACAGTTTCGACGATGCCGCCGATCAGGACGTCCATGTCGACCAGTTCGGGATGGAACTGCCGGCGTCCTTCCCGAGACAGGCGGAGCACCGCGTTGATCAGCCGGTCCATATTGGCGATCGAGGTCTTGATGAAGCCGATCGCCTCGTCGAAGTCGCGGCCGAGCTGCTCGGAGGTATCATCTTCTGTGGCCGCTTCGGTCTGGTTCCTGAGGGTAGCAACCTCGGCCCGCAGCCTCTCGAGTTCAGCGAAAATGTCCTGGCGCAGCGCCTCCAATTCGGAGGTGAAGCCCATGATGTTGACCAGCGGCGACCGAAGATCGTGGCTGACGATATAGGCGAAGCGCTGGATTTCCTCATTGGCCTCGGTGAGGTCGGCGGTGCGGTACTCGACGATGCGCTCGAGATTGGCATTGGTGCCGGCGAGTTCCTGGCGGGCGATCTCGGCGCGGCGATAATTGCGTTGCACCAGCGCCACGGAGGCACCGCCGATCGCGATGATGAAACCGACGCCCGCCAGCGACACGATCAGCAGCCAGGCGTTGGTGCGGCGTGAGGTCTCAGCCCGGACGGTGGCGAGCTCGCCCTCGGCCTCGACGGCCTCGTCGATGACGTCGCGCAGCTCAATCATGATGCGGCGGCCTTCGCCCTCTCGCACCTGCGCCAGCGCCTCGTCGCGCCGGCCCGACTCGTTCAAGGCTACGATGCGGCGCATCTCGCGGAATTTACCGGCGACAAGCGCTCCGACGCGATCCAAGGTCGTTTGGCGGGTGGCGCTGGATTGCGACAGCGCACGCAGCTCGTCGAGGGTCTCTTGTGTTTCCGGTTCTGCGTCCCGGAAGTCTGCAAGATATGTGGTGTCGTTGGTCAGCAGGTAGCCACGTTGGCTGCTCTCGGCGCGGCGAACGGTGAGCAATATGTCGGACAGCTTGTCCTCGACGCGCAGGGTAACCGCGAGCTCGCGGCTATCGCTGGCGGCGCGCTCGACCAGATAGATGGTAGCGGCGCCGATGCTGACCAGCAGCAGAAAGCCGGCGCCGAGTAGAAGCGATTGTAGATTGAGAAATCGCCAGCGGGGCAGGGCCAACTTCAACGAGTCAAATCTCCATGGGGCCCAAGGCGGAACAATCCGTCCCTGAGGACCATCCTATCGCTCTTGCTGCAATAAACCCCGGGTTAGCCCCGTCAATACGGCTGTCGACGCGGCCCCGGTTTCGGGGAGGCAGTTGGGAACTCGCGGGAACGGGATTGGTTCCACATGGGCCGCCATGCCGATGCCGGGCCGGGGCCCGACGTGCGTTCGGCAAAATGCCGGTCCGCGGGCCCGCTGTCACGAGGACAGCGGCTGGCTTTCTTCCATGCCGCCCTGGGCGAGGAACTGCTCCAGCCAGTGGATGTGATAGTCGCCGTTGATGATGTCGGTTTCTCGCACCAGCGCTCGAAACAGCGGCAGCGTCGTCTCGATGCCGTCGACAACGACCTCGTCGAGCGCGCGCTTGAGCCGCATCAGCGCTTCGGTGCGGGTCTTGCCGTGGACGATGAGTTTGCCGACCAGCGAGTCGTAATAGGGCGGGATGGTGTAGCCCTGATACACCGCGCTATCGATGCGAACCCCAAGGCCGCCGGGCGGATGATAGTGGAGGATCTTGCCCGGCGAGGGCCGGAATGACACCGGGTTTTCCGCGTTAATGCGGCACTCAATGGCATGACCGAGGAAGTTGATATCGCTCTGCTTGAGCGTCAATTCGGCGCCGGCGGCGACGCGGATCTGTTCGAAGATCAGGTCGATGCCGGTGATCATTTCGGTCACCGGATGCTCGACCTGGATGCGGGTGTTCATTTCGATGAAATAGAACTCGCCGTTCTCGTACAGGAATTCGACGGTGCCGACGCCGAGATACTGAATCTCGCGCATCGCCTTGGCGACGATCTCGCCGATCTTGTCGCGCGCCGCGACATTGAGCGCGGGCGAGGGGCTTTCCTCGAGCACCTTCTGGTGGCGGCGCTGCAGCGAGCAATCGCGCTCGCCCAGATGGATGGCGTTGCCCTTGCCATCGCCAAGCACCTGGATTTCGATATGGCGCGGCTTGCCGAGATATTTCTCGATATAGACGGCGTCGCTGCCGAAATTGGCCTTCGCTTCCGAGCGCGCGGTGGACAGCGCGCCCGACAACTCCTCCGCTGAACGGGCGACGCGCATGCCCTTGCCGCCGCCGCCGGCCGCGGCCTTGATCAGGACCGGAAAGCCGATCTCATTGGCGACGCGCGCGGCTTCGTTGTCGTCGGTGACGCCGCCATCCGAGCCGGGCACAACCGGAATGCCGAGGCGCTTGGCGGTGCGCTTGGCCTCGATCTTGTCGCCCATGGTGCGGATGTGCTCGGCCTTCGGGCCGATGAAATGCAGGCCGTGCTCGGCCAGGATTTCGGCAAAGCGCGCGTTCTCGGACAAGAAGCCGTAGCCCGGATGCACGGCGTCTGCACCGGTGATTTCGCAGGCGGCGAGAATGGCCGGGATGTTGAGGTAGCTGTCCTTCGCCGCGGGCGGACCGATGCAGACGCTTTCATCGGCAAAGCGCACATGCATCGCGTCGGCGTCCGCGGTCGAATGCACGGCGACGGTCTTGATGCCGAGCTCCTTGCAGGCGCGCAGCACGCGAAGCGCGATCTCGCCGCGATTGGCAATGAGGATTTTATCGAACATGGCGATTGCCCGGCGGCGTGAGAAGCGTCACTCGATAATCACCAGCGGTTCGCCGAACTCGACCGGCTGACCGTCCTCGAACAGGATTTGGGTCACCGTGCCGGCGCGCGGCGCCGGAATCTGATTCATGGTCTTCATCGCTTCGATGATGAGCAGCGTCTCGCCGGCCTTCACCTTCGACCCAACCTCGATATAGGGGCGGGCGCCCGGCTCAGGCGCCTGATAGGCGGTGCCGACCATCGGGGAATTGACCACGCCGGGATGCTTGGCCGGGTCGATCGGCTTGGAGACGGATTCGGTGATCGGCTGCGGCACGGCGGCCGGCGCAGCCCGCGGCGCCGGGGCGGCGGACACGGCAACGCTGCCGCGGGCGACGCGGATGCGCTGGCCGTCCTGCTCGATCTCGATTTCGGTCAGGCCGGTCTCGTCGAGCAACTTCGACAGCTCCTGGATGAGCTCGCGGTCGACCAGAGGCGATTTCGGCGGTTTTGCCATTCAAGCGGTTTCCGAGTTGAAGCGCGGGGCCGGTGCGATCCGGAGCCCAAGCGCATAGCGTAAGAGTTCTTAACGTTCCTTAGCGCCGATCATGCCGGCGAGACCTTCGATCGCCAGCGCGTAGCCTTGGATACCAAAGCCGGCAAGGACGCCTCGCGCCACCTTCGACACATAGGAGTGGTGGCGGAAGCTCTCGCGCTGGTGGACATTGGTGATGTGGATTTCGATCACCGGCAGCTCGGTCAGGGTCAGCGCATCGAGAATGGCGACTGACGTGTGGGTATAAGCCGCGGGGTTTATGACGATGCCGGAAGCCTTGTTGATGCGGGCTTCCTGGATGAGGGTGACCAGTTCGCCCTCGACGTTCGATTGCCTGAAAACCATGTCGAGGCCGAAGCGCTTGCAAGTGTCCGCGCACAGGGTCTCGACATCCTTGAGCGTGGCGGAGCCGTATTTGGTCGGCTCGCGGACGCCGAGCATGTTCAGGTTGGGTCCGTTGAGGACGTAGATCGTCTGGGCCATTGAAGGATTCCGGCAGTTGTCGGCTGCGGCGCCGCCTTGCGTGGGGCGCGGACCGGCTTGCCCGCTTTATAGGTGGCCGAAGCGGCGAGGGGAAGAGCGCTGCCCATCTGCCCGGGGACGAGGTAAATAACTGAAAGGATTATGAAAATCAGGCCGCGGAGGCGAGTTGTCCCGTCGCCAGCGTTTCCATGGCGGCCCAGTCGATGACCTGGCGGATGGCCGCGAGGCGCGGCCGACCGGCGGCGGTCGCGGCCTTGAACAACGCGATCTGGCGGTCGCCGCTCGAGCCCCCGGTGACGATGCGGTCGAGGTGGGCGATTTCGGCGGCGCAGCCGAAGGTCTCGATGTCCGGGGCGATGAACGGGCGGATCTGCCCCAGCCATTGGCTGGCGGTGATCGGCTGGCGCGAGAACGGCTCGACGAAAGTGGCGGCGATGCCGTGACGCTGCGCATGCCACTTGTTCTCGGCGGTGATGGCGCGGCCGACGCGGTCGAAGCCGGCATTGACGCCGCGGTCGCGATCAAGCGCGCGCACCAGGCAGCGGAACAGCGCCGCGATGGCGATGGCGTCGTCGAGCCGCGTGCAGCTGTCGGCGATGCGCAGTTCGAGAGTCGGGTTCGCGACCGACGGCCGGATCGCCCACCAGATGTAACTCGCATCCGGAATGATGCCGGCGCCGACCAGCGCCGCGACGTATTCGTCGTAGTCCTGATTGGTGCGAAACAGCTCGGGCAGGCCGGTGCGCGGCAATTCGTCGTAAGCCGCGAGCCGATAGCCGGTGAGGCCGGTGAGGTGGCCCTGCCAGAACGGCGATGATGTCGACAGCGCCAGCAGCAGCGGCAGATAGGGCGTGAGCCGCAGCATCAGATTGATACGTGTATCGAGGTCGGGCACCGCGACATGGACATGCAGGCCGCACATCATGTTGCGAAGGCCGATCATCTGCAGGTCGTCCATAATGGCGCCGTAGCGCTCCTTCCGCGTCGGCGTCATCTCCGGCCAGAAGGCGAGCGGAAACGTGCCCATGGCGGCGATGCCGAGGCCGCGTTCGCGCGCCGCATCGCCGAGCGCCACCCGCAAGCGGGCCAAATGTGCGCGCGCTTCGCCCATGGTTTCGCACACCGGCGTCACGGTTTCGATCTGCGACTGCAGCATCTCGGTGGCGACGGACTTGCCGAGCGTTTGCTTCACGCGCGCGAGAAAGCTCTTGTCGAGGCGGCGCACCGCGCGGCGCGTCGACGCATCAAAGACGAAGAATTCCTCTTCCAGTCCGATCGTGTACATGCGCGCGACAACCCGTGGCCCCGTTTCGGGTTCCTGCGCATTCTAGACGTAAAAAACCGCCGGGCCAGCGGCCCGACGGTTTTGTGGATAAACAGATTGCCGCAGCGCGGTGCGGCAGAGATCAGCAAGTGGCCAATTCTAACAGGTCGCTTTGCCGCAACGCGCGTTGTTGACCTTTTCCTGCAGCGCCTCGAGGCCGACCGCGCCGATGACGACATCGTTGCCGATGACATAGCTGGGCGTGCCGTTCATGCCGAGGGCTTCGGCGAGCTTGAAACTTTCCTGCAGCGTCTCTCTCACTTCGGGGCTGGCCATGTCCTTTTCCAGCCGCGCCATGTCGGCGCCGGCGGCTTTGGCGGCGGCCATGGCGTGTGACTTGTCAGCCTGGCCGCGGCCGCCGAGCAGCTTCTGATGGAAGTCGAGATACTTCTTGCCGGTCGGATCCTGCATGCGCACCGCGACCGCGACCTGCGCCGCCTCGACCGAGCCTGGCCCGAGCACCGGGAATTCCTTGAGCACGATCTTCAGATTAGGATCCTTCATCAGCGCCATCATGTCTTCCATGGCGCGTTTGCAGTAGCCGCAGTTGTAGTCGAAGAACTCGACGACGGTGACGTCGCCCTTGGGATTGCCGAGCGTGACCTGCCGCTTGGAAGAGAAGATGGCCTCGGCATTCTGTTTCACCGCGGCCTTGTGCTTCTCGGCCTCGGCGGCCTGCGAGCGTTTCTCCAGCTCCGCCATGGCTTCCTGAAGGACTTCCGGGTTGGCGATCAGATAGTCGCGCACGATCTTGCCGATCTCATCGCGCTGCGCGCCTGAGAATTCGGCGGCCGTCGCGGGCTGCGTCAGCGCCAGCGCGAACAGGCCCGCACAGACAGCGAGGATGCGGCTTGCGGTTTTCATTGGAGTGGGTCCTTGTGGAGGTTCAATTGCGGACATTGGCGGATTGCGGCTTGTCGTTGGTGATGTCGTTGGCGCGCACCCAGGGGGGCGAACCGACCGGCAGACGCCCTTTGGCGCGGGCGGCGATCTGCCGAGCCGTTTTTAGATCGCCCCGGTTAAGGGCAGCTTGCGCCGCGGCGAGATCGGCGCGGCCGAGGTCGCCCTTGCGGCCATAGGCCATGGCGAGCTGGTCGTAGGCCTCCGGAATGGTGGGTTCGCGCGCCAGCGCCGAATTCAGAAGGCCGACGGCCTCCTCGGCGGTGGCCGCGTTGTTGGAGCCGATCAGCGCTTGCGCCAGCATGACCTGGATGAGGGGGGCGTTGTTCGACAGCTGCACCGCGCGGCGCAGCGGCGCCACGGCCTCGGCGCCGCGGCCGGCTTCGAGCAAGGCCTGGCCCTTGAGCTCGTGGAAATAGGCGTTGCCCGGCTGCGCCTGGATGAGGCTATCGATCTGGCCGAGCGCGTTGCGCAAATCCGCATGGCGATAGGCCGCGATCGCTCGCGCATAACGCGCCGGCATGCTCTGGTCGCTCATGGGAAAGCGCCGTGCCACGGTATCCGGCCGATCGAGGAAGCCCGACAGCTTGGCGCGCATCATGTCGTGGCGAGCCTGCAGCGCGGGCGGATCCTTGACGTCGAAATAGGGGCTCTGGCGCGCTACCGCTTCCAGCGCCGCAACACGCTCCTGCGGCATCGGGTGGGTCTGCAGATAGGGGTCAACATAGCGCGAGTTGAACAGTGCGTCGTTCGATAGCCGCTTGAACAGCTCGATCATGCCGCGCGCGGACTGGTGCGAAGCGTTGAGAAATTTCACGCCGGCATGATCGGCCGCATCTTCCTGGGTGCGCACATAAGCGAGCAGCGAACGCTGGATCGCCGATTGCGGCGCCATGATCGCCGCCGCGCCGGCATTGCTGCCGCCGGCGACCGCCGCGCCGGCCCCTAACAGCAGCGCAATGATCGAGGCGGTCTGGGCGCGCGCCAGTTGCTCGCGCAGTTTCAGCAAATGACCACCGGCGAGATGGCCGGTCTCGTGCGCGAACACGCCGATGATCTCGTTTGGCGTTTTGGCATCGAACAGCGCGCCGGCATTGATGAAGATGTGACGGCCGTCCATGACAAAGGCGTTGAAGGTGCGATCGTTGAGGACGACGACGCGGACATTCTGCTGGGCAAGGCCGGCGGCGCGCAGGACCGGCGCGGCATAGTCGCGCAGTAGGTTTTCGATTTCGGTGTCGCGGATGACGGACGGGCCGCCCGAGCGCTGCTGCGCGGTAGCGGGCGACGCCGCCGGCCCGACGCCGGCCAGCGCGACAGCGGCGGCAGTGAGCACGCCGAAGGCCTGCCGGATGCGGCGGCCGGCGGCTGGCGCGAGCGAAGCGGTCCTGTTAGTTAAGCCCCTCAATTCCATGGTCTTCTAAACGCTGGCGTTATTGGTGTTTCAAGGCGATTGGCGCGGAACTTAGGAGACACGGGCGAACCGGGTCAATGTAAGCCGATTTGGCGCGGCGCCACCGCGTTTTTTGCGGCGTCCGGTCATCACGAAATGGCGATGTTGAACCCGCGAGTCTCCGCGAAATCTTTCTGTCCCAAGCAAGCCGCCGAATACGGCAGCAGCGGGGCGGATCAATACCCCGACAGGACTTAAGACGATGCTCGACAAGGCGAAAAATCTCATTCTCCCGTCCCGACGTAGCACGGTGCCGCCCTTCATCGTCATGGACGTGATGGCGGCGGCGGCGCAGGTCGAGGCGCAAGGCCGCCACGTCGTCCACATGGAAGTAGGCCAGCCATTTCAGCCGGCGCCGAAGACGGCTTTGGAGGCGGCACGCGCCGCGCTGTCCGGCCGTATCGCCTATACCGAGGCGCTCGGCATGCCGTCGCTACGCGCCCGCATCGCGCGGCATTACGCCGACACCTACGGCCTCGATCTGGACCCGGCGCGGGTGGTGGTAACCACGGGCTCGTCTGGCGGCTTCATGCTGGCCTTCCTGTCGCTGTTCGAAGCGGGCGACCGGGTGGCGCTCGCCAATCCCGGCTATCCGCCATACCGGCACATCCTCACCGCGCTTGGCTGCGAGCCGGTGCTGATCGAGACCTCGGCGGCAACGCGCTGGGTGATTTCACCGGACGCGCTGATCGCGGCACATCGGGACAAGCCGCTCGCCGGCCTTCTGATCGCCAGCCCGGCCAATCCGACCGGCACGATGATGGACCGCGAACATCTGGCGCAGCTCATCGCCACTGCCGAAGCCGAAGGCATCAAGGTGATCTCCGACGAGATCTATCACGGCCTCGATTACGCCTTCGCCGCAGAGACCGCGGCCAAGCTGTCCGACCATGCGGTAATCATCAACTCGTTCTCCAAGTATTTCTGTATGACCGGCTGGCGTATCGGCTGGCTGGTGATGCCGGAGCCGCTGACGCGCTCGGTCGAGCGGCTGCAGCAGAACTTCGCCATCTCGGTGCCGGCTCTGTCGCAGATCGCGGCGGAAGCCGCCTTCGACGGCGCCGAGGAAATGGAAGCCGTCAAGCACGTCTATGAGGCGAACCGGCGCATCCTGGTCGATGGCTTGCCGAAGGCGGGGCTCGACAAATTCCTGCCCGTCGACGGCGGCTTCTATCTCTATGCCGACGTCTCGCGCTTCTCCAATGACAGTCTCGATTTCGCCAAGCGCATGCTGAACGAGGCCAATGTGGCGGCGACGCCAGGCATCGATTTCGATCCGATCAACGGCCACAACTATTTGCGCTTCTGTTATGCCGGCTCGACCCCCGAAATGCACGAGGCGGTGAAGCGGGTCGGAGAGTGGCTGAAGCGCTGAGCCGATACCGCCGCTATTGCGTGGGGGTAATGGCGGCGAGGATGGCATGTGCCGCGGTGATGCGTGCCGGCGTCGGCATGTTGCGGTTCGACAGGATGACGACACCGATCCGTCGCGCCGGGACAAAGGCGGCATAGGCGCCGAAGCCGCGCGTCGAGCCGGTCTTGTTGAACAGGGTTGCGCCGGCGGGCACACGCGGCGGCTTGAGCGCCGTGGCTGCGTTCGGCCCAAACACCATGTTGTCGCTGTTGCCGGCGAGCAGGCGTTCCAGCGGCAGCGGGTAGGGATATTGCTCCCAGCCGAGGCCCTGCACCATGGGGCCGACCTTGAAGTAGCCGATGTGCGTGCCTTCGATAGCGCGGCGCATCGACGGTTCGAGCGTTTCGGGCCGCATGTTGATTTCGAGATAGCGGATCATGTCGGCGGCCGAACTCTTGATGCCGTAGGCCGGGTCCGCGAACGGCGCCGAACCGGCGCGGACCGGCTGGTTGGCGCGGTCGTAGCCTTGCGCATGGTCGGGCATCGCCGACTGCGGGACGCGGATGAAGGTGTGGGCGAGGCCGAGCTTCGGCAGAATTTCGGCTTCGACGAGGTCGGCATAGTCGCCCTTCATCGCCAGCGCCGCGACGTGTCCGAAGAGGCCGATGCTCGGATTGGAATAGCGCCGCTGCGTGCCAGGCGCGGCCGACGGCTTCCACTTCTGCAGGAAGGCTATCGCGTCGGCCTCGGACTTGATCTTGGCGGAAAACAGCAGTGGCAGGCCGCCTGCGGTGTAGGTGCCGAGATGAAGCAGGGTGGCCCTGTCGAGCGCTGTGCCCTTGAGCGCCGGCATGTATTTGCCCGTATGGTCGTCGAGTGACAGTCTGCCGGTCGCCATGCCGTAGGTGACGAGCGTCGCGGCAAAGGTCTTGCTGATGGAGCCGATCTCAAACAGCGTGTCTTGGGTCACCGGCTTTTGGGCTTCCTTCGAAGCCACACCATAATTGAAGAAATACTGCTGCCCGCCGGCGGTCACGCCGACGGCGATGCCGGGCACGTCATGCTGCGCGAGCAGCGGGCGGACGGTGCGCTCGACGGTGGCGCTGAGTTTGTCGGGGGGCTCGGCGGCGCGAAGGGCGGCGGGCGACGAGGCGATTGTCATGACGGCCAATACGGCCGTCATCAGTGCGGCGAATTTCAAGTCGCTTCCCCGTTCGTGTGACGCGAGGCCGCGATGACGTCGCGGTATTGTGGCGGCAGCGCGACGAAGGAGCGAGCGGCGGAGATCAAAACTCGACGTCGAGCTCGACCACTTCGTCCGGCTCGGCCAGCGCACCATCGATCCATTCCTTCACCGCCGGCTGATCCATGATCGCCTGGCAATAGGCGGCGCAATCGGAGTCGAGCTTGACGTCGTATGTGATGAAACGCGTCACCACCGGCGCGAACATCGCGTCGGCCATGGTCGGTGCGTCGCCGAACAGAAACGGGCCTTTGCTCTTGGCGAGGCACTCGCGCCAGATCGAGATGACACGCTCGATGTCGGCCTGCGCGCCGACCCAGACCTTGAAGCCGGGGTGGCGGGCTTTCAGATTCATCGGCAGTGCGGAGCGCAGGTTGGTGAAGCCGGAATGCATCTCGCCGCTGATCGAGCGGCAATGCGCACGCGCCTCCCGATCGGCCGGGAGCAGGGTGCAGTTCGGCACGTTCTCGCTGAGATATTCGGCGATCGCGAGCGTGTCCCAAATCTTGACGCCGTCATGAGTCAGCGCGGGGACGAGGAAGGAGGGCGACAGCAAAAGGAGTTCGGCGCGCGTTGAGGGATCGTCGCTGGCGACCGGCTGCTCATCGAAATCGAGCCCGGCGAACTTGCACAACAACCAGCCGCGCATCGACCACGAACCGTAGTTCTTGCTGGCGATGGTGAGGGTGGCTTTCGCAGGGGCGAACGAATCCATGGGAATACGATGTCCTCATCGATAGGCAGCCCGGCCAAGCCAGCTTAGACGAAAGTGCAGGTTAATCAATCGTTTCCGCGCTGATCTGGAGGCCGCAAGCGAGATTTGTCCCCATGGCCGCTGGTACCGGGCTCAGTCTGCCCTTGCCAAGAAATATCTCGCAGCGCAGCATCAAATGAACTAGCGTTGAAAATCGAGGGCTCGCCGGGGTCCTCCGGGGATTGGATGCTCTATCAGACTTATCAGGCCCAGTCGGACTTCTTTGATCCGCTGCGCAAGTTTGCCGCCATGGCCGCAGGCTCCGTCGGGACGCACCTCAACGGCGCGCCGCGGCCATCGTTCTGGGGCAACCTCGGCGCCGGCTACGAGCTGATCGCGCGCGCCACACTGACCCACACGCGGCCGAGCTACGGCATCGACAGCGTCACCGTCGGCAATCAGGAAGTCGCTGTCACCGAAGAAGCGGCCGACGTCACGCCATTCGGCACGCTGCTGCATTTCAAGAAAGACATCGACCAGGCGCAGCCGCGCGTCCTGATCATCGCGCCGTTGTCCGGGCATTTCGCGACGTTGTTGCGGGCCACCGTGCGCACCATGCTGGCCGAGCATGACGTTTATATTACCGACTGGCACAATGCGCGTGACGTGCCTCTCTCGGCCGGCCGCTTCGGCTTCGAGGACTACACCACCCATCTGATCCGCTTTCTTGAGAAGATCGGGCCGGGGGCCCATATGGTCGCGGTGTGCCAGCCCTGCGTGTCGGCGCTGGTGGCGGCGAGCGTGATGGCGCAGGGCAATCACCCGGCGCAGCCGCGCTCGATGACGCTGATGGCCGGGCCGATCGATACGCGCATCCAGCCGACCAAGGTCAACGAACTGGCCAAGGGCAAGCCGATCAAGTGGTTCGAGGAGAACATGATCGCCACCGTGCCGTCGCGCTACGCCGGCGCCGGCAGGCGGGTCTATCCGGGCTTCGTCCAGTTGACGGCCTTCATGTCGATGAACATGGACCGGCACCTGAAGGCGCACCGCGAGCTTTACGAAAACATCGCCAAGGGCAATATCGAGAAGGCCGAGCAGACCAAGGCGTTCTACGACGAATATTTCGCCGTGCTCGATCTTGCCGCCGAGTTCTACCTCGAGACCGTGCAACTGGTGTTCCAGGAGCACACGCTGCCGCTCGGGCAACTGACCTATCAGGGCCAGAAGGTTGAGCCGGCGGCGATCAAGCGCACCATGCTCTTCACGGTGGAGGGCGAGCGCGACGATATCTGCGCTGTCGGCCAGACGCTCGCTGCGCACGACCTCTGCACCTCGCTGCGTCCCTATCGCAAGCGCCACCACATGCAGGCCGGCGTCGGCCACTACGGCGTCTTTTCCGGCAAGAGCTGGCAGAACCAGATCTATCCGCAGGTCAAGAACGTCATCCTGCAGAGCGATTGACGCCTTCGTCAGCGCACCCCGAGCAGGCGCTGGAACAGCGTGCCGCCGAGGAAGCGCGAGAAGACGATGAAATATAGAATGACGATGCCGAAAAGCGCGAAGGCCGGCATGCCTTGAAGCTCGAAGCCTTCTTCGGTGGCGCCACCGGTGAAGCGGGCGACCCCATAGCCGGCGACGATGAAGATGAAGAAGAAATCGAGGATCGCCGCAAAGACCTTGCGGGCCGTCGACACCTGTTTGGCCGGCGTCACATCGGGCTGTGTCATGGCAATGGTTCTGCGTGCGAAATGAGTGCGTCGCGGTTACTTCTCGGAGGCCGGCCTCACCCTGACGTTGATGGAAAGCGGCTTCCACTCTTCTTCGGAGACGAGAAAGTCGAGCTCATAGTGCACCCGGCTCGGCTGCGTATCGAAGTAGCCGCGCAGTTGCAGCACGCCGCGGTCGTCGATCTTGGTCGGGGTGGTGGCGACGGGTGTCTTGATGGCAATGATTGACAGGTCGATCTGCTTGTCGGCGAAGCCCTTGAAGCCGGCTTTCAGCTTGTCGGGGCTGAACTGCGTGCGAAACGGCTTGGCCAGCTTCGCGTGAAGGACGGCGTAGTTGCCGGTGATATTGGCGTCGTTGAGCGTCAGCAGGCAGGACTTGATCAGTTTTTCCTGCACCGCTTCGCTCGGCAGTGCCGGTTCGGCCGCAGCCAAGCCGGTCCAGAGCAGGGCGCTGAACAGAGCGAGAATGATACGGGCACGCATCTGTCCCTCCGCGTCATGGACGTGTCAGGGAAAGCAGGATGCAGCAATGCCGTGACGCAGCTTTGCGCTAGATCAATCTGTTCGCTAGAAGCAATAATCCGCCGATACCGTTTTGCAGCCAAGCCCGAGCTCCCGATTCATGACAGCAGCCATTCGAAGCGAAGCGCCACGCCACAGCGTCCACGAGGACGCGCTGGCGATCATCACCGGCACCTTGTTCATTTCATTTGCGCTGGCGCTGTTCAAGCTCGCCGGACTGCTGACCGGCAGCACGGCCGGGCTGGCGTTCCTGGTATTCTACACGACCGGGCTGCCGTTCGGCGCAGTGTTCTTCGTCATCAACCTGCCGTTCTACATCCTCGCGTTCCTGCGCATGGGCTGGCGCTTCACGATCAAGACCTTCATCGCCGTGGCGCTGACCTCGGTATTGACCGAACTGCACACGCGGTTCATCCATGTCGGTGAGGTCAATCCGTTCTACGCCGCCGTCTTCGGCGGGCTGTTGATGGGCGTCGGCTTCATTGTGCTGTTCCGCCATCAGGCGAGCCTCGGCGGCGTCAACATCCTCGCGCTCTATGTGCAGGACCGTTACGGCATTCGCGCCGGAAAATTTCAGCTGGGCGTTGATCTCGCCGTGCTCGCCGCGTCGTTCTTCATCGTCAGTCCGCTCGCCTTGCTGGCATCGGTGATCGGCGCCTGCGCGCTCAACATGGTGATTTGGATCAACCACCGGCACGACCGCTACATCGCCTGGTCGGCGCCGTAGGCCTTTCCATGAAAAAGCCCGCCGATCGCGTGACCGGCGGGCTTTTCGTTGGGTAGCGAAGATATCAGGCGATGCCGAGCAGCATCAGCACGATGATGAGGCTGATCGGAACGCCGAGGAGCCACAACAGAATAGGCATGAGCTTTCCTCCTGTTTGCCGGGTGGATTATTCGGCGGGCGCGGTGCGCACGCGGCCGCGCGCATCGGTCCACCATTCACGATTGCGTAGGCTGCCGCCTTCGATCGCCGCCAGTGAAGCGGCCAGCGCACCCGCGAGCAGGGCGAAGGCCAGCCAGAACGCCGCGGCGGCAGACGACTTACGCGCCTCGTCGGCCGTGGCCTGCGCCTGCGCGATGATCTGATCGACCCGCTGACGGGCTTGCGCTTCCGGCATGCCGGTGCGCGCCGCGACCAACTGCGCCAGATAGGTGCGGTCGGGATCGGTGACGCTGCCGCCCCGAACCATGGCCGGCGCGATGATGCGGGCGATCGAGGCGCGGTTCACCGGCGCTGCGTTGCGTTCCGGCAACTGGCCGCCTTGCAGCGTCGGCGCGATCTGGCTGCTTTCGACCGGTGCCGTGGTTTGCTGCGCATCGGCCGGAGCAGGGGCCGCGACGCTCGCGCGCTCCGTCGCCGGATTGGTGCGCAGTAACGCATCGACATACATATCGGCCGGCTGCGAACCGGCAACGGCCAGGCCGGCGCCGGTGGTGCCGACGATGGCGGTCATGGCGCTGCCGAGAATGGTGGCAACGGCGATGGTCGCGACAGCCCAGGTGACGAGGCCGTGCGCCGAGTCGCGGAAGTAGCGCTCATGCGAATGCACGGTCGCCCATTGCGGGCGCAGCCGGCCGGCGATGTAGCCGCCGACGGTCGAGGACAACATGGCGACAACGATCAGGAAGATGCCGCCGCCAATGGTGAAGGTCGACGCTGAGACTCCTTGACCACTCCACGGCGAGATTACCGAAAACCCGACGCCGACGCCGAACGCTACGAGAATGAGAGTGATGGCGGACGCGGTAACCGCACCTGCGATGATCGCCTGCCAACTGATCGCCGGCCCTGCATCTTCGGGCGCGGCAATGATATCGATTTCCGTCATAGACATGAGCCCAGCTCTCCATGAACGCGGCCAATGACCTAGCCAATGAACTTGGCTTGCCACGTTTATGGCGCGTCAACCGATGCTGTGCGGAAATGTTCCGGCGTGGAGGCGGAACAGGGGGCGAATTGTCGGTCGGTACGCGACTGACGCTATCGATGTCTTAGCGGCGGAAGCCTTCGACCACGCTGCGCACGCGTTCGGCGGACCGTTCGGTCTCCGACTTGCGCAACTTGGCGATGCGCGCGTCGCAGTCGATCCGCTCCCGGTATTCGATGGCGCCGGTCCAGTTATCGAAGCTGTGTTCTGAGCACATCTCCGGGTCGACGAAGAGGATCGTTCCCTCCCGGTGCGCCAGCGCCGCCTCCCGCGCCGCCTGGCGGGCAGTCTCGGCGATCTGTTCCGGCGTCGGTTCAACTTGCGCCGGCCTGAGGCGCGGCACGACGACGACCAGCGCCGCCAGCACGCAAAGCAGAACCGCGGCTCCGACAGCGAGACGAACGACGTCGGTCGCGCGGAGTTGCTTGCGTTCTTGCGCTCGCAGCAGGCGGGTGTTGTACATGGCCATCCGGGCAGCCGGGTAAATTGGCGTTAGCCTTGGACCTTAGGCCCGCGGACTTGCGGTCGCTTAAAGAACTTGCGTCAAATTTTACGGAAAGTTCCGCTTGGCGGGAGCCCGATACGTCAGAGCGTATAGGCGGTGCGGAAGCCGCCCCATTTCTTGCCGAAAACCCGGATCGGCGCGCCGATCTCCCACATCATCACCACCCGGTCTCCCATGTCCCGCGGGTAGTTCTGAATGATGTAGGGCCGTACCACCCGGCCGGCGGACAGGCCGGCGCGATCGTCGAAGATGCGACGGTTGCGGCTATGCGCGGCATTCCAGATCGGATCGTCCGGGCGCTGCGGCTGCGCGTAGGCGGCGTTGTGGACGGGCAGATAGCCGTTGCGGTCGACCGCAACGCAGAACACCAGACGCGGATCGCTGGCCAGAAGCGGCTCCTGCACGTCCGGCAACAGCGCCTCGCACAGCGACAGGAAGCGGGTGCGGTACTGCTGCGGATTGGTGCCGGGGATGGGCGCATAGTGATTGTCGAACAGATCTTCGAGTGCGATCCGTCCCGTGTTCACCGCATCCTCGAACAACGCTGAGATGCGGTCGGCGGCACCAACGGCGCGGGCGATGAATTCCTTGTTGGCCTCGCGGATAGCGGCGAGGCGGCCGTCGAGATGGGCCTTGGTGTCGGGCGCCAGCGGGCCGAACTGTAGGTGCAGGCCAAGATTGGACTGATTGACCAGATGGAGTTCGCATGGGCCGATGCCGGCGATCTCGGCATTCAGCGTTGCGCCGGTACGCAGTTGTCTCGGCTCACGCAACCGCACCAGAAGTCCGCCCTCGGAAATGTCAGCGGTCTGGCCGCGCAATATCGCGCCGCCGGCGTCGAGCGAGACGTCGAGCTCGCAGGGCAGGCGCTCGTGCTGACGGCGGTCGCCGATATCGGTGAGGCGCAGGAAGATGACGCAGCGCGTCTTCAGCTTTTCGGCGAGATGGCCGGCTTCCTGCCCGGAGCGATCGACGGCATCGCCATGGGCGGTGGCGTCGGCTGCGGCTTGCCGGATTTCGCCGGCACCGTCGGCGACGGCGCCGATGAAGGCCGAGGTTTCACTGGCGTTGCGTGACAGGCCGTCGGTGGTCGTGACTTGCGCCTGCACGGCCTCGGCGATCGAGGAGAACACCGGCCGCACCGCCTTGGTCGCATCCGAGATGCGATGCACAGCAGCGATCGAGGCGGCCGCCGCCTTCTGCAGGGTTTCGATCTTGCGGGTGATGTCCTCGGTCGCAGCCTGGGTGCGCACCGACAGCTCTTTCACCTCGGCGGCGACAACGGCGAAGCCGCGGCCGGCCGCGCCGGCACGCGCCGCCTCGATGGTGGCATTGAGCGCGAGCAGATTGGTCTGGCGCGCCACATTGGCGATGAGATTAACGACCTTGCCGATGTCGCCGATCGACGATTTGAGTTCGTCGACGCTTCGATTGGCGGCGCTGGCGGCGCTTTCGGCATCATCGGTGAGGGCGCCAGCGGCCTTGACGCGCTGATCGATCTCGCCGGCCGATTGCGCCAGTTCAACGGTGGCCTCGGCCACCTGACCGGCGTCGCGCCGGGCGTCCTGCGATTGGGTCGCGAGATCTTCGCTGCGGGCGCGGATGGCGGCGAGCGCCTTGGCCGACGAACTGGTGCCGGAATGGACGGCTTCGGCAGCCTGCGCGACCTCGCGGATCATTGCCCCAAGGTCGAGTTCGATCAGGTCGATGGTCTCGCGCACCGAAGCGGCGAGGGCGGCCGTGGCGGCGTCCTGTTTGGAATCCAGGGGCAGCGAGTCCACGGCGGCCGGCGCGGAGACGTCGGACAAAATCTGACCGTCTCGCGTCTGCGATGTCGCCTTGAGCCTTATCCCTAGCATGGCGGTACAGGATTAGGCAGGATGGTTAATTTCGGCTTAATTTACCGTTCCGCAGGCTAGTTTCGCGGCGTTTTGACGCCTGTTGAGGCACATAACGGCATGCCTGGCCGTTCGCCGGCGGCTCTCTTCCATTGGTGACGTCCGGTACCTACATCCGCATCCAATCGTCATCACAAGAAACAACGAACATGCTCGACTTCACGCCTCCTTCCCCCGAGGAAGACGACGGTGTGGGTGCGGCCGCGGCCGCTCACGCGCTGGACCAGATAGCTGACGCAGACATTCTCGACGCCTATTCGCGGGCGGTGACGTCGGTCGCCGACACCGTCGGTCCTGCCGTGCTGCGCGTTGAAACACGCGGGCCCGGCAATCGCCATGGCGCCACGAGTTCTGGCGGCACCGGCTCTGGCGTTACCATCACGCCGGACGGACTGGTGCTCACCAACTGCCACGTCGTCGAAGGAGCCAAGGAGATTCGGCTGCTCGATACCGAAGGCCGCGTCATGGAAGCGCGCGCCATCGGCGTCGATCCCGACACAGACTTGGCGTTGCTGCGCGCCGGCGCGGTTCGCGACCTGCCACATGCCAGCCTCGGCGATTCCAAATCGCTGCGGCGCGGCCAGCTTGTTGTCGCTATCGGCAATCCGCTCGGCTTTGAATCGACCGTGACCGCCGGCGTCATCTCGGCGCTCGGCCGCTCATTGCGCGCCCGTAATGGCCGGCTGATCGAAGACGTCATCCAGACCGACGCGGCGCTCAATCCGGGCAATTCCGGCGGGCCACTGGTGTCGTCGCGCGGCGAAGTCATTGGCATCAATACTGCGGTGATCCGCGGCGCGCAGGGCATCTGCTTTGCGGTCGCCGCCAACACGGCGCAGTTCGTGCTGTCCGAACTGATCCAGCACGGCCGCGTGCGGCGCGGCTATATCGGCGTGTCAGGACAGACCGTGGAAGTGCCGCGGCGTCATGCGCGCAATGCTGAGATCGAAAACCGCACCGGCGCGATGATCTCGGGCCTCGAACAGGGCGGGCCGGCGGCGCGGGCAGGGCTGATGTCGTTCGATACCATCGTGCGTGTCGACGGCGAGGCGGTGACCGGCGTCGACGATCTGATCCGCATCCTGAACGGCGAGCGCATCGGGCGGCCGATAATGTTCGACGCTTTGCGGCGCGGACAATTGCGGAGCTTCGAAGTTGCGCCGACCGAGCGGCCGGTTCCGAAGGCGGCGTAGTCCGGCAGAAGAGGACTACTGCGCTTTCTCTTCCGGCTCGTCCGCGGCCGGAGCGGGCGCGGCGGTCGGTGTTGCCGCGGGCTTCTTCGACTTCGCCTGCTTGAGCGCATCCTGACGCGCCTTCGGCTCGTAATTGCCGGCGCCCATGCACTTCTTCATGAAGGCATCGCGCTTGGCGCCCGTAAGATTGTCGTGGTCGGCGCCGACCTTGCAGGTTTCCATCTTCTCCTGCTTGGTCGCGGCGGCCGCGGGCTGAGCGGCCAGAGCCAACGGCAGGACGCCCGCCAGCGCGAGCGTGGCGATCTTGAACTGCGGCAAGCTCTTCAGCATGGGCGTTGTCCCTTCGCTTCAGGTTCCACGCCGCGCGTGGAACGCATTTAAATATAGTACGCTTTCGGCGGCTTCGGCGTCACCAGGTGCGGCGATTCCGCCGCGCCCGATGTGATCGCCGATTGCGGCTAACTCTTGTCGCCGAGCAGCCGCTTGGCCCACCAGCCGCGCTTCGGTGGTTCCGGCGACGCGTTAGGCGCGGTCGACGAAACAACCGGCGCCGGTGCCGGCGGAACAGGAGCAACGGTCGCCATCGAATCGCTCGTGGCGACAGGCGCGGGCTCGCGGATGGTCGAGCGGCGGCGCGGCGGCGCTTCCGGTGACGGCTCCGCTGCAGCCGGTGCCGCTTCGTGAACCGGGGCCGGCTGCGGGAAGGGCGGTGCCATCAGGCCGGCATCCTCATCGCTGAGCACCGGATGCGGCGCGCCTTCCGAGGTCTCGTGAACGCCCTGTTCGAAGGACACCGTCGGCTGCTCGCCGGCTTCCTGACCATTGCCTTGATAGCCTTCGTCGCCGCGCTGACGGTTGCGACGGCCGCCACGGCGGCCACGGCGCCGACGGCGGCGCTGTTCGCCATTCTGATCGGAGCCTTCGGCGGTGGCTTCCTCGCCATCCTGTTCGGCCGCGATACCTTCTTCTTCCGGCGAGCCGGCGTCATGATCCTCATGCGCGACGGCGTGTTCGCCGAGGGCCTGCGGCTGCGGCTGGGACTCGTCGCGCTGACGGCCACGCCCGCGACCACGGCCGCGCCGGCGGCGGCGGCGGCGGCTGCCGTCGCGCTCGCCTTCCTCGTCCTCCGACGCCTGGGCTTCGCCTTCGTCCTCGGCACCTTCGTCTTCATCCTCGTCGGCCGCGCCGGCGACCGCCTCGTCCTCATATTCCGGTTCCTCGGGCGGGACGAAGTCGTCTTCCTCGATTGTGATCGTCATCGGCGGCGCTGCGGCGGCGATCGCCTTGGCCTGCTCGGCGCTGTGCATCTGTTCGCCGCGCTCGACCATGTACGAGACCTGCGGCGACACGGTCGGGTCGGCAGAGATGGTGATGGTGATGCGGAAGCGCTCCTCGAGCGCGCGCAGATGGGCGCGCTTGTGATTGAGCACATACAGCGCGACGTCCGAGCGCGTGCGCACGGTGAGGTTATGAGTCCCGCCCTTGTTCAGGGTGTCCTCGATGGCGCGCAGCAATTGCAGCGCGACCGACGATACCGAACGCACATGGCCGAGGCCGCCGCACACCGGGCATTTCTCGGTCGAAGACTCCAGCACCGAGGTGCGGATGCGCTGACGCGACATTTCCAGCAGGCCGAAATGCGAAATGCGGCCAACCTGGATACGCGCGCGGTCGTGCTTGAGCGCCTCCTTCATGCGCCGCTCGACCGTGCGGTTGTTGCGGCCTTCATCCATGTCGATGAAGTCGATGACGATGAGGCCGGCCAGGTCGCGCAGGCGTAGCTGACGCGCCACTTCGTCGGCGGCTTCGCAGTTGGTCTTGAGCGCGGTGTCCTCGATGTGGTGCTCGCGCGTGGCGCGGCCCGAGTTCACGTCGATGGCGACCAGCGCTTCGGTCTGGTTGATGACGATATAGCCGCCGGAGCGCAGTTGCACCGTCGGCTGGAACATGGCGTCGAGCTGGCTCTCGATGCCGTAGCGCGTGAAAAGCGGCTGCGCCTCGCTGTAGAGCTTCACGTTCTTGGCGTGGCTCGGCATCAGCATGCGCATGAAGTCGCGCGCTTCCTTGTAGCCGGCTTCGCCGGCGACGATGACTTCGTCGATGTCCTTGGAATAGAGATCGCGGATCGAGCGCTTGATCAGCGAGCCTTCCTCGTAGACGAGGGTGGGGGCCATCGACTTGAGCGTCAGGTCGCGCACCGTCTCCCACAGCCGCAGCAGATATTCGAAGTCGCGCTTGACCTCCATCTTGGTGCGGGACGCACCGGCGGTGCGCAGGATCACGCCCATGCCTTCCGGCACGTCGAGTTCCTGGGCGATTTCCTTGAGGCGGCTGCGATCTTCGCCGGAGGTGATCTTGCGCGAGATGCCGCCGCCACGCGCGGTGTTCGGCATCAGCACCGAGTACCGGCCGGCGAGCGACAGATAGGTCGTGAGCGCCGCGCCTTTGGAGCCGCGCTCTTCCTTGACCACCTGCACCAGCATCACCTGGCGACGCTTGATGACTTCCTGAATCTTGTAGTTGCGGCGGAAGCGCGGCTTGCGGTCCTCGACCTCTTCGAGCGCGTCGGCGCCCCCGACGGATTCGACCGGCTCCGCCTCGTCGTCGTGATGATCGTCGCCATTGCCGTTGTCGACGTCGTTCTCGTCGCCACCGTTCTCGTCGGCGACGATCGATTGGGCGTCTGGCATGAGGGCTTCATCGCCGGTCTCGGCATGATCCTCGCCGCCTTCGGGCTCCATGGCGCCGGTCTCTTCAACCGCCTCGTCTTCGGCCGGGGCTGCGACATGGGCCTGCGGCAGCGGCGGCAGGTCGATTTCTTCCGACGTCGGCAGCGGATGCTCGGTCTCGGCAGGCGTTCCGGCCGATATTTCGGCGTCAGCCGGCGCATTGGCATCGGACAGCGGAAACTCGGTATGCTCGCCTTCGGGTAGCGTGACGCCGCCCAGCGCAGCTTCGCCTAGGGCTTCGCTCGCCGTTTCTGCTGCCGCCTCGTTCGACGCTTCGGCGACGGCCTCGGTGCGGCTGGCATCGCGCGAGCGATCGGAGCGGCGGTGCCTGCTGCGACGGCCGCCACGGCTGCTACGGCTTTCATGCTCGGCTTCGGCCTGGCGGGCGTCCTGCTCTTCCTGGGCGAGCAGGGCCTGCCGGTCGGCGACCGGGATCTGGTAGTAGTCGGGATGGATTTCGGCGAAGGCCAGGAAGCCGTGGCGGTTGCCGCCATAATCGACGAACGCCGCCTGCAGCGACGGTTCGACCCGGGTGACCTTGGCGAGGTAGATGTTACCGCGAAGCTGCTTGCGGTTAGCGGACTCGAAGTCGAATTCCTCGACGCGATTGCCACGCAGCACGACCACCCGCGTTTCTTCCGGGTGGGTCGCGTCGATCAACATTTTGTCGGGCATTGGAATATCTCACTGAGGCCGTCCGGCCCGCCGGTTCGCGCAACGATGGCGCGAGCCGGGACGCGACCCGATGAACGGATCGACGAAACGGGGAGGGTGCCTGATGGGGGTTTGAAGGGTGGGGCGCGTTTTCACGCCGGAACAGGCCAAGGTTCCGAAGCTGGCTGAGGCCCATGCAGAAGCGTGCTGTCACGATGGATTCGCGAAAGCGGGGGACCTCGAATGGCTTTTGCTGCGACCTTGGCAGCATAAAATTGCGACCCGTAGCGCTTGCGGCGACGCCAAAAACGGGGCGCTGCCGAGATTTCTCATCGCTGATCGGCTGGAGCGCGGGTGGTCAATACGGACCAATCGCTGTTCCGGGTGGCCTCGCGCCATAAATCTCGAAGGATCCTGGCACCAAGGGTTTCGGCTCGCTTCGCCGTCCGTTCGGCCTGCCTCCTTGGGGGACCGATCCGGACTGGCGGGCCGGGATGCCCGAACGCGGCACAACCGGAACTAAACCGTCAGCACCAACTATGTACGGCTGGAATCTGCCGTTGGCAAGCAAGGGGTTGGACGGCCGCGACGTAAACATCACACTTTGGCGCTGAATGCCGCCGAAAGCGGTCGAGTCGTCAACTTCTATTAACCGGCGCAGCGGCTAATGGGGTAAAACGCGCCTCCAGAGGGACCGGATTCGGTGGCACGTCGGAAAACCGCAATTTTTGCGTTTATCGCTGCCGTCGCAGGCAGTTGGGGTGGATTTGAGCCGGTTCTGGCCCAATCCGGCCAGCTTCCGGCCGTGACCGCCGTCCGGGTCGGGGGCGACGGCCAGAAGACTCGCTTCATCATGGACCTGTCCCAGAAAATCGACGTGGCGGCCTTTGCACTCGCCAATCCCTACCGGGTGGTCGTCGATATGCCCCAGGTCGCATTCCGCCTGCCGGACAAGATCGGCGAGCAGAGCCGGGGGCTGGTCAAGGCCTTCCGCTACGGCCTCATCATGCAGGGCGGCTCCCGGGTCGTGCTCGACACCGCCGGGCCTGTGAAAGTGGAGAAGGCCTTCGTGCTGGATGCCGACGCCGGCGAGCCGGCCCGTCTGGTCATCGATCTGGCTGCCACCGACCGTGCCAGTTTCATGCGCGCGCTCACGCTCGACAATGGTCCGGAGCGGCGGACGACCGCCAAACCGCCGGAGCCGCCGGCCAAGGCCGATAACGATCCCCGGCCGCTGATCGTGCTCGATCCCGGCCATGGCGGCATCGACAACGGTGCGCGCGCCCAGAGCGGCGAACTGGAAAAGGACGTCGTGCTGCAGTTCGCCCAGATCCTGCGCGGCCGGCTGGAGAAGACCGGCAAGTACCGGGTCGCCATGACGCGCACCGACGACACCTTCATCGCGCTGAGCGATCGCGTGAAGTTCAGCCGCGCGAACGGCGCGGCGCTGTTCATTTCAATTCATGCCGACAGCCTGCCGAAGGGCGAAGGGCAGGCCGAGGGGGCGACCGTCTACACCCTGTCGGAAAACGCTTCCGATGCCGAAGCGGCTCGCCTCGCCGAGGCCGAGAACAAGGCCGACGCCATTGCCGGCGTCGACCTGACGATCGAGCCGGACGACGTCGCCAATATCCTGTTCGATCTCGCTCAGCGCGAAACCAAAACCTATTCGATGAAGTTTGCGAGGGGCGTGGTCGGTGAGCTCAAGACCTCGGCGCGGCTGCACAAGCATCCCTTGAAGTCGGCCGGCTTCAAGGTACTGACGGCGCCGGACGTACCTTCGGTGCTGATCGAGCTCGGTTACATGTCGACCAAGGACGATCTTAAGATGATGACCTCTGGCGTCTGGCAGACCAAGACCGCCGGCGCGGTTGCCCAGGCGGTCGACTCCTTCTTCGGGCCACGCCTCGCGCGCGGACAGGCGGGAGCCAACTGATGACGCCAAATCGGGGTGTTTGCGCTCGAAATCGGCCTCAGTTTCAACATAAAACCGGACAAAGTTGCAGTCTTGCCATGGACTTGACCGCCACGACCGCATTGTCTGCGACCTCAAAGTCCACGACCTTTAGGGACAGCGCCGCCAAGGGCGGCCGTTGCGTCACTCGCACATGAAATTCCTTCTGCGCTTCCTCGGCTTCCTGTTCGCGGCAGGCACCATTGTGTTCGTCGTCGGCGTGGCCGCGGTCTCTGGCCTGCTGTGGCACTACTCCAAGGACCTGCCGGACTATTCGCAGCTGCGCGACTACGAGCCGCCGGTGATGACGCGTGTCCACGCCGCCGACGGTTCGCTGGTCGGCGAATATGCGCGCGAGCGCCGGCTCTATCTGCCGATCCAGGCGGTGCCGAAGCTTGTCATCAGCGCGTTCCTCGCCGCCGAAGACAAAAACTTCTACGAGCACGGCGGCCTCGACTTCACCGGCATCGCGCGTGCCGGCGTCAACTATATCCAGAATCTCGGCTCCAACCGCCGTCCGCAAGGTGCTTCGACCATCACGCAGCAGGTCGCCAAGAACTTCCTGCTGACCAACGAGCTGTCGATGACGCGCAAGATCAAGGAAGCGCTGCTGGCGCTGAAGATCGAGCGCACCTATTCGAAGGACAAGATCCTCGAGCTCTATCTCAACGAGATCTATCTCGGGCTCGGCGCCTACGGCATCGCCGCCGCTTCGCTCGTTTATTTCGACAAGAGCGTCGGCGAACTCAACATCCAGGAAGCCGCCTATCTCGCTTCGCTGCCGAAGGCGCCGAACAACTATCATCCGTTCCGCCAGCGCGAGCGCGCGCTCGAGCGCCGCAACTGGGTGATCGATCGCATGGCGGAATCGGGCTTCATCAAGAGCGCCGACGCCGAAGCGGCGAAGAAGACCTCGCTCGGCGTCACCACCAAGAGCAGCGTGGCGCACACGTTCTCGGCCGAATACTTCGCCGAAGAGGTGCGCCGCGAACTCTACGAGCGCTACGGCGAAAAGAAGCTCTATGAAGGCGGCCTTTCGGTCCGCACCACGCTCGATCCGAAGATGCAGGTGATCGCGCGCAAGGCGCTGACCGACGGTCTCGTCAAGTACGACGAAGCCCACGGCTATCGCGGCGCCTTCACCACGATCGATATCTCGGGCGACTGGGGTACCAAGCTCGCCGATGTGAAGACGCTCAACGACGTCGCGCCGTGGCGCGCCGCGGTGGTGCTCGAGGTCAGTGACCAGTCGGCGCGCGTCGGGCTCCAGCCTGGCCGCGATCCGGCCGGCCGCGTCGATCGCGCCCGCGATATCGGCATTCTGCCGCTTGAGAACATGAAATGGGCAAGGGTGTCGGGCAAGGCGCCGACCAAGGTCGGCCAGGTGCTCAATCCCGGCGACGTGATCTATGTCGAGGCCGACGGCAAGAAGGACGGCCAGTTCCGTCTGCGTCAGGTGCCGGAAGTCTCCGGCGGCATCGTCGTGCAGGATCCTCAGACCGGCCGCGTGCTCGCCATGGTCGGTGGCTTCTCCTACGACCAGAGCCAGTTCAACCGCGCCACGCAGGCACTGCGGCAGCCGGGCTCGTCGTTCAAGCCGCTCGTTTACGCGGCCGCGCTCGACAACGGCTATACGCCGTCATCGGTGGTGCTCGACGCGCCGATCGAACTCGACCAGGGACCGGGGCTCGGCGTTTGGAAGCCGGAGAATTACGAGAACAACTTCTTCGGTCCGTCGACCTTGCGCTTCGGGATCGAGCATTCGCGCAACGTCATGACCGTGCGTTTGTCGCAGGACGTCGGCATGCCGCTGATCGCCGAATATGCGCGCCGCTTCGGTGTCTATGACAGCCTGCCGCCGTATCTGTCGTTCTCGCTCGGCGCCGGCGAAACCACGCTGCTGCGCATGGTCACGGCCTATTCGATGATCGACAATGGCGGCCGCAAGGTGAAGCCGACCTTGATCGACCGTATCCAGGATCGCTACGGCCACACCGTCTATCGCCACGACGAGCGCGAGTGCATCGGTTGCTCGGCCCCGAAGTGGGAGAACCAGCCGGAGCCGTCGCTGATCGACCGGCGTCAGCAGGTCATCGACCCGATGACCGCCTATCAGATCACCTCGATAATGGAAGGCGTCGTGCTGCGCGGCACCGCCGGCGGCGTCGGCTTCCAGAAGGAAGTCGGCAAGCCGGTAGCCGGCAAGACCGGCACCACCAACGATTACAAGGATGCCTGGTTCGTCGGCTTCACGAGCGATGTCACGGTCGGCGTCTATTTCGGCTTCGACAAGCCGCGCTCGCTCGGCCGTGGTGAGACCGGCGGCAAGCTCGCCGCACCGGTGGTCAAGGACTTCATGAAGTACGCGCTCGCCGACAAGCCGGGCGCGCCGTTCCGCGTGCCGCCGGGCATCAAGCTGATCCGCGTCGATGCCAAGACCGGCGTGCGCGCGGGCCCCGAGACGACGAAGGCGATCCTCGAAGCCTTCAAGCCCGGCACGGCGCCGCCGGATGGCTATTCGACGGTCGGCTATGACGGGCAACAGGGCGGCGGCGCGCCGTTCTTCGGCCAGCGCATCTCGCCGGAATCGGGCCGCGCCGTGCGCTCGGGTACCGGCGGGCTGTATTAGCTTCCGATCGATTGATCGATCACGAGGCCGGCGCTTGCGCCGGCCGTTTTCTTATGCCGCTCCACAAGTCACCGAGCAGCGAACGCAGCGTCGCCGGCGCGCTGGTGGCCATGAGCGCCGCAGCGAAGACGATGGCGATGGCGGCACTTTCGCTGCGATAGGTGAAGTGCGAGTGCGTCTGGGTGTGGTTGTTGAGGATCTCGAACCACGCCATGGCAATGAGTGTCGGCGAACTCAAGAGCAGGAAGCGCCGCCAGTCGAAGGCCGGCCAGTGCGCGCGCAGGAACACGGCCATGGCTGCGGCGAGCGCGGCGACCACGACGCTGCCGACCGAGATGAACGACTGCAGGATCATGGTCAGCGTCGGAATGAGCGGATACATCGGCACCACGGAATCCGCTTCGACGCCGTAGAGGCGCAGCGCGATCTGCTTGACGATCGACAATCCGGCCTGCTGGCCGTCCGGCGATATCAGCACCACGAGTGTCCACTCGCTTGCCCAGGTCAGCCCGTAGCCGCCGAACCAGGCGAGCGCGACGAAGCCGGCCATCAGCAGCGCGGGGACGACGTTCTGTTTCGCGACCGGCACCGGGCGCGGCAATTCGGTCGCCATGACGATGAACGCGAGCAGCATCGGCATCAGCGGCGGGTTGACCAGGAAGTCGATGAAGTTGAACACCGCGCCGAACGCTGCCGCCATGACGATGGCGAGCGCAAGATTGCGCGTCCGTGGATAGACGAAGGCGAACAGTCCGATGCCGCCGAGGATCAGGATCATGCTCAGCGTGTGGGTGGTGATATTCCACATGCGCCAGATGTCGGTGAGGCTCATCTGCACGATGAAGAAGACGAGCGCGGGCGTTGCCCCCAACGCGCGGCGCATGCCGAAGAAATAGAATGCCGTCGCCGCATAGAGCAACACAAGGTTGACCATGCGCACGGTATCGAGGCTGAAGACGCTCAGCATCGGCCAGAGATAGACGCGGTAACCGTGCCAGTAGCGCGCATAGTCGGTACGCTTATCGGTCGCGATGCCTTTGGCGAGGCTTTCGACTTCGCCGCAAGGACCGACATAGGGCGAATGCATGACCGGATGCAGCGCGGCCAAGAGCGGATCGGGCTCGGGATCGATCGCGACGAGGAGCCCGGCGCATTCGGTGAACTGGTGGCCACCGCCATGCATGAGGCGGCGCGGCTTCTCGTCAACCGAGAGATAGCCGTCGGCAAAAGCCTGGGTGATGTGGGCGCGGATCGCCGGCAGATCGGCCTGGGTGCGTGTGCCGACCAGGAGACCGACGAACAAGGGCTGCAGAAGAAGGACGAGGGCGATCGCCAGGCAACCGGCGACGACAATTCGCCTGAACAAGGAATTAAGCGGCAACAGGGTGATCCGTTTGCGATCGTCGAGGTCACGGGGTGCGCGACCGCGGTGCCAGTGTTTCGATTCTGCCGGGAAGCGTCAATCTGCTTATGTCAGCCTTACGATTGACGCGAGCCGCCCGGCGAGGGGGATGGTCAGGCGGCTCGCGTGATCGCTGGCGGCCAGGGAGGATAAACCGCCATGCGATCAGCTCTGATACCCGCTCAACTGTTCCGAAGCGCCTTTTCCAGCGCGTCCATCATGCGTGTGAGCCAGCGGCGCGCCTCGGTTTCGTCGCGGAAACGCCTGTTGGCGTAATCGGCGAGTTTCGGCCAGTCGATGGCGGGCGAGGCGAGGATGGCGCGGCCCTGGCTCAAGACGTTTTCGTAAGCAGCTTGTGTCTCGGGCGTCAGACCGTCCACCGCCGCCTGCTCGTCGATCTGGCCGGCCAGATCCGCGTCAGCGAACTGGCCGGCCAGGTAGCCGTAGAAGGCGTCAAAGTCGCTCAGGGACAAGCAGCTCCTCCTGGAGGCGTCGGGAATGACGTCAGAACATAGCAGTTGCCGGCGCCGGTCGCCCGCACAACCACGCGAAAAGTGCACGTGTTGTTGACGACGGGGGCAGGCGGAGCGGCGTTGTTCCAGGTCGCAATGCGTCCGATGGTTGCCGGGGGAGCGGTGACGTAATTATAGGCCATCGT
>Ga0180223_1000582_pt1 | contig 42964 bp, 43 predicted proteins | sample eDN5th30CKraftOP_FD_151337 | JGI IMG/M metagenome (GOLD analysis project Ga0180223, IMG submission 151337) | Enriched Organic Plus compost microbial communities from Emeryville, California, USA - eDNA 5th pass 30_C Kraft OP (version 2) (version 2) ... | reverse complement strand
TCAGCCCAGCAAGATCGTCAGCCATCGCGTTGACGCCGTCGGCGAGCGTGCTGAACTCGTCGCGGCGCGCCAGGGTGAGGCGCTGGCTGAAATCGCCCCGCCGCATCAGCTCGACGATGCCGAGCAGTTCGCCGAGCGGGCCGGTGACGGCCCTGAACAGGAGATAGCCGCACAGCAGCGCCAGGATGACGGCGAGCGCGAAGCTCGCCACCAGCCCGAGCTCGGCGGCGCGCACGGTCGACACGATCCGGCGCGTGGAGCGATCGGCCTCGGCCTTGTTCAAGGCGAGGATCGAGCCGATCACCTCCTGGAGGCGGGCGGCGACCGGCTCCAGCTCGGTGCGGTTTCGCGTCGCCATGTCGGGTGCCTGAGCATCGGACGCAGGCCTTCCCGCCGCGAGGATCGTGTCCTGGATCTGCGCATACTGGTCGAGAAGCCGGTTGGCGCTGGCGTGATTGGCGCGGTCCTCGTCCGTCGTGATCGCGTTCTCGTAGGATTTCAGCGCCTCGCGCATGCGGGCCCGGACCGTCGCGATCCGCTCCAGGGTCAGCTTCTTCTCGTCGGCCGTGTCGGAGAGCAGGAACTCGCGCGTCAGGCCGCGGCTCTCGCTCCAGGCCGCCATCAGTTGCGCGCTCTCGTAGAGGCCCGGAACCGTCCGGGTCTCGACCTGCAGCGCCTCCCCCTCGGTGTGGATGAAGCGGAGATAGGACAGCGCCGCCATGGCGGACATCACGGCGAGCACAGCGGCGAAGCTCAACAGGATGCGGCGGCGTATCGTCAGGCTGATCATGACACGATCCATCCAGAAGCGCCCGCGAGACGCGACGCAGCTGCCCCGGCGCCATGAAGGCGCGGCTCGCGCATTCGAGGCACACCCCTCCCCCCCGCCCCGATCATGGCCGGCGACTGGTTTCCCGACCGTTACATTTCCGCCCCGATGGCGACCTTGGCGCCGCGACCGGCTTTCCGCCTTATTGACGCGGTAGCCGCAATCGGGGATTGAACGCAGGATTCGCCCGCATGCAAGAAGGACATTCCATGTCGGCCGCGCGCGCCCAGCTCTCCCCGCGTCTTGCCCTGCCCGGCCTCCTGCTTTGCGCGACGGCCCTGGCCGGCTGCAACGAGGAGAAGTCGGCGACGCCGCCGATGCAGCCGCAGGCGCAGGTCAGCATCGTCGTGCTCCATCCCCAGCCGGTCGCCATCACCGCCGAGCTGCCGGGGCGCGTCGCCGCCAACCTCGTCGCGGAAGTCCGGCCGCAGGTGAACGGCATCATCAAGTCGCGCCTCTATGAGGAAGGCGGCGACGTGAAAGCCGGCGACGTGCTCTACGAGATCGACCCCGCCCCCTATCAGGCCGCGCTCGACAGCGCGATCGCCGCGCAGCGCAAGGCGGAGGCCGCCGTCACCAACGCCCAGGTCCGGGCCAGCCGCTATCAGGAGCTGTTCCAGCGCAATGCCGGCAGCCGGCAGGACATGGACGACGCCAACGCCACGCTGGCCCAGGCCCAGGCCGACGTCGCCTCCGCCAAGGCGAGCGTCGAGACGGCGCGGATCAACCTCGCCTACACCAAGGTCACGGCCCCGATCGACGGGCGCATCGACAAATCGGCGCTGACGCCGGGCGCTCTGGTCACCGCGAACCAGGCGACCGCGCTGACGACGATCCGCAAGCTCGACCCGATCAATGTCGACGTCACCCAGTCCAGCACCAACCTGCTGCGCCTGCGCGACGACATCGCCGCGGGCCGGCTGCGCTTCACCGGGCTAGGCGTCGCGGTGAAGCTCAAGCTCGACACCGGGCAGCAATACGACAAGTCCGGAAAGCTCGAATTCGCCGAGGCCAATATCGACGAGACCACCGGCACCTTCCGCGTCCGCGCCGAATTCCCCAACCCGGACAAGCTGCTGCTGCCGGGCATGTTCGTGCGCGCCCTGATCCAGGAGGGCATCGCCGAGAACAGCTTCCTGCTGCCGCAGCGCGGCGTCGGCCGCAACACCAAGGGCGAGGCGACCGGCAAGTTCGTCGGCCCCGACGGCAAGGTCGAGGAGCGCGTCCTGACCACGCGCCGCAGCGTCGGCAACAACTGGCTGGTCGATGGCGGCGTCAAGGATGGCGAGCGGCTGATCGTCGAGGGCGGCCAGCTCGTCCGGACGGGACAGGTCGTGACCGCGAACGAGGTCAGCGTCGACGAGGCGACGGGCGAGCTCAAATCGGCCAACCGGCGGGCCGAGCTCGACGCCGGCAACAGCGCGAAGAACTGATCCGATGCTGTCGCGCTTCTTCATCGAGCGACCGATCTTCGCCTGGGTCGTCGCCATCGTCATCATGCTGGCCGGCCTGCTGGCGCTCCAGACCCTGCCGATCTCGCAATATCCGCAGATCGCGCCGACGACCGTGCAGATCAGCGCCAACTATCCCGGCGCCGACGCGCAGACGGTCGAGAACTCGGTGACCAAGGTCATCGAGCAGGGCATGACCGGCGTCGACAACCTGCAATACATGACCGCCACCTCGACGGCGACCGGCAACGCCCAGATCACGCTGACCTTCAACAGCCAGGCCGATCCGGACGTGGCGCAGATGCAGGTGCAGAACAAGCTGCAGCTCGTCACCCGCCAGTTGCCCACGGTGGTGCAGAGCACCGGCATCACGGTCGCCAAGGCCTCTACCGGCTTCCTGATGGTCGTCGCCTTCGTCTCGACGGATGGCCGGATGACGACCACCGACCTCGCCGACTATGTCGATTCCACGCTCAACGACACGCTGAAGCGCGTCGAGGGCGTCGGCACGACGCAGCTCTTCGGCGCCGGCTACGCCATGCGCATCTGGCTGAATCCCGACGCCCTGCGCAAATACGCGCTGATGCCGAGCGACGTGATCAACGCCATCCAGGCGCAGAACACCCAGGTCTCGGCCGGCCAGCTCGGCGGCCTGCCTCAGGTCAAGGGCCAGCAGCTCAACGCCACGGTGACGGCCGCCTCGCGGCTGCAGACGCCGGCCCAGTTCGAGAACATCATCCTGAAGAGCGGCTCCTCGGGCTCGATCGTGCGGCTCAACGACGTCGCCCGCGTCGAGCTCGGCGCCAAGAGCTACGACACCTCCTCGCGCTATAACGGGCACCCGACCACCGGCCTCGCCATCAGCCTCGCCACCGGCGCCAACGCCATCAACACGGCCAAGGCCGTGCAGGCGACGATCGAGCGCTTCAAGCAGACCCTGCCGGAAGGGGTCGAGGTCACCTACCCCTACGACACCACGCCCTTCGTCACCCTCTCGATCGAGAAGGTGGTACACACGCTGTTCGAGGCGATCCTGCTCGTCTTCGTGGTGATGTTCGTCTTCCTGCAGAACATCCGCGCCACCTTCATCCCGATGCTGGCGGTGCCGGTGGTGCTGCTCGGCACCTTCGGCGTGCTGGCGCTGGCCGGCTATTCGATCAACACGCTGACGATGTTCGCGATGGTGCTCGCCATCGGCCTGCTCGTCGACGACGCCATCGTCGTGGTCGAGAACGTCGAGCGCGTGATGCAGGAGGAACGGCTTTCGCCCAAGGAAGCCACGATCAAGTCGATGGGCGAGATCACCGGCGCGCTGGTCGGCATCGCCACCGTGCTCTCGGCGGTGTTCGTGCCGATGGCCTTCTTCGGCGGCTCGGTCGGCGTGATCTACCGGCAGTTCTCGGTGACGATCGTCACCGCGATGATCCTCTCGGTCGTGGTCGCGATGGTGCTGACGCCGGCGCTGTGCGCCACCCTCCTGAAGCCGGTCGGCGAGCATGGCGAGCGCAAGGGCTTCTTCGGCTGGTTCAACCGCAATTTCGAGCGGACGACCAACGGCTACCGCTCCGGCGTCGCCGGCATGATCGCGCGGCCGCTGCGCTTCCTCCTCGTCTTCCTGCTGATCGGCGGCGGCATGGCCTGGCTGTTCGCCCGGCTGCCGAGCTCCTTCCTGCCCGACGAGGACCAGGGCATCCTGCTGACCAGCGTGCAGATGCCGGTGGGCGCGACGCAGGACCGGACGCTGCGCGTGCTCGACCAGGTGCAGAAGCACTATCTCGAGAACGAGAAGGATCTGGTCGAGGGCGTGCTGACCGTCGCCGGCTTCGGCTTCGGCGGCCAGGGCCAGAATGTCGGCCTCGCCTTCGTGCGTCTGAAGCCCTTCGCCACGCGCGTCGGCAAGCAGGCGACCGCGCAGGCCATCGCCGGGCGCGCCATGGGCGCCTTCCGCTCGATCAAGGACGGCACCGTCTATGCGCTGGCGCCGCCGGCGATCCAGGGCTTCGGCAACACCGCGGGCTTCGACTTCTACCTGCAGGACATCGCGGGGGCCGGGCATGAACGGCTGATGCAGGTCCGCAACCAGCTCCTCGGCCTCGCCGCGCAGAGCAAGGTCCTCGCCGGCACCCGCCCGAACGGGCAGGAGGACACGCCGCAATACGCCGTCGAGATCGACCAGGAGAAGGCGAGCGCGCTGACGCTCTCGCTGGCCGACGTCAACACCACCCTCTCGACCGCCTGGGGCTCGGCCTATGTCAACGACTTCATCGACCGCGGCCGCGTGAAGTCGGTCTATGTCCAGGCGGATGCGACCTCCCGCATGCAGCCGGAGGATGTCGGGCGCTGGTTCGTCCGCAACCAGGGCGGCGACATGGTGCCGTTCTCGGCTTTCTCCTCGGGCCGCTGGACCTATGGCTCGCCGCGCCTGGAACGCTATAACGGCGCGGCGGCGGTCGAGATCCAGGGCGGGGCGGCGCCGGGCGTCAGCTCCGGCGCGGCGATGGACGAGATCGACCGCCTGATGGCGCAGCTCCCGGTCGGCTTCAGCCATGAATGGACCGGGCTCTCCTTCCAGGAGAAGCTCTCGGGCAGCCAGGCGGTGGCGCTCTACGCCATCTCGATGCTGGTCGTGTTCCTCTGCCTGGCAGCGCTCTACGAGAGCTGGTCGATCCCCTTCGCGGTGATGCTGTGCGTGCCGATCGGCATCTTCGGCGCGCTCGCGGCGGCGACGCTGTTCGGCCAGACCAACGACGTCTACTTCAAGGTCGGCCTGCTGACGACGATCGGACTCGCGGCCAAGAACGCGATCCTGATCGTCGAGTTCGCGATCGAGCAGGAGGCGCAGGGCAAGGGCCTGGTCGAGGCGACGCTGGAAGCGGCGCGCCAGCGCCTGCGGCCGATCCTGATGACCTCGCTCGCCTTCGTGCTCGGCGTGCTGCCGCTGGCGGTCGCCACCGGCGCCGGCTCGGGCAGCCAGAACTCGATCGGCATCGGCGTGATGGGCGGCATGATCGCCGCCACGGCGGTCGGCGTGTTCTTCGTGCCGCTGCTCTATGTCGCGGTCGTCCGCCTCGTCCGGCGCCTGCGCGGAACGGGGAAGGAAGCGAAGGCCGCAGCCTGAGGCTGCAGCCTCGCGCCATGAAGAACCGCACCGACGTTCCATGGTCTGGGCACGCAGTCCGCAGAGGACTGCGGGCCAGCGCCGGCGCCGCTTTCCCGGCGAGCCTGTCCGGCCGGCGGAGCCGCGGGGGCCTGCGGGCGACCAGCCCTCTCGGCAAGGTTTCGCCGCGGCTCGGGAAAACTACGACAAAAGTCTAATGCACCCCCGGAGAGCCTTCCCCCGCCCCGGCTTGACGCTTCCGGGCCAGAGTCTCATTATTCCAAATTGAACGATGTGTGATTGTTCGTCTGGGAGGTTGAGATGCTGCAGGAGCTCTCGCGCCGCCAGTTCATGAAAGCCGCAGGAGCGGGGCTTGGCGGGTCTGCCGTCGCCGCGCTCGGGTTCGGCGGGGCGGAGGAAGCCCTCGCCCAGGCCGTGCGGCCCTTCAAGCTGACAGGCACGACGGAAACCCGAAACACCTGTCCGTACTGCTCCGTCGCCTGCGGCGTGATCATGTACAGCCTGGGCGACAAGTCGAAGAACGCCCATCAGGCGATCGTCCATATCGAAGGCGACCCGGACCATCCGACCAATCGCGGCACGCTCTGCCCGAAGGGGTCCGCCCTCCTCGACTTCATCCATTCCGAGACGCGCACCACGACGCCGCAATATCGCGGCCCCGGCGAGAAGGCGTTCCGGCAGATCAGCTGGAACGAGGCGCTCGACCGCATCGCCCGGCTGATGAAGGACGACCGCGACAAGAACTTCATCAGGACGAATCAGGACGGCGTCACGGTCAACCGCTGGCTGACGACGGGTTTCCTGGCCGCCTCGGCGACCACCAACGAAACCGCGTTCCTGACCTACAAGGTCGTCCGAAGTTCCGGGATATTGGCGTTCGACAACCAGGCGCGCGTTTGACACGGACCGACGGTGGCCAGTCTGGCCCCAACATTCGGTCGCGGTGCGATGACCAACTCCTGGACGGACATCAAGAACACCGACCTCGTCATCATCATGGGCGGCAATGCCGCCGAGGCGCATCCCTGCGGCTTCAAATGGGTCACTGAAGCGAAAGCCCAACGTGGCGCCAAGCTGATCGTCGTCGATCCGCGCTTCACGCGCTCGGCCTCGGTCGCGGATTACTATGCGCCGATCCGGCAGGGCACCGACATCGCCTTCCTGCTCGGGGTGATGAAATACTGCATCGACAACGACAAGATCCAGCACGACTATGTGCGCGCCTTCACCAACGCGCCCTATATCGTGAAGGAGGGCTTCGGCTATCAGGACGGCCTGTTCACGGGCTACGACGAGGCGAAGCGCGACTACGACCGTTCTAGCTGGGAGTACGAGCTCGGGCCGGACGGCTATGTCCAGGTCGACGAGACGTTGCAGCATCCGCGCTGCGTCTACCAGCTCCTGAGGAAGCACATCGCGGTCTACACGCCCGAGATGGTCGAGCGCATCTGCGGCACGCCGAAGGACAAATATCTGGCGGTCTGCAAGATGATCGCGGAGACCTCCGCGCGCGACAAGGTCATGACCTCGATGTACGCGCTCGGCTGGACGCAGCACTCCAAGGGCTCGCAGAACATCCGCTCGATGGCGATGCTGCAGCTGCTGCTCGGCAATATCGGTCTGCGCGGCGGCGGCATGAACGCGCTGCGCGGGCACTCCAACATCCAGGGGCTCACCGATATCGGCCTGATGTCGAACCTGATCCCGGGCTACCTGACGCTGCCGACCGACAAGGAGGTCGACTTCCCGACCTATATGTCGACGCGCGGCTTCAAGCCGCTCCGGCCCAACCAGATGAGCTACTGGCAGAACTACAGGAAGTTCATGGTGAGCTTCCTGAAGTCGATGTGGGGGCCGGCCGCGACGGCGGAGAACGACTTCTCCTATCAATGGCTGCCGAAGCTCGACGTGCCCGGCTACGACATGCTGCGCTACTTCGACATGATGCACCAGGGCAAGGTGAACGGCTATTTCTGCCAGGGCTTCAACCCGCTGCTCTCGCTGTCGAACCGCGGCAAGGTCTCGCAGGCGCTGTCGAAGCTGAAGTTCCTGGTGGTGATGGATCCGCTGCAGACCGAGACCGCGCGGTTCTGGAAGGACGAGGGCGTCCATAACGACGTCAAGCCCGAGGAGATCCAGACCGAGGTGTTCGAGCTGCCGACCACCTGTTTCGCCGAGGACGAGGGCTCGCTGGTCAATTCCGGCCGCTGGCTGCAATGGCACTGGCCGGGCGCCGAGCCTCCGGGAGAGGCGAAGACCGACACCTGGATCATGGCGCAGCTCTTTCAGCGGCTGCGCGCCCTCTACCAGAAGGAAGGCGGCGCCTTCCCCGATCCGATCGTCAATCTCCACTGGCCCTACCGGATCGCGGACGACCCGCAGCCGGACGAGATGGCCAAGGAGATGAACGGCTACGTCGTCGCGACGGTGACCGACCCGGCCGATCCGACGAAGGTGTTGCTCGAAAAGGGCAAGCAGCTCGACACCTTCGGGCAGTTGCGCGACGACGGCTCGACCGCCTGCGGCTGCTGGATTTACTCCGGCTGCTGGACCGAGAAGGGCAACATGATGGCCCGGCGCGACACCAGCGACCCGGCCAACACCGGCGCCTATTCGAACTGGGCCTTCTCCTGGCCCGCCAACCGGCGCATCCTCTACAACCGCGCCTCGGCGGATATCGACGGCAAGGCCTGGGACGCCAAGCGCAAGCTGATCGAGTGGAACGGCACCGCCTGGACCGGCTACGACGTGCCGGACATCGCGGTGAACGCCAAGCCGCGCGATGTCGGCCCCTACATCATGAACCCGGAAGGGACGGCAAGGCTGTTCTCGCGCGGGATGATGAAGGACGGCCCCTTCCCGGCCCATTACGAGCCGTTCGAGAGCCCGGTCGCCAACGTGCTGGCGCCCAAGATCCGCGGCAATCCCGCCGCGCGCATTTTCAAGGACGACCTCGCCGCGCTCGGGACCTCGGACAAGTTCCCCTATGCGGCGACCTCCTACCGCCTGACCGAGCATTTCCACTACTGGACCAAGCATGTCTGGGTGAATGCCGTGCTGCAGCCGGAGTTCTTCGTCGAGATCAGCGAGCAGCTCGCCCAGGAGAAGCACATCCAGAACGGCGGCTGGGTGAAGGTCTCCTCCAACCGCGGCTCGGTCGATGCCAAGGCCGTGGTGACCAAGCGCATCAAGCCGCTGATCTGCGACGGCAAGACCGTGCATGTGGTCGGCATCCCGCTCCACTGGGGCTTCACCGGTGCGGCCAGGAAGGGCTTCGGCCCCAACAGCCTCACCCCGTTCGTCGGCGACGCCAACATCGAGACGCCCGAGTTCAAGGCGTTCCTGGTGAATGTCGAGCCGTCCAACGGACCGGCGACGAGCTAGGGAGGGTCCGATGGCAGGATTGCAGAGTCAGGACTTCGCCCGCATCTCGGCGACCAATTTCCGGCCGCCGGACGTCCGCCACGATTTCGAGGTGGCCAAGCTCATCGACGTCTCGAAATGCATCGGCTGCAAGGCGTGCCAGGCGGCCTGCCTGGAATGGAACAATCTGCGCGAGGAGGTCGGCTTCAACACCGGCTCCTACCAGAATCCGCACGACCTGACGCCGAACAGCTGGACGCTGATGCGGTTCACCGAATGGGAGAACCCGCAGAGCGGCAATCTCGAATGGCTGATCCGCAAGGACGGCTGCATGCACTGCGCCGATCCGGGCTGCCTCAAGGCCTGCCCCTCGCCGGGCGCGATCGTGCAGTACAACAACGGCATCGTCGATTTCGTCTCGGAGAACTGCATCGGCTGCGGCTATTGCGTGAAGGGCTGCCCCTTCAACATCCCGCGCATCAGCCAGGCCGACCACAAGGCCTATAAGTGCACGCTCTGCTCGGACCGGGTCTCGGTCGGCCAGGCGCCGGCCTGCGCCAAGGCCTGCCCGACCGGCGCCATCGTGTTCGGCACCAAGCAGGCGATGCTGACCTATGCGCAGACGCGCATCACCGACCTGAAGTCGCGCGGCTTCGAGAATGCCGGGATCTACGATCCGCCCGGGGTCGGCGGCACCCATGTGATGTATGTCCTGCATCACGCCGACCAGCCGCAGCTCTATGCCGGGCTGCCGCAGAATCCGCGGATCAGCCAGGTCGTCGAATTGTGGAAGGGGCTTACCAAATATGCCGGCATGGCGGCGATCGGCTTCGCCGCCGCCTTCGCCTTCGTCCACGGCATCGTGGCGCGGCGCAACGATGTCAGCCGCGCCGAGGATCGCGAGGCCGAGCATCTGATCGACGAGGAGGCTGCCCGTGGCCGTCAGACGTGAGGAGGAGCGCACCACCGTCGACCGCTATCCCGGCCGCGTGCGCGTCAACCACTGGATCACCGCGATCGCGCTGATCCTGCTCGCGCTCAGCGGGGCGGCGCTGTTCCACCCGGCCCTGTTCTTCCTGTCGGGCCTGTTCGGCGGGGGCGCCAACACCCGCGCCCTGCATCCCTGGCTCGGCGTGGTGCTGCTGGCGAGCTTCGCCGTCCTCTTCGTCCAGATGGTGCGCCATAATTTCTGGAAAAAGGTCGACACGCAGTGGATGCGCCATATCGGCGACGTCATGTCCGGGCATGAGGAGAACCTGCCCGAGATCGGCAAGTACAACGGCGCGCAGAAGATCGTCTTCTGGCTGATGACGCTGCTGATCCTCGTGCTGTTCGCGACGGGAATCATGATCTGGTACGAGTATTTCGGCGACAGCTTCACCATCGAGCAGCAGCGCTTCGGCCATATCATCCACGCACTGGCGGCCGTCGCCATGCTGCTGGTGGTCATCGTCCACATCTATGCCGGCTTCTATGTGCGCGGCACCATGGGAGCGATGACCGAGGGCAAGGTGACGGGCGGCTGGGCCTTCCGCCACCATCGGCTCTGGCTGCGCCACGAGGCGCGCGAAGGCGTGATCGACGAGCGCCAGACGCCGCCGCGCCGCCCCAATATCGGCCCGGCCGAGTAGCACAATGCTCTGGTGCGGGGCGGCCGCCGCCCCGCCTCCCGTGACCCGTGCGGTTCGAGAGGATCGGAATGAGTGAGCTTCCCGGGCTCGAAGCCCCCGACGAGGTCGGCATCGCGGAACGCGACAAGCCGCCCTTCATCCGCCTGCCCGCGCCGGAAACGCTGTTCGGACTGCGCGCGATGCGCTTCGCGGCCCTGGCTCCCGGCCACCAGCTCGAGCCCTATCTCGGCTTTCTCGCAGCGCTTTCGACAGCGCAGGACGAGGTCGTGCATGCCTCTGCGCCTCCCGCCCTGCCCGCTGCCGGCGAGCTCAGGATGCGCGCGGCGAACGCCATGCCGCTGCTGCCCCGCGAAGAGCTGGCGACGGAGCCTGCCGCAACCGCCGCCCTCTCCGGGCTGGCGAACCGGCTCGACGGCGTCGTCATGCCCGATCTCGCCCGCGGCGCGCTGGAGCGCGTGAAGGCGGCGGGCGAGGAGGCGCTTCACGCCATGTTCGACGCCGTTCTGGCCGATGCGATCCCGGTCGAGGCGGTAGCCGAGCACATCTTCGCCGCAGCCGCATTGCAGGTCGTCGCCGCCCGGCGCAGCGCCCAGCTCGACCCGCTTCTGCCGCAGCCGGTCGCGGACGGCGTCTGCCCCTGCTGCGGCGGCCCGCCGGTGACCAGCGCCGTCGTCGCCGACGTCAATGTCGAGGGAGTACGCTACGTCCAGTGCTCGCTCTGCGCGGCGCAGTGGAACCATGTCCGGGTGAAATGCGTCTCCTGCGGGTCGACCAAGGGCATTTCCTATCAGGCAATCGAGGGCATCGCCGACACGATCAAGGCCGAGACCTGCGGCGAATGCCGGACCTATGTGAAGATCCTGAACCGGCGCAAGGATACGGAGCTGGAAGCCGTGGCCGACGATGTCGCCAGCCTCGGCCTCGACTTGCTGGTGACCGAAGCCGGCTGGCGGCGCGCGGGGGTGAACCCATTCCTGCTCGGCTATTGACGATCATGCGTCTCCCGGAGGGAGCCTGATGAACCGACCCGAACGCTTCCGCCCGCCCTCGGTCGACGAGATCCTGCGCAGCGGCGAGGGCGCGCTCGCCATCGCCCGCCACGGCCGCGCCGAGACGACACGGGCCGTGCGGCAGGTTCTGGAGCGGATGCGGCAGGGCGAGGCCCCCCGCCTCGGCGCAGCCGGCGCGATCGCCCGCGACGCCCTCGAGGCGCTGGAGAGGCGCGGGCAGCCGTCGCAGCGCCCCGTCATCAACCTGACCGGAACGGTGCTGCACACCAATCTCGGCCGGGCGCTGCTGGCCGAGGAGGCGATCGAGGCGGTGGTCGCGGCGATGCGCGCGCCGACCAATCTCGAATACGAGGTCGGGGCCGGGCAGCGCGGCGAACGCGACGCGCATGTGCGCGGGCTGATCCGCGAGCTGACCGGCGCGGAGGACGCCGTTCTGGTGAACAACAACGCTTCGGCGGTCCTGCTCGTCCTCAACACGCTCGCCAGGGATCGCGAGGCCGTCGTCTCGCGCGGCGAGCTGATCGAGATCGGCGGCGCCTTCCGCATGCCGGACATCATGGGCCGCGCCGGCGCGATCCTGCGCGAGGTCGGCACGACCAACCGCACGCATCTCAAGGACTATGCCGAGGCCATCGGCCCCGATACCGGGCTGCTGCTCAAGGTGCACACCTCCAACTATGTCGTGCAGGGCTTCACGGCGGAGGTCGCGCCGGCGGAGCTGGCGAAGCTCGCCCGCGCCCACGACCTGCCCTTCGTCGACGATCTCGGCTCCGGCACGCTGGTCGACCTTGCCCGCTGGGGGCTGCGCCACGAAAAGACGGTGCAGGACGCGCTGCAGGGCGGCGCCGATCTCGTCACCTTCTCGGGCGACAAGCTGCTCGGCGGACCGCAGGCCGGCATCGTCGCCGGGCGCGGGGACCTGATCGCCAGGCTCGCCAGGAATCCGCTGAAACGGGCGCTACGGCTCGACAAATTGCGGTTGGCGGCGCTGGAGGCGACGCTCAGGCTCTATCGCGACCCCGACCGGCTGGCCGAGCGCCTGCCGACGCTGCGGCTGTTCACGCGCAAGGCCGGGGAGCTGCATGCGCTGGCGGAGCGGCTGCGGCCGCGATTGGCCGCGGCGCTCGGTGCGGGCTGGGCCGTCGAGACCATCGCCTGCGCCAGCCAGATCGGCTCCGGCGCCCTGCCTCTGGAAACCCTGCCGAGCGCGGGGCTGGCGATCAGGCCGTCGGGCAAGGCCTCGGGCGCGGCGGTCGAAGCGCTGGCGGCCGCCTTCCGGGCCGTGCCGCTGCCGGTGATCGGGCGGATCGCGCAGGGCGCGCTGGTCTTCGACCTGCGCTGCCTCGAGGACGAAAGCAGCCTCGCCGCGCAGCTCGCCGAACTGAAGCCCGGAGGCCGCGATGGGCTGGCTTGACCGGCTGCGCGGCAGGAACGGCACCGGCGCGGCGGATATCGGCGCCACCATGACGCACGCGGTCGAAGCGGCCGAACGCGGCGACCATCAGGCCGCGCTGGCGCTCTGGGGGCCGCTCGCCCAGGCCGGCGTCGGACGGGCGCAGAACAATATCGGCGCCTGCTTCGCCGAAGGGCTCGGCGTCGCGCGCGATTTCGCGCTGGCGCTGCGCTGGCTCTCGCTTTCGGCGGAGAACGGCGACCCGGTCGGGCAGCGCAATCTGGCGGCATTGCATTTCAGAGGCGACGGCGTCGCGCAGAGCGATGCGGAAGCGATGCGCCTCTACCGGCTGGCGGCCGAACAGGGCGACGCGCCCGCGCAGGACATGCTGTCCTGGATGCTGCTCGAAGGCGGCGAGCCCGGCGATCGGCCGGAAGCGCTGCACTGGGCGCAGGCCGCCGCGCAGGCCGGTGTCGCGACCAGCATGACGCGGCTCGGCATGATGTTCCACGATGCGCTCGGAGTGGAGCGCGACCCGGCTGCCGCCGCCGATTGGTGGCGGCGCGGCATGGCGGCCGGCGACCCCGATTCCGAAGCGATGCTCGGCGCCGCGACCCTGCTCGGCCAGGGCGTCGCGCCCGATGCGCGGCACGCGCTCGACCTGCTGCTGGCCGCCGAGAGCAAGGGCAGCCGGCTCGCCGCGCCCTTCATCAAGGCCGCGCGGGCCACCGTCTCCCCGGCGGAGGCCTGAGCCATGATCATCGGCACGGCGGGCCATATCGACCACGGCAAGACCTCGCTGGTGAGGCGGCTGACCGGCGTCGACACCGACCGGCTGAAGGAGGAGAAGGCGCGCGGCATCTCGATCGCGCTCGGCTTCGCCTATTGGCCTCAAGACGACGGTTCCACGATCGGCTTCATCGACGTGCCGGGCCATGAGAAGCTGGTCCATACGATGCTGGCCGGCGCCTCCGGCATCGACCTGCTCCTGCTGGTGGTCGCGGCGGATGACGGGGTGATGCCGCAGACGCGCGAGCATGTCGCCATCGCCCGGCTGCTCGGCATCCGCGACGCGGTGATCGCCCTGACCAAGACGGACCTCGTCGATGCGGAGCGGATCGCCGCCGTCGGCGGCGAGGTTGCGGCGCTGCTCGCCGGCACGCCCTTCGCCGGGTCGCCGATGCTGCCGGTCTCGACCATGACCGGCGAAGGGCCGGCGCAGCTCGGCCTCCTGCTCGCGGAGAAGGCGCGGCAGAGCCGCAACCGACCGGCCGGCGGCGCCTTCCGCCTCGCGGTCGACCGCTGCTTCACCCTGCAGGGCGCCGGCACCGTCGTCACCGGCACGGTGCTCTCCGGGACCGTCTCGACCGGCGACGGCGTCGTCGTCTCCCCCTCCGGCTTGCCGGCGCGCATCCGCTCGATCCACGCCCAGAATCTCCCCGCCGAAACCGGCCGCGCCGGGGACCGCTGCGCGCTCAACCTCGCCGGCGCGGGCGTCACGAAGGACGCGATCCGGCACGGCGACATGGCGGTGGCGCCGGCCCTGCACGCCCCGGCGAGCCGGATCGACGCCGAAGTCACGCTACTCGCCTCGGAAGCGAAGCCGCTCGCCATGTGGCAGCCGGTGCGGTTGCATCACGCCGCGGCGGAGGTCGGCGCGCGCATCGTCCTGCTCGGCGAGGAGATCGCGCCGGGCGCGACGGCACCGGTCCAGCTCGTGCTCGACAGCCCGCTCGCCGCCGCGGCGCTCGACCGCTTCGTGCTGCGCGACGTCTCGGCCTCGCGCACCCTCGGCGGCGGCCGCTTCCTCGACCTGCGTGCACCCGAGCGCAGGCGCCGCCGCCCGGAACGGCTGGCGCAGCTTGCGGCCCTCGGCCTGGCAGATCCGGCCGAAGCCTTGCGCGCCCTGCTTTCGGTGCCTCCCCATCATGCCGTGCTCGACAGCTTCGTCCGCGATCGCGCCCTCGCCCCCGAAGCGGCCGGCGAACTGGCCACAGGCCTCGGCCTCGTCAGGATCGGCGCGCTCGCCATGCTCCCCGAGCACTGGCAGGCGCTGGCGCGGTCTGTGGCAGCCACGCTCGACGCCTATCACGCCGACCATCCCGACCTGCCCGGCATGGGGCTGGAGCGCCTGCGGCTCGCGGTCGCCCCGCGCCAGCCGACGCCACTCTTCCGTCAGGCCCTGGCGCGGCTGACGGAGGAAGGGCTGGTCGCCGCCTCCGGCTCCTGGATCAGGCGGCCGGATCACGAGGTCCGGCTCTCCCCCGAGGACGAGGCGCTCTGGACGCTGGTCGCACCGCTGATCGGCGGCGGAGAGCGCTTCCGCCCGCCGCGCGTGCGGGACATCGGCCAGATGCTCGGCCGGCGCGAGGAGGATATCCGCCGGCTTTTCCGGCTCGTGGGGCGGCGCGGCGACGTGCACGAGGTCGCGCTCGACCATTTCTTCCTGCGCCCGACCGTCGCCGAGATGGTCGGCGTCGCGTCGGGGCTCGCATTCAAGGCGGCGGCAGGCTTCAACGCCGCGCAATTCCGCGACAGGCTCGACAACGGCCGAAAGGTCGCTATCCAGATCCTCGAATTCCTCGACCGCCACGGCGTCACCATCCGCCGCGGCGATCTGAGGCGCGTCAACCGGCAGCGGCTCGATCTGTTCGGCCCGCTGCCGGCGATGCCCGATGGAGGAGAAACGTCCCCGGTGGGGCGTCCGGACTTCAAATCCGGGAGGGGCCGTCAGTCGGTCTCTGGTGGGTTCGACTCCCATTCTCTTCCGCCAGTTTCGACAGCGTCGCATTGAATGGCGAATCCAGTGCGGCCCCGTCGGTTCCCCGCCGTTCGCATCGGCTCCCCCGAAAGCCGGTTTCCGGGTGCCCCGCCGATGCCGGAGAGGCCAGATGATCGACAGTGAATCCTCCACCCTCGACCTGATCGCCGGCTTCGTGCAGGCCGCCGAGACCGCCCGGCAGGTCGAGGACGCCTATCGCAAGGAAGCGGCGGCGCGGATCGCGACGCTCGCCGGCGCACGCGCCACGGCCTTCCGGCGCCTCAATCTGGTGCGCAGCGCCGCGACCGCCATCAGCGAGGCCGCGGAGCCGGAGAAAGCCGTCGCCCGGGCCCGCTTCGTCATCGCGCAGACGCTCGGCTGGGAGGAGCCCGGCCCCCGGCAGGCGCTCGTGCTCGACCGGCTGTCACCCTTTCTCGAGGCGCTGTCGGCGAGCCTGACGCCCGGCGCGGCCGCTGCCGACGACAATGCCGCGGACACAGGCGCGGCGGCAGCATTGCGCCGCTTCGAGGACTGGTATCGCGCCGAGACCGGCAGCGAGTTCTATGCGCTGTTCGAGCGCTACATGCCCGAGACGCCGCGTGTCGACTTCTAGCGGCAGGGCGCGCGGGCTCGGCACCGATTTCGACCGCTGGCTCGGCCGGCTCTTCCGCAAGGGGCCGTTCACGGCGCTGATCGTGCTGGTGAGGATCGCCCAGCCGAAGGTCGAACCGCTGCGCTCGACCTTCGTCCATGTGGTCGGCGACGCGATCGACTGGGGCGACATCGTGCTGATGCTGCGCGGCGCCGGCGTCAACTGGGACGGCGCCGCCTTCTTCCCGACCCGCGGCGACGATGGCGGCCTGGTGCCCGACGAGACCGCCCGCGCCCGGCTGCGGGAGCTGGAAACCGCGCTGCGCGGCAACAGGCTCGTGCTGAACGAGGGCGCCTTCTTCGACGTCTGGGGCCGGACCCTCAAGGTCGAGGAGGCGTGAGGCCGCGTCAGGCCACCATGACGCGCCCCGGCCCGGCCTCGACCCTGCCGACGATCCGCGCGGACGGATAACCCGCCGCCCTGATCCGGGCGAGCAGATCCCCGGCCCGCTCCGCCCTGCAGGAAACCAGCAGGCCGCCGGAGGTCTGCGGATCGGTAAGCAAATGGCGGCGCCAGTCGGGCAATCCGGTCGGCAGGACAGCGCCATCGCCATAGCTCGCCCAGTTCCGATGCGAGGCGCCGGTCACGCGGCCCTCCTGCGCCAGCCGTTCCGCCTGCGACAGGAAAGGCAGATCGGTCAGGCTGAGCCGCAGGGTCGCGCCCGAGCCGCGCGCCATCTCCAGCCCATGGCCGAGAATGCCGAAGCCGGTGACGTCGGTGACCGCATGGACGTCGGCATCCTGCGCCAGATCGGCGCCGACGCGGTTGAGCAGCGTCACCGAGGCGAGCATCTCGTCATAGGCCGCCGGCGACAGCTCGCCCTTCTTGAAGGCCGCCGAATAGATGCCGACCCCGAGCGCCTTGGTCAGGATCAGCGCGTCGCCCGGCCTCGCCGCGTTGTTGCGCCGCAGATTCTTCGGGTTGAGCAGGCCGATCACGGCGAGACCGTAGATCGGCTCCGGCGCGTCGATGGAATGCCCGCCGGCCACGGGGATGCCGGCCTCGGCGCAGATCGAGGCGCCGCCCTTCAGGATCTCGCGCGTCATCGCCACGGGCAGCTTGTCGAGCGGCATGCCGAGGATGGCGAGCGCCATGATCGGTTTGCCCCCCATGGCGTAGACGTCGGAGATGGCGTTGGTCGCGGCGATGCGGCCGAAATCATGCGGATCGTCGACCATCGGCATGAAGAAGTCGGTGGTGGCGACGACGCAGGTCTCGTCGTCGATCTGCCAGACCGCCGCGTCGTCGCCGGTCTCGGTGCCGACGAGGAGCTGCCTGTAGGGGCCTGCGGCGGGATGCTCGGCCAGCAGCTCCTGCAGCACCGAAGGCGCGAGCTTGCAGCCGCAACCGCCGCCATGGGCGAGGCTGGTCAGCCGGGGCGCCGGCGCCTGCACCGGGGCTTCGCGCTCGATCGTGTCACTCATCTCGACAATCTCCTTTCGGCGCCGCCTCGGCCCGAATTGCGTTGACACGGCCATCCCGGCTCCTCGCCTCGCGCGGCCGGGATGGCCCGCATTCCATCACCCTGTCCCGCGACGGCCGGATCAGGCGGCGATCTCGGCCGATTTGATCGCGTATCTGAAACCGTCCGGATCGAGGCAGTCGAGCAGCGCGCCGGCGACCTCGGCCTGCGGGTACATCAGGAAGGCGACCTTGTGGCGCGACCCCGGCAGCGTGACGTCATGCGCCATGTTGTAGCCGAGCCAGTTGCCCTCCCAGGCCCCGAACAGCGTCTGGCGCGCCGCGACCACCTTGGGATCGTCGATGGCGTTGTTGCCGGGCGGCTCCTCCAGCACGACCTTGCGGACATCGGCCGGGTCGGTCGCGACCCAGCCATGCCCCTCCAGCCACACCTCGGCGCGGCAATGCTGCGCCTTGGTGATCGTCGCCGAGCCGGCCCCCAGGCTGGCATAGCCGAAGCGCGAGGGCGCGACGCGGATGCCGTAGATGTCGCGGGCCGGAATACCGACGGAACGGACCAGCGCGACGTAAAGCGCATTCAGATCGGCGCATTTGCCGCCGAGATTGCCGGTGCGCAGCATCGAGGCGACATCGCCCGTGCCGCAGCCGCGCGTCCTGGCGTCGCGGAAGGTGTTCTCCACCACCCATTGATAGATGGCGCGCGCCTTCTCGGCGTCGCTCGCCTTGCCCGCCGCCGCCTTCTCGGCCGTTTCCCTGACGATGCCGTCGGTGGGCATCAGCTCCGTCGCCTCGAGATAGAGCTTGCGATCGGCCTCCGCGAGCGCCGCCTTGCCGCCCACGGCGAAATCCTCCGCCCGGTCGCGCAGCAAAAAGCGGCTGCGGACCTCGACGGAAGGCGCCGCCTCGCCGTCCTTGAAGACGAGATGCAGCATCTGCGCGCCGTATTTCGGCTCGCGCACCGGCTCGGCCGAGGCGGCGTTGGTGGTCCAGTCGCTCTTGCCGGGCCTGATCCAGGCCGCCTCGTCCACCGAAGGCAGCGGGATCCAGGCCTGCGCCTTGCCCTGCCCGGCGAGGTCGAGTCGGGTCACCACCTCGAAATCGCGCCATGTCCCCGGCTTGGGCGCGAAGGCCGGCGCCTGCGCGAAACCATGGCGCGGGAGCAGCAGCGCGGCGCCGGCCGCGGCGCCCGCTTGGAGCATAATGCGACGATCGATCATCGGATGGGTCCTCCCTTTTTGTCCGCGGCGGTCGCGCGGGGTCGTTCCGCGCTGCCTGCCCTCTCCAGGCCGGAAAGCGCTTCGAGGACCGGCGGGCTCAGCCAGTCCAGCGGCTCCTCGGCCCGAAGTGCAGGATGCAGCTTTGCGTCGAGCACGAAGCTCGCTGGCAGGCCGAGGACCTGCCAGCGCTTCGTCGCGGCGCGGTCCTCGTCGAGCAGCACCGGAAAATCGACGGGGCGCGCCTTGAAGAAGCTGCGCAGCCGCGCCGGAACCTCGCCGACATTGACGGCTATGATGGTCACGACAGGATCGCCGTGCCGCGCGAGCGCGTTCAGGGACGCCATTTCCGCGATGCAGGGCCCGCACCAGGTCGCGAAGAAATGGACGATGACGGGCTTGCCGCGCAATTCCGCGAGAGCGAGCGGCCCCGCATCGAGGCGCTCCAGCGCCAATTCGGGCGTTTCCGGCGAGGACCAGCGCTCGAGCCCGCCTGCCGCGCCGGCGGCGGTCCCGGACAGGACACACAGCGCCACCCCGAGAGCCAGCCTCAGGAAGCTGCGCTTCGGCGCCCAGTTCGGTCCGGTTGCGCCCCGAAACTCGGGAGCAGAGACGGCGAGCACGAGCGCATCCTTCCCCGCCGCCGTCGCCCCGTCAATGCGCGTTTTGGTGAGCGGAGCCGGCGCGGACAACCCCGGCCCGCGAGGGACCTCTTGCCTGCCTTCCCGGGCGGAGGCACCATCCGCCCATGAAGCTGCTGCTGCTCCTCGGAGTCGCCGCCAGTTGCGGCCTGGCGGTCTGGCTGGCGCTCGACGGCAATGCCGTGATGGCCCTGCCGCTCGCGGTCGTGGTCGCCGCCCTGATCAGGACCCTGGTGCGCATCGTCAGGGGCAAGCAGTTCCGGCCGGCCGACACGCCGATCCGGCAGGATACCGAAAACTGAAGCGCTCTCCTGCCGCCTGCGTGGCCTGCCCGTAGACCTCCGGGTAACCAATCCCGCCTGTTCCTGCTGAAAATCACCTGTTTTCGCGCTATTTTGGCCTGAATCGGCATCAGGAGCCGCTTACGGAGAAGCGCATGGCTGCACCGATCGGCGTGGATCCCTGCGACGGCCTCGACAGCTTGCGCGACGGCGTGCTGAAAGCCGGCGTCCTGAACGCCAAGGCGCTTCAGGCCAGCGCCGAAAGCCATGTCGCGACGCTCGCCGCGCAGCTTCCGCCCGCCCCCGCGCTGGACGATGCCTGCTTTCAGGTGGTCACCGACGTCATCGCCTTCGCGCGCCTCCTCTACGGTCAGGCGCAGATCTCCGAATCGGAAAGCGCCCGCCGCCGGGTGCTGGCCAGCATCGAGCGGCTCGCCACGCTGGCGGCGACGGCCGGATCGGCGGACCGTCCCGCAGCCGCGCCCGCCTCCGAAGCGATTTCGCGGCAGGTTCCGGAGCGTGCTCGCGCCGAGCTGTAGAAAGCCGGCTGAAGTGACTGGACAGGCTTCGCGCCAGCCTCTATATCGCCCCCACCAACACGGACGGCGCATCGCGCCCCGGGGCGCCCAGGTAGCTCAGTTGGTAGAGCATGCGACTGAAAATCGCAGTGTCGGTGGTTCGATTCCGCCCCTGGGCACCATTTCCTTTCAATGATTTAGCTGACAAGTGACGCCGGCTCGGTACTTTCCGTGGCCGCGCTCGCTACGGGCGGCACGTTTTCAAGCCTTTGATTTCAATTCGCCAGGCGGTTCCCGCCGCATCATCGGCAGAAGGGGCTCGCGGAAAGCGGCGGGGGCAAACCGCCCATGGGACTCAAGACAGCCTGCGGTCGCGCATGTCGTCGATCCGCTCCAGGATGGCGCGGTGCTCCGCCAGCAGCTCCTGCAGAGGTCCCATCGGCCTGAAGGCGGCGAGATCCTGCATCTCTTCGCCCTCGTTCTGCCAGGAGGCGATGGCCGCATCGGCGGCCGCAACATGCTCGGGCGAGAGACCGCCGCCAAGCGGCGCCCCGCCCTCTTCGGCGATGCGTTCGGCGATCCGGCGGCGGAGCGCCTGCTCGCAGGCGAGAACGGCTTCGAGCTCGTCGGAATAGCGCGGCACGCCGGGCCTCAGTGAACCGTGGCGATGTCGTCGTCGTCGGGGTCGATGAGCTTGGCGAGGCCGAGTTGCCGGACGCCGTCCATGAATTCGGCGAAGGCCTCGGCATCGGTGGCGAAGCTGTCCTGCCAGACGGTCGAGCCGCCCTCCTCGTCGACCAGCTCGAGCGTCCAGCCCTCGGTGCCGTCGAGTCGATAGATCTCGACCCGGACGGTGATGCCGTCATGGGTGATGCTCTGCGACAGGGGCGAGCGGATGATCCCGGGAAAGTCGTCCATGCCGCAAACTAGCGCATCGTGACCTCCCGTGGCACCCCCCAAAGTCCCGGCCATGCACAAGCCCCGGCCCTCGCCGCCTGCGCGCTTCTCCTTCGTCGCATGCCGATGCTTCGCGCTGGACGCGGAGCATCAAGCTGCGGAAGAATGCGGCGACGGACCGGCGGCGAAGCCCGGACGCCTGGCGGTCCGGGCGCAGCATGCTCAAGCGGTCCGGAACGCTCTCGTTCCGGCGCGATACACGGAGGCTCCCTATGCCTGAAAATGCGACGTTGCAGGATCTGGACGCTCGAATCGCCATCGCCCGGCGCAACATCGCCGAGCTGACCGAGCAGGCGACCGGCGCGGCCGGCGCGGCCGCGGAAGAGGCCATCGCCAACCGCATCGCCGAGCAGCAGGACCGGCTCAACGAGCTCCTGAAGCAGCGGGAGGCTCTCGGATAGGGCATCCCGCGCGCCTCGGTGTGCGGCTGGTGTCCCTCTGCCGGCCTCACTCGTCCCGGCTGTGCGAGGGCGGCGCGTCCTCGGCCTCGTCGAGCGGCTCGCCCGGAATCACGTAGCTGCCCTTGAGCCAGCGGCCGAGGTCGATATCGGCGCAGCGCGCCGAGCAGAAGGGGCGGAAGCGTTCGGCCGCCGGCTTGCCGCAGATCGGGCAAGGCCGCGCGGCCGGCGGTTTCTTCTCGGTTTCAGCCATATTTCAGCGTGATGCCTCCGTCGACGACGAGTTCGATGCCGGTGACATAGCGCGCCTCGTCGCTGGCGAGGAAGAGCGCCGCATTGGCCACGTCCCAGGCCTCGCCCATATGGCCCATCGGCACCTGCGCCGCACGCGCCGCCCACATCGCCTCGACGTCGCCGCCGCCATAGACCTCGGCGAGCCCGGCCGAGTGCTCGACCATCGGCGTCTTCATCAGGCCCGGCAGGATGGCGTTCACGCGGATCTTCTGCGGGGCGAACTGCGCCGCTGTCGTGCGGGTGAGGTGGTTGAGGCCGGCCTTGGTGGCGGAATAGCTGGCATAGGGCACGCCGGTGTGGCGGATCGAGGCGATGGAGGAGATGTTGACGATCGAGCCGCCCTCGCCCGTCTCCTCGAACTGGCGCTGCATCACCGGAATGACGTGCTTCATCGCCAGGAAGGCGCCGGTGAGATTGACGCGGAAAACCTTTTCCCAGGTCTCCTCCGGCAGGTCGACGACGCTGCCGACCTCGGCGATGCCGACATTGTTGTCGAGAATGTCGATGCGGCCATAGCGTCCCAGAGCCCGGTCGACCAGATCGGCGACCTGGTCGGCCCGGGTGACGTCCGCCTGCACGGCGAAGGCCTGGCCGCCCTCGTTCTGGATGATGGCGGCGGTCTCCTCGGCCGCGTCGCGGTTGATGTCGGAGCAGACCACCCTGGCGCCTTCGCGAGCGAACACCGTCGCCGTCGCCTTGCCATTGCCCCAGCCCGGCCCGATCGACCCGGCTCCCGCCACGATCGCGACCTTGCCTCTCAGACGTCCCGCCATCCCGTGCCTCCCCGGCGCCGGCCCGAAACGCCGGCGCGCCATGATGCGCGCCCCGTCGGTCCGGCGCGCCGCGGGCGGGAGGATCGGGGCAATGCGGCGAGGAGGCAACCCCCCGACGGTCCGCACGGATCAGGCGGCGTTCATCCAGCCGAAGCGGATCGGGAAGCCCTCGCCGCCGAGCAGGTTCACCGTCTCGTAGAGCGGCAAGCCGACCACGCCGGTATAGGAGCCGACGAGCTTGACGACGAAGGAGCCGGCGATGCCCTGGATGGCGTAGCCGCCCGCCTTGCCGCGCCATTCCCCGGAGGCGAGATAGTGCTCGATATCCTCGGTGGAGAGCCGCTTGAAGCGCAGCCGCGTCTCGACGATGCGGTCGCGGATCGCGCCCGAGGGCGTCACCAGCGCCACGCCGGTATAGACGCGGTGGGCACGGCCGGAGAGCAGGCGCAGGCAGGCCGCGGCCTCGTCGACGATCTCCGCCTTGGGCAGGATGCGGCGGCCGACGGCGACGACGGTGTCGGCCGCGACGATGTAGCAGCCATCGAGATCGGCGCGCGCCTTGGCGCCCTGGCGCGCGGCCTCCGCCTTTTCGCGGGCGAGGCGGCGGGCGAGATCGCGCGGGCGCTCGGCCTTGTGCGGCGTCTCGTCGAGATCGGCCGGCAGGAGGGCGTCGGGTTTCAGGCCGGCCTGCTCCAGCAAGGCGAGCCGGCGCGGCGAGGCCGAGGCGAGGACCAGCATCGGCCGCCAACCGGCCTGCTTGGGAGACGAAAACAAACTCAAGGGGCGGCTCGGCAGGGTTCCAGCATGCAGGGAAAAGAGCGGAGCCCAAGGCTTTAGAGCATTTCGCCCGGTTGATAAATCCGCGGCCGCCCTGCCCGCGCAGAAGCAGAAGCAAGGGGCCGGCGCCCTGCGCCACGACGGCGTTCTGCCCAAAAGATAAGCGGTACAGTCGCCGTTCCTGCCATTGCCAAGGGCCTCCGTCCACGGCACAGTTTGCGCCCCTTTTTGACGCCCTGCCGTCCATCGCCACGATTCCCCGGAGCTTCCCCATGCCGAGATCGCGCAAGCCGTCGCTCCCCGCTGCGGCGGGGGCAGAGGCGCAGGCGCTGGCCACGCGGGTGCTCGCCATGCAGGCGGAGGCCGGACTCACCATCGCGATGCGGATGCCGCTGCTGCTGAAGGGCGCGCTCGGCGATTCCTCCGGCCAGCGCGAGGCGACCAAAGCCGTGGTCGAGAAGGTCTCGGCCGTGGTCGAAAGCAGCGTCGCCGCGACCTATGCCACGACGGCGTTCTGGTGGAGCTTCGCGCTCAACCCGCTGGCGCAGGGCGACCTGACCGAAGCCGCCGCCAAGGTCGCGCACAGCACGCTCGAACCCTTCGCCCGCCGCACCCGCGCCAACGCCGCCCGGCTCACGGGCCGGCGCCGGTAGTCGCCTTCCGTCTGCTTTATCGTCAGGCGGCGCTTTCCGGCGACGTCGCCGGCAGCGGGGCCGGCGCCGCATGCTCGCGCTCGAGCTTGCGGTAGCGCGCGACGCTGAGCGGAATCAGCGCGAGATAGGCGACGACGACCAGCGTCAGCATCTCGAAGGTATAGGCGAAGAGCAGGCCGGCGATCACCACCACCGCGACGAAGATCGGCAGCACCATGTCGCGCGGCACCCGCGCACCCAGCGTCTTGCCGGCATAGCAGGGAATGCGCGAGATCGTCAGGAAGGCGATGAACAGGATGTAGAGCCCGACGAAGGGGGCGCCGTATTCCTGCACCGGCAGGCCGACGGCATGGAGGTAGAGCGGCAGCATGGCGGTGATGGCGCCCGCCGGGGCCGGCATGCCGACGAAGAAGTTCTTCTGCCATTCGGGCCGGTCGGGATCGTCGATCATGACGTTGAAGCGCGCGAGCCGCAGCGCCATGGCGCAGGCCAGCGTCAGCACGATGATCCAGCCGAAGGACTTCAGGTCGTGCAGGATGAAGATCCACAGCACATAGCCGGTGGCCACGCCGAAATTGACGAAATCCGACAGCGAATCGAGTTCCGCGCCGAAGCGCGACGTGCCTTTCAGCATCCGCGCCAGGCGGCCGTCGACGCCGTCGAGCGCGGCGGCGATCAGGATGCAGATCGTCGCGGTCTCGAGCTTGCCCTCGACCACGAGCCGCATCGCCGTCAGGCCGAGGCACAGCGCCAGCAGCGTGACGAGGTTCGGCGCGATCAGCCGGAACGGGATCGACTTGAAGCGGGCGCGCTTCGGCTCGACGCGCTCGGGCTCGAAAGGAGGAAACAGGTCGCTCATGCCTGCCGAAATACGCGGTTTCGCGGCTCTAAGCTAGAGCACCCGCCCGAAAAGTCGAATCCACTTTTCGGGCAAATATAGTGCGAAAACAAAGGGCTAGATCGCCAACCCGCCTTCGGCGCGATGATCCCGCGGCAGCCGGTCCCCAGCCCGGTCAGATTCCGCGATAGCTGCGGGCGAGCGGCTCGTTGCCGGACAGATCGGCCAGCACCGTCTCGCCGGCGATCGCGGTCTGGCCCTCGCCCACCAGCGGCACGACATGCGCCGGGAGGTAGACGTCGACCCGCGAGCCGAAGCGGATGAGGCCGAAACGCTCGCCGGTCGCCAGCGTGTCGCCCTCCTTGACGAAGGGCACGATGCGGCGCGCGATCAGCCCGGCGATCTGGACGACGCCGATCGGGCCGGATGCGGTCTCGATCGCCAGGGCGTTGCGCTCGTTGTCGTCGCTCGCCTTGTCGAGCTCGGCATTGAGGAAGAGGCCGGGCGTATAGGCCATCTTCAGGATGCGGCCGGGCACGGGCGCGCGGTTCACATGGCAGTCGAAGACGTTCATGAAGATCGAGACGCGGGTCATCGGTTCGGCCGGCAGGTCGAGCTCCGGCGGTGGCAGGGCCGACGCGATCTGGCTGACGCGGCCGTCGGCCGGGGAGATCACCAGCCCCTCCCGCTGCGGCGTGATGCGGACCGGATCGCGGAAGAAATAGCAGATCCAGACGGTGACGATCGCGCCGATCCAGCCGAAGGGCGACCAGAGATTGGCCAGGACGATGGTCGCCACCAGCCCGATCGCGATGAAGACATAACCCTCCTTGTGGATGGGCACGATCACCTTGCGGACGGAATCGACGAGGGACATGGACAGTTCCGCTGTTCGTGTGCGGCGCGAGGCGCGCGGGAATGGCTTGCCGCGGTCCCGGAAACCGGCCACGGCGCAGCGCTGATTTAGGGCCTTCGGGCGGCAAGGGAAAGAGCGGAAGGCGGCCGGGAGGGCCTCTCCCCCGAAACGAAGCGGCCGGCGGGGACGGAACCCGGCCGCCTCGCGCCGGTTCACTGCATACCGCCACGCCCCGGGACGAGGGCCCGCGAAGCGGCGAGGCCGCATTGTCCCGCCACAATCGGCTCCCCAGTTCAGGGGGCGACACCGGATCGCACAGAAAGGCTAGGAATGACGATCGCTGCCAAGCCGGAGCATCTCGCCGCAACCGGAATCGCGCAGACCAGCCGCTCCCCGATCGGCCTGTTCGCCGCGATTCTGCGCAATCCGCTGACGGCGCTGCCGCCGGAGATCTTCCGCGAGAAGATGGTCCTGGCCGATGTCGGCGGGAAGCAGAGCCTCTATGTCTGCGATCCCCCGCTGATCCAGGAGGCGCTGGTGCGCCAGGCCGGGCATCTCAACAAGGGCGAGATCGTGCACAAGGTGCTCGGCCCGGCGCTCGGCGACGGCCTGCTGACGGCGGAAGGGGCGCATTGGCGCTGGCAGCGCCAATCGGTCGCAGCCGGCTTCCAGCACGAGAGGCTGCGCGGCTTCCTTCCGGCGATGCTCGCGGCCGCTGCCGATACGCGCTCGCGCTGGCTGGCCGATGGCGGCGACGCCCTCGACATCGGCCACGAGATGATGCGGACGACCTTCGCGATCATCGTCGAGACGATGCTGTCGGGCAGCGCCAATCTCGACGTGGCGAAGGTCGAGCGCAGCATCACCGACTATCTCGAGCCGACGAGCTTCGTCTTCGCCTACAGCCTGCTCGGCATGCCCGAATGGCTGCCCTATCCAGGCCGGTCCCGGGCGAGGGCCGCGACCGCCTATCTGCGCGAGAGCCTGGGAGAGCTCGTGGCGACGCGGCGCGGCGCCCCGACGCAGCGCGGCGACCTGCTCGACATGCTGCTCACGGCCAGCGACCCGGAAACCGGGCGCGCCATGCAGGACGGCGAGATCGTCGACAATCTCCTGACCTTCATCACCGCCGGGCACGAGACGACGGCGCTCGGCCTCGCCTGGACGCTGCATCTGCTGGCACGGCATCGCGATGTCGAGGAGCAGGTCGTCGCCGAGATCGCGGCGGCGACGGGCGGCGCGCCGCTGGCGCCCGAGCAGGTCATGGCCCTGCCCTTCACCAAGGCCGTGTTCCAGGAGGCGATGCGCCTCTACCCGCCGGCGCCGGTGATCACGCGGCAGGTCGAGAAGCCCTTCCAGCTCGGCGGGCTGATGCTGGGCGAAGGCAGCGTGATCTATGTGCCGATCCAGGCCGTGCACCGCCACGAAACGCTGTGGGAAGAGCCCGACCGCTTCGACCCGCGGCGCTTCCTTCCCGAGGCCGGCCGCGCACGGCATCGCTATGCCTATCTGCCTTTCGGCGCCGGTCCGCGGATCTGCATCGGCAGCGCCTTCGCCACGATGGAAGCCGTCGCGATCCTGGCTTCGCTGCTGCCGGCCGTCCGGCTGGAGCCCTTGTCGACGCGGGCGCCCGAGCCTGCGCTCAAGGTCACGCTGCGGCCGCGCCGGCCGTTGCGCATGCGGGCTCGTCCGCGGCGCTGAGCTCCCCGGCCTCAGCCGGCGAAACGGGGAACGCGCACGAAGCGGATGGCCGCCTGCCAGGTCAGCCAGGCGAAAACCAGGAAGAGGAGGCCCTGCGCGACGGCGAAGGGCAGCTCCGAGCCGGTCGGAGCCAGAGCGTGCAGCGCCGGCACCTTGAGGAAGAGCTGCGCCACCAGCACGAACAGCAGCAGGTAGAAGGCGAGCACGGCCGCGATCGCATAGATCCGGCGCCACGCCCCTTCGAGCAGTCTCGCATAGAGCGCGAAGCCGGCGACGACGATCAGCACCAGCGAGATCGCCCCCACGATATGGGACGGCAGCAGGCCCGGCGCCGGAAGCCCGAAGCCGGTCGCGCTGGTCGCGAAGGCGGTCGAGAGGAACACCCCGGTCCAGCCCGGCTTGGTGTGACCGCGCAGCAAGCCGGCCGCCACCGGGAAGCCGGCGACGATGGCGATCAGGCTCAGCCAGGTGTGGAAGCCAACCAGAGTCGTCGGGTCGAACATGGCGTCCCCCTGCCGCTCGCCGTCACCTCATCGGCGGCGATCATGCCGGAAAACGGCCGCCCGCGCCACTCTGCGCCGGCCTCTCGCGCTTCCCCGCGAGCCGGCGCCCGCACGGCTCCGGCCGGCCCGTCAGGACAGCGTGAGCCTGACGCTTTCGCCTTCCGCCGCCGTCGCGCGCTGGAGCGTGGCCTTGGCCTCGTCGACCTCGCGCTGGCGGTTCCACATCGCGGCGTAGACGCCGTTCGCGGCCAGCAGCTCGCGATGGTGGCCGCGCTCGACGATGACGCCCTTGTCGAGCACGATGATCTCGTCGGCATTGACCACGGTCGAGAGCCGGTGCGCGATGACCAGCGTGGTGCGCCCCTCGCTGACCCTGTCGAGCGCGTCCTGGATCTCCTTCTCGGTGAAGGAATCGAGCGCCGAGGTCGCCTCGTCGAGCACCAGGATCGGCGGCCCCTTCAGGATGGTGCGGGCGATGGCGACGCGCTGCTTCTCGCCGCCGGAGAGCTTGAGGCCGCGCTCACCGACGGAGGTTGAGTAGCCTTCCGGCAAGGCGCGGATGAAGCGGTCGATCTGGGCGAGGCGGGCGGCCTCGGCCACCTCCTCCGTCGTCGCGTCGGGGCGGCCGTAGCGGATATTGTACGCGATCGTGTCGTTGAACAGAACGGTGTCCTGCGGGACCATGCCGACCGCGGCGCGCAGGCTCACCTGCTGGACGTCGGCGATGGGCTGGCCGTCGATCAGGATGCGGCCCTTCTGCGGCTCGTAGAAGCGGAAGAGCAGGCGCGAGATCGTCGACTTGCCGGCGCCGGAGGGACCGACGATGGCGACGGTCCGGCCCGGCTCGACCCTGAAGGAGACGCCGCGCAGGATCGGCCGCTCCGGCACATAGGCGAAATGCACGTCCTCGAAGACGACCGCGCCGGCCGGGACCTGCAGGGGCCGGGCGCCCGGCTTGTCCTGGATCTCGGCGTCGCGGCCGATCAGGGCGAACATCTGGGCGATGTCGAGCGTCGCCTGCTTGATCTCGCGATAGACGGTGCCCATGAAGTTCAGCGGCAGATAGAGCTGGATCAGCATCGAGTTGATCAGGATGAGGTCGCCGACCGTGTTGGTCCCGGCCTGGAAACCGCGCACCGCCATCACCATCGACAGCGTCAGGCCGGCCGCGAAGATCACGGCCTGGCCGAAATTCAGCCAGGCGAGCGAGGTGTAGGACTTGATCGAGTTGCGCTCGTAGAGCGCCATGGCGGTGTCGTAGCGCGCGGTCTCGCGGGCCTCGGCGCCGAAATACTTCACCGTCTCGTAGTTCAAGAGCGAATCGATCGCCTTGGAATTGGCGTCGGTGTCGGATTCGTTCATGGCCGAGCGGATGGCGATCCGCCATTCCGTCGCCTTGACGGTGTAGGTCATGTAGGCGACGACCATCACGACCAGCACCACGACATAGCGCCAGTCGAACAGGCCGAGCAGCACGGCGATGATCAGCACGACCTCGACGATGACCGGCACGAGCTGGTTGAGGCCGAGCCGGACCATCTCCTCGATGCCGTTGCGGCCGCGCTCCAGCACGCGCGTCAGCCCGCCGGTCTTGCGCTCCAGATGGAAGCGCAGCGAGAGATAATGCAGGTGGCCGAAGGTCTGCAGCGCCAGCGTGCGGACGGCATGCATGAAGACCGGCGCGAAGATCGCGTCGCGCATCTGGACGAAAGCCGAGGAGCCGACCCGCGCCAGCCCGTAGAGCACCGTCAGCGCCAGCGGCGCGCCGACCAGCCAGGGCAGCCAGTCCTGGACGCTGGAATGGGTCCCGGCCAGCGCGTCGGTGATCCATTTGAAGGTGAAGGGCACGCCCATCAGGATCAGCCGCCCCACGATCATCAGGGCGAAGGCGGCGACGACGCGCGCGCGCAAATCCGCCCGCTCCGTCGGCCAGAGATAGGGCCAGAGCGCGCGGAAGGTGGCGAAGAAGCCGGAACCCGGCTGGATCGTGACGGAGCGGGCAAAGCTCGGCGCCGGGGTCGGCGCGACAGGCGCGGGCATTTTCAAGCGATTCCAGTGAACGCACCCATATAGGGACAAATCCGCAACCGTGCATGCAGCTTGTTGCAAGGGATGCCTTGTACCGGCAGCGGCGAGGGAAAGGGGCGCAGCCTCCGGCAAGCGCGCGCCCCAGAGTTGCCTTGCTCTCGCCGAAGGGGGAGTGTCTCCTCGCAAAGAGCGCGTCGACGCTCGCAGACGGGGAGACACGACCATGGTATTCCGCAAACTGGCCGCGATCGGCCTGGGATTGGGGGCTGTTCTCGGCCTCGCCCTGCCGGCCGCCGCGCAAGGCGCGCGACCGCATCCGCAGATCACGATCAACAACCAGCGCAGCGTGCCCCTGAGCAGCTTCGAGATCGCGACGGCGGGCGACCAGCCTCGCCTCGTCGCGAAGCTGGCCAAGCCGCTGGCTCCCGGCAAGAGCATCACTCTCAAGCTCGACAGGCCGCAGGGCTGCTCCTACACCGTGCAGGGCAGGTTCGACGACGACGCCACGAGCGACGCCGACATGGATCTGTGCAGGGACCGGGTCATCCGCCTGACGGAGTGAGGCTTTAACCGCCTTTGGCACGGTCATCCCGGACGGGCGGCGAAGCCTCCCCGATCCGGGATGACGGCGTCAGGATCAGCGCTCATGCCGTCGCGCCGGCCCTGACCAGCTTGTAGGTGATCGAGTCGGTCAGCGCCTGGAAGGAGGCGTCGATGATGTTGGCGCTGACGCCGACCGTGGTCCAGCGCTCGCCGGTCTCGTCGCCGGATTCGATCAGCACGCGCGTCACGGCATCCGTGCCGCCCTGGAAGATGCGGACCTTGTAGTCCAGCAGCCGCAGGCCGCCGATCAGCGACTGGTAGCGGCCGAGGTCCTTGCGCAGCGCGATGTCGAGCGCGTTGACCGGGCCGCTGTCGCCCTCGGCGGCCGAGATCAGCGATTCGTCGCCGACCTGCACCTTCACGATCGCCTCGGAGAAGGTGACGAGCTCGCCCAGCGCATTGTAGCGCCGCTCGACATTCACGGCGAAGCGCTCGACGGAAAAGTATTCCGGCACCTCGCCGAGGATGCGCTTGACCAGCAGGAAGAAGGAGGCGTCGGCGCCCTCGAAGGCATAGCCCTGCGCCTCCTTCTCCTTGACCTCCTGCAGCACGCGGTTGAGGCGCGGATCGTCGCGCCCGAGCGTGACGCCGATGCGCTCCAGCTCGGCGACGAGGTTCGACTTGCCGCCCTGGTCGGAGATCAGGACCTTGCGGGTATTGCCCGTGGCTTCCGGCGCGACATGCTCGTAGGTGCGCGGGTCCTTGAGCACGGCAGAGGCGTGGATGCCGGCCTTGGTGGCGAAGGCCGAGGCGCCGACGAAGGGCGCATGGCGGTTCGGCGCCCGGTTCAGCATCTCGTCGAGGGCGCGCGAGACATGGGTCAGTTCGGCGAGCTGATCGTCGTCGACGCCGAGCGCGAAGCGGTCGCGATAGCGCTCCTTCAGCTTCAGCGCGCCGATCAGCGTGACGAGATTGGCGTTGCCGCAGCGCTCGCCGAGGCCGTTGAGCGTGCCCTGGATCTGGCGCGCGCCCGCTTCCACCGCCGCCAGCGAATTGGCGACGGCGCAGCCGCAATCATCATGGGCGTGGATGCCGAGATTGTCGCCCGGCACGGCCTTCGCGACCTCGCGCACGATGGCGCCGACCTCGTCGGGCAGCGTGCCGCCATTGGTGTCGCAGAGCACGACCCAGCGGGCGCCGGCCTCATGGGCCGCGCGGGCGCAGGCAAGCGCATAATCGGGATTGGCTTTGTAACCGTCGAAGAAGTGCTCGCAATCCAGCATCACCTCGCGGCCGGCGGCCTTCGCCGCCGCGACGCTCTCGGCGATGCCGGCGAGGTTCTCCTCCAGCGAGGTCTCGAGCGCGACATGGACATGGTAGTCCCAGGCCTTGGCGACGAAGACGATGGCGTCGGCCCTGGCCTCCAGCAGCGCCGCGATGCCGGGATCGTTGGCGGCCGAACGGCCTGCCCGCCTGGTCATGCCGAAGGCGGCGAACTTCGCCCGCATGGTCGCCTTCCGCTCGAAGAAGGCGGTGTCGAGCGGGTTGGCGCCGGGATAGCCGCCCTCGACATAGTCGACGCCGAGCCGGTCCAGCAGGCTCGCCACGGCGCGCTTGTCGTCGAGCGAGAAATCGACGCCGGTGGTCTGGGCGCCGTCGCGAAGCGTCGTGTCGAAGAGATGGACGCGGGCGGCGCTCACCGCCCGCCCCTCAGCTTGAAGCGGACGACGCGCGGCACGACCATCGCCAGCATGACGAGCTTGATGGCGAAGGAGAGCGAGCCGGCGGGGCGGATCTTCGGGCTCATCGCTTCACCTCCCAGGTGGTCGTCGGCTCGCCGGTGGCAGGGTCCTTGCCGTCCTTGAGCGCGATGCCCATGGCGGCGAGCTCGTCGCGGATGCGGTCGGACTCGGCGAAATTCTTCGCGCGGCGCGCGTCGAGACGCGCCGCGATCAGGCGCTCGACCGCCGGATCGACGGCAGCGGGCGCCGCGACCTGCGGCAATTCGACCCCGAGCAGGTCGAGGCCGGCCAGCAGCGCCGGCAGATCGCCGGACTTGCGCAGCGCATGGAGCTCGGCCAGCACGCGCGCCGTGTTGAGATCGTCGGCCAGCGCATCGAGCAACTCGTCCGAAGGCTGGGAAGCCGTCACGCCCTGGGCGGCCTCCGCCCAGTCCTGCAGCATCTTCTCCGCCTCCTCCAGCGCCTTCACCGTCCAGTCGATCGGCTGGCGGTAATGCGTCTTGAGCATCGCGAGGCGCAGCACCGCGCCCGGCCATGAGCGGCCGCCGAAGCTGTCCGTCGCCAGCAGTTCGTTGATGGTGACGAAGTTGCCGAGCGACTTCGACATCTTCTCGCCCTCGACCTGCAGGAAGCCGTTATGCATCCAGATATTGGCCATGAGCGGCTGACCTTCCCCCCCGCCGAAGGCGCAGCAGGACTGGGCGATCTCGTTCTCGTGATGCGGGAAGACGAGGTCGATGCCGCCGCCATGGATGTCGAAGACGTTCTTCTGCGGATCGTCGCAGGTGAGGCCGCCGCCGAAAGGCGAGAGCAGCTTCGCCATCGACATGGCCGAGCATTCGATGTGCCAGCCGGGGCGGCCGGGCGTGGCGATGCCGGCCGGAGACGGCCAGCCGGGATCGACGCCGTCGCGGCTCGGCTTCCACAGCACGAAATCCATCGGGTCGCGTTTATAGGGCGCGACGTCGACGCGGGCGCCGGCCAGCATCTCGTCGAGCGAGCGGCGGGCGAGCGTGCCGTATTTCGGCGCCTTCGTCAGATGCGCGACGGCCGGCACATGGAAGAGCACGTGCTCCTCGGCGACATAGGCGACGCCGCGGGCGATCAGGCGCTCGATGATCGCCTTCATCTCCGCGATATGCTCGGTGGCGCGCGGCTCGGTGGTCGGCCTGAGCGTGCCGAGCGCGTCGATGTCGCGATGGAACTGCGCCGTCGTGGCCTGCGTGACCCTGGCGATCGCCTCGTTCAGCTTCAGGCCGGGATAGTCGCGGGCGGCGCGCGCATTGATCTTGTCGTCGACGTCGGTGAGGTTGCGGGCATAGGTGACGTGGTCCGCGCCGTAGATGTGGCGCAGCAGCCGGTAGAGCACGTCGAAGACGATCACCGGGCGGGCATTGCCGATATGGGCGTAGTCGTAGACCGTCGGGCCGCAGACATACATGCGCACATGCGACGGATCGATCGGCGCGAAGTCCTGCTTCGTCCGCGTCAGCGTGTTGTAGAGCCTCAGGGTCGGCGACATCGGGGCTAAATCCTGGAACGAAACAGACGACGAAATACGAAAGGGCGACCTGGCCGCTGGCCGGGGGCGCTTTTGTCGGTTCGTTTTTCAGGACGAGGACGTGAGCAGCCGGCCAGCGAAAGCTAGCGGCAAATAATGCAAATCCGGCTGTTGATGGCGGCTCGCGTCATGGGGAACGTGATTGCCTTCCCGCGCGCTTTCCGTCAAGAGGGCGCGCGCTTGCTGCAACGCAGCAAGCGCCAGGACCACCGCGGAATTCATTCAAATTTAACCGGCCGGAACCATGCTCCCGCTTCTCGGGTTCCTCGCCCGGTTTCCTCAGGAATCTCTTCAGATGCGCCGCGCCGTGGCTTTTGTCGGACTGCTCGGGATCGCCGTCGCCGGGATCTCGCTCTCGATCATGCCGATGAGCCGCCCCGCCGCCGCGCCCAGCGAGCAGCGCACCTTCCTGATCCCCGCCAGCGACGGCTACGGCATCGCCGACTGCATCTCGAGCAAGTCGGAATGCGGCAAGATCGTCGCCAATGCCTGGTGCGAATCGCAGGGCTTCGGCAAGGCGGTCGCCTTCGGCACCGCCGACAAGGCCGACTTCACCGGCACCGTGACCCGGCCGAGCCCGGTCGCCGCCGCCGAGCAGCCGCTCAGCATCACCTGCGGCGAGTGATCCTTCGACCTATCTGATCCAGTCGGCGCATTTCGGCGCCTCGCCCGTATTGCCCCAGGGCATGATCGGCACGGAGGAGGTCGCGTTCTGCGGCGAGCCGTCGATCAGCTTGTCCGAATAGGCGAGATAGACCAGCACGTTGCGCTTGGCGTCGCAGCCGCGCACGATCTGCATCTTCTTCCAGATCAGCGAGCGGCGCTCGCGGAAGACGACATCGCCCTGCCCCGCCTTCTCCTTGAAGCGGACCGGCCCGATCTGCTGGCAGGACAGCGAGATCTCCGAGACCTCCTCGGCCACGCCGAACATGCCCTTGACGCCGCCCTTCTCCGGCACGGTGTAGTGACAGGCGACGCCCTCCACCAGCGGATCGTCGACGCCGTAGACGGCGAGCTTGTCGTCCGGCGTCAGCGCCTTCCAGACGGTGGATTTCTTGAAGATGAGATCTTCCTGCGCCATGGCGGGCGCCATGAACGCTCCCGACAGGGTGACGGCCAGCGCAGCCAGGATCCAACGACGAAGCAGCATTCCCATTCTCCCGGCGCGTTTCGGTTCGGCGCCCGGCACGATATGGGATGCCGCGCGCCGGCGCACCAGAGTTCCGCGGCCACGCCCCACAGCAAAGCAGAGACGACAGGATGCTCCCCGAACTGGAAAGCCCGCGATTGCGGCTGCGGCCGCGCCGGCTCGACGATCTCGACGCCATCGCCCGCCTGAACGCCGATCCGCAGGTGATGCGCCACATCGCCTCGGTCGACGACCCGGCGATGGGACGCGACGCCGTCGCCGCGCGCAGCTTCAACCACGTCGCACACGGGCTCGGCTACTGGTCGGTCTTCGCCAAAGAAGAACCGGCGGAGGAGCCGGCGGCGTTCGCCGGCTATGTCGGGCTGATTCCCGACGGCGAGGGCTCCGGCGAGGTCCAGCTCAGCTATCGCTTCGCGGTGCGCCACTGGGGCAAGGGCTATGCGCGGGAGGCGGCCGCCTTCCTGCTGCGCCACGGCTTCGAGACGCTGGCCCTGCCAGAGGTCCTCGTCACCACCCATCCGCGCAACGCCGCCTCGCTGAGGCTGGCGGAGCGGCTGGGATTCGCGGCCGCGCCGACCGATCCGCGGATCCTGATCGGCGTGCCCGCCGTGCCGGCTTCGCGCCTGCGGCTCACCCGCGAGGCCTGGCTGGGGCTCAGGCCGCCAGCGGCCTGAAGGCGAGATAGGCCGCGACCAGCGCGCCGATGACGCCGAGCGAGAAGAAGACCAGCTTCAGCCGCGTCATCGCGCTGGCGAAGGCGACATCCCCGGCAGCGACGCGGGGATATCGGTCGAGCAGGCGGGCGACGGCGAGATTCTCGGCCACGTCGCAGAGCCCGCCGATCAGCCAGCCGCCGCCGCAGAGCACCGCCACCCAGAGAGGCTGGCCGCGCGTCGTCAGCCCCGCGATCAGGATGGCGCCGACGATGGCATAGGTGAAGGCGCAGGCCACGTCGGCCGGCAGCACCCGGTTGCGGTAGCGGGCCCGCCGCGTCTCGCCATAGAGCGAGAAGAGCTTCTCGACATCGGCGACGGAATAGCCGTCCCAGTCGCTCTCCAGCATGCGCGGCACGCCCTGCCGGTTCGACCAGAAGCCGACGAGCCAGTAGAGCAGCACGACGAAAACCGGCCCCCAGATGAAGAAGGCGAGCGGAATGGTCGTCGAATAGAGCGGCACGGGATCGATCATGGCGTCTCGGTTCTCGCGGCAGGCGGCGTCGTCGCCATCAGGTTATCCGTCCCCCCGGCCGCCGCCAAGCAGGCAGCGACAGGAGGGCCGTCAGAGAAATTCCTCGGGCGGGGCCAGGTCGAGGCGGCGCAGCTCGACGCGGGTCTGCTGCGAATCGTAGCGCAGGAAATACTCGTCGAGCTGCGGCGGCGCGACGGCGGTTCCCGCCAGCATCGCATGGGCTTGCCCACGATGATGGATCTGGTGCTGGAAGAGATGCGCCAGCAGGTCGTCGACCCGCTCCTCGATCCGGCCGCGCTCGCCGCGATCGGTGTCGACCGTCGTCGCCAGCAGATCCTCGCTCGCTCCGTCGCAGAAGGCGATCAGCCGCCGGTCGGCCGCCGCCTGGGCCGGCAGGAGCTGGGCGATCTCCAGAGGCCGGAAGCGCGCGAAGACCTGCCGGCCGAGGCCGCCGCGCTCGAGCGCGTCGATATAATAGAGATCGATCATCAGATTGTGGTTCAGCGTCGCGTGCAGCGAGGGGAAGAAGCTCGTGCGCGCGGCCTCGAACGCGGCCTCGCTCAACTGGGCGCAGGCGCTGAGCAGCCGCCAGTTCGCCCAGGCGTTGTTGTGGGCCATCTTGCGGAAATGGGCGGCCAGCGCCCCGCGCCGGCCGAAGCCCGTCTCAGCCATGCGGCAGAACCTCCTGCTCGATCGCGCCGAAGATCGAATGGCCCGCTTCATCCTTCATCTCGATGCGGACCGTATCGCCGAAACGCAGGAAGGGCGTCTTCGGTTCGCCGTGGCGCAGCGTCTCGACCATGCGCTGCTCGGCGATGCAGGCATAGCCCAGCCCGCCCTCCGCCACCGGCCGGCCCGGCCCGCCATCGGCGTCGCGATTCGAGACGGTGCCGGAGCCGATGATCGTGCCGGCCGAGAGCCGGCGCGTCGCGGCGGCATGGGCGATCAGCGTGCCGAAGTCGAAGGTCATGTCGGCGCCGGCATCGGGCCGGCCGAAGGGGGCGCCGTTGAGCTGCGCCAGCAGCGCGCCATGCAGCTTGCCCTCGCGCCAGGAGTGGCCGAGCTCTTCGGGCGTGACGGCCACCGGCGAGAAGGCCGAGGCCGGCTTCGACTGAACGAATCCAAAGCCTTTCGCCAGTTCGCTCGGAATCCGATTCCGCAAGCTCACGTCGTTTGCGAGCATGACGAGACGGATCGCGGCAAGGCCCTGCTCGCGGCTCGCGCCCATCGGCACGTCGCCCGTCACCACCGCGACCTCGCCCTCGAAATCGATGCCGTCCTCCTCGCTGCGGGCGAGGATCGGCCCGCGCGGCGCAAGCGAGGCGTCGCTGCCACCCTGATACATCAGCGGATCGGTCCAGACATTCTCCGGCAGGGCCGCGCCGCGCGCCTTCCGGGCGAGCGCGACATGGTTCACATAGGCCGAGCCGTCGAGCCACTGGACAGCCCGCGGCAGAGGCGCGGCGCAATCGTGCTCGTGGAAGCGGAAGGACGGCACCGCGCCATGCTCCAACCCCTCGGCGAGATCGGCGAGGCGCGGCGCGAACCGGTCCCAGTCGTCCAGCGCCGCCTGCAATGTGGCGACGACGGGAAAGGCGTCGGTCGCGCGCGTCAGGTCTCTGGAAACCACGACCAGCCGACCATCGCGGCCATGCGAGAGAGAGGCGAGCTTCATCTCTTTTCATTCCTTGCCGGACGCGCCAATAAGGACGCAACAAGCCTGGGATCAGGCTCTGGGGAGGAAACCATATGGAACGTCGGTCGTTTTTGAAAACGGGCGCCCTCGCCGCAGCCGCGACCGCCGTCGCGGCGCCTGCGATCGCGCAGTCGCAGCCGGAAGTGAAATGGCGGCTGACCTCGAGCTTCCCGAAGTCGCTCGACACGATCTACGGCACTGCGCAGCAGTTCTCGAAATACGTCTCCGACGCCACGGACGGGAAGTTCGAGGTGCAGGTCTTCGCGCCGGGCGAGATCGTCCCGGGCCTGCAGGCGCTCGACGCCGTCTCCTCCGGCACGGTCGAATGCGCGCATTCGCCGACCTATTTCTACATCGGCAAGGACCCGACGCTGGGGCTCGGCACCGGCATCCCCTTCGGCCTCAACGCCCGGCAGCAGCATAGCTGGTGGTATTTCGGCGGCGGCGGCGAAATCGTGAACGGCGTGCTCGACCGCTTCAACGCCTATGCGATCCCCTGCGGCAATTCCGGCTGCCAGATGGGCGGCTTCTTCCGCAACGAGCTCAAGGGCATCGAGGACCTGAAGGGGCTGAAGTTCCGCATCGGCGGCATGGGCGGCTCGGTGCTGGCCAAGCTCGGCGTGGTGCCGACGCAGATCGCACCCGGCGACGTCTACCCGGCGCTGGAGCGCGGCTCGATCGACGCGGCCGAGTTCGTCGGCCCCTATGACGACGAGAAGCTCGGCTTCATCCGCGTGGCGAAATATTATTACTACCCCGGCTGGTGGGAGGGCGGCGCCATGCTGCACCTGATCATCGGCAAGGAAGCCTGGGCCAAGCTGCCGAAGCACTACCAAGCCATCGTCCAGCACGCCTGCGAGGCGGCGAACAACTGGATGCTCGCCAAATACGACGCGGTGAATCCGGGCGGGCTGCGCCGCCTCGTCGCCCAGGGCGCGCAGTTGCGCGCCTTCCCGCTGCCGGTGATGGAAGCGGCGCTGAAGGCGGCGGACGAATATTACGCCGAGACCGGCGCCAAGAGCCCGGACTTCAAGAAGGGCTACGAGTCGATGGTCGCGTTCCGCGGCGAGAACCTGCTCTGGTGGCAGATCGCGGAACTCTCCTACGATTCCTTCATGAACCGGCTGAAGGCGCGCTGACGGCAGGGGCGACCGCCCCCGCGGCCCGCCGGAACCGGTTCAGGCCAGGCCGGCGCGACCCGGCGGATGGCGCCTCATCGCGTCGCCCAGCCGGTCGCGAAGGCGCCCGGGGCGCCGCGCCAGCAGGCGGTCCGCCAGCTTCGCGGCCCGGCGGCGCTGCCGGACGATCCGGCGCTCGATCTCCTGCGCCAACCGCTCGCCAGCCGCCATTCCGGCGCCTGCGGCGAGATAGGTCCGGGCCATGTCCAGATCGATCGCGCGGCCGAGCCGCGAACGCAGGCGCTCCGCCAGCACAGCCTGCCGCCGCAGCCCCGCGGATTCGGCCGGGGCGAGGAAGCCGAGCTGGCAGCTGAGATCGACCACCGCGCTCCTCCAGTCATGCAGGCGTTCGATGCCCATCCGCCGCGCATCCCTGCGCGACTGGCGCCGCGCCCGCCGGTAGCTGCGCCCGCAAGCCCGGACCAGGAAATCGTCCGCCTCATCCGCGAGCGACCACTCCGCCATGGCGGCGGAGAGCCTGTGCAGCTCGGCCCGGACGGCGTCGCCCTGGTCGTGCAGCCAGGTGCCGGCCGCCGCTTCCGCATCATCCGTCGGAGCCCGATCCGGGCAGAGCTTGCGGAGAACCCCGGCGATGACGGCCATGTCGCGGGAGGGGCCGAAACTGCGCCGCAGGCGCCCGGCAGCGGCCCTGACCGCCCGCGCCTGCTCCGACAGGCCCGGGGGAGCGAGCTTGAGCAAGGCTCGCCACGCCTTCATCAGGCGGCGGAACTCGTGGATCCGCTGCTCCGGCGCGTTCTCGTCGCGGCCAAGCCGGTCGAGCGCGCGGACCGGCACTCCGCGGCAGGTTCGCAGCCAGCGCCGGGCCCATCGCCCCATGGTCGCGCCGCCCCTCGTTCCGGTCCCGGACGCCTCGGCCATGCCGCCTCCCCTGTCCCCGCAATCCCGGACGAGGCCGGGCAAGCGCCGATTCTATCACGGTTCCGGCCGAAGGAAGCCGTCGCGCGACAGCCGCCGCTTTCGCCTGTATCGTCCGGCCCTCCCTGTGAATGATCGCCGCGCCGGCTCGCCGGATTTTCCGGAAACCGCTACAGAGCTGCCCATGACAGAGAAAACCCCGCCCGCCGGCCAGGATCAGTTGCTCCGGCTCGAGCGCTTCCTGCCCTATCGCCTCAATGTCGTGGGCACGCTGGGCGGCCGCGCGCTCGGCCGGATCTATGCCGAGCATTTCGGCATCGGCATCCCGGAATGGCGGGTGGTGGCGCAGCTCGGCGAATTCGGCAAGCTGACCTCGCGCGACATCGGCGAGCTCGCCCAGATGCACAAGACCAAGGTCTCCCGGGCCGTGACGGAGCTGGAGAAGCGCGGCTTCGTCTCGCGCGCCGAGAACCGGCAGGACCGGCGCGAATCCTTCGTCACCCTGACCCCGGCCGGCAAGCGGGTCTACGACCAGATCGTGCCGCTGGCGCTCGGCTTCGAGGCGCGCTGGATCGAGGGCATCGCGCCCGACGAGATCAAGGTGTTCGAGCGCGTGCTCTCGACGTTGACCGAGCGCGGCCGGCTGCTCGCGGGGAACTATCGCGAGGAGGACGGGTCTTAGGAATATCCGCCCCTGCCCCGGAATGACGGGCGCGGTTCGATCGAACGCCTGAAGCTCGTCAGAAATACTTGGCCAGGTTGCGCCTGATCCGCTCCTGCGGATTCTCGCCCCTGGGCGGATAGGCGAAGGCCTGCCCGGTGATCGTCTCATAGGCGCGGACATAGACGGCGGAGGTCTGGTCGATCAGCTCCTGCGGGATCGGCGGCAGCTCCTCCTTGTAGGGATCGCAGCGCGCAACCACCCAGTTGCGGACGAAGTCCTTGTCGAAGGATTCCGGCTTGCCGCCGCCGGCGAAGCGCTCCGGATAGCTCCCGGCGAACCAGTAGCGGCTCGAATCCGGCGTATGGATCTCGTCGGCGAGCAGGATGTTGCCCTCGGCGTCGGTGCCGAACTCGTATTTCGTGTCGGCGAGGATGAGGCCGCGCTCGCGGGCGAGCTTCTGGCCGCGGGCGAACAGCGCCAGCGCATGGGCCGAGACGATGTCCCACTGCTTCTGCGTCAGCAGCCCCTCGCCGACGATCTGCGCCGCCGAAAGCGGCTCGTCATGGCCGCCGTCGAAGGCCTTGCTGGTCGGGGTGATGATCGCCTGTGGCAATTCCTGGTTGTCGCGCAGCCCGTCCGGCAGGCGGATGCCGTACATCTCGCGCCGGCCCTGCTTGTACATGGTCAGGATCGAGGTGCCGGTGGTGCCGGCGAGATAGCCGCGCACCACCATCTCGACCGGCAGGATCTCGAGGCGCCTGCCGACGACGACGTTGGGGTCGGGATATTCGAGGACGTGGTTGGGGCAGATGTCGGCCGTGTGCTCGAACCAGTAGCGCGCCGTCTGGGTCAGCACCTGCCCCTTGAGCGGGATCGAGGCGATGGCGCGGTCGAAGGCCGAGAGCCGGTCGGTCGAGATCAGGATGCGGCGCCCGTCGGGGAGATCGTAATTCTCGCGCACCTTGCCGCGATAATAGTTCGGCAGCTCCGGGATGACGGCTTCGTCGAGCGGCAGATAGTCGGACATGGCGGCGCTGGCCTCGCGATGACAGGCGGCGATCCGGCTCAGGCCCGACCCGCCGCGGTTCTGAGAGCATGCTGCCTTGACGCGGAAACAGGCTCGTCATCCCGGCCGGAGCGCGACAGCGGCATCGCCCGGAATCCCTCATCGGCTCAGTGCTCTACCACGGATTCCGGGTCAAGCCCGGAATGGCCGCCGCGGCACCGCCCGGTGCCGCGGCGGAAGCGATGCGCCAATTTTCCACCACGGCGCGATCCGACTCGCGCCGGATTGCTGCGCCGGCCCGGATGTGGCATGCGGGGGCGGCGCCATCCTTGCCGAGTCAGCGCCGGGCTTGCGTGCGGGGTTCCATAGTTCCGTCGTGTTTGGCGGGTGTTGTTGGCAGGAGTTTGCGGCCGCCCGGGCTGCTCCGACAGTGGATGACGTGACCCGACTTGCGATGATGCTGCGATTCTCCAGACGCTTCGGCATGGCCCTGCTGGCGCTGGCGGCCCTGAGCGGAACGGCCGCCGCCCAGTCCGCCTCCTGCGAGGCGTGGCGCGCGGAGCTGCAGAGCCTGCAGGGTCGCAGCGGCGGCGATGCGCGCGCCGCGCAGGCGGCCCAGCGCGTCGGCGCCCAGCTCGCCCGGATGAGCGATCAGTATCGCGCCATGGGCTGCGAGCGCGGCGGCTTCCTGTTCTTCGGCGAGCAGCCTCCGCCGCAATGCGGCGCCATCCGCGCCCAGCTCGGCCAGCTCCAGGCGCAATATGGCGCGCTGCAGCGCCAAGCGCAGGGCGGCGGGCTCGAGCAGCGGCGCGCCCAGCTCGCCGCCGCGATCAGCAACAATTGCGGCCCGCGTCCACGCGGCTTCTTCGATACGATCTTCGGCCGCGATCCCGGCCCCGGCGAAGTCGATTCGACCATGCCGGAGCTCGACCCGGAGCGCTCGGTGATCGAGCCGGACAAGCCGCGCCTCGGCGGCCCGCAGACCGTCTGCGTCCGGACCTGCGACGGCTATTTCTTCCCGCTCGCCAACAATACCGGCAATGCCGACGAGATGTGCCAGGCGCTCTGCCCGGGCACGGAGACGACCGCCTTCGGCATGAGCGCCGGCGGCGACATCCAGAACGCCGCCTCGCGCTCGACCGGCCAGCCCTATTCCTCCCTGCCGAACGCCGGCAAGTACCAGCGCAGCTTCGATTCGGCCTGCACCTGCCGCGGCCAGGGCCAGAGCTGGTCGGAGGCCCTGAAGAGCGCCGAATACCTGCTCGACAAGCGCAAGGGCGACGTCATCGTCACCGAGC
>Ga0180223_1000581_pt1 | contig 43092 bp, 39 predicted proteins | sample eDN5th30CKraftOP_FD_151337 | JGI IMG/M metagenome (GOLD analysis project Ga0180223, IMG submission 151337) | Enriched Organic Plus compost microbial communities from Emeryville, California, USA - eDNA 5th pass 30_C Kraft OP (version 2) (version 2) ... | reverse complement strand
GTGATCAAGACGGTCACCGGCGAGGAGGTCGGCTTCGAGGAGCTCGGCGGTGCCCTCACCCACAACACGGTCTCGGGCGTCGCGCACTATCTGGCGAACGACGAATCGGACGCCCTGGACTACGCGCGGACGCTCGTGTCGTACCTGCCCGACAACAACATGACGGAGGCGCCGGTCTACGAGACGGACGTCGATCTGGAGGTCACCGACGCCGACCGTCGTCTCGACGCGATCATCCCGGACTCGCCGAACCAGCCGTACGACATGCACCACATCATCGAGGGCGTCGTCGATCAGGGCGAGTTCCTCGAGGTGCAGCCACTGTTCGCACCGAATATCATCGTCGGGTTCGCCCGGATCGACGGTCGTTCCGTGGGCATCATCGCGAACCAGCCGAGCCAGATGGCGGGCACGCTGAACATCGCTGCGGGTGAGAAGGCGGCCCGGTTCGTGCGATTCTGCGACGCATTCGGCCTTCCGATCTTGACGCTCGTCGACGTTCCGGGCTACCTGCCCGGGACGGACCAGGAGTGGACAGGCGTCATCCGTCGCGGCGCGAAGCTGCTCTACGCCTACGCCGAGGCGACGGTGCCGCTCGTGACCGTCATCACGCGCAAGGCATACGGCGGCGCATACATCGTCATGGGGTCGAAACAGCTGGGCGCGGACCTCAACCTCGCGTGGCCGACTGCCGAGATCGCGGTCATGGGTGGCCAGGGAGCGGTGAACATTCTGTACCGCTCCGAGATCAAGCGCGCCGAGGAGGACGGCGAGGATGTCGCCGCCGTGCGGACGCGCCTCGCGAACGAGTACACGTACAACGTGGCATCGCCGTTCCTCGCGGCTGAGCGTGGGGAGCTCGATGGGGTGATCGAGCCGTCCGCGACCCGCGTGGCGATCGTGAAGGCCATGCGCACGCTCCGTACCAAGCGCGCGAGCCTGCCGCCGAAGAAGCACGGAAACATCCCGCTGTAGGGCCATGATGATCGAGCCGAACGCACCTGACCTGAAGTTCGTCTCCGCGGTATCTGCCGAGGAGGCCGCGGCCGTGACGGCGGTGCTCCTCGCTGCGCTCGCCGACCGAGGCGAGCCGGCCGCGACCGCCGGCACCGCCCGCGACGCCGGTCGGTGGCTGCGCTCCGCCGGCGCGATGCGCTCGCCGTTCCGGCCGGGTCCGGGGCGCTGGAATGCCTGGGGACGGTGACGTCCCCCATGCTGTCCCCCCAAATGACGACTATTGATGTCACTGCGAGTGCCCCAAGATAAAGCTACAAGCTCTTCGGAGCTGACCGCGATCGCCGGACGGGTAACCGGCCTCGCGAAGAATATGGGGCGAGTCAGGGCGATATTCGGGTTGTCGCCGTGACTCGGGCTTAAAGGGGGCCGGTCATCGACCGGCCCCCTTTCTCATGCCAATTCCCGGGTCTCGTGCGCGAAGCGCACGGCTTTCTCATGCCAATTCCCGGGTCTCGTGCGCGAAGCGCACGGCGCGGATTCGGTGGCGGCGAATGGATGCTCCGGTATGGCGGCGCGTCCTCGACGTGTCAGCTCGACGTCACAGCATCGATCCAGATGGAGAACGCCTTCGGGAGCGCTCGGCAATCGTCCTCTCGCAGCGCAGTGAGGATATTGGCCTGCAGTTCGGCGTCGGCGCCTCGATGCTCCGGCAGCTGTGGGGCCGCGAGCCGGAGCCGATATCCTGCCGCCACAGCGCCGACCGTCAGGCCGAAGCTCTGCGCCTCGACTCGGACATTCTCGAAGAACGTGAAGCTGGCGGCGAACCGTTGCGCCCCCTCGGAGCGATCGTGCGCTGCGATGGCCGCTTCGAGCTGGTCGATCAGGTCGGGATCGGCCGGACGGCACAGTGTGCTGACGATGGCCTGATGCAGATGCGCCCAGACGTGCGCCTCGCGGCGCGCCGTCTCGGGCGTGAAGGATGCGAGTCGGGTGTATCGCGCTGCGGCGATGTCGACGATGCCGTGACACTCGAGCCGCTGAATGGCCTCACGAATCGGTGTTCGCGAGACGTCGAGCAGTTCGGCCCACTCACGGTCGTGAAGCTCATCGCCCGCAACGAGCCGCCCGTCCACAATCGCCGAAAGCATCATCGCGTGCGCCTGATCGACGGTCGTCTGCCGCCGGAAGAACGGTCGACCTTCAGGAAAATGCGGATGCTCGGACATGGCTGGGCCTCCTCGAAAACATCAATCAGTCGATGATTCTGATCATCGCATACTACTACACTGATGGTCAAGTGCCTCGACCAGCGGTGCGAGGGGTCCGCGAGCAGAAACGGCGCCTCAGCGACGGCGAAGCTGACGCGCGTAGTAGGCCACCGTCGCGTCGTCGAGGGTGAACGTCGACGGGAACGAAACACCCGCGGCAGCCCAGATTGCGTCGCTCCTGAACCACCCGTGCTGACCGATCATGGCAATCTGCCTGTCGGACACACCGCGGTCGCAGCCGATACGGATCGCTTCAGCGAGCGGGAGACACCGGTCGGGTACCGGGAGCTCGGCTGCCCCCAAGATGGGCTCCAACAGCGTCCGCGCTCGCACCGGGCGTGGATGAGCCGCGTGGAGCATCGGGGGCGCTTCGCGCGCGGCGACGAGTCCGACGACCAAGTTTGCGAGAGAACGCACGTCGATGACCGAGATTCGCGCATCGGGATCGCCAATCCACGAGCGCGTCCACCTCATCCCCGCCAGTAACGGCGGAATGGTGAGCGTGTCACCGGGACCGACAACGAGGTTTGGGCGAACAACGGTTCCTCCCGCCTCGGCAATGACACAGTCCGCAGCCGCCCGAGACTTTGCGGACGGCGATCCAGGACGGACCGGAATCGTCCCCTCGCCGCCCCCTTCCCCGAGTTTGCCACCATATACACCACTGGTACTGACGGTGATCAGGCGATCGACGCCACTGGCAAGGGCCAGCTCCGCTACGTTTCGAGTGCCCTCGACATTCACCCGTCGTTGAGTATCAGGATCGTGTCCGCTGTAGTAGCCACAGTGGACAACGCAGGCGAAACCTTGCAACTCAGCCTGGAGCCGCGCCCTGTCGGATATGTCGACCTGGAGGGCTCGTGCGCCCTGCGCACGGCGCGACAGACCCCAGGCCTCAACGCCGCTTGCCTCGAATGCAAGCCTTACCTGACGACCAATATAGCCAGTCGCTCCCGTGACGAGTACGCGCTGAATAGTCATAAGGTCCGCACATTTACCCTTAGAGATGATGGAAGGCGTAGCATGTTAATATTCTATTCATTCTAGCCGCATGTAGGACGCCTCTATGACTCCCATCAACGGATTCGACGCCTTCCTCGGCCCTGCCGTCAACCGGTACTTCGGTGAGGGGTACCGGAAAACCGAGTACACCATTTCGCAGTTGCGCCAGCGGACTGATCCCCCGGGTACGCTCACCGCGGTCGCGGGAGTTCACTATTCGCCCGATTGGTCCCTCAAAGCCGGCCTGCGTCGGACACCTCACCTCAGTACGTTGGATGCACTGGTGTTAGGGGCTTGGCTGGGCCAAGCCCATCTCGCTGGAATCGGCCTCAGTCCAGGATCGGTCAGTCGCGCGTGGATGCCAGAGGTCGCGGTTCGAGCGGGACGCCGTCCAGTGCAGGACCTCGGGGCGATCGCGTTGAGCGCGAGCGTCGTGCACGAGGCAGCATCTGAAATTCCTGGCTGGATGCGCACACAGCTCACGACGAAGGTCGGGCCACTTGTGTGTCTCGTCACCTTGGAACATGATCCCCCCGGCCGCGCGGGCGCGGCTCGATCCTCATTGTTCCTTGAAGCCCGTCCAGAAACGTACACGACCGCCTTTCGAAGCACACGGCACGTGTTCGAGCCGGGAACCATCGGCGAGCTGGGCATGCAAGGCCGCGTGCGCTTTGAGCCGGCGCTCTCCCCGCCACCCAGCGGCCTGGCCGCAGCATACTGGCCATCCCCGGTCTTCATCGACCATCTGGTCATCGCTGGCCAGATGGCTGAGGTGGTGCTCGCGTGCGTTCGATCAGCGCACGGCAGGGACAGTTCGAGCAACCTATGGATGCGTCAGATCAGCATGCGTGCGCCGGGACCGCGGCTTCCACTCGAGGGCGATGCGCATGGTGCGATCAGGAACCATCGAGAAGGTCAGCACAAAGGCGTGCGTTGGCGGTCGTTCGAGACCCAGGCCATGGTGGCCGGTGTCGAGATACTTTGCCGCGTCGCTGACGTCCGCCCGCTCGACCAGCAGGAACGAGTGGAGCGCTCAACGGCGGGTTGACCACAGCACAGCCACGCACCGTCTACAGCTGGTGGCGTGATTTTCAGACGACTAGAATTCGGCTGCTTCGAGACTGGGGGCAAGATGCAAGAGCGTTCACAAAACACACGGCGTGCGATCGTACGCGCAGCAGCCGAGCTGTTCTCGCGGGACGGGTATCACGTGACGACCATCACGCAAATCTCGAAGCGCGCAGGCGTCACGACCGGTGCTCTTTACTTCCACTTCGAATCGAAGGAAGCGATTGCGCAGTTCATCGTTGGGGAGCAGCATCGGCTCTCGACGGCACTCGCGAGCGAGATCCTCGCGGCCAATTACTCAGCAGTGAACACGCTGACCGAGCTCTCGGCGGCCCTTGGTGCGCGGATCCTCGAGGATCCTGTCGTCAGGGCTGGGATGTCGCTCAGTACGGAAACGCTCCTCCTGAATGAGATCTATCGCCAACCGTGGCTCGATTGGATCGCGATCGTGGGAGAGTTGCTTTCTCGGGGCATGCAGGAGGGCGACGTACGAGACGACATTGACGTCATGACGTTCGCACAATTGATCGGTCCGGCGTTCTCCGGAGTGCGGATCGCTTCGGATGTGCTTCATGGCTATTCGGATCTTCTCGACAGGCTTCGCGACCTGTCGCTCGCCCTGATTCCCGCTTTCGCTCCGGATGGGCGGAAGGAGGCCATACTTGACGATGCGGCTGCGATCTTCGAGCGACGAATGCGTGAGGGTGCCGAGGAGCGAGGGCGAGCTCTCGATGAGTCGCCCGCTGATTCAGGTCTCCGCGCCTAGCGTTCGCGCATCCATTACCCCTTTCCGAGGACGTCCGGGGGTCCCGAGCCATCTCGGGCCTGCGAAGGAGTCGGCGGAATGGGCTTGTAGGAAGTCCCAGTGGTATTCTACTACCCTGTTGCAGTGAGCCGCCGCCATTGGGGGCCCGTATCGCATACGGACCGACCGGTGGAGACGTCAACACCCTCACCTCCGCATCGAGGCGGCTCTTCCTCGACCGGTCGAGGAAGAGCCGCAGTGCAGCGGACGTTGTGCTGCGAGGTCGAAGTGATCGGAGACACGCTCACCGGTGAAGTACCCACGATCCTCATCGCGGAGGCAAAAGCGCGTGCCGTCCGATCCTTCGCCCATAGCGCCGGCATCGACCTGGCCGGATCTGCGGCGTATGGAGACGAATCCGATGAGGCGATGCTGGCGCTCGTGGGGCGCCCGGTCGCTGTACGACCGACACCGGCGCTCGCGGAGATCGCGCACGCGCGTACTTGGCAGATTCTCGACTCAGAATCAACCACCGGCTCGACCGACGTCAATCCGGCCGGGTCACCGCGGCGGTCCAGCGGCCGAAGGTCTCCTCCAGACCGTCGAGATCCTTCCGCCGCAGTGCGGCAATGACGTCGGCGTGCAACGCCAGATCCGCATCACGATGCTCCGGCAGCACGGGCACCGCAAGGTGCAGTCGGTACGCAGCTGCCGTCGCACCGAGCTTCGCGCTGAAATGCTCGTTCTCACCACGGATCCGTTCGAAGAACGTGAACTTCATGATGTGATGGCGCGGATCCGTGGCGTTCTCGCAGTGCCGGCGCACCGTCTCCAGCTGAGCGATGAACCTGCTGCGGAACGGCATGTTGATGGTACGCAGCACCGCGATGTGGATCGCGGCCCACCCCTCCGCCTCCCTCCGCGCCGACGCCGGCGTGAAGGATGCGACACGTGTGTATCGCGCCGCCGCGACATCTGCAAGACCGTGGCACTCGAGTCGTTTGATGGCCTCACGAATGGGCGTGCGCGAGAGACTGAGTTCGGTCGCCCATCTCTGATCTCGCAGCTCGTCGCCCGCGATGAGGTCGCCCTCCATGATCGCCGCGAGCATGACGCCGTGGACTTCATCGACCGTCGTGCGCCGCCGCGACAGTACACGGTCGATACGGGCATGCTTCTGCTCCAACACGATCCCTCCCGGAAACATTAGTCTTATGATTTTGCCATTCTGGATATTAGACGCCAGAATGTCAAGGACTGGATGCGCGTTCCCCAAGTGGCCCAGCGGGCGCCACGACGCGATCCAACCACTGGGAGGCAGAAATGGGACGACGGACGATCCTGATCACCGGCGCGTCACGAGGCATCGGCGCAGCGATCGCGAGAGACCTCGTCGATGCGGATGCGGCGGTGATCGGCGTGCACTGGCACAACCACGAGGCGGAGGCTCGCGAGGTCGCTGCGAGTATCGAACGATCGGGCACCAAGGCGGTGCTGCTTCCGTTCGATCTGGCGGAACGTCCGGAGCACGCGACCACGCAGCTTGCCGCGTGTTTCTTGGAACGAGTGCACGCGCTCACCGGGCGACGCGAGGTCGACGTCCTCGTGAACGCTGCCAGAGGTGCCCACCACGGCACCTTCAGCGAGCTTTCCGAGCGCACGCTGCACCGTGTGACGTCGCTGAACTTCGCCGCTCCGATGTTCTTGATCCAGGCGCTGCTGCCGTACATCGCGGCGAACGGCCGAGTCATCAACATCTCCACCGGGCTCACCCGGGTGGCGGCACCGCATCAGATGGCATATGTCGCGGCGAACGCGGCGCTCAACTCGATGACCTGCTCACTCGCCCCGATTCTCGGCGCACGTGAGGCGACGATCAACGCCGTCCTGCCCGGCTTCCTGGAGACGGAGCAGCTGCCCCTAAGCCTCGCGGGGCCCGGACGACGCAGACAGCTCGAGGAGCTGTCCGTCTTCGGTCGGATGGGTCATCCGTGGGACATCGCACAGGTCGTTCGATTCCTTGCATCCGACGCTGGCGCGTGGGTCACGGGCCAACTCATCGACGCGACCGGCGGCGCCGGGTTGCGCGGTGGGCTCGCGACGCCCGAATTCCGCGATGTACGCTGACCCGGTCGAGCGGGACGGCGGTGAATGGCATCAGCACGACCGCGGTCAACGTCCCTCGCAGCGCTTCAGCGCACCGCCGACCTCACCCGTCCCGCGGGATCTCCAGCCAGAGCTCGACCTCGGCATCCTCGGCGTCTCCGGCAACGGTGGCAGGTCCATCGGGCACGAGGAGGCCGACGACCGTGACCGCGATCGGCGAGCCGTCCGCCGCGGTGCGCGCGATGATCCGGTCCGCGTTCGACTCGGCGATCGCCGAGGCCAGGCGCGAGAGCACCCGCTCGCGAGCAGGCTCGTCGAGATCATCGATGCCACCCTCGTCGAGCAGCGTCACGACCGCGCCTCGTTCGCGCGCGCGCTGCACCTCCAGGCGCACCGTGTCGGTCAGCAGCATCCGCCCCCGGATCTCGTCTCGGATCGCCGCCTCAAGCATGCGGCACTCGAGCCGCTGCTCATCCGTGAGCACGCCACCCCGGTCGGCGATCCGACGGAGCATCGGCGCCGCGATCCGGTTCGTGTGGGCGAGTCGCATCCGACCTTCGAAGACGTGCGCGTCCTGGGCCGCCTGCCAGGCGGCCGCCTCCCGCTCGGCCTGCGCGTACCGTTTCGCATCGCGCGCCGCCGTCGCGAGCGCAGCCGTGAGCATGTGCGCAATCGCGACCCACACGATGCTGCCCACCACGCCGAGCCCGCCCAACGCAGGGAAGCCGGCCCACAGGATGGTCTGCACCGCGAGCGCTGCGACCCCCGCCCACGCGACGAGCAGCTGGCGTCGGGCCGCGGCGATCGTCATGAGCGTGCCGACGGCCGCGACGTACCACGTCGCATACCCGTTGTCGGCGCCGGCATCGAGCTGGCTGGTGACCAGGAGTGGAATCGCGATGCTCACCCCGAGATCGAATGCCGCGATCCAGTCCGGCATTCGCACGCGCTCGACGTACCAGAGGCTGAGAACGGTCGCCGCCGCGTAGAGGACCAGCGCAACGATCGCCGGCCGCGGGTCATCCGGGATGTCGAGCGAGGAGATCCCGAGCACCACGTGGTACGCCGAGAACATCACGGCCAGCACGAGCATCAGCCAGCGAGGGACGGCGATCATTCCTGGTCCCCCGGCCCTTGGTCGACACCGGGCGCCGTCCAAGCGACGATCACCGCCGTGCCGTCGCCCGGCCGCGAGGAGACCTCAGCGGTGCCGCCGGCATTCGCCATCCGCTCCTCGATGGACACCCGAAGTCCCAGCCGTTCATGCGGCACCGTCGATCGGTCGAATCCGGCGCCGTCGTCGACGACCTCGATGCGGCAGCCGTCACTGCCGACCCCCACGATGTACACCGAGCGCCGCACCGTCCGATCGGGCGCGTCGGCGTGCTGCGCGCTGTTCACCATCGCCTGTGTTGCGGCCGTGTACAACGCCTCGGCCGCTTCGACCGGCAGCTCGACCCCGTCGATGTTCGCGACGCGCACGTCGAAGGTCGTCATGAGGGTCGTCGTCGCGGTGCGCAGGCGCCGCACGAGTGCCGTGAGCTGCACCCGATCGAGCGACCGTGGCCCCGTGCTGCCGGCTTCGTCGAGTCGCTTCACCGCCTCGCTCGCCATCCGGGCGGCGAGCGCTTGCTCCTGCTCGGTCTCCGCGGCGGCCGCCGACAGCAGGGTGGTCAGCACCGAGTCATGCACGAGTGCGTCGATGCGCACGCGCTCGATCTCCGTGGCGTGCTGCCTCGCCGCGACGTCGTAGCGCTGCAGCGCCGCATCCTGCGCGAGGTCGACGGCCTCCGCGGCCTGCCGCAACATGGTGATGATGACGAGGACGACGACGCCGAGGATGAGTGCGTACACGGCGTTCAGCCCCGCCAGCGCAGGCCCGACCTCGCCTCCGGCCGGTGTCAGGCGGACGACCCCGTACAGCAACGGGACGCCGATCGTGTACGCGATCGCTCCGCCGACCGGGAACGCCACCACCGCCGCCGTGGTCGCGACAGTGCAGAGGAAGTACAGCCAGGGCTGCGCCGCCCCGAGCACGGTCGGGTCGTCGACGAGGACGGGCCACGCGGCGAGCGCGACGACGTAGATCACGGCGTACGCGGCGGCCACACCGCGCACGCCGATCCGCGCCATGCTCGCGAGCGCCACAATAACCGACGCGCCGTAGAGGATCGCCATCAGGGCGATGCCCGTCCCATCGACGAGCGCGGCGGACTGCTCGAGCGCAGCCGGCAGCGTCTGTGCGGAGAACACGAGCCCGGCGATGCCGAGCGCACGTGCGGCAACCGTCTCGACCTGGGCCCGGCTCACCGCTCGGCGACGCGTCGTCGGACGCGCCACCGGCGTCTCAGGTGCGGGCATCCCCGGTGTCGCCGTCGAGGCCCGGGAGGATGCCGTCCTCCACGGCCCGCCGGAGGAGATCGACCTTGGTCGGTGCTGGCCGGCCCACTTCGACGTACTTCGCGCGGATGCGGTCGAGGTACTCGCGCGCGGTCGAGTGCGCGATGCCGAGCTGAAGGGCGACGAGCTTCAGCGGCAGACCCGACGCGTACAGGTGGAGAACGTCGCGTTCCCGCCGTCCGAGCTGGGCCTTGGCGAAGTCACGGTCGGCCTCGATCGCGCTCGCCCACTCGACGTTGTTCAGCGGCTCACCGCGGGCCACCGTCGCGATCGCGGCGATCACGGCCGACATCGGCGAGGCTTTCGGGATGACGCCCGCCGCACCAGCCGCGAGGGCCTCGCGAACGGCCGCGACGCGGTCGGCGATGCTGTGCACGAGCACCGCGCTGCCCGTGGCGAGAACGGCGCGGACATTGTCGGTCACGGCCGTCCCGTCGCCGAGGGAGAGGTCGAGCACCACCACGTCGCAGGAACGTCCGTCGAGGGTCTCGAGCAGTTCGGCGACGCCCGCCGCGTCGGCCACGACGTCGTAGCCGGCGTCACGGCATGCGGCCCGAAGACCGAGCCTGACCGCCTCATGGTCGTCGACGATGGCGACGGTGGCACCCCTTGGCACGTCTGCGGCTCCGTTCTCCCCAGGCAAATCGTCCCCCTCCACGTTCACACGATAGCGGCAAGCCGGGCGACGGCTTCGACATGGTGCGTGTTGGGGAAGAGGTCGAAGGCCTGCAGGTCTTCCAGCTCGTACCCGTGCTCCCGGAAGGTGCCGAGGTCGCGCGCGAGCGCGACAGGGTCGCAGGCGACGTAGATCAGCTGTGCGGGCCGCAGACGAGCAAGTCGTTCGACGACGGCACGCCCGGCACCCGCCCGCGGCGGGTCGAGGACCACGGTGGCCGCCGTTGTCCGTGCGCGCAGCGACCGGTCAGCCGTCGTGTCGAACGTCTCGAGCCATCGGTCGACCCGGCCGGTCTCGGCGCGCGCCCCGACCCACTCGGCGAGGTTCGCCGCGGCGTGATCGGTCGCTCGCGGGTCGGCTTCGACGGTGGTGATGCGCACCGTCTCACCGAACCGGTCGCCCACGGCTGCAGCGAGGAGACCCACTCCCCCGTACAGATCGAGGTTCGCGGCGGCCGGGTCGAACCGATCGCCGTCGATGAGGTCGCGCACCGCGCGACTCAGCGTGGCCGCCGCCCCTCGGTGCACCTGCCAGAACCCCCCGCGGTCGAGCTGGAAGGTGCGGCCTTCCACAGCTTCGTAGACGAGCGCCTCGTTGGCGGAGACACCATCGACGATGAGTTCGGCGTCGCCGCGGCTCGGCGCGATGAGGTCGATCGAGCTCGCGCCCGGCATCGGCCGACCGAGCGGTGCGATGTTCCGCAGCTCGCCGACCGCGAGCGGCAGGTCCGTCACGGGGACAACCCGATGGCTGCGCGCCGCGTAGGGTCCGACCCGACCGTCGTCGTCGACGTGCAGTCGCAGCCGGGTGCGCCAGCCCGCGCCGGCGTCCTCGTCCGTGCCAGGCGCGAGCGCCGGGTCGACGACCTGGACGGTCACCGCACGCTCGATGCCGGCGAAGCGCTCGAGCGCCTCGGTCAGCACCTCGGCCTTGAGGGCACGCTGACGGGGCATCCGGATGTGGCCGAACTCGGCGCCGCCCGCGCGCCGCTCCGGGTCGCGATCGACGGATGCCTCGGCCCAGACGTGTTCGCGACGGTCGGCCGACGCATCCAGCACCTCGACGGTCTCGGCGCGCCAGAACCGGTCCTTCCGTGCGTCGGACACTCGCACACGCACACGTTCACCCGGAATGGCGTCGGTGACGAACACGACCCGGCCTTCATGCCGTGCCACAGCGACGCCGCCGTGCGCCATCCGTCCGACGTCGAGATCGAGCACCGGACCCTCGGCGTCGGGCACGGGTGCAGCACGGCGAGCGCCGGTCGGCGGCGCGGGACGGCGCCCGCCTGATCTGCGGGAGCGGTGAGTGCGAGGCATCCCTCGATGCTTTCACAGTCGGCGGCGACGGCGGCAGGATGGAGTCATGCGTCTCTATCTCGCGTCGACCTCGCCTGCTCGCCTCCAGCTCCTCCGTCAGGCGGGTGTTGAGCCCATCACGCTCTCCCCCGGGGTCGATGAGGAGGCGCTCGTCGAGGAGATCGAAGCGGTGCGGGGGCCGTTGGCCGCGCATGAACTGGTCCAAGTACTCGCGCAGGCGAAAGCCGAGGCGGTGCTCGACGCGCGGCCCGGCGGGCAGCCGATCGACGGGCTCGTGCTGGGTGGCGACTCCGCATTCCTGCTCGGCGAGCGCATCTACGGCAAGCCGCACCGGCCCGAGGTCGCGCGCGAGCGCTGGCTCGCGCAGAACGGGGAGACCGGAGCGCTGTGGTCCGGTCATTGGCTGATCGATCACCGCGAGGGGCGCGTGCGGGGTGCCGCCGGTCGACCGGCGGTGGCGTCGGTAAGCTTCGCGCACCTCGACGAGGCGGAGATCGACGCCTACATCGCGTCGGGCGAGCCGCTGCAGGTGGCCGGCGCGTTCACGGTCGACAGTCTGGGCGGGCCGTTCATTCGCCGGGTCGAGGGCGATCCGTCGACGGTGGTCGGCCTGTCGCTGTCGACGCTGCGGGAGCTCGTCCGTGAGCTCGGCGTCGCCTGGCCCGACCTCTGGGCCGCCGCACGATGACGCGGTGATTGTCGAGCACCGCAAGAGGGTGCGTTGCTTTTTGTAGGGGTCGCCCAAAGGTGCCCGTGCGCCCGCGAATAGGCTTGGGGATCATGCCGCGCATCACCAAAGTCCTCATCGCCAACCGGGGAGAGATCGCCGTCCGCGTCATTCGCGCGGCTCGCGACGCCGGGATCGCTTCCGTCGCCGTCTATGCCGACCAGGATCGTGACGCCAGGCACGTCAAGCTCGCGGACGAGGCGTATGCCCTCGAGGGTGCGACGAGCACCGAGACCTATCTCGTGATCGACAAGCTGCTGTCGGTGGCGCGACGCTCGGGCGCCGATGCGATCCACCCCGGATACGGCTTCCTCGCGGAGAACTCCGACTTCGCCCGCGCGGTGATCGCCGCAGGTCTGACCTGGATCGGCCCGTCGCCCGAGGCGATCGAGCGGCTCGGCGACAAGGTCTCGGCCAGGCACGTGGCCGAGAAGGTCGGTGCGCCGCTCGCGCCCGGCACGCTCAATCCGGTGGCGGATGCCTCGGAGGTGCTCGCGTTCGTCGACGAGCACGGTCTGCCGGTGGCGATCAAGGCCGCCTTCGGCGGGGGTGGTCGCGGGTTGAAGGTCGCCCGCACCCGCGACGAGGTGCCCGAGCTGTTCGACTCCGCCACGCGTGAGGCCGTCGCCGCGTTCGGCCGGGGCGAGTGTTTCGTCGAGAAGTACCTCGACAGGCCCCGCCACGTCGAGACGCAGTGCCTCGCCGATCAGCACGGCAACGTCGTCGTCGTGTCCACCCGCGACTGCTCGCTCCAGCGTCGCCACCAGAAGCTCGTCGAGGAGGCGCCGGCGCCCTTCCTCACCGACGCGCAGACCGCGGCGCTGTACGACGCATCGAAGGCCATCCTGAAGGAGGTCGGCTACGTCGGGGCGGGCACGTGCGAGTTCCTCATCGGACAGGACGGCACGGTGTCGTTCCTCGAGGTCAACACGCGTCTCCAGGTGGAGCACCCGGTTTCCGAGGAGGTCACGGGTCTCGACCTCGTGCGCGAACAGTTCCGACTCGCCGAGGGCGGCGTTCTGGACTACCCGGATCCCGTCGCGAAGGGCCACTCGATCGAGTTCCGCATCAACGGTGAAGACCCGGGTCGGAACTTCCTGCCGGCGCCCGGCCCCGTGCACCAGCTGCGCTTCCCCGGCGGCCCGGGCGTCCGCGTCGACTCAGGGGTGACGTCGGGTGACGAGATCTCCGGCGCGTTCGATTCGCTGCTCGCCAAGCTCATCGTCACCGGCAAGGACCGCCAGGAGGCGCTCGCCCGGGCACGTCGGGCGCTCGACGAGTTCGAGGTGACCGGTCTGCCGACGGTCCTGCCGTTCCACCGCGATGTCGTCCGCAACGACGCATTCGCGCCCGCCGGCGACGCACCGTTCTCGGTGTACACGCGCTGGATCGAGACGGAGTACGACAACCGGCTCGAACCCTGGACGGGCGAACCGAGCGAACCGCGCGGTCCGGCCGAGCGTACGAGCGTCGTCGTCGAGGTCGACGGCCGTCGCATCGAGGTCTCCCTCCCGAAGAACCTCATCCGCGACGGCGCCGGCTCGAACACGGCCACGGCCGCGGGCCCGGCGCCCCGCCGCCGCGGCGGCGGGCACACCGTGGACACGGCGACCGGTGACGCGGTCACCGCGCCCATGCAGGCCACGGTCGTGAAGGTCGCCGTCGCCGAGGGCGACCGGGTGGTGAAGGGCGATCTCGTGCTCGTGCTGGAGGCCATGAAGATGGAACAGCCGATCGTCGCCCACAAGGACGGCATCATCGGGCTCGTGAACGCGGAGACCGGCGCGACGGTCTCGAGCGGGCACGTGCTGCTGTCGATCGCCGACGCGTAGCGCACGGCGACCGGCGCGGCGGGCGGGAGGGCAGATGACCGACGCGGTATCGGAGCGCCGATCGACGCGACGACGACCCGGAGCGCTCGCGTCCGTCGTCCTCACGCTGCTCATCCTGACGTTCGGCTTCGCGATCTTCGGATTCACGCCCGCGATCATCGTGACCCTGTACGCGGGCATGGTCGCGTCGTGGGTGGCGCTCCCGTACACGGTGGTCGCGATCGTCGCGCGAGAATCGCGTGCGCGCCGCTCGCGGATCCGCCTCGACGCCGATGCGGTCCCGCACCCCGAGGCCGTCCGCTTCGGCCTGTTCCGGCAGCGTGCGTCGCTCGTGAACGCCATCGCGATGCTCACGGTCCTGCTGGTCGCCGTCATCCTGAACCTGGTCGCCGGCGTCGGGCTGATCGACGCCGGATCACTCGCGGCCGGCAGCCTCACCGCCCTCGGCGCCTTCGCCCTCGTCGGAGGGGTCTTCGCGATCGTGGTCAATGCCCCGTTCATCTATTCCCGCGAGATCGTCGCGTCCGAGCGCGCCGCGATGCGGTCACACACGGGCGCGTGGCGACTCATCCGCGCGACCACGATTCTCACGACGGCGTCGTGGGTCGCTTACTCCGGCTTCGCCCTGCTCTTCATCACCTCGATGTGGTCGTGACCGCGGACCGCTGAATCCGGAACGGCCGCGACCGCGACCGCGGGACCCCACGGCACGGCACGGGTCAGAGCGTCTCGTGACGCGCGAGCGTCTCGATGAACTGCTGGATGCGGCGCGCGCGGGTTTCGGCGCGTTTCGCGTTCGAGAGCCGGAAGAGGAACGGCCACCGCTTCGAGCGACCGAGGGTCGCCCAGAATGCGGCCGCTTCGGCGTTCGCGTCGAGCGCGGCCTGGAAGTCGGGATCGGGCTCGGCCGTGCTCATCCGATACGCGACATCCCACCGACCGTCGGCCTTGGCGCGCTCGATCTCGGCGAGGCCCTGCGGGCGCATGCGACCGGCCTCGATGAGCCGGTGCACATGGCCCTGGTTGATCTCGGACCACGGACTTCGCGCACGCCGAGGCGTGAACGCCTGGGCGACGTAGTCGTCGTCGTGTCGGGCGACCTGACCGTCGATCCATCCAAAGCACAGTGCGACGTCGAGCGCCTCGGCGTACGACATGCCGGGCGCCGATGAGGTCTTCTTCCGGAGGAGCAGACGCACCCCGCCGACGGGTGGATCGTCATCGAGGAAGGCCTCCCACTCTTCGGCGGACATCGGCCCGATGAGCGGCTTGTCGGCGTACGAGACCATGGGGCCAGACTAGTTCCGGCCTCCGACACGGTCAGCTGCGGGGGGCGAACCCGCCGAAGTCGACGGACGCCCCTCACTCGGAGGGGCGTCCGCTCTTCGGATCGGCGAACGAGTCAGGCTTCGACCGAGTTCTGCCCGGTCTTCGCCTCCTGCTGCACGAGAGTGCCAACGCCCTCGCTGCTCTCGACGGCGATCTTGCGCGGCTTCGCCTTCTCGCTCACCGGGATCGTGACACTCAGCACGCCGTTGGCATACGTCGCGGAGATGCGCTCGGTGTCGACGCCCTGGCCGAGGTTGAGCTGGCGGAGGTACGAGGCCGCCTCGCGTTCGCGCACGATCCACTTGACGCCCTCGCCGGCCGGCAGCGTCCGCTCGGCTCGGATGGTCAGCAGCTGCCCGTCGACATCGATGTCGACCGAACCCGGGTCGATGCCGGGGAGGTCGGCGCTCAGCACGTAGTGGTCGCCGTCGCGGTAGAGGTCCATCGGCATACGACGCGGACCCCGGCGCGTCTCGAAGAGCGCCGACGCCATGCGGTCGAGGTCACGGAACGGATCGTAGGTGGTGGCCATGGGTGCTCCCTTCATCGTCTACATTGAGTCGCTTCGACTCAACTTGTTCCCCAGGATAACAACTTGAGCGCCCTTGACTCAAGTCCCTGGACGTCAGGCTTCGATTCACACGCTCCTCGGAGATCTGGCAGGATGGGTCGGTTGCGCGCGTGCCGCCGCCGCGCTCGAGACATCCGATTCAGAAGGACGCTTGGTGACCACCGCCCCCGCCGCACCACACGACTCCCTGCCCGCTTCTTCGGCTGCGCCACGCACCGGTCCCGTGATCGCGCTGCTCGTCGCGGCGGCGTTCGTCGTCATCCTCAACGAGACCATCATGAGCGTCGCGCTGCCGCGGCTCATGACCGATCTCGACATCACGGCGGCGACGGCCCAGTGGCTCACGACGGGCTTCATGCTCACGATGGCGGTCGTCATCCCGTTGACGGGGTGGGCCCTCGAACGCTTCAACATCCGCAGCGTGTTCTTCACAGCCATGGGGCTGTTCGCGGTCGGCACACTCATCGCGGCGCTTGCGCCCGGGTTCGAAATCCTCCTCGTCGGCCGCATCGTGCAGGCGGGCGGCACCGCCATCATGATGCCGCTGCTGTTCACGACCGTGCTGAATGTCGTGCCCGCCACGCACCGCGGCCGCATGATGGGGGTCATCTCGATCGTCATCGCGGTCGCCCCGGCCATCGGCCCCACCGTGTCCGGCGCCATCTTGTCCGCGCTCGACTGGCGGTGGATGTTCTGGCTTGTGCTGCCCATCGCGGTGTTGGCCATCGTGCTCGGTGCGATCTGGGTCAAGAACGTCACGGTGCCGCAGCCCGTTCGCTTCGACCTGCTCTCGGTCGTGCTCTCGGCGCTCGCGTTCGGCGGCCTCATCTACGGGCTCAGCAGCATCGGCGAGGCGGCGACCGGTCACGCGCCGCTCCCGGTCTGGATCCCACTCGTGGTCGGCGCCCTCGCCCTCGCCGCCTTCGTGTTCCGCCAGATCACGCTGCAGCGCGAGGACCGCGCCCTGCTCGACCTGCGCACGTTCGCGTCGCGCTCGTTCTCGCTCGCCGTGATCCTCGTCGTGGTCGCCATGGCCGCCATGTTCGGCACGCTCGTGCTGCTTCCGATCTACCTGCAGGACGTGCTCGCTCTCTCCACGCTCGAGACCGGCCTCATGTTGCTGCCGGGCGGCGTGCTCATGGGGCTGATCGCGCCCGTCGTGGGCTCACTGTTCGACCGGTTCGGTCCGCGCCCGCTCGTCATCCCCGGCATGATCGTCGCCGCTGCGGCGCTGTGGGGCATGACGACCTTCGGACTGGCCACCCCGACGTGGTGGATCATCACGGTCCACCTGGGGTTGAACCTCGGGCTCGGCTTCGTCTTCACCCCGCTGCTCACGTCGGCGCTCGGCTCGCTCCCCCGCCCGCTCTACCCACACGGCAGCGCCATCGTCGGCACGGTGCAGCAGCTCGCAGGCGCGGCGGGGACGGCACTGTTCGTCACGGTGATGTCGCTCGGCCTCGCGTCGGGCGTGCAGCAGGGTGCCACGGTCGTCGACGCCACGGCCGCGGGCATCCACTCGGCGTTCCTGACGGGCGCGATCATCGCGCTCGGCGCGGTCGTCCTGGCGTTCTTCGTCCGGCGCCCCGTGACGGATGCCTCGGAGGAGGCATCCGTCATGGTGCACTGACTCGTGCGCTAGGAGGCCGTCGCGCTGGAACCGTCGGCGAGCGTGTCGGAGATGATGCCGAAGAGATTGCCGTCGGGATCGTGGAGGTACGCCACGCGGCCGACGCCGGCCAGCTCCTCGGGCGGCACGGCGCCGGCGCCACCGAGTTCGATCGCCCGGGCGTATGCAGCATCGGCGTCGTCCACGCTGACGACGATGTTGCCGCCGTTGACGGGTGCCCCCGGCTCCGGCCGAGGGCCCTCACGAAGCGCGAGTCCGCCGTTGATGCCGAAGCCGGGCGTGTTCACCTCGTTGATGGCGCCCTCGCCCGTGGCGATGGTCCAGTAGGGCGTCTCGCCGAACTGCTCGAAGCCCCAGCCCAGCAGCTCCGAGTAGAAGTCGATGAGCCGTTGCGGCTCGCTCGCGTGGATCTCGAAGTGCACCACGAGGTTGGCCATGGCGGTTCCTTCCGTCTGAGGGGTCGGTCGGTCGGCGCGATTCTTGCGCGGCCCGGGGCCCGCGGCAAGTGGGCGTGGACACGTCAGACGCCCTGCGGCGTCGGCAGCTCGACCTCGCTGACCCCTCCGCCCGCCAGCCGCGAGCGACGCCGGCCGTACAGCAGGTAGATCACCACGCCGATCGCGAGCCACACGATGAACCGTACCCAGGTGAGCGTCGTGAGATTCAGCATGAGCCAGACGCAGAGCGCCGCGGACAGAATGGGCAGCACCGGCGACCACGGCACCGTGAATCCGCGCTTGAGGTCGGGGCGAGTCCGACGCAGCACGACCACCCCGAGGCTCACGAGCACGAACGCCGACAACGTGCCGATGTTGATCATCTCCTCCAGCAGCCCGACATCGGTGAAGGCCGCGATCAGGGCCACGACGAGTCCGCCGATGACCTGGATGCGGGCCGGCGTCTTGGTGTGCGCGGTCGTCTTCGACAACCACCTCGGCAGCAGCCCGTCGCGGCTGAGCGCGAACACGATGCGCGACAGACCGAGCAGCAGCACCATGATCACGGTCGTGAGCCCCGCGAGCGCGCCGAGCGAGATCACGGCCGATGCCCAGTCCTGACCCACGAGCCGGAAGGCGGTCGCGAGCGACGGCGTCTCCTGTTCGGCGAGTTCGCGATACGAGACCATGCCGGTCATGACGATCGAGACCAGCACATAGAGCGCGGTGACGATACCGAGCCCCAGGAAGATGCCGCGCGGCAGTCGACGTTGCGGGTCGCGAACCTCCTCAGCGCTCGTCGCGACCACGTCGAAGCCGATGAACGCGAAGAAGACGAGCGAGGCCGCCGCGAGCATGCCGAACACGCCGTACTGGGCCGGCGCGGCACCGGTCGCCCACGAGACCAGCGACTGCGTCCAGACGTCCCCGGCACCGCCGTCGGTCGGCACCGGCTCCGGGATGAACGGCGTGAAGTTCGCCGCCTTGACGAAGAAGAACCCCACGACGATCACGAACACGACGATGCCGACCTTGATGAGCGTGAAGACCGCGCCCACCCTGGAGGTGAGCTTCGTGCCGGCGACGAGCAGCGCGGTGAAGATCGCCACGATGAGGAACGCGGGCCAGCTGACCGTCAGCCCGCCGAGCTCGAACGTCGACGGGAACGGGATCCCGAACGCCAACAGCGCCTCCCCGAGGTACACGCCCCAGTACTTCGCGAGCACCGCCGCGGCGGTGAACATCTCGAGGATGAGGTCCCAGCCGATGATCCAGGCGAGCAGCTCCCCCATCGTCGCGTACGTGAAGGTGTACGCGCTGCCCGCCACCGGCACGGTCGAGGCGAACTCGGCGTAACACATGATCGCGAGCCCGCAGGTGACCGCCGCGAGCACGAACGAGACGATGACCGACGGCCCCGCGAAGTTCGCCGCGGCCTGGGCACCGACGGAGAAGATGCCGGCGCCGACCGCGACCGCGATGCCCATGAGCGCGAGGTCCCATGTGCCGAGCGAGCGTTTCAGGCTTCGTTCGTCGTCGTGTGCGTCGGCGATGGATGCTTCGACCGACTTCACCCGCAGCTTCATCGTCTGCTCTCCCCGGAGGTACGCCGTGACCGGCGCTCGCCCCCGCGACGCCGCGACCTCCCCAGGCTATGTCCCGGAATACCCGTATGGGGGCGTTCTGGCGAATCTGGGGACGAATCCGGGGCGCAGGCGCGTTCAGCGCACGATGTGCATGGCGCGCGCCGCGTCGGTGAGCGACCCCGTGAGCGACGGATAGACGGGGAACGCCTCGGCGAACTGGTCCACCGTGAGCCGGTGCTCCACGGCGAGCGCGAGCGAGAAGATCAGCTCGGAGGCCTTCGGCGCGACCACGACCCCGCCGATGATGGCTCCCGAGCCGCTCGATGCGAACAGCTTCACGAAGCCCTCGCGGATGTGCATCATCTTCGCCCGCGGGTTCGACGACAGCGGCAGCTTGTAGACCACGCCGGGAACCATGCCCTGCTCGATCTCCTTCTCCGTCCAACCGACGGTCGCGATCTCGGGCTGGGTGAAGATGTTCGACGTGATGTTGCGGTCCTCGGGCGGGTCGACGATGTCGCCCATCGCGTGGAACACCGCGGTGCGGCCCTGCATGGAGGCAACCGAGGCGAGCGGCAGGAACGTCGTGCAGTCGCCGGCCGCGTAGATATTGGGCATCGACGTGCGCGCGACCCGGTTGACCCGGATGTGCCCGCTGTCGGCGAGCTGCACGCCGGCTTCGGCGAGCCCAAGGTCGGCGGTGTTGGGCACCGCGCCGACGGCCATGAGGCAGTGGCTGCCGCGCACCTCGCGCCCGTCGCTGAGGGTCGCGACGACTCCGTCGCCGTCACGCTCGACGGATGCGGCGCGCGACTTGTTCAGCACCTTCATGCCGTTGCGCGTGAAGACCCGCTCGATGACGGCCGCCGCATCGGCGTCCTCGCCCGGCAGCACCTGGTCGCGACTGGAGATGAGCGTGACCTTCGCGCCGAGCGCGCGATAGGCGGACGCGAACTCGGCCCCCGTGACCCCGGATCCGACCACGATCAGGTGCTCGGGCACGTCCTTGAGCTCGTACAGCTGCTTCCAGGTCAGGATCCGCTCACCGTCGGGCACGGCCGTCGGCAGCACCCGCGGCGTCGCGCCGACCGAGACCACGAGCGTGTCGGCCTCGATCCGGTCGAAGTCGGTCCCACCCTTCGCGGTCGACACGATGATCGCGTTGGGCCCGTCGAGCCGGCCTTCACCCTGGACGAGGTTCACCCCCGCGTCGATGAGGTTCTGGCGCATGTCGTCCGACTGACGCGCTGCGAGTCCGAGGAGACGCTTGTTGACCGCCGCGAGGTTGATCGCGACCTGCGGCTTCAACGCCAACCCGGAGTCGCCCTTGGCGTAGAACTGCACGCCGAGGTCGGCGGCCTCCTTCACCGCGTTGGAGGCTTCGGCGGTCGCGATGAGAGACTTCGACGGCACGACATCGGTCAGCACGGCCGATCCGCCGACGCCGGACCGCTCGATCAGGGTGACCTCGGCGCCCAGCTGAGCGCCCGCGAGCGCGGCCTCATACCCACCCGGACCACCTCCGAGGACGGCGATTCTCTGGGTGCGCTCGAACTCGTAGGCCATGCTCATATTCTGTCGTAGCCGTCGGAGGGCCACCAAACGAGCAGCGCGCCCACGAGGCATCCACCGGCTCACTAGCATGGGGGGATGCTTCACCAGAACCCGCTCGACGACCCCTCGGCCGACCCGTTCGTCATCGCTCAGGAGGCGGCCGACCGGATCGCCGAACTCACCGGCGTGGCGCGCCACGACGTCGCGCTGACGCTCGGCTCGGGCTGGGGCAAGGCCGCGGACCTGATCGGCGAGACCACGCACACGATCCCCGCGACCGAGGTGCCGGGGTTCTCGAAGCCGGCACTCGAGGGCCACGTGGGCACGCTCCGGTCGGTGCGACTGCCGAACGGCCGGCGCGCGTTGGTGATCGGTGCGCGCACTCATTACTACGAAGGACACGGCGTGCGACGCGTCGTGCACTCCGTGCGCACCGCAGCGGCCGCCGGGGCATCCGTCATGATCCTCACCAATGGCGCGGGAGGCATCAAGACGCACTGGACACCCGGCACGCCGGTCCTCATCAGCGACCATCTGAACCTCACCGCCGACTCGCCGCTCGAGGGCGCGACGTTCATCGACCTCACCGACCTGTATTCGACGCGGCTTCGCGAACTGGCCCGGTCGATCGAGCCCGACCTGGACGAAGGCGTGTACTGCCAGTTCCGCGGCCCGCACTATGAGACGCCCGCCGAAGTGCGGATGGCGAAGACCATCGGCGGCCACCTCGTCGGCATGTCGACCGCCCTCGAGGCCATCGCTGCACGCGAAGCCGGCATGGAGATCCTCGGCATGTCACTCGTCACCAACCTCGCGGCCGGGATCCAGACCAGCCCGCTCAGCCACGACGAGGTCATCGAGGCCGGACGCGCCGCCGAGCCCGTGATCTCGAAGCTGCTCGCCGACGTCGTCGCCGCCCTCTGACGACCGGCACGACGCACCCGCTCACCCTGGAGGAGACGCCCATGGTCGACGCACGGCTGTCCGACGACGACGCACAGCGCATCGCGCTCGCCGAGTCGTGGATCGCGCAGGACCCCGACCCCGAGACCCGAGCCGAGCTCGGCGCCCTGATCGAGGCCGGCCGAACCGGCGACCGCGCCGCGCTCGCCCAGCTGGCCGAGCGCTTCGACCGGCGGCTCGCGTTCGGCACCGCGGGCCTGCGCGGCGAGATCGCGGCCGGGCCCAACCGGATGAACCGCGTGCTGGTCGCGCAGGCCGCCGCCGGACTCGCGGCGTACCTGCTCGAGCACGCACACGAGGGCGTGACGCCGTCGGTGGTGATCGGCTACGACGGACGGAAGAACTCGGACGTGTTCGCCCGCGACTCCGCCGAGATCATGGCCGGCGCCGGTGTGCGCGCCATCCTGCTGCCCCGCCTGCTGCCGACGCCGGTGCTCGCGTTCGCCGTCAGGCACCTCGACACCAGCGCCGGCGTCATGGTGACCGCCAGCCACAACCCGCCGAACGACAACGGCTACAAGGTCTACCTCGGCGGCGAGCACGGCGGCTCCCAGATCGTCGCGCCGGCCGACGCCGAGATCGCGGCACACATTCAGCGCGTCGCCGACCACATGACCGTGCCGGACCTGCCGCGAGCCGAGTTCGAAACCGCCCCCGAATCGGTGGTCGACAGCTACGTGCGCGAGACGGCGAACCTCGCGTCGAACGCGCGGGCGGCCGCGACCAGCCAGCCGAGCACCGTCTACACCGCCATGCACGGCGTCGGATGGGAGACGTTCTCGCGCGTGATCGACGCCGCGGGGTTCGCGTCCCCGGCGGTCGTCGACGCGCAGATCGCACCGGATGCGTCCTTCCCGACCGTGTCCTTCCCGAATCCCGAGGAACCGGGCGCGATGGACCTCTCGTTCGCGCGGGCACGCGAGGTCGGCGCCGATCTCGTCCTGGCCAACGATCCGGACGCCGACCGGCTCGCGGTCGCCATCCCCGATATTGCCGAGCCCGACGGTTACCGGCGTCTGACCGGGAATGAGGTCGGCCTGCTGCTCGGCTGGCGGGCCGCGGAGTCCGCGGCGGGCCAGGACGGCGGTGACGGCACCGGCAACGGTACGCTCGCGTGCTCGATCGTCTCCTCCCCCGGACTCGAAGCCGTCGCCGCGGCGTACGGACTCGACTTCCAAGGCACGCTCACGGGGTTCAAGTGGATCTCGCGGGCCCCGGGGCTGGTGTTCGGATTCGAGGAGGCGCTCGGCTATCTCGTGAACCCGGGCACCGTGCGCGACAAAGACGGCATCTCGGCGGCGCTGGCCTTCCTCGACCTGGCCACCGGCCTCGCCGCCGAGGGGCGCACCGTCGCCGATCACCTCGACGCGTTCGTCGAGCGGTTCGGCGCGTTCGCGTCGTCGCAGATCTCGATCCGGGTGACCGATCTCTTGCGCATCGCGACGATCATGCGTGAGCTGCGGGCCCACCCGCCGGCCACGCTCGGCACGTTGCGCGTCGAGCGCATCGATGACCTCGCCGACGGGTTCGGCGGCCTGCCGCCTTCGGACGTGCTGCGGATCCTCGTCGAGGGAGGCAGTCGGGTCATGGTGCGACCGAGCGGCACCGAGCCCAAGCTGAAGATCTACATCGACGCCGCGGCGACGGCGGGATCCGTGGCCGAACGACGCAGCGCGGCCGCCGCCACCGTGGCCGAGCTCGAGGCCGCGCTCCGTTCGCTCGTCGAGTAGCGACCCGCTGCTGGTCGGAGCGGGCGCAGCCGGTCGGAGGGCGAGCGTCTCGCCGGGTGGGCCCAGTCTGGGGTGGTGCTCAGCCGAGCGCGCGCTCGAGCTGACCGGCGATCTCGTCGACGTCGAAGAAGTTGCCGATCTCGATGATCTCCGACGCGGTCCGGCCGAGCGCAGCACGGACCTGCCCGGCCAACTCGGACGAGGTGAGCACGATCTGGGCGTCGGCCGCCACCGCCGCGACGTCCGCGAGCCCGCTCGCCGTCACTTCGGCGTCGAGGTCGAGCCGGTCGAGCGCACGCTCGGCGTTCGCCTTGAGAATGGCCGAGGTGCCGACGCCCACCCCGCACACTGCGACGATCCTCATGCCCCGACCTCCCCCGCTCGAGCACCGAGCACCGCCCGCACCTCGTCGGCGTCGCGCGCGGCCGTGACCCGCGAGACGGCACGCGGGTCGTTGAAGACATTCGCGAGCTCGGCGATGAAGCCGACATGCTCCTCGGCGTTCGACACCGCGACCCCGAGCACGACACGCACAGGGTCGTGATGGGGGTGGCCGAACGCCACCGGCGTGGCGAGCGTCACGACGGCCATACCTTCTCGCCGCACGTCTGGGCCGGGCCGCGCATGCGCCAACGCAAGCCCCGGCGCGATGACCACGTACGCACCGAACTCTTCGATGACCGCGATCATGCGGTCCGCGTACTCGGAGCTCGCGGCACCGCCCCGGGTGAGCGCACGGCCCGCGAGGCGCACCGCGGCCCGCCAGTCGGGCGCCTCGGCACCAAGCATGACGGCCGAGTCGGGGAGTGCGGGGAGGGCCATGGGTCAGGCGGCGTCGAAGCCGTCCTCGATCTGCTCCGCGAGCTCTTCGCGATCATCGAGTGGGAGGAACGCCGCGGCGGCCGCGTTGAGCTGGAACGTCTCGAGGTCGTCGAGGTCGTACCCGAACGCGTCGGCGAGCAGCGCGAGCTCACGTGTGAGCGTCGTGCCGGACTGCAGACGGTTGTCGGTGTTCACCGTCACCCGGAATCCGAGCTGGTACAGCAGATCGAACGGGTGGTCGACGAGCTCGTCACCCCACGCCGCGATCGCGCCGGTCTGCAGGTTGGACGACGGGCTGGTCTCGAGCGCGATCTCGCGATCGCGGACCCACTGGGCGACCGCGCCGAGCGAGACGTAGGTGTTCTCGTCATCCTGCCGCTCGATCATGAGGTCTTCGGCGAGCCGGACCCCGTGACCCAGCCGAAGCGCCCGCCCGTCGACGAGTGCGCCACGGATGGACTCGATGCCGTCGGCTTCCCCGGCGTGCACCGTCACCGGGAAGAACTGTGTCGCCAGGTAATCGAACGCGGTGCGGTGGCGACTGGGCGGGAAGCCCGCCTCGGCTCCGGCGATGTCGAACCCCACCACGCCACGGTCGCGGTGGCGGACGGCCAGCTCGGCGATCTCGAGGCCGCGGTCCGCGTGCCGCATGGCCGTGATCAACTGACCGGTCCGGATGTGGCGGCCCTGATGCCGCACGTCGTCGGCGCCCTGTTCGAGGCCCATTTGCACCGCCTCGACCGCCTCATCGAGGGTCAGGCCGCGTGTGAGGTGCTGCTCGGGCGCCCAGCGCACCTCGCCGTAGATGACGCCGTCAGCGGCGAGGTCCTGCACGAACTCGCGCGCGACGCGGGTGAGGCCCTCGCGCGTCTGCATGACCGCGGTCGTGAGGTCGAATGTCTTCAGGTACTCGACCAGTGAGCCGGAATTGGACTGCACCGAGAACCACTCGGTGAGCGACTCCACGTCGGTGGCGGGGACGTCGAGCCCCACCGCGTCGCCGAGCTCGAGCAGGGTCTCGGGTCGCACGCCGCCGTCGAGGTGGTCGTGCAGTGACACTTTCGGCAGCGCCCAGAGGTCTGCGCCGTCGCCTTCGAGTCGGTACACCGGATTCGTCTCCACGTGTCCACGATAGTGGCGTGCCAGCGCGGGTGCGCCGGATTTCCGCCGCAAGCTCATATCGCAGATCCAGTACTAGCATGCTAAGACACAGCAGCTGTTCAGGCCGGCCCATGGCGGGACATAGCCCGGGCTCGCACGATGGCGCCATGTCAGAGCATGAACGCACCACGAAGTCCACCACCCGGGAGCTGCTCGTGGAGATCGTCGTTCCGGTCTTCAATGAAGAAGCAGTGCTCGAATCGACCGTACGCCGACTCCATCGATCGCTCGCCGGCCAGTTCGAGGAACGCTGGCGGATCACCATCGCCGACAACGCATCGATCGATCGCACCCCGCTGATCGCGAACCGACTCGCCGAAGAGCTCGACCGGGTCGGCGTCCTGCGCATCCCGGAGAAGGGACGGGGTCGCGCGCTGAACCGGGCCTGGCTCGCCTCGCCAGCCCGCGTCGTCGGGTACGTCGACGCCGACCTCTCGACCGATCTCCGAGCCCTGGCACCGCTCATCGCCCCACTCCTGTCGGAGCACTCCGATGTGGCGATCGGCACGAGGCTCAATCGCGCGGCTCGAGTCGTACGTGGCGCCCGACGCGAACTCGTCTCCCGGTCGTACAACACCCTGCTGCGAACGATCGGCGTCCGCGTGTCCGACGCGCAATGCGGGTTCAAGGCCATGCGTGGCGAGGTTGCGCAACGTCTGCTTCCGCACGTCTCGGACACCGGGTGGTTCTTCGACACGGAGCTGCTCATGCTCGCGGAGTGCGTGGGGCTGCGGATCCACGAGGTTCCGGTGGATTGGATCGACGACCCCGAGTCGAAGGTCGACGTGGTGCCGACCGCGGTCGAGGACATCCGCGGGGTGCTGCGCGTGACGTCAGCGCTGATCCGGGGCCGCATCCCGATCTCGGCCATCTACTCCGAGCTCGGACGGCGACCCCTCGTGCCGGCCGAGCGGCCAGGCTTCCTCGCCCAGGTCGCGCGCTTCGCCGCCGTCGGGGCCGCGTCGACCGTGGCCTACGCGATGCTGTTCCTGCTCCTGCAGACCGTGGTGTCCGCGCAGGTGGCGAACTTCCTCGCCCTGCTGCTGACCGCGATCGCGAACACCTGGGCGAACCGGATGTTCACCTTCGGTGTGCGTGGTCCCGATCGATTCGTGGTGCATCAGGTGAAGGGACTCGTCGTCTTCGGACTCGCGTGGGCCCTGACCTCGGGTTCGCTCGGCGTCCTCACCTGGGTGATGCCGGGCGCAGGGCCGACGGTCGAGCTGCTGGTGCTCACCGGGGCGAACCTGCTCGCCACGCTGCTCCGATTCGCGCTGTTGCGCGTCTGGGTGTTCCGACCACGCCGAGACCGCGCGTCGCGCGACGGGTCGGATCCCCTCGACGGGGTGGAATCACCGACGCTCGTCGCCACGAGGGACCCAGCATGATCACGGCGGTTCGTCGATGTCCTGACCGCGCGCGCAGATCGGTGTTCTCGCCCCGTTGGGAACGCCCGGCGTTGGCCGGACTGCTCGTGCTGACTGGGTTGGCATATCTGTGGGATCTGGGCGCGAGCGGCTGGGCGAACGCGTTCTACTCCGCGGCGGCTCAGGCTGGCAGCGTCGACTGGACCGCGTTCTTCTACGGCTCCTCCGACGCGGCGAACTCGATCACCGTCGACAAGCCGCCCGCGAGCATCTGGATCATGGCGCTGTCGGTGCGGCTGTTCGGGCTGAGCTCGTGGAGCATCCTGCTGCCGCAGGCGGCCATCGGCGTCGCATCCGTCTGGGCACTCTATGCCACGGTGCGACGGCGATTCAGTGCGGGTACGGCCCTGTGGGCGGGCGGTCTGTTCGCCGTCACCCCGGTCGCCGCCCTGATGTTCAGGTTCAACAATCCGGACGCATTGCTCGTGCTCCTCCTCATTGGCGCCGCCTACTTCACGGTGCGCGGTCTCGAAGACGGGCGCCTCCGCTGGGTGCTCGCGGCCGGCACCGTCGTCGGCCTCGCGTTCCTCACCAAACAGCTCCAGGCGTTCCTGGTTCTGCCGGCGCTCGCGGCGGCCTACCTGTGCGCGGCGCCGCCCAGACCGATCGTGCGACTCGGCCACACGTTCGCCGCACTGGGCGCCGTCGTGGTCGCCGCCGGCTGGTGGGTGGCCATCGTCGAGCTCGTGCCGTCTTCGGCGCGCCCGTACATCGGGGGCTCCCAGTACGACAGTTTTCTCGAGCTCACCCTCGGGTACAACGGACTCGGCCGGCTCACAGGCGACGAGGTCGGAAGTGTCGGACCGGCCTCGATGGGCGAGGCGCCGGCTGGGCTGCCGAGTCCAGCAGAGACCGCGGACGGCATGGAGAGGTGGGGCACCACCGGGCTCGGCCGGCTCTTCGACGCCGAGAACGGCGGGCAGATCGCGTGGCTGCTGCCCGCCGCGCTGCTCGCATTCGTCGTCGCCATGGTCGTCCTGCGCCGCGCACCTCGCACGTCGGTGCGCCGCGGCACGGTCATCCTCTTCGGCGGCTGGCTCGCGGTCACCGGGCTCGCCTTCAGCTTCATGGCCGGGATCTTCCATGCCTATTACACCGTCGCCCTCGCTCCGGCGATCGCCGCGCTGGTCGCGATCGGCGGAAGCATGGTCTGGGAGCGTCGTGCGCGTCTGAGATGGCGCATCCTCGCCGCCTCGGCGGTGGCGGGAACCGGCCTGTGGAGCGCGGTGCTGCTGAGCAGCGTCGACGCGTGGCCGATGGCACTGCCGTGGTTCGTGCTCGTGCTCTCGCTCGTCGGAGCGGCCGGCCTGGTGCTGCCTGGCCGGCACGGCCGGGTGCGTGGTCGACTCAGGGCGGCGACCGTCACCGTCGGCCTGATCGGAGTCCTCGCCGGCCCGCTTGCCTACACGGGCACGACGATCGGCACCCCGCATTCCGGTGCGATCGTGACGGCGGGGCCGCCATCGGCCGGGCGGATGGGCGCCGGCCTCAGGCTGGTGGAGCACGGCAACGCGATCCCACCGGGCGCGTCTGGGAACGTCGCGGCGGCGTCGCGCGGTCTCGTGGGTCGAGACCGCATCCCTCCGGGACCAGGCCATCACGGCAGACCGTTCCGGGCCGAGTCGGGCTTCTCGATGGGCGCACTGCTCGGCGGCCAGCCGGTCAGCCAGAAGGTCGCAGGGCTCCTCGCAAAGAATGCCGAGACGTACCGGTGGATGGCCGCCGCAGTCGGATCGAATCATGCGGCCGGGTATCAACTCGCCACGGGCCATCCGGTGATGCCCGTCGGTGGATTCAACGGCAGCGATCCGTCCCCGACCCTGGCCGAGTTCCGAGCGCTCGTCGCCCATGAGGAGATCCACTGGTTCATCGGCGGCGGCTTCTTGGGGCAGGCGAACGGCGGATCACGCGCCTCGAGCGAGATCGCGGCCTGGGTGGCCGAGCGGTTCCCGGCCAAGGAGGTCGACGGCGTGACGCTCTACGATCTCACCGCATGATCGCGGAGAGCTCGCCCGAAGGATCCGCGGCTCAGCGTCCGATGCGCTCGACGATCAGCGCGCCGCCGTCTTCGATCGCCTCACCGCTGTCACCGATCCGCCAGGCGCCCTCAACGGCCTCGAGCGCTCGCGCGAACCGCGCCGGTTCGTCGGTGTGCAGCGTGAACAGCGGCTGCCCGGCCCGGACCGTATCTCCCGGCTTGGCATGCAGGTCGATGCCCGCGGCGTGCTGCACGGGATCCTCCTTCCGTGCCCGCCCCGCACCGAGCCGCCACGCGGCGATGCCGAACGGCAGCGCCTCCTGCGCGACGAGCACACCATCCCGCTCCGCCGTGACGACGTGGCTCTCGCGCGGCGTCGGCAGCGGGGCATCCGGATCACCACCCTGCGCGCGAACCGTCGCCCGCCAGACGTCCATGGCCCGGCCGTCATCGAGCGCCGCCTCGACCTCCGCGTCGGGCTGCCCCGCGAGCGCGAGCATCTCGCGCGCGAGCGCGAGGGTGAGCTCGCGCACATCGGCCGGACCGCCGCCCGCGAGCACCTCGACGGACTCACGCACCTCGTTGGCGTTGCCGATCGTGAGCCCGAGCGGCACGTTCATGTTCGTGAGCAGGGCACTCGTCGCAACACCCGCGTCCTCGCCGAGTTCGACCATGGTCCGAGCAAGCTCGCGCGAGCGCTCGATGTCCTGCAGGAACGCACCCGAGCCGAACTTCACGTCCAGCACGAGCGCGCCGGTGCCCTCGGCGATCTTCTTGGACATGATCGAGGACGCGATCAACGGGATCGCCTCGACCGTGCCCGTGATGTCGCGCAGCGCGTAGAGCTTCTTGTCAGCGGGCGCGAGGGCGGCGCCCGCGGCGCAGATCACGCCGCCGAGCTCGCGGAGCTGGGTCATGATCTCGTCGTTCGACAGGTCGGCCCGCCAGCCCGGGATCGACTCGAGCTTGTCGAGCGTGCCGCCGGTGTGGCCGAGGCCCCGCCCCGAGAGCTGCGGAACGGCCACACCGAACGCCGCGACCAGCGGCATCAACGGCAACGTGATCTTGTCGCCCACCCCGCCGGTCGAGTGCTTGTCGACCGTCAGCTTGCCGAGCCCCGAGAAGTCCATGCGCTCGCCGGACGCGATCATGGCCAGCGTGAGGTCGCGGATCTCGCGCCGCCCCATGCCGTTCAGGAAGATCGCCATCGTCATCGCCGACATCTGTTCGTCCGCGACGTAGCCCCGCGTGTACGCGTCGACCAGCCACTGGATCTCGGCAGTGCCGAGCTCCCGGCCGTCGCGCTTCGCCCGGATGAGGTCGACCGCGTCGAACGCCTCCACGGCGCTCACGAGGCATCCTCTGCGTCGGCCGCGCCACGGAAGGCGGCGAGCGTGCGAGGGCCGAACGCGTCAGGCAGCACCTCGTCGATCGTCTTGACCCCCGAGACGGTGTCGAGCAGCATCCCCTCGGCGGAGTGCTCGTACAGGAGCTGCCGGCAGCGCCCGCACGGCATGAGCGTGGCGCCGTGCCCATCGACGCACGCGAACGCCACGAGCTTGCCGCCGCCCGACATGACGAGCGCCGACACCAGCGAGCATTCGGCGCACAGGGTCACCCCGTAGGAGGCGTTCTCGACGTTGGCTCCCGACACGACACGCCCGTCGTCGACGATCGCGGCTGCGCCGACCGGGTACTGCGAGTACGGCGCATAGGCCTTCGCCATCGCCTCGGTCGCGAGCTCGCGAAGATGGGTCCAGTCGATGGTCGCCGATTCGGTCATCGGTGCTCTCCCGTCTCGGTGTGGGTAGGTTCAGAGCGATATGGATGCCGCGGGCCCGGGCCCGGGCGGATCAGGACTTGATGTACGGCTTCCCCGCCGCCGCCGGCCCGCGGACCTTGCCCACGAGCCCAGCCACGGCGAAGATCGTGATGACGTACGGCAGCATCAGCAGGAACTCGCTCGGCACCGGCGAGCCGATCACGCCCAGCGTGTTCTGCAGGTTCGAGGCGAAGCCGAACAGCAGCGCCGCGAGGGTCGCCTTGATCGGGTCCCACTGTCCGAAGATCACCGCCGCGAGGGCGATGAAGCCGGCGCCCGCGGTCATCTCCTTGTTGAACGCGCCCACCGAGCCGAGGGTGAAGAACGCACCGCCGAGACCCGCGATCGCACCCGCGAGCGACACGTTCCAGAATCTGGTGCGAGTGACGTTGATGCCGACCGTGTCGGCCGCCTGCGGGTGCTCGCCCACCGCGCGGAGCCGAAGCCCCCATTTGGTGTGGAACAGGCCCACGTAGACCACGGCGACCGCGATGTACATGAGGTACACGATGATCGTCTGACGGAAGAAGGTCGGCCCGATGATCGGGATGTCGGCGAGGAGCGGAATGTTGATGCGCTCGAACCGGGGCGGTGAGTTGAGGGCTGCCGCGTTCGGGGCCAGCACCTGTGAGAACAGGAAGCTGGTGAAGCCCACGACCAGCACATTCAGGACCACACCGACGATGACCTGATCGACGAAGTACGTGATGGCGAACGCGGCGAGCACGAACGACACGAGCACTCCCGCCACACCGGCAGCAAGCAGACCGAGATACGGGTTGCCCGTCGCGGACGCCACGATCGCCGAGGTGAAGGCGCCGGCCAGCAGCTGCCCCTCGATCGCGATGTTAATGACCCCGACGCGTTCGGAGAGCACACCCGACAACGAGCCGAAGATGAGCGGCACCGACAGGCTGAGAGCGCCGGCCAGGAGGCCCGCGAGCGGGATCACGTGCGTGGACGCGCCGGCGGCGGCCCACGTCAGGAAGCCGACCACGAACACGACCGCGAACACCGCCATGAGCCAGATCGGCGTCTTGCGACGGGCACGCACTAGTAGCGCGGAGACGGCGGTGATCACCGCGAGCAGGGCCATGCAGACCCATGTGGTGACCGTGGCGTCGAGCACGATCTCGGGGAGCTGGACGGCGTCGCCGGCGGCCGAGATGCGGAACGTGGCCTCTCCGCCGTGCGGCGCGAGCAGGAACAGCAGCGCCGCGAGCACGGTGACGATCCCGAAAGCGATCGGGGCCTTCCAACTGACCACGACCGTGGTCGCAAGGGCGGGCTCCTGCGGCGCGACCGCCTGGTGCTGAGGTGCGATGGTCACTTGGCCGTCACCTCCTTCATCGCGTTGCGGCGAGATCGCTTGGGCCGGGAGCCCGGCGCTGGGAGCCGGAAGATCGCCCGCACGAGCGGAGGCGCGGCGATGAAGAGGACGATGAGCGACTGCACGACGAGGACGATGTCGATGGGCACGCCCTCGGCGGCCTGCATCGCGAACCCGCCGGCCTTGAACGCTCCGAAGAGGATGCCGGCCGCGAGCACGCCCCACGGGGTGGACCGCCCGAGCAGGGCGACCGTGATCGCGTCGAACCCGATGCCCGCATCGATCCCGCTGGAGAACCCGGTGGTGACGGTGCCGAGCACCTGACTGACACCCGCGAGGCCCACGAGAGCACCGGAGATGAGCATCGCGTACACGTACATCGACTTGACGTTGATCCCGGCGACCCGCGCGGCGTTCGGGTTCTCGCCGACCGCGCGGAACTGGAAGCCGAGCGCCGAGCGATCAAGGATCCACCACACAAGCACGACCGCCGCGAGGGCGAGCACGAAGCCGAAGTGAAGGTTGTACTGCGGCCCGAGCAGGTCGGGGAACACCGCGGTGTCCTTCATCGGCGGGGTCTTCGGGTTGTTCGAGCCGGGCGCCTGCAGCAAGCCGGGGGTGCGAAGCATCCAGGTCACGAGGTAGAGCGCCACGTAGTTGAGCATGATCGTGACGATCACCTCGTGTGCGCCGGTACGCGCCTTCAGCACACCGGCGATACCCGCCCACAGCGCGCCGGCGAGGAGGCCCGCGAGCAGCGCGACCAGCATGTGCACGCCCCACGGCAGGTCGAATGAGAACGCCACCCACCCGGCGGCGGCAGATGCCATCAGCATCTGGCCGCGGCCACCGATGTTGAACATGCCGACGCGGAAGGCGAGCGCGACACCGAGACCCGCTGCGATGAGCGGCGTCGCAAAGGTGAGCGTCTCGGTGAGCGGACGGATGCCGGTCGCGAACTCCGGGCGCCGGAAGTTGTACACGGCGCCCTGGAAGAACGCGGAGTAGGCGCCCGCGACCGAATCCCAGACCGCCCGGAACGTGTCGGTCGGTCGGGCGAAGAAGTATCCGGCGGTCTCCTGCACGCGCTCGTCGGTGAACGCGATCATGATCGCGCCGATGAGAAGTGCGAGGACGACGGCGAGGACGGAGATGATGGTGTTGCCGGTGGCGATCTCGCGCAGCGCGCGGCTCCAGCGCGACGGCGGCTCGGCCTCGGGCTCGGGTACCGTGACGGGCTCCTCGGGCGGAACCTGGGAGCCGGTCTCCAGCGCGACGTCGGGGTCGTTCGGGCTGCTCACGCGGCGGCTCCTTCGTGATCGGGCGACTCCCCGGCCATCATCAGACCGAGCGTGTCACGTGAGGTGTCGCCGGGGACGATGCCGACGACGCGCCCGCGATACATGACCATGATGCGGTCCGCGAGCGCCGTGACCTCGTCGAGCTCGGTTGAGACGACCACGACCGGGACACCGGCGTCGCGCGTCTCGATGATGCGCTTGTGGATGAACTCGATGGAACCGACGTCGACGCCACGTGTCGGTTGCGCGGCCACGAGCAGGCGCAGGTCGCGGCTGAGCTCTCGGGCGAGGACCACCTTCTGCTGGTTGCCGCCCGAGAGCCGGCCGACCTTCGTCTCGATGGACGGCGTGCGCACGTCGAACTCGGCGACTTTCTCGCGCGCGAACGTGGCGAGCGCGCCACGCTGGACGTTCCCGCCCTTCACGAACGGCGCGCTGTCGGCGCGGTCGAGCATCAGGTTCTCGGCGATGGTGAACTCGCCGACGAGGCCGTCTTCCTTCCGGTCTTCGGGGACGAATCCCACACCGGCGTTCAGGATCTTCCTGACCCGGTCGCCGTTGAGCTCGTTGCCGTCGAGTCTGATCGACCCGCGCACCCGCTCCTGCAGGCCGACGAGCGCCTCGGTGAGCTCGGTCTGTCCGTTGCCCTGCACACCCGCGATGGCAAGGACCTCGCCGCGTCGCACGTCGAACGACACGTCGTTGACGACCAGCTGACCGATCGGGTCGACGACCGTGAGCCCCTCGACGACGAGGGCCGGCTCACCGAGCATCGGGGCCTCTTTCTGCACGGTCAGTTCGACGGCACGGCCCACCATGAGCGACGCGAGTTCTGCATTGGACGCGGTCGGGGAGGCCTCGCCGACGACCTTGCCCAGACGGACCACGGTGATCCGGTCGGCGACCTCGCGCACCTCACGCAGCTTGTGGGTGATGAAGACGATCGAGGTTCCGCTCGCCTTGAGCTGGCGCATGATCTCCATCAGCTCGTCGGTCTCTTGCGGGGTCAGCACCGCAGTCGGCTCGTCGAAGACGAGCACCTTTGCGTCGCGCGAGAGCGCCTTGATGATCTCCACGCGCTGTTGGACGCCGACCGGCAAATCGTCGACGAGGGCATCCGGGTCGACGTCGAACCCGAACCGTTCGGAGATCTCGCGCACACGTGCTCGCGCCGCGGCCAGATCGAGCCGACCACCCGCCTTGGTCTCTTCGTGACCGAGCATGACGTTCTCGGCGACGGTGAATACCGGGATGAGCATGAAGTGCTGGTGCACCATCCCGATGCCCGCGCGCATCGCGTCGCCCGGGCCGGCGAAGTGCTGGACCTCATCGTCCAGCAGAATCTCCCCGGAGTCAGCCTGGTAGAGGCCGTACAGCACGTTCATGAGCGTGGACTTGCCTGCACCGTTCTCACCGAGCAAACAGTGGATCTCGCCGGCCTCGACAGTGAGGTCGATGTGATCGTTGGCCACGAGCGTCCCGAACGATTTCGTGATGCCTCGGAGCTCGAGTTTCATGTCACCGATCCTAGTGTTGGGCCTGCGAATGCAGGAGGCGATGCGCAAATGTCGGCGGTCGGCCGCCGCGGTGCGCAGATGTTGCGCATGCTGCGCATGCGCTGGCTTCGCGAGCGTGCACCGAACGCCCGGGCGACCGCGCGGAGCACAGAACGGGGAGGCCGGCATTCGCCGGCCTCCCCGCCCTTCGGCTGTCAGTTGACAGCCATGAGGTGTCGGTCTCAGTCGGCCAGGTAGGACTCGACCTTGATGTCGCCGGAGACGATCATCCCGCGCAGTTCCTGGACCTTCGAGTCGAGTTCGGCCGGGACCCGGTCGGCCCAGTCGTGGTAGTCGGCAAGGCCGACGCCGTCGTTCTCGAGCGTGCCGACGAACGGCGTCGGGTCGAAGCTGCCGTTGCCGGCCTCGACGATGGCCTCGTGGACGCCGACGTCGATGCCCTTGAGGATCGAGGTCAGCAGCAGGTCGGCGACCGACGGGTCGGTCTCGAAGACATCGGCGTCGACGCCGAGCAGGGCGATCTCACGGCCCGAGTCGCGGATCGCGACCGCGGCCGACTGGTAGATCGGGCCACCGACCGGCAGCAGGACATCGACGTTCTGGTCGATGATGCCCTGCGCGACCTGGCGGGCACCGTCGTTGGCCTCGAAACCACCGGTGAACGAGCCGTCCTGTGCGGCGCGGTCCCAGCCGATGACCTTGACGTCGGTGCTGTTCTCTTCGTTGTAGTACTCCACGCCCTGCGCGAAGCCGTCCATGAAGATCGTGACGGTCGGGATGTTCATGCCGCCGAACGTGCCGACGACGCCCGTCTGCGTCACACCGGCCGACAGGTATCCGGCGAGGAACGCGGCCTGCGCGGTGTCGAAGATGATCGGCTTGATGTTCTCGGCGTCGGTGGTGCCGTCGAAGTCCTGGTCCACCGGGTCGTCGATCGAGACGTAGTCGATGTCGGGGTTCGCCTGGGCCGACTCGAGCGCGGCCGGCGCGAGCAGGAAGCCGACCGTGACGATGGCGTTGCACCCCTGGTCGACGAGGCTCGTCAGGTTGGCGGCGTAATCGGTCTCAGCGGCAGACTCGACCTTGATGGGCTCGACGCCCAGCTCTTCGGCCGCCGCGTCGAGGCCCTCGGCGCCGAGCTGGTTGAAGGACTTGTCGTCGAACCCGCCCGCGTCGGAGACCATGCACGGCAGAAAGTCGCTGGCCGCCTCGCCGCCGCCGTCACCCGAGTCCTCGGGTGCCGATGCGCACCCGGCGAGCAGCGCCGCGGTGCCGAGCATGGCGAACCCGCCGAGCGCGGCCTTCTTCGTCGTGATCCTCACTGTGTCCTCCAAAGACTGCTCCCCGATGATTTCCGGGGATGGTGCACTCACGTTACCCAATGTCACCGCGCCCGCTCGGGCCCAGTCAGGGCGCGACATCCAATGGTTATCAAGAAGCGACATTCTGCTCATATGAGCAGGCCGGAAGCCGTGGGAAGCATCGCCGACGCCTGCCGGCTCGGCGCGCGATGCGAGCCTCGTCAGGGCGCGCTGGGCGACTCCACCACGAGCTCGCCGGCGATGATCTGCCGGCGCAGCGCGTCGATCTCGGCATCGAGCTCCGGCGTGACGAGACCCGCGAGGTCGTGGTAGTCCGCGATCTCGACGCCGCCGTTCTCGAGCGTCCCGATGTACGGCTCGTTGGAGAAGGCGTCGTCCACGACATCGCCCACGATCTGCACCATCGCCTGCTGGGTGTTCTTCAACACGCTCGTGAGCAGCACGGGTCGGTACTCGGCGGGAAGCGTCTCGTAGCCGTCGCTGTCGACCCAGATCAGCGACACCCCGCTTCGCTCGACCGCGGCCGCCGCCGCGCCCTCACCCACCTGTCCGGCGACCGGCAAGATGACGTCCGCCCCCTGGTCGATGAACCCCTCGGCGAGCACCTTGCCCTTGTTGATGTCCTCGAAGTCGCCGGTGAACGAGCCGTCCTGTGCCGCCTTGTCCCAGCCCAGCGCGCGCACCGCCGTGCCGTGGGCGGCGTTGTACGCCGCCACGCCGTCGACGAACCCGTCCATGAAGAGCGTCACGGGCGGCTGGTTGCCGCCGCCGAAGGTGGCGACGACGCCCGTCGTACTGACACCGGCCGCGAGGTAGCCGGCGAGGAACGCAGCCTGCGCGGTGTCGAAGACGACGGGCTTGATGTTGTCGCCCTCGACCGTCTCATCGACGATCGCGAACGCGAGGTCGGGATTCGCCGCGGCCTGCTCGCTCGTCGCCTCCGCGAGCTCCCAGCCGACCGTCACGATCAGCTGACAGCCGGAGTCGACCGCCTGCTGCACGTTCGGCGCGAGGTCCGTCTCACCCGTCGACACCAGCGCTTCGGCTTCGACGCCGAGCTCCTGTTCGGCCAGCTGCAGGCCCTCCCAGCTGGACTGGTTGAACGAACGGTCCTCGAGCCCACCCGAGTTGGTAACCATGCGCGCGCAGACCTCGCTGCTGCTCGCCTCACCACCGGGCTCGGGAGCGCTTCCGCAGGCGACGAGCATCAGGGATGCCGCGATCGCGGCACCCATCGCGACACCATGCCGGCGTCGGTCGGGTCGGGTGCGGGGCATCCGTCGCTCCTGTTCTTGCCGCTCACCGGGGGACATCGCGGGCTGCTTCTTAGAGGACATCGCTCGACCCACCCAGCCGAAGGGCGTCGACGACGGCCTTCACCCGCTGCGCGTGTTCGCTCGTCGTCACGAGCAGCGCGTCCGGCGTGTCCACGACGACGATGTCATGGACCCCGATCAGGCTGATCACGCGCTTCGCGCGGCTGACCACGATGCCACTCGACGCGTCGGCGAGGACGCGGGCGTTCTCGCCGAGAATGGCGAGTTCGCCCGAGCGTCCCGCGGTGTTGAGCTTCGCCAGCGAGGCGAAATCGCCGACGTCGTCCCATTGGAAATGGCCGCGGACCACGGCGAGTCGGCCGGCCGCCGCGGCGGGCTCGGCGACCGCGTAGTCGATCGCGATCTTCTCGAGCGTCGGCCAGATGCGGTCGACCGCCGGGCCACGCGTCGTCGGGTCGTCCCAGGCCGCGGCCAACTCGATGAGGCCGGCGTGCAGCTCGGGCCGGTTCCTTGCGATCTCCGCGAGGAGCCGGTCGGCGCGTGCAATGAACATGCCCGCGTTCCAGAGGTGCCGTCCGCTCGCGAGGTAGCGTCGCGCGGTCTCGAGGTCGGGCTTCTCCACGAAGCTCGCCACGGACTCGACGTGCTCGGCGCCGCGGAGGTCGAGCTCAGCGCCGCACTCGATGTACCCGAAGCCGACGGCCGGCTCGGTGGGCGTGATGCCGATGGTGACGATGTAGCCCTCGTCGGCCGCGGCGACCGCCTCGGTCACCGCCTGCCGGAACAGCGCGCCACCCGAGATGACGTGATCGGCCGCGAAGGACCCGATGATGACGCCGGGCTCGCGCCGCTCCAGGATCGCCGCGGCCAGGCCGATCGCGGCCGTCGAGTCGCGGGGCTCGCTCTCGAGCACGATGTTGTGGTCCTCCAGCGCCGGAAGCTGCGCCTCGACGGCTGCGCGGTGGGCCCGGCCGGTGACCACCATGATGCGCTGATCCCCCGAGATCGGGGCCAGCCGATCCCAGGTGTCCTTCAGCAGGGTCTGCCCCGAACCCGTGAGATCGTGCAGGAACTTCGGCGCGTCGGCTCGGGAGAGCGGCCAAAGCCGCGATCCGACGCCGCCGGCCGGGATCACGCTGTAAAAGCGGTCGAGAGGAGCATCCTGCATCCGCCCAGCGTATCGACGGCCACCCGCATACGCACCGCCGGCCGGCCGATGTCTTGACGTCGAGAGAGTTAGGGCGGCCTAAGGGGCGGCGGGAAAGCCGCGGGGCTAGACTCGCATCCGGGCCGTCGTGCCCACCGACCCGCCCGCTCGCGGCGGAATCACACAGCCATGGAGGGGTGTTCATGCCAGAGACGCAGGCAGGAACCCTGACCACACCCGAGCCGGTCAAAGAGCGACCGGGCGGCACGCTCTACCGCGGCCGCGAGGGAATGTGGTCGTGGGTGCTGCACCGGATCACCGGGGTCGCGATCTTCTTCTTCCTCCTCGTGCACATCCTCGACACCGCGCTGGTGCGGGTGAGCCCCGAGGCCTACAACGCCGTCATCGGCACGTATCAGACGCCCATCATGGGAATCGGCGAGGTCGCACTCGTCGCGGCCATCGTGTTCCACGCGTTCAATGGGCTGCGGATCATCCTCGTCGACTTCTGGGCGTGGGCGACCCGGCATCAGAAGCTGCTGTTCTGGGTCGTGATCGGCCTCTGGGCCATCACGATGCTCGGCTTCGCGCCCCGCCACCTCATCAACGTCTTCAGCCACTAAAGGAGCGCCGAGTGTCTGTCATCGAAGCGCCCCGCACCCCGGTACGCCCCGCCACCAAGCGCGGGCCGAACCTGGAGAAGTGGGGCTGGATCTACATGCGCGTCTCGGGCGTGGTGCTGATCGTCCTGATCTTCACCCACCTGTTCGTCAACCTGCTGGTCGGCGAGGGCGTGAGCGCCATCAACTTCGGCTTCGTCGCCGGCAAGTGGGCCGACCCGTTCTGGCAGTGGTGGGATGTCGCGATGCTGTGGCTCGCCCTCATCCACGGCGCGAACGGCATGCGCACGATCGTGAACGACTACACCAACCCGGGTGCCGTGCAGAAGATCCTCAAGGGTGCACTGCTCGCGTCCGCCGTCGTGCTGATCGTGCTCGGCACGCTCGTCGTGTTCACCTTCGACCCGTGCCCGGCCGGCGGACCCGCCGACCTGCTGCCCTCGTTCTGTTCCGCTCGCTAGGAGATCTGTGACCACGGAGAAGCACGTCGAGACGAAGGTCGTCGACGGAGTCCACTATCACCAGTACGACATCGTCATCGTCGGCGCCGGCGGCGCGGGCATGCGCGCGGCGATCGAAGCCGGCCCCGGCGCGAAGACCGCGGTGATCTCCAAGCTGTACCCGACGCGCTCGCACACGGGCGCCGCGCAGGGCGGCATGGCCGCGGCCCTCGCGAACGTCGAGGAGGACAGCTGGGAGTGGCACACCTTCGACACGGTCAAGGGCGGCGACTACCTCGTCGACCAGGACGCGGCTGAGATCCTCGCGAAAGAGGCCATCGACGCGGTCATCGACCTCGAGAACATGGGCCTGCCGTTCAACCGGACCCCCGACGGCAAGATCGACCAGCGCCGGTTCGGCGGGCACACGCGCGATCACGGCAAGGCGCCGGTTCGCCGGGCGTGCTACGCGGCCGACCGCACGGGTCACATGATCCTGCAGACGCTGTTCCAGAACTGCGTGAAGCTCGGCATCGAGTTCTACAACGAGTACTACGCGCTCGACCTCGTCATGAGCGAGGTCGACGGCGTCAAGAAGCCCTCCGGCGTCGTGGCCTACGAGCTGGCCACGGGCGAACTGCACGTCTTCCAGGCCAAGGCCGTCATCTTCGCCACGGGCGGCTTCGGCAAGATCTACAAGACCACCTCGAACGCGCACACGCTCACGGGCGACGGCGTCGGCATCATCTGGCGCAAGGGCCTGCCGCTCGAGGACATGGAGTTCTTCCAGTTCCACCCCACCGGCCTCGCCGGGCTCGGCATCCTGCTCACCGAGGGCGCACGCGGCGAGGGCGCCATCCTCCGCAACGCCTCGGGCGAGCGCTTCATGGAGCGCTACGCCCCGACCATCAAAGACCTCGCCCCGCGTGACATCGTCGCCCGATGCATGGTCCAGGAGGTCGCCGAGGGTCGCGGCGCCGGTCCCCACAAGGACTACGTGCTGCTCGACTGCACCCACCTCGGCGCCGAGGTGCTCGAGACGAAGCTGCCCGACATCACGGAGTTCGCGCGCACCTACCTCGGCGTGGACCCGGTCTACGAGCCCGTGCCGGTCATGCCGACCGCGCACTACGCGATGGGCGGCATCCCGACGAACGTCAACGCCGAGGTGCTTGCGGACAACACGACGGTCGTCCCTGGGCTGTACGCCGCGGGTGAGTGTGCGTGCGTCTCGGTGCACGGCTCCAATCGTCTCGGCACCAATTCGCTGCTCGACATCAACGTCTTCGGCAAGCGCGCGGGGCGCAACGCGGTCGAGTATGTGAAGACCGCCGAGTTCACCCCGCTTCCGGATGACCCGGCCGCGGCCATCCGCGAGATGCTGACCATGCTCCGCGACTCGAACGGCACCGAACGGATCGCCGCGATCCGTAAGGAGCTGCAGGACGAGATGGACAAGGGTGCACAGGTGTTCCGCACCGACGAGTCCCTCGCCCACGTCACCAACGTGATCGCGGGTCTTCGCGAGCGGTACAGGAACATCGCCGTGCAAGACAAGGGCAAGCGGTTCAACACCGACCTGCTCGAGGCGGTCGAGCTCGGGTTCCTGCTCGATCTGGCCGAGGTCGTGGTGTTCTCCGCGCGCAACCGCAAGGAGAGCCGCGGCGGGCACATGCGGGACGACTTCCCGAACCGCGACGACGAGAACTACATGCAGCACACGATGGCCTATCTGTCGGGTGACGCGCACTCGTCGCACGCGGATGACCACATCCGGCTCGACTGGAAGCCGGTCACCGTGACGCGCTACCAGCCCATGGAGAGGAAGTACTGACGTGAGCACCGCGACGCTCGAGCAGCCACCGGCCGCCGAGGCCCCCATTCAGTCCTTCACGGTCACGTTCCTGATCCGCCGGTTCGACCCGGATGTCGACACCGAGCCGCGCTGGCAGGACTTCGACGTCGAGATGTACCCGACCGACCGGGTCCTCGACGCGCTGCACAAGATCAAGTGGGAGCAGGACGGCTCACTGACGTTCCGCCGGTCGTGCGCGCACGGCATCTGCGGCTCCGACGCGATGCGCATCAACGGCCGCAACCGGCTCGCCTGCAAGACGCTCATCAAGGATCTCGACATCTCGAAGCCGATCTACGTCGAGGCGATCAAGGGACTCCCCCTCGAGAAGGACCTCGTCGTCGACATGGAGCCGTTCTTCGCGAGCTACCGTGAGGTGCAGCCGTTCCTGCAGGCCAAGTCGAAGCCCGAGCCCGGCAAGGAGCGCGTGCAGTCGGTCGCCGAGCGCGCGATCTTCGACGACACGACCAAGTGCATCCTGTGCGCCGCGTGCACGTCGAGCTGCCCGGTCTTCTGGACCGACGGGCAGTACTTCGGGCCCGCGGCGATCGTGAACGCGCACCGGTTCATCTTCGACTCACGGGACGACGAGGCGAAGGTGCGCCTCGACATCCTGAACGACAAGGAAGGCGTGTGGCGTTGCCGCACGACCTTCAACTGCACCGAGGCGTGCCCACGCGGCATCGAGGTCACCAAGGCCATCGCCGAGGTCAAGCAGGCGGTCATGCGCGGCCGCCCCTGATCGCCTCTCGACGCGCACGCGGCCCCCGGCTCATCGAGCCGGGGGCTTCGTCGTCCGTCGTCGCACCCGGCTTCGGCTGCCGTTCGAGAGACACAGGCAACCCTCCGCCGGCGCATTCGCGGCCGTCGGAGGGTTGCGGGTCGGGGACGACGGTCAGGCCGCCGCCGCCCCCGGGTCGATCAGTGGGGCGTGTGCCCGTTCCGTCGCCTCAGCGAGAGCACGAGCGCAAGGCCGCCGACGAGCAGCAGCGCACCGCCGGCCCACAGCAGCGGCGAACCGTCGACGCCGCTCTTCGCCAGCCCACGGCCACCGCCCGCGGACGCCGGTGTAGCCGGCGTCTTCGAGACCGTCACGGTCACAGGGTCTTCGGCGCACTGGGTCACCTCGGGCGTGCCATCGCCCGTCGCTTCGCCCCAGCACACCTCACCGGT
>Ga0180223_1000580_pt1 | contig 43216 bp, 39 predicted proteins | sample eDN5th30CKraftOP_FD_151337 | JGI IMG/M metagenome (GOLD analysis project Ga0180223, IMG submission 151337) | Enriched Organic Plus compost microbial communities from Emeryville, California, USA - eDNA 5th pass 30_C Kraft OP (version 2) (version 2) ... | reverse complement strand
CGGGGTGCGCCTGACAATCCGCGCGCGTCCAGGTTCACAGCGTCGCGCGGTAGGCGTGAGTGACGTACGGTACGGCCAGTTCCACCGCGCCCGCGATATCCGGATGCGTCAGCAGCAGCGTCTCCAGGGCGACGAGCCGCTCATGCCGGTCGGCCGCGGGTCGCGCCCTGATGTCAGGCCGGACCCGGACAAGATCGAGGAAGGCGGCGCGCGTCAGACGTCGCATCGAGTCGAAACGTCGCTCCTCGACGGGCCCGAAGGGTGCCCCGATGCGGACCACGTCGCCCCCGTCGCCCACGTCAGGATCCGCGCCAAGGAGCGCGGCGACCTCACGCATCCACGCCGACCGGAGGTCGCGGCGACTCCAGACGAGGCCGAGCGCACCGCCCGGCCGGAGCACGCGCGCGATCTCGGGCACCGCTCTGGCCGGCTGGAACCACTGCCACGCCCGCCCGACGATCACCGCGTCCACGCTCCGGTCCGCGACCGGGAGATCCTCTGCGGTCCCGAGAATACGCGGCGCCCCGGGCACCCGGATCTCGAGCTCTTCCACCATCTCCTCGATCGGGTCGACGGCGGTGACGTCGAGGTCGAGGCGGACCAGCACGTCGGTCAGCGCGCCGGTGCCCGCGCCGAGGTCGAGCACGCTCGTCGCGTCACCCACGATCCAGGTGACGGCCGCGTGCAACGCGTCGGTCGTGACGCGCGCGTCGGCCACGGTCATTGACGCCTCCCTTGTCGACACGGATGCCTCTTTCGAGACGGATGCTTCGCTGCCGCCATTCCACGCCCGCGGCGAGGCATCCGTCAACCGTCGGAGGCGCGTGCGACGATGCAGGGCGTGCCAGTGGATTTCACCGCGATCGATTTCGAGACCGCCAATTCGTCTGGGGCGTCCGCATGCTCCGTCGGCCTCGTGAAGGTGCGCGCCGGTCGCGTCGTGGACCGCGCCTATTGGCTGCTCCGACCGCCGTTCCCGCACGACGAGTTCAACGAGTGGAACGTGCGCATCCACGGGATCACGGCCGCGATGGTCGCCGACGCACCGAGCTGGGCCGAACAGCTCGGGGCATTCCGCGAGTTCGCGGAGGACGACTGGTTGGTGGCGCACAACGCGGGTTTCGACATGGGCGTCATCGCGAAGACCTGCGCCGCCTTCACGATCGAGGTGCCGAATCACGCCTACCTGTGCAGCCTGCAGGTCGCACGCAAGACCTACCAGCTCGAGTCGTATCGTCTTCCGAGCGCGGCGATGGCCGCCGGGTTCGATGAGTTCTCGCACCACAACGCCCTCGACGACGCACTCGCGTGCGCGGCGATCGTGACGCACGCCGCGGGCCGGCACGACGCCGCCGATCTCGCGGGTCTCGCGAAGGTGACCGCGGTGCGCGTCGGCGCTCTCGGTCCCGTCGCGCAGCGCGCACAGGCCGCGGTGCACGGCCCCATGGCGCTGCAGTAGTCGTCTTCCCGCGGCCGGGCGCGCGACGTGCCGGCGAATGGGCAGGCGCGCGGGATCCGCCCCCGCCGGGTCGCCTGGCCGCCGATGTCGGCGGGGCCTGCGACACTGTCCGGCATGGAGATCCTGCTGCTGTTCATCGGCCTCGTGCTCGGCGGCGCGCTCGGGGCGCTCGCGACCTGGTTCATCGGGTCGCGCCGCGCGGGGGCTGCGACGTTCGAGCCGGTGGAAGACCCCGCGCTCGTCGCGGCACGGCACGAGGCGGCGATGGCGGCCCTGCAGGCGGCGCACGCGACCGAGCAGGCCGAGCTGCGCGCCGCCCACGCGGCCGAGCAGGCGCAGCTGCGGGCCGAGGAACAGCACGTCCAGGCCGAGCTGAAGGCCGAGCTCGCGTCCGTCGAGGCGACCGTCGGCGGCCTTCGCGAGCAGATCGAGACGGCACGGGCGCAGTACCGCGAGATCGTGGAACGGCAGCGTCAGGAGCAGCGCGAGCGCGAGGCTCGCGAGGCCGCAGACAGCAAGGTGCTGCAGGCGCTCGCACCCGTCAAGCAGACCCTCACCGACATGCAGTCGAAGGTGGCCCAGCTCGAGACGCAGCGGCACCAGCAGCACGGCGAGCTGAGCCAGCAACTCAGAATCGCCGCCGAGAACGAAGAACGCCTCCGCTCGACCGCCGAGGCCCTCGCATCGGCGCTGCGCTCCAACAGCACACGCGGCGTCTGGGGTGAGACCCAGCTGCGCAGTGTCGTCGAAGCGGCCGGGCTGATCGAGCGAGTCGACTTCGACACCCAGCGATCGATCACGTCAGATGCGGGCGCGGGCCGTCCTGACATGACCATCAAGCTCCCCGGCGGCAAGAGCATCGCGGTCGACGCGAAGGCGCCGTTCAACGCGTACCTCGAGGCGAGCCAGATCCCCGAATCCTCGACGGGCGCCGAGGGTGCGCGCCGCGAACAGCTCATGAAGCAGCATGTGAAGGCCGTGCGCGATCACATCACCGCGCTCGGCAGCAAGGCGTACTGGGGCGGGCTCGACGCGTCGCCCGAGATGGTCATCGCCTTCATCCCGAGCGAGTCGCTGATCTCGAGCGCACTCACGGCCGATCCGACCCTCATGGAGTTCGCGTTCGGCAAGCGCGTGGCGCTCGCGTCCCCGGTCACGCTGTGGTCGGTGCTGAAGACCGTGGCATTCAGCTGGCAGCAGGACGTGCTCACGAAGGAGGCGAAGACGCTGTTCGACCTCAGCCGCGAGCTCTACTCGCGACTCTCGACGACCGCGGGCCAGATCGAGAAACTGGGTCGCACGATCGAGCGCTCAGTGAAGGACTACAACGCGTTCGTCGGTTCACTCGAGTCGCGCGTCCTCCCCACCGCGCGCAAGCTCAAGGCGCTCGACGAGACGAAGGTGCTCGCCACGCTGGAGGGCATCGAGGAGAGCCCTCGCGAACTCACCGCCTTCGAACTGACCACCGCACTGCCGACCGAGCCACAGGCACCCGAAGCGACACCGCGCCAGGCTGCCGCGGTCGAGGAGCACGCCGCGGTCAAGGCCGATGAGGTCGAACCGGTTGAGGTCGAGACCGCCGAGGTCGAGACCGCCGAGGTCGAGACCGCCGAGGTCGAGACCGCCGAGGTCGAGACGGTCGAGGTAGAGACTGTGCGTGGGTCGGCCGCCGCGCGCGACACTGCGCTGACGACCGCCGACGACGACGCGTTCCTGATCGCCGACATCGACGCGGAGATCCGCTCGATCTGACCGCGCCGTTCGCTGACCCCGCACTCGGGATTCAGCTCGGCCACCCCCCGGGGAAGCTCTCGACCCGGGTCTGGCGTCAGTGAGAGAGCTCGCTTCGGTGCGGCGTCTCAGCGCATCGAAAGGACACCTTCTGAGACTGGGTTCGTTGGAGATTGCTGCCGGTGGCGCGCTCCAGGACCGAGCAACACACCCACACCGGCTGCGCCCGGAGAAGACGCCGACTCACGGCAGCGGACGGGGGTTCGATTCCCCCCATCTCCACTCGCCGCCGTCACGCACTGTGTCGCTCACTCGCTCGACGGCGTGCTCGGATGCTCCTCATCGGCCGGCGGACGAAAGCCGGCGGCCGCCTCCGCGCCCGTGACGACCGTGGGGTCGGGCAGCGCGGCGTCGAGCGGGTGGGCGAGCTCATCGGCGCTGAGCTTCGCGAGCACCAGGGTCGCCACTGCGAGGAACGGCGGCGCCAGCCCGGCGATCAGGAACGCCGGTGCCAGCCCGATCGCCTCGCCCACCGGACCCGCGACCGCCATGGAGATCGGCATGAGCGCCAACGACACGAAGAAATCGAGGCTCGACACCCGGCCCAGCATCGACGGCGGCACGCGTCGCTGCAAGAGCGTGCCCCACACGACCTGGGCACCGTCGAACAGCACCCCGACGATGAACAGGGCGATCACCATCACCCAAAGCCACGACGTGAGCCCGATGACCGCGAGCGGGACACAGCCCACACCCCAGGCCAGGATCATGAGCGTGAGGTACCGCCTCGGAAGCGGGCGCGAGGCGACCGCGAGCGAACCGACCGCTCCCCCCACCCCGAACGCCGCGAGCGCGACCGCGAACGCCCCCGCACCCCCGCCCGTTTGGTCCTTCACCGCGAACGGCAACAGCACCTCGATCGGCCCCATGATGAGGAACACGAGGATGATCGAGAACACGAGCGTGGCGAACAGCCAGCGGGTCTTCACCAGGTACCCGAACCCATCGCGCAGATCGATGAAGGCCTGCCGCACGGGGTGCGCATCGAGGCCCTCCAGATCTCGCCGCACCGGAGTCGTGCGCATCAGCGCCAAGACGAGCACCGCGAGCGCCTGCAGCCCCGCGACGACGGCGAACGCGAGCCACGGCGCCTGAAGCGCGATCATCGCGCTGGCCACCGCGGGCCCCGCCGCCTGCATGACTGCCGGCCGTAACACGCCCTCGATGCCGTTCGCGGCGAGCAGCTGCTCTGGCGGCAGTAGCGCGGGCAGCCACGCCGAATACGCCGGATAGAAGAAGCCGTCGGCGAGACCGAACACGAACGAGAGCGCGGCGATGTGCCACACCTCGATCACACCTGAGGCCGCCAGCACGGCCGCGGTCGCGAAGGCGACGCCGCGCACGATCTCGACCACGATCAGGATGCGCCGCTGCGGAATGCGGTCGGCCGCCACGCCCCCCAAGAGCACGGCGATCACGAGGCCGAGACTCGACCCCACCGCGACCAGCGACAGATCGATCGGAGATCCGCCGAGCTCCACGACCTGCCACACGGCGGCGACGAGCCAGGCACCCGCGGACAGCAAGGACGCCGCGAGCGCACCCACGAGCAGACGGTACTGCCCGGAAGCGAACGGCTTCAGCGCCCGAGGCATCCGATCGGTGTCGATCACCGGACCATTCTCACGGACGCGGCCGACATCCGCTGCGCCTGCTCTCCGGGACATCAGCAAGTGCGGCGCAGCCGCCCCACTCGGGCTCCGTACTCAGGAACCGCCGACCGACACGCCGGCACGGCGGGCCGGTTGCACGGCGCGTCGCGCCGTGCTTCCTGAACAGCGGTACGGTTTCATCCGACCGCGCCGCCCCATCCGGCCGCGCCGCGTTCCGCGCGTCAGCGGTCGGCGGCGTCCAGCCACTTCTCCGCGAGGTGGTCGGCCACCACTCGGCGGATCGTCCCCGAACGCCCGCGGAGCACGATGCTCTCGGTGCGGATGATCGGGCCCTTCTTGCGCACACCGTCGACGAGCTCACCGTCGGTGACACCGGTCGCGACGAAGAACGTGTTGTCGCCGCGCACGAGATCATCGAGTTCGTACACGCGGTCGCAATCGAGACCTGCGGCCTCGCCGCGTTCGCGTTCGGCGTCGTCCTTCGGCGCGAGCTTGCCCTGCATGAAACCACCGAGCGCCTTGATGGCGCACGCGGTGGTGATGCCCTCGGGGCTGCCGCCGATGCCGACGCACATGTCGATGCGGGACTCGTACCTGGCTGCGTTGATGCCGCCGGCGACGTCGCCGTCGCTGATGAGGCGAGTTCCGGCGCCGGCGGCGCGGATGTCGGCGATCAGCTGCTCATGCCGCGGTCGGTTCAGCACGGCGACGCGGAGCTCACCGACCGACTTGCCCTTGGCCGCGGCAAGCGCGCGCAGGTTCTCCCCGATCGACTTGCGGATGTCGACGACGCCGATGCCCGAGGCATCCGTCACGATCTTGTCCATGTAGAAGACGGTCGACGCGTCGAGCATGGTGCCCCGGTCGGCGACCGCGATGACCGAGAGGGCGTTCTGGCGGCCGGCGGCCGTGAGCGAGGTGCCGTCGATGGGGTCGACGGCGATGTCGCAGCTCGGGCCCTTGCCGTTGCCGACGTGCTCGCCGTTGAAGAGCATCGGCGCCTCGTCCTTCTCGCCCTCGCCGATGACGACCACGCCGTCGAAGTTGACGGTGCCGAGGAAGGCGCGCATGGCGTCGACGGCTGCGCCGTCTGCGCCGAGCTTGTCGCCGCGGCCGATCCACGGGTAGGAGCGGATCGCGGCCGCCTCGGTCGCGCGCACGAGCTCCAACGCGATGTTGCGGTCTGGGTGGCGGTACAGGCTTTCGTCGGTGCTCAACATCGATCCTTCCGAACGTGGTCAGTACGAGCGTATCGATCTGCGGTCCGGCCGGCGGCTTCCGGGGACGCTGTACCCGTGAAAGTTCCGCACTTCTTAACGGCCGAGCCGGGCTGCGCCGGGGAGGCCTCATCCAGCCCGACTGGTTAGACTCGACCGCGAACTCACCCTCATCGCCGAAGGAGCGTCCATGCCCATCGCCACTCCCGAGCAGTACGCCGAGATGCTCGACACCGCCAAGTCCCGGGGCTTCGCGTTCCCCGCGTTCAACGTGTCGAGCTCGCAGACGCTGAACGCGGTGCTGCAGGGCCTCACGGAGGCGGGTTCCGACGGCATCATCCAGGTCACGACGGGCGGCGCCGACTACTTCGCAGGCCACACGGTGAAGGCGCGGGCCGCAGGCGCGCTCGCGTTCGCGAAGTTCGCGCACGAGGTCGCGAAGGCGTACCCCGTCACGGTCGCGCTGCACACCGACCACTGCCCGAAGAACGCGCTCGACGACTTCGTGCTGCCGCTCATCGCCGCCTCCGAGGAGGAGGTCAAGGCCGGCCGCAACCCGATCTTCCAGTCGCACATGTGGGATGGCTCGGCGGTCCCGCTCGATGAGAACATCCAGATCGCCGAGGACATGATCAAGCGCACGCACGCGATCAACGCGATCCTCGAGGTCGAGATCGGCGTCGTCGGCGGCGAAGAGGACGGCGTCAAGCACGAGGGCTCCAACGAGGCGCTGTACACGACCACGGCCGATGTCACGAAGGCGGTCGAGGCGCTCGGGCTCGGTGAGCAGGGCCGATGGATCGCGGCGCTGACGTTCGGCAACGTGCACGGGGTGTACGCGCCGGGCAACGTCAAGCTGCGTCCCGCGCTGCTCGGTGAGATCCAGGCCGGCATCGCCGAGAAGTTCGGCACGGCCGAGAAGCCGCTCGACCTGGTGTTCCACGGCGGGTCGGGTTCGACGGACGCCGAGATTGCGGAGGCGGTCGCGAACGGCGTGATCAAGATGAACATCGACACCGACACGCAGTACGCGTTCACGCGCTCGATCGCGGGCTACATGTTCGAGAACTACGAGGGCGTGCTGAAGGTCGACGGCTCGGTCGGCAACAAGAAGAAGTACGACCCGCGCGCGTGGGGCAAGGTCGCCGAGACGGCGATGGCCGTGCGTGTGCAGGAGTCGACGCGTCAGCTCGGCTCGGCCGGCAAGTCCATCAGCGCCTGAGGCGACGGATGACTCACGGAGAGGCCGGTCGTCCCGCACCGCAGCCCGCAGCCCGCGACGCGGCCGGCGAGCCGGAGCCGCGGGACGAGCGGCCTCGTCCGCGCTACGGCGAGTACGCGCCCGAGGGCTGGAGCTGGCAGCCGCCCGCTGACCCGGCGGAGACGACGGCTGCCCCGCCTTCGGCCGCGCCTGTGCCGGCGCAGCCGGAGGCATCCGGCCCGACCGTGAGCGCGCCGGGCGCCGCCGCCCCGACCGAGCGCAGGCCCGCACCGGCGTGGGACCGGATCATCACGATCGCCCTCCTCGTGCTGGGCGCCTTCGGCGCCTGGGACTCCGCGCGTTCCATGCAGCAGCTCGGGGTGCAGATCCAGACGACGTACACCATGCTCGGCATCGGCGAGTTCACACCGCCCGCATGGTTGCCGACGGTGTCGGTGGTCGGCATCGTCGTGCAGTTGTCGCTCTACGCGGCCGTGCTGGGTGTCACGATTCTCCGCCTGCGGGCGCGCCGCATCGCGTTCTGGATCCCGGTGACCGGCGGCGTCGTGTCGGTGGTGTTCACGCTCGCCGTCATGGCGGCCGTGGTCTTCAGTGACCCGACCTACCTCGAGTTCGTGCAATCGCAGGTGCCCACCGCGACGACCGCCCCGTAGCGCGGCTCGTCCGGGCGTCCCTGCGCGCGCGACCGGTGCTCAGTTGCGTGTGCGACCGCCGAGCGCGCGCGCGTCGCGGTTGCCGGCGAGGTCCTTGCGCAGCTCCTTCGGCAGCGAGAACATCAGATCCTCTTCAGCCGTCTTGACCTCGGCGACCTCGCCGTACCCGGCGTCGGCGAGTTCCATGAGCACCTCTTGCACGAGGCCTTCGGGCACGGATGCCCCGCTGGTCACGCCGATCGTCTGGACCCCGTCGAGCCATTCCTGCTTGATCTCGGTCGAGTAGTCGACCCGGTAGGCGGCCTTCGCGCCGTACTCCAGGGCGACCTCGACGAGGCGCACGCTGTTCGAGGAGTTCGCCGAGCCGACGACGATCACGAGATCGGCGTCTTGGGCGACCTTCTTGATGGCGACCTGTCGGTTCTGCGTCGCGTAGCAGATGTCGTCGGACGGCGGGTCCTGCAGGTTCGGGAACCGCTCGCGCAGTCGCCGGACGGTCTCCATGGTCTCGTCGACGGAGAGCGTGGTCTGCGAGAGCCACACGACCTTGTCGGGGTCGCGCACCTCGATGTTCGGCACGTCGTCGGGGCTGTTCACGAGGGTGACGTGTTCGGGTGCTTCGCCCGCCGTGCCCTCGACCTCTTCGTGCCCCTCGTGGCCGATCAGCAGGATCTCGTAGTCGTCTCGAGCGAAGCGCACGGCTTCGCGATGCACCTTCGTGACGAGGGGGCAGGTCGCGTCGATGGCGTGCAGGCCGCGGTCGGCGGCCGAGTTCACGACGGCGGGTGAGACGCCGTGCGCGCTGAAGACGATGTGCGCGCCCGCCGGGACCTCGTCGACCTCCTCGACGAAGATCGCGCCCTGCTTCTCGAGCTCGGTCACGACGTGGATGTTGTGGACGATCTGCTTCCGCACGTAGACCGGCGCACCGTAGTGCTCGAGCGCCTTCTCGACGGCGATCACCGCGCGGTCGACGCCGGCGCAGTAGCCGCGGGGCGCGGCGAGCAGCACACGCTTGCCGCCGGGGACGGGGATATCCTTGAGCCGGCCTCGCACGCTCGGGATTCTGGGCATGCCGAGGCCGATCCGCGGGGCTTCCGTCGTGCTCGTCACGGTTCCCATACTATGCGGCGACACATGACGGGCGGCTGGGAGCGTCCATTGGCCCAAGGCCCCACCACGCGCGAGACGCCGTGGCCCGTGTCGGTGCTCTCCGGCAAGCTCAAGGAGTACGTCGACCGGCTTGGCACCGTCTGGGTGGAGGGCGAGCTCACGCAGTGGGGCGTGTCGGCGGGCAACGTGTACGGCAAGCTCAAAGACTGCGACGTGGATGCGACGGTGTCGTTCACGATCTGGTCGTCGGTGCGGGCCCGACTGTCCGAGAAATTCGCGCAGGGCGACCGCGTCGTGGCGCTCGTCAAGCCGAACTGGTGGGTCAAGGGCGGTTCGCTCACGATGCAGGTCTACGACCTCAGGCACGTGGGCCTCGGAGACCTGCTCGAACGGCTCGAACGGTTGCGGGCCCAGCTCGCCGCCGAGGGCCTGTTCGCCGCCGACCGCAAGCGGCCGCTGCCGTTCCTGCCCGGCGTCGTCGGGCTCGTCACGGGTCGCGACTCCGACGCCGAGAAGGATGTCGTGCGCAACGCTCGGCTCCGCTGGCCCGCGGTGGAGTTCCGCACGGTGTACGCGGCCGTGCAGGGCGACCGCACGGTGCCCGAGGTGGTTCGCGCCATCGAACGGCTCGACGCCGACCCCGAGGTCGAGGTCATCATCGTCGCGCGTGGCGGCGGCGACTTCCAGAACCTCCTCGGCTTCAGCGATGAACGCGTCGTGCGTGCGGCCGCGGCGGCGACCACGCCGATCGTGAGCGCCATCGGCCATGAGGCCGACCGGCCGCTTCTCGACGAGGTCGCCGACCTTCGCGCGTCGACCCCGACGGACGCGGCCAAACGCGTCATCCCCGATGTGACCGAGGAGCTCGCGCGCGTCGAGCACACCCGCGCGCGCCTCGGCATGCGTCTTTCGTCGATCCTCACACGTGAGACCGACCGCATCGAGCACCTCCGCTCGCGGCCCTCGCTCGCGACCTCGGCCTGGATCATCGATCGCCGGGCCGAGGACGTGACGCGGTACGTCGCGCGCGGCGCCGAGCTCGTCGAGCGGATGCTCGAACGGCAGCATCACCGCGTCGGCGAGTTGCGCGGGCACCTGCGCGCGCTCTCGCCGCAGGCGACGCTCGATCGCGGCTACGCGATCGTGCAGGGCGGCGACGGTCATGTCGTGCAGACCGCGGCCGCCGCGCCTCCGGGCGCCCCGCTCACCGTGACGCTCGCCGACGGCCGGATCGCGGCCGAATCCCGCGGCCCGGTGGGCGAATAGAATGGCGGGTATGCCCTCCCCCACCGATGTCGCCCAGCTGAGCTATGAGCAGGCGCGCGACGAGCTCGTGCAGGTCGTCGCCGAGCTCGAGCAGGGCCAGACCACGCTCGAGCAGTCGCTCGCGCTCTGGGAGCGCGGTGAGGCACTCGCCGCGCGCTGCGAGGAGTGGCTGATCGGGGCGAAGGCCCGGCTCGACCAGGCGCGGGCCGGTGCGCGCGCATCCGGGTCCGCGGCATCGTCGGGGTTCGCGGCCGACGAGGCGAGCGGCGCCTGATGGCCCGCGAACCGCGCGCTCCCCGGGTCGTCGCCGAGCTCGGTCGTCCGGAGACTCCGGAGGAGACCGCAGCCCGCAAGGCCGAGAACAGCCGCAAGCACCGACAGCGGCAGACCACCATGAACCTCGTGTACGCGCTGGTCGCGACTCTCGCCGTGGTGCTCGTCATCGTGCTCGTGGTGCCGCGCAGCGACACGCCCATGGAGCCCGACATCGACGTCGCCGCCACCGCGGCGCAGGCCCAGGCCGCCGTGAGCGCGCCGCTCGCCGTGCCCGAGCTGCCCGACGGCTGGCGTGCGAACGCGGCCGAGATCCGGCGCAGCGAGGCCGACCAGGTGACCGCATGGTACGTGGGCTATCTCACGCCCGAAGACGAGTTCATCGGCATGAATCAGGCCGTCGACGCGAACCCCACGTGGGTCGCCGGCCTGCTGGCCCGCACCACGGCCACCGGCACGACGACGATCGACGGCATCGAATGGACCGTGTACGACAACCGGTCGACCTCCGACGACGTCGGCAACGCTCGGTACGGAATGACGACCGAGGCGGGCGGCACGACGTTCGTGCTGCTCGGCACGGCCGCACCGGCCGAGTTCGGGGAACTCGCGCACGCGTTGACACCGACCATCCAGGATCAGTGATGAGCGCGGCCGGCCGGCCGCCCACGAGGCATCCGGTGGCCGCGCACGAAAGGAGCACCGTGACCGACCAGCCGCAGCCGATCACCCCGGCCCGAGTCTGGCGCGACCTCCGCCAGGGCAACGAGCGGTTCGTGACGGGCAGCCCGTCGCACCCCCGCCAGGATGCCGATCGACGAAGCGCGCTCGCGCACCAGCAGACCCCGCGGGTGGCGATCTTCGGCTGCGCCGACTCACGACTGTCCGCCGAGATCATCTTCGACCTCGGGCTCGGCGACGCGTTCGTCGTCCGGAACGCGGGCCAGGTCATCACCGACTCCGCGCTGGGCTCGCTGGAGTATGCCGTGGGGGTGCTCGGGGTTCCGCTGATCCTCGTCCTCGCGCACGACGAATGCGGCGCTGTGCGCGCCGCGATCGAGTCGCAGCAGGCGGACGCGGCGCCGCTGCCGCCGCACATCGCGTCGCTCGTCGACCGCATCGTTCCCGCGGTGCGCAAGGTCGCGGGCGTCGCGCCGGATGCCCCGGTGCACGCCGCCGACGTCGATGCGGCGTTCGTGGGCCGAGAACACCTGCGCACGACCGTGCAGGAGATGCTCGAACGCTCCGAGATGATCTCCGCCGCGATCGCCGAAGGTAGGCTTGCCGTCGTGGGTGCGAACTACCGGCTCGTCGAGGGACGCGCCGACACCGACGTCGTCGTCGGCCATATCTGACCCGCCTCAGCAGCCAGCTCTCAGCCCCCGGCCCGGCCGGGACCTCCGTACGCAATCGAAGGGAATCACACCGTGGTGGACACTGCCGCCGACTACCGGATCGAGCACGACACGATGGGCGAGGTGCGGGTTCCCGCGTCGGCGCTCTACGGTGCGCAGACCCAGCGCGCCGTCGAGAACTTCCCGATCTCGGGTGACGGCCTCGAGCCCGCGCAGATCGCGGCGCTCGCGCGTATCAAGCGCGCGGCGGCGCAGGCGAACCAGCGGCTCGGCGTGCTCGACGCAGATGTCGCGCAGGCGATCGTCGACGCGGCCGACGAGGTCATCGCCGGTCAGCACGGGTTCACCGACCAGTTCCCGCTGGACGTCTATCAGACCGGCAGCGGCACGAGCTCGAACATGAACATGAACGAGGTGCTCGCGACGCTCGCCTCGGCGAAGCTCGGTCGCCAGGTGCACCCGAACGATCATGTGAACGCGTCGCAGTCCTCGAACGACGTGTTCCCCACGTCGGTGCACATCGCGGTGACCGCGGCCCTCATCGACGACCTGATCCCGGCGCTCGACCACCTCGCGGTCGCCCTCGAGGCGAAGGCCGAGGCGTGGGCCGAGTTCGTGAAGCCGGGTCGCACGCACCTCATGGACGCGACCCCCGTCACCCTCGGCCAGGAGTTCGGCGGGTACGCGCGGCAGCTCCGGCTCGGCATCGAGCGGGTGCGCACGGCGCTCCCGCGGGTCGCCGAGGTGCCGCTCGGCGGCACGGCGGTCGGTACGGGCATCAACACGCCGGCGGGCTTCCCGCAGCTGGTGATCGAGTTGCTGCAGCGCGACACCGAGCTGCCGATCACCGAGGCCGCCGACCACTTCGAGGCTCAGGCGAACCGCGACGGGCTCGTGGACGCGTCGGGGGCGCTGCGCACCATCGCGGTGAGCCTGACGAAGATCTGCAACGACCTGCGCTGGATGGGCTCGGGCCCGAACACGGGTCTCGCCGAGCTGCACATCCCCGATCTCCAGCCGGGTTCGTCGATCATGCCGGGCAAGGTGAACCCCGTGGTACCCGAGGCCGTCCTCATGGTCGCCTCACGCGTCGTCGGCAACGACGCCACCATCGCGTGGTCTGGTGCGTCGGGCACGTTCGAGCTCAACGTGCAGATCCCGGTCATGGGCACCGCGCTCCTCGAGTCGATCCGGCTGCTGTCGAACGCGGTCCGGGTCCTCGCCGACAAGACGGTCGCGGGCCTCGAGCCGAACCACGACCGCATCTCGGCGCTCGCGGGCATGTCGCCGTCGATCGTGACGCCGCTGAACAAGCTCATCGGCTACGAGGCCGCGGCGAAGATCGCGAAGCACTCGGTCGCGAAGGGCATCACGGTGCGCGAGGCGGTCATCGACCTCGGCTACGTCGAGCGCGGCGAGCTCACCGAGGCGCAGCTCGACTCGGCGCTCGATCTCCTCTCGATGACTCGCCCGCCGGTCGCCAAGTAGGTCGCCCCCACGAGACGGATGCCTCGTGCCGCGCACTGCGGCACGGGGCATCCGTGCGGTCGGGGCGAGTGGCCGCCGATCCTCGGGGTCGTACCGGCGGATGTCACCCCAGCTTGAGCAGGTCGGTGCCGATGCCGTTCACGAGCGTGCTCAGTGCGGTGACCTTGTTCCGCGCATCGTCGAATTGCTGCGGTGAGAGCCCGCCCGGGATCGTCACACCGGGCAACGCGTCGAGCATCGTCTTGTGGACACGGCGCGCCGCGTGGAGGTCGCGCTTGGCCAGCAGTTCCGGCATCTGGATCGACCCCGTCATGATCTTGGAGAGATTCTCGCGTTGCGGCGAACCGTACACGGTGTACGGGGCCACCAGCTGGCAGGAATTGGTGACCGTCGCGCAGTTCTTCTCGACGACGCCCCACGTCGCGATCCGGTCCTCCTCGGCGTACCGGTTCAGGGCGTGCATCTTGCCGAGGCTCTTCCTCGCGAGGTAGACGGCGGAGAGTGCACCGAGGGCGCCGATCGACTCGGTCGCCTCGAGCGCGGTGATCACGTTCGGGTCGACGTCGAGCGGTCTGATCGTGCGATGGGCGAGCACGGTCGCGGCGATGCCCGTGGTCGGCAGGTCGATGAGGGTCGTGCTCAGCGCCGCGACGACCTTGTCTCGCGTGCGGGCACCCGTGATCGCGAACGCACCCGCCCTGATGGTGTCATTGGCCGCCTTGACACCGAGGTTCACCGCCAGGGTCAGGGTGCGCCACATGGACACGAGGGAGAAGACGGAGGTCGGCCCGCTGAGCAGGCCGACCCCGACCATCGCCCAGTTGGCGACCACGAACCAGTCAATCTCCCCGGCGCGCCCCGTCGGGTCGATCCGGGTGATCGGGTTGAGATCGGCGTACGCGTACCGGTTGTGCAGGTCCGTGCGGTCCCTGGTCGTGAACCGCATGGAGTCGGGGTCGTACAGGCGGGACCGCAGGTACTGCGTGCCGTCGGGGTCGGTGTACTCCCCCGCGTACCCGAAGGGATGACGGGCTGGACCGTGGACCGACGGTTCCTCACCGGCCGTCGCGGGCCGCTGCAGCCCGTAATCGGAGTACGTGCGCTGCTCGACGAGGTCGCCAGCGGCGTCGGTGAGCTCGGTGACGTTGCCGTGCCGGTCGGTGACGGCATAGTGGCTGGGGCCGCCGATGCTCCGGGCGAGCCGTGTCGCGGCCACCAGGTACGACGCGACGATCACCGGCGCCGTGGCGCTGCTCGAGGAGGTGTGCGTGTCGTTGAGGAGCTGATCGCCGTCCCAGTAGAAGCCGGTGGTGTCGCGCATGCTGCCGTCGGTGCCGGTGCGGATCAGCTCGCGTCGCGTGCCGTCGGCCCAGTACCGGGTCTCGGTGACCTCGCCGCCGGGCGCGATGCGCCGCACGGGGCGGTTCGCCGCATCGTAGACGTACGTGACGCCGTCAGGCGTCTGCCGCAGACTGCCGGCCTCGTCGGACACGGCCTCGGCGCGGAGGGACGCCTCAACGCCGGCCTCATCGCTCCGGGTGGTGGTGACGGTCCGCCCGACGGTCTCACCGAGCGGTGAGTACTCGAAGCTCCGACTGGTGGTCGTCTGTCGTCCGGTCTCGGCATCGCTCTCGACGACGCGCTCGGTGCGGATGTCGCCCGAGACGGTCAGGTCGTAGTCGACCGAGCGGGCCACGGTGCCGTCGATACGCTCGCTGGATCGGATCTGACGCCCTGCCTCGTCGTACCCGGTCGACTCGGTCAGTGTGCGGGTCCGCCCCGCGGCGTCTCGATGCGTGATCGACGTGCTCGTGGGGCGCGACCAGTTGCCGGGCAGGGCCGCGGGGTCCGCCGGCGGCTCGGGATACGTGAACGCCTGCTCCTGAAGCACCCGCTCACCCGCGGCATCGGTGACCAGCATGCGTCGCGCGAGCAGCAGATGCCGAGCGCTGTACGTCGAGACGACCCGGGTGGCACCGTCCGACACGACGGTCGCGTATTCCCCGTCGCCCGGCTGGACCGACTCGGGCGCCGAGAACACCGGCCAACCGCTCGAGGTCATCGAGCTCTCGCCGGGCGCCCACTCGCGCACCGAGAGTTCGGCGCCCTGCGTGTCGACGGTCCGTATCTGCCCGATGCGTGCGGTGCCGTCCGAAAAGGACGTCCAGGCGAGACCGGTGCTCCCGCCCGAGGGCGTGCCCACCCGCGAGACGAGACCCGACACCCGGTCATAGTGAATGATGTACCGGCCACCCGTCGGATCCTCGAGGTCCGCGATCCGCTCGCCGTCGAGTCGCACCCGCCACGTCGGGGCCGAGCCGGCCACCCCGGTGACCGGATCGACCTCGCCCGGTAGGTTCGCGGCGGGCGTCACCAGCACGGAACCGGGATCGCTCCAGTCGAGTGTGGTGACGACCCCGTCGGGGTCGACCACCCCCGACAGCACCCCCGGCCGCTGCGGATGCCACATCCAGTCGGTCCGAGCGCCCGACGCCGACGTCTGTACCACGGGCAGGCCGGATGCCGCGTAATAGGTCACGACACCGCCGAGCTGATGCAGCTCGAACGCGTAGGGCACCGCTTCGGTGCCGCGCCCGGCGAGCTCGCCGGGCGCGTCGACCGTGCGAGCCGGCAGCGCACCTGCGCGCTGCTCGAACCGGACGTCGTGCACGCCATAGCCCGCGAGGCCCGACGGCGTACTCGCGCTGGCTTGGAACGACTCGCCGGTCGGGAGGTGCACCGTGACGCCCCCGGCCGTGCTCACCCGCGCGAGCCCGTGCCCCCATCCAGCACCGAGCCCGAACTCGTCGACCCCCGCTCGACGCGAGTCCCAGGTGAGGTCGATCGGGCCGATCGGCACCGCGAACCGCACGCTGCCGTCGCGTTCGTCGATCGTCGCGGAGAAGCCGTCGGCGACCGCGAACGGACCGACGACGACCGAACCCCGCCCATCGCCACCGCCCGCCTCCGATGCGGACGCCGAGGTCACCGCGCTTCCCAGGAGCCCCGCGCACAGCGCCCCGACGAGGACGATCTGGATCGACCGCGACGACCACACCGACGACATCGACATCGACATCACCGCACCGGGTCCTCTCCGCGCGCGTGGGAACCCAGCGTGCACCGTATAAGTATGTCAGTATTCTGGTGTAGGACAATGCGCCCCGGTCAGGCTGTTGACAACACACCCCAGCTCACCAGGGTCGCGCACCCGGCCCCGCACGCCAGGTCGGCGGCGGCCGGGCCTACTGCCGCAAGAGCGATCGTCGCCGCGATGGCGAGGCCCGTGATGGCCACGCCGAGCCCCACCGCGGCCACGACACCCGGAGGCAGCCTTCGACTCCATTCGAACAGCATCGCAATATATTAACCTGCCTTCGACGGTTCCGCGAGGGGAACGACGGATGCCCCCTGCCGCAGACAGCGGCACGGGGCATCCGTGACTCTGCGGCGAGCGCTACGCGAGCTCGGCGCCGTCGAGCATCTCGCTCACGAGCGCGGCGATCGCGGAGCGCTCGCTGCGGGTGAGCGTGATGTGGGCGAAGAGCGGATGCCCCTTCAGCGTCTCGATCACCGACGCGACGCCGTCGTGCCGGCCCACGCGCAGGTTGTCGCGCTGCGCGACGTCGTGCGTGAGCACGACACGCGAGTTCTGACCGATGCGGCTGAGCACCGTGAGCAGCACATTTCGCTCGAGCGACTGCGCCTCGTCGACGATCACGAAGGCGTCGTGCAGCGAACGACCGCGGATGTGGGTCAGCGGCAGCACCTCCAGAATGCCGCGATCGATCACCTCGTCGAGCACGTTGTCGGAGACCACGGACCCCAGCGTGTCGAAGACGGCCTGGGCCCACGGGTTCATCTTCTCGGCCTGGTCGCCGGGCAGGTACCCGAGCTCCTGTCCGCCCACCGCGTAGAGCGGCCGGAACACCATGATCTTCTTGTGCTGCTGACGCTCGAGCACCGCTTCGAGCCCCGCGCACAGAGCGAGCGCCGATTTCCCCGTGCCCGCGCGGCCGCCGAGCGAGAGGATGCCGATCTCCTGGTCGAGCAGCAGGTCGATCGCCAGACGCTGCTCGGCCGACCGGCCGTGCACCCCGAAGAGCTCACGGTCACCGCGCACGAGACGGACCTCGCCGGCCTCGCCCACGACCCGGCCGAGCGCGGAGCCGCGCTCCGAGTGCAGCACGACGCCGGTGTTCACCGGCATGCCGACCGCGCCACCGATGGTCTGACGCTCGTGCTCGTACAGCTTGGCCATGTCGTTCGACCCGAGCGAGAGCTCGGCCATGCCCGTCCAGCCCGAGTCCACGGCGAGCTCGGCACGGTACTCCTCCGCGTCGATGCCGATCGCCGCGGCCTTCACACGCAGCGGCAGGTCCTTGGAGACGACCGTCACGGCCACGCCGTCGTTCGCGAGGTTCGCGGCGCAGGCGAGAATCCGGGAGTCGTTGTCGCCGAGCTGCAGGCCGCTCGGCAGCACGGCCGGGTTCGAGTGGTTGAGCTCCACCCGCAGTGACCCGCCCTCCCCGACGGCGATCGGAAAGTCCAGCCGCTCGTGCTCGACCCTGAGTTCATCGAGGATGCGCAGCGCCTGACGGGCGAAGTACCCGATCTCGGGATCGTTGCGTTTCGCCTCGAGCTCGGTGATCACCACCACGGGAAGCACCACGGCGTGCTCGGCGAACCGGAACAGCGCCCGAGGATCTGACAGCAGCACCGACGTGTCGAGCACGTAGGTCCGCTCGGCCTGAGCCGTCGCGTCGTGAGACGCGAGACGGGGCTGCGCCGCAGCGCGCCCCGCCTGTCGACCACCGGACTGGGAAGTTGCATCTGTTGCCACGACCGCTCCCGCCCCGAGCGTGTTCGCTCGGCTTGTCGAAGCCGGCCGGCGACCCCTTCCACGAGCGGTCATCGAGCCGACTCGATCGGACACTTTGCCCGATGAGGCGAACGTACGACTGCGAAGGCGGTTTCCCGGTATCGACACGCGGAACGACTCCGCGCGTTCACACAGGCCGGCGCCCGGGTCAGTACACGGCGGCGGTGGCGTACGACACGAAGGCCGCCCGCAGCATGTCGAGGGTTTCCTCACCTGTCCCCGCGTGCACGCTCAGCCGGACTGTGCCGAGTCGCGTCGTGGCCGTCACGCCGTGGTTGTGCAGCGACGCCGACAACAGCGCGACCTGCTCGACCGGCGGCTCCAGCACCACGATCCCGGCGCGTTCCTGCTCGTCCCGTGAGCTGACCACGGGGATCGCGAACTCGTCGGCCAGATCGATCACCTCGGTCACGCGGTCGGCGATGGCCGCATTGACAGCGGGCACCCCCACGAGCGCCAGCTCCTCCAGCGCGGCCGCGAACCGGGCCTCGGCGATCGGGTCGGGGTTCGAGACGCGATAGCCGCGCGCGCCGCCTGAGGGCGGCGGCACCTCGCCCCACACCTCGAGCTCATCGGTTCCGGTGTACCCCGAGAACACGGGCGTGAGCCGGTCGAGCGCACGATCGGAGAGGGCCATGATGCCGGTCCCCCAGCCCGCGCGGCACCATTTCTGACCACCCGCCACCACGACATCGGCGAGCTGCCAGGGCGCGTCCACGACCCCGAAGCCCTGAATGGCGTCCACGATGAGGATCCGCTCGCCGATCACCTGCCGGATCCCTTCCAGATCGCAGAGGTAGCCGGTGCGCGAATCGACGAGACTGACCGCCACGGCCGCTACCGCGTCGTCGATCTGCTCGCGGATCAGGCCTGGCGTGACCCGGCCGCGGTCGGTCTCCAGCCATACGGGTCGGACGACATTCATGGCCTCGTGCGCCCGGACCACCGAGATGGGCAGACTCGGGAACTCGTCCGCCGAGAGCAGCACACCGCCCTCGAGCCCGAACATGGTGTGCATCAGGCCGTGCGTGGTGCTCGGCTGGAACACGATCTGCTCGGCATCGAATCCCGTGAGCACGGCGGCCGCCGCGCGGACCCGGGTGTCCTGCGCGGCGAACGCCTCGAGGCTCCCGTGGCGCCCATGCTCGAGCAGCCGGAGGTACGCCGCGCTCTCCTCAGCCACGACACGCGACAGCGGCCCGACCCGGGCGTAGTCGAGGTAGCCCGGCTCCTCGCCGAACCCGGCGATGAACGTCTCGATGGACACGCTGGCCATCCCTTCTCAGCCCCCGAACCGCCGATGGCGCTTGGTGTAGTCACGGATCGCCCGCAGAAAGTCGACGCGGCGCAGGTCAGGGCCGAGCGCCTCGACGAAGTAGAACTCGCTGTGCGCCGCCTGCCACAGCATGAAGTCGCTCAACCGCTGCTCACCCGACGTTCGGATCATCAGGTCGGGATCGGGCTGCCCGCCGGTGTAGAGATGCTCGCCGATGAGCTCGGGCGTGAGCCGTTCGGCGAGGTCTTCCAGGCTGCGCCCTTCGGCGTGGTGAGCCGCGACGATCGAGCGCATGGCGTCCGTGATCTCGGTGCGCCCGCCGTAGCCGACGGCCAGATTGACGTGCAGCCCGCGATTGCCCGCCGTGCGCTGCTCGGCGGCATCCAGCGCCGCGATGAGCGGTTGCGGCAGCCCCTGATCGCTGCCGACATGCTGAACTCGCCAATCGCGGTAGTGCGACAGCTCCTCGGCGAGTTCGGCGATGATCTCGATCAGGTCGGAGAGCTCGGCCGGGGGCCGGTTCGTGAGATTGTCGCTCGAGAGCAGGTAGAGGGTGACCACCTGGATCCCGAGGTCGTCGCACCATTCGAGGAACTCGCGCATCTTCGCGGCGCCCGCGCGGTGCCCGTGCGCGGCCGAGTCGTACCCCAGCTGCTTCGCCCACCGCCGGTTGCCGTCGATGATCATCGCCACATGTCGTGGCATGGCCGCCGGGTCGGCATCTCTGCGGAGCCGGCGCTCATACAGGCGATAGAGGAGGCCGCGACCCGGTCCGCGATCGCTGGTGTGCACGCCCCTACGCTACAACTTCGCTCCCAGCAACCCGTGATCGCCCGGGCATAACGTTGACCCATGCCCTCTACGAATCGCCGGCGTCCGGAGGACGTGGCCGAGCAGCTCGCGCGCCCCGCCGCCGACCTCGATCCCGCCGACACGGCCGTCGCCCGCGACGAGCGTCAGGGTACGGACCTTCCGAACATTCCACTGCTGGATGCATCCGTCGCTGCGCCCGCCGAGCTGAAGCCGACCTGGCGCGGCTGGATCCATGCCGGCACGTTCCCCGTCACGATCGCCGCGGGCGTCGTGCTCATCGTGCTCGCGGAGGGGCCGTGGGCCAAGTGGGCGAGCGTGGTGTTCACCCTGACCTCGATGCTCCTCTTCGGCAACTCGGCGCTCTACCACCGCTTCGACTGGAAGCCGCGGACGAAGATTCTGCTGAAGCGCGTCGACCACGCGAACATCTTCCTGCTCATCGCCGGCACCTACACCCCGCTCGCCCTGCTCGCGCTGCCGCCGGACAAGGGCTGGCTGCTCCTCGCGATCGTGTGGGGCGGCGCGCTGCTCGGTATCGGGTTCCGGGTCTTCTGGATCACCGCGCCGCGCTGGCTGTACGTGCCGATCTACCTGTTGCTCGGCTGGGCCGCCGTGATGTACATCGGCGACCTGCTCGCCGCCAGCGTCGCGATGATGGTGCTCGTGGTCGTCGGCGGCGTGCTCTACACGATCGGCGCGATCATCTACGCCCTCAAGCGTCCGAACCCGTGGCCGGGCCACTTCGGCTTCCACGAGATCTTCCATGTGTGCACCGTGCTGGCCTTCATGTGCCACTGGACCGCGACCCTGATCATCGCAGTGCACCCCGCGTATCACGCGGGCTGAGCGCCGGGACCCGGCCCGCGGCGAGGCCTGGGGCACCGCGCAGCGTCGACCGCGGCGCGGCGTGGGGCACCGCGCAGTGTCGGGCCACACGGTGCCGACCTATGCGGTGTCGTCGCGCCCGGGGCGCTCCGCGCCGCCGTCGATCGCCTCACCGTCAGCCTCGCCCGCCTCGGCTCCGAGACGCTCCTCCCGCTGCTCGGCCGCGATCTGCTCGCGCACCTCGGCCCGGTAGTTCACCCGGCGGATGCGGCGCACCATGTCGAGAACGAGCAGGAGCACCACGATCATCACGACGACGGTCAGGATGAATCCCGCAACTCCCGGCGTCACGTCGTTCGGGTCGAATTCGTCCTGGTTCTCGGCGGCGAAGATCGCGAGCGGAGCGAGCAGATGCACGGGGGCGGACATCCCTTCAGAGGGGCGAGTGGCCGTCGCGGAAGGCGATTAGGCTGGACTGCAAGCCTAGTCGATCCAACCCGGAGGGAGCCTGGAGTGAGCGCTGAACGCGGCCCCGCCTCCGACGTCCTCGCCGAACGGTACGGCAGGACGCCGCGCGCCCGCCTCCGCGATCGCTGGCTGCTCATCGTCGGTGGCGTCTTCGCCGCCGTGGTGCTCATCGCGTGGGTCGTCTGGGCCGGTCTCGACGGGCAGCGGCCGTCCCTCGAGGTCGCCGGCACCGCCCATGAACTGCTCAACGATGAGCGGGCCGTCGAGGTGAGCTGGAACCTTTCGGTGCCGGCGGGAAACGCCACGGCGTGCGTCGTGAAAGCCCTGAACGACGACTTCACCGTCGTCGGTTGGAAGGTCGTCGAGATCCCCGCGTCCGACACCTACACGCGCAGTTTCACCGAGCGGATCCGAATCGCACAGCCGGCCAACACGGGTTTGGTCGAGCACTGCTGGCTCACGTAGGATATTGATTTCCCGTTCGGGGTGATGACGCCTTCGCCGCTCACCCCTTCACCATTGGAGAGTGCACCCATGGCGCAGGACACGACCGTCACCTGGCTGACGCAGGATGCCTACGACCGGCTCGCCTCCGAGCTCGATCACCTCTCGACGACTGGTCGTGAAGAGATCGCCAAGCGCATCGAGGCCGCTCGCGAAGAGGGCGACCTGAAAGAGAACGGCGGCTACCACGCCGCGAAAGACGAGCAGGGCAAGCAGGAAGCGCGCATCCGTCAGCTGAAGGAGCTGCTGCGCACCGCACAGGTCGGCGAGGCCCCGGCGTCGAAGGGCGTCGTCGAGTCGGGCACGGTGATCACCGCGATCATCGCCGGCGACGAGGAGACCTTCCTCATCGGCAGCCGCGAGATCGCCGGCGACTCCGAGCTCGACGTGTTCAGCGAGCAGTCACCGCTCGGCGCCGCGATCCTCGGCCTCAAGCAGGGCGAGAAGACCAGCTACACGGCGCCGAACGGCCGCGAGATCGCGGTCGAGGTCACGAAGGTCGAGACCTGGGCGGGTCAGTAACCCACCTTCGGCGAGAAGCGCCCGGTCGTCAGTCCACGCGGACCCGCGGGTCGTACCCGGCACGACGCAGCGCCTCGACGACCTCCGTGCGGTGATCCGGCCCACGCGTCTCGACCGAGACGTCGATGCCCACCTCCGAGATCTGCAGCCCCGAGCCGTGTCGGGTGTGCAGCACCTCGACGACGTTCGCGTTGACCGCGGCGAGGATCTCGGCGATCCGAGCGAGCTGGCCGGGGCGGTCGGGAAGTCCGATCGAGAGCGTCAGGTAGCGATCTGAGGCCGCGAGGCCGTGCGCGATGACACGCTGCATGAGCAACGGATCGATGTTCCCACCCGACAGAAGCGCGACGACCGGCCCGTCGAGCTGCACCGCGCCCGTCATGAGCGCCGCGACCGAGACCGCGCCCGCGGGCTCGACCACGAGCTTCGCGCGCTCGAGCAGGACGAGCAGGGCGCGCGCGATGTCGTCCTCATCCACGGTGACGACCTCATCGACCGCTTCCCGGATGATCTCGAAATTCAGCTTCCCGGGGCGGTAGACGGCGATGCCGTCGGCGATGGTCGGCACCACCGGGACCTCCTGCGGCGCGCCGGCCGCCATGGATGCGACGTACGGCGCAGCATTGGCAGCCTGCACGCCGACGACCCGGACGGTACGCCCGAGCCCCGCGGCGCGCTGCTTCACGGCGCTCGCGATGCCGGCGGCGAGACCGCCGCCGCCGATCGGCACGACGACCGTCGTCGCATCCGGCGCCTGCTCGAGGATCTCGAGGCCGAGCGTGCCCTGGCCCGCGATCACATCGTGATGATCGAACGGGGGGATGATGACCGCGCCCGTCTCCTCTGCGAACGCGGCCGCCGCGGCCAGCGTCTCGCCCACGGAGTCGCCGTTCAGGACCACCTCGGCGCCGTAGGCGCGGGTGGCCTCGAGTTTCGGCAGCGCCACACCGACGGGCATGAAGATCGTCGCGCGGATGCCGAGCTGGCGCGCCGCATACGCCACGCCCTGGGCGTGGTTGCCCGCGGACGCCGCCACGACACCGCGCGCGCGTTCTTCCGCGCTCAGCGCGGAGATCCGGTTGAACGCGCCACGCAGCTTGTACGAGCCGGTCCGCTGCAGGTTCTCGCATTTCAAGTAGACGGGGACGCCGAGTTCGTCGGCGAGGAAACGCGAGGACTCCATCGGTGTGCGGCGGGCCACCTGCCCCACCGTCTGCCGCGCCCGCTCGAACTCGGCCAGGCTCGGCCCCTGGAACACCTGCATCACGTCGTTCATTCTCCTCGTCCGAATCCTGGTCGTCGGGGCACGGTCCGCCACAGCGGCGCCGGTCGCTGCCCGAGCGGCGGCCCCGCGTCCTTCCACGCGCCGCTTGCCACGTACACGATCATGACGTTCAGCACCGCCGCCACCGGAACGGCGAACAGCGCGCCCGGGATGCCGGCCAGCAGCGAGCCCGTCGCGACCGCCACGACGACCCCGAGCGGATGCACCTTCACGGCGGTGCCCATGATCAGGGGCTGCAGCACATGCCCCTCGACCTGCTGCACGAGCAGCACGACGCCCAGCATGATGAGCGCGATCACCCAGCCGTTGTAGACGAGCGCGACGAAGACCGCGAGCGCGCCGGTCGCGACGGCACCGACGATCGGGATGAACGATCCGAGGAAGACGAGGATCGCGATCGGGACCGCGAGCGGCACCCCGAGCAGGAACGCACCGAGCCCGATACCGATCGCGTCGATGGTGGCGACCAGGATCTGCACTTTCACGAAGTTCTGCAGGGTGGTCCACCCCGAACGCCCGGCGCCGTCGACCGCGGCCCGCGCTCGGCGCGGAAAGATCCCGACCAGCCAGCGCCAGATACCGCGGCCGTCGATGAGGATGAACAGGGTCGCGAACAGCGTCAGCAGCAGGCCGGCGAGGAAATGGCCGAGCGTCGAGCCGACCGACAGCGCACCGCTGAGCAGGACTCCGCTGTCGTCCTGCGCGGCGTCGAGCACCTGGGCGACGAAGTCGTTGAGCTGCTGCTCGGTGATATGGAACGGCCCCTCGAGCAGCCACGCGCGGAAGTCGTCCCACGCGACCAGCGTCTGCGCGGCGAGTTCGTCGGAGCCGCGTACGATCTGCGTGATCCCGAGGGTGAGCAGCCCGCCGACCACGGCGAGCGCTGAGAGCATCGACACGGTCACCGCGAGCCATTTCGGGAAGCGCAGCCGGCGCTGCAGCAGTTGGGAGAACGGCACGAGTAGCGCAGCGACCAGTACGGCGACGAACAGCGGGATCACGATCAGCCGCAACTGGATGATGAGAAAGACCAGGACGGCGATCACGCCGCCGACGAGGAGCAGGCGCCACGACCAGGCAGCGGCAAGGCGCATGCCGTACGGCACGGCCTCGGCGACATCGGTCCGCGGCCGCTCGTCATTCGCGGGCCGCGGGCTGGCAGCCGGGGTGTTCGCCGCGTCTCGCGGCGTTCCACGACGGCGTCGGAACACCGCCCGAGCCCGCTGGTTCGCGTCCGCCATTTTTCCAGTGTAGGCGGGGCGGATGCCTCGGTCGGCATGCGATGTCGGCCGGCGCGGGTATCGTCGTGCTCGCCATGACCGAGACCATCAGTCCCCAGCTCGCCCGGCGCATCGCGCTCGCGGCGCAGGGATTCGGGCGCCCGCTCCCGGCGGCGGCCGCCGGCACCCGGCAGCTCACCGGTCTCGTCGACCGGCTCGGCCTGCTGCAGATCGACTCGGTCAACGTGTTCGAGCGGAGCCACTACCTGCCCGCGTTCAGTCGGCTCGGCCAGTACGACCGCACGCAGCTCGACCGGCTCTCGGGCGAGCGGGGCCGGCTCGTGGAGTACTGGGCGCATCAGGCGGCGTTGATCCCCCGCCATCTCTGGCCGGCGTTCGCATTCCGTCGCGAAGAGTACCGCCGCAAGGGGAGCGACTGGGGCGGCTGGGTCCGTGAGAACCGAGACCTTGCGGCCTGGCTCGTGCGCGAACTGGCCGACAAAGGCCCGATGCGGGCGAGCGAGATCGAGCACGACGCCAACGAGCGGCGCGGACCATGGTGGGGCTGGTCGGACGTGAAACGCACGCTCGAATGGATGTTCCGCACGGGCGAGGTCGTCTGCGTCGAACGTCGCCGCTTCGAGCGGGTGTACGCACTGCCCGAGCAGGTGCTGACCGAGCCCGAGCGCACCGCCGACCTCCCCGAGGCCGACGCGTGCCGCGAGCTCGTCGGTCGCGCTGCGGCCGCGCTCGGCATCGCGACCGCGGCCGACCTCGCCGACTACTGGCGCATGAAGTCCGCCCAGGTGCGCCCCGCGATCGAGGCGCTCGTCGATGAGGGCGTGCTGCTGCCGGTGACCGTGCCCGGCTGGCAGACGAGCGGCCGGGCGACGCCCGCGTGGGTGCATCGCGAGGCGCGACGCCCTCGCCGCATCGAGACCACCGCACTGCTCTCGCCGTTCGACCCGGTGGTCTGGTTCCGGCCACGCACCGAACGCCTCTTCGGGTTTCACTACCGGATCGAGATCTACACGCCCGAGCCGAAGCGCGTCTTCGGCTACTACTCGCTCCCTGTCCTCGTCGACGACCGGCTCGTCGGCCGGGTCGATCTGAAGAGCGACCGCAAGTCGGGCGTCCTGCGCGTGCAATCGGCCTGGGTGGAAGCGGGCGTCGCGCCCGGCGAGGTCGCTGAGCGCCTCACCCCGACGCTGCACCACGCGGCAGCGTGGCAGCGCCTCGACGAGGTCGTCGTGTCCGGCCGCGGGACGCTCGCACCTGCGCTCACCGCCGAGCTCAACCGACACGACGTCCCGCCGAGCTCTGCGGGCGCGACGGGCAGACGAGACGCGGGCTAGAAGCTCTGACCCATGCGCTCGAGCCGCGCGACCCGTTCAGGGATCGGCGGGTGCGTGGCGAACAGCCGGTCGATCACGCCCGGCTTCAGCGGGTCCGCGATCCACAGGTGCGCCATCGACGTGTTCTGACGCTGCATGGGCCGCCCGTAGGCCTCGAGCTTCAGCAGCGCGCGCGCGAGCGCGTCGGGGTGACGGGTCGTCATCGCACCCGTGGCATCCGCCAGGTACTCGCGCTGTCGCGAGACGGCGAGTTGCACGAGCGTCGCGACCAGTGGCGCGACGAGCATGGCGACGATGCCGAAGATCATCACTACCGGGTTGCCGTTGTTGTTGCGGTTGCCGCCGAAGAACGCCACGCGCACGAGCATGTCGCTCACGAACCCGATCGCGACCACCAGCCCGAAGACGACCATCGACAGCCGGATGTCGTAATTGCGCACGTGCCCGAGCTCATGCGCCATGACGCCCTCGAGCTCCGCGTCGTCCATGAGCTCGAGAAGCCCTGTGGTGGCGGCGACGACCGCGTGCTGCGGGTCCCTCCCCGTCGCGAACGCGTTGGGCGCCGGATCCGAGATGACGTACACCTTCGGCATGGGGGTGCCGGTCGCGATCGAGAGGTTCTCGACGGTGCGCCACAGTCGCGGATGCTCCGCCTTGGAGCGGATCTCGACGGCCCCCGACAACGCGATGGCCTGCTTGTCGGCGGTGAAGTACTGGATGAGCGCGTAGCCGATCGCGATCACCAACGTCACGATCACGATCGTGAGGTTGCCGTAGATGTAGGCCGCGAGCCAACCCAGCCCGCCGATGATCAGGAGGAAGAGCAGGATGGTGAAGACGGTGTTGCGCTTGTTCCGGGCGATCGCTCGATACATCGGGTGGCGTCAGCGCTCCGCGATCAAAACTGCACGCGGGGCGGCTCCGCGATGGACGCCGCCTCCGTCACCTCGAAGAAATCGCGCTCGTTGAATCCGAGCCCGCGGACGAACAGCGTGTTCGGGAACACCTTGATCTTGGTGTTCAGCTCGCGCACTCCACCGTTGTAGAACCGGCGCGACGCCTGGATCTTGTCTTCGGTGTCGACGATCTCCGCCTGCAGCTGCAGGAAATTCTGGCTCGCCTGCAACTGCGGGTAGGCCTCGGCCACCGCGAAGATCGACTTCAGCGCCTGCTGCATGTGGTTCTCGGCGGCCGATGCCTCGGCCGGCCCCTGTGCAGAGAGCGTCTCGGCGCGCGCTCTCGTCACATTCTCGAAGACCGCCTTCTCGTGCGCGGCGTAGCCCTTCACCGCCTCGATGAGGTTCGGCAGCAGGTCGGCTCGTCGCTTCAGCTGCACCGTGATGTCGCTCCACGCCTCATCGACGCGGACGTTCAGGGTGACGAGCGAGTTGTACGTTGCCCACAGGTAGATGCCGACGATCGCCACCAGCACGACAACGATCAAGACGGGAATGAGCCATTCCATGGCCGGTGCTCCAAACGGGGGCGGAGGGATTCGGACGGTCCTTTCATCGTAACGATCCCCGAACGCCCACTGTGTGTTTCCCATGGGACTCGAAGGAACCACGGGGTACTCCCCCGGCAAGACGTGGGACCCACCGCCGCCCCGGCGCCAGTCCGCTCGCTACCCGCCGAGCACTCGGTCGAGGTACGGGTTGGCGAACCGGCGCTCCGGGTCGAGCTCGTCCCGCACACGGAGGAAATCGTCGAACCTCGGATACCGCTCACGCAGTCGGTCCGCGTCCAGCGTGTGCATCTTGCCCCAGTGCGGCCGGCCGTCGTGCGCGAGCATGATCTGCTCGACCGCGCCGAAATACTCGACAGGACTCTCGCGGAAATAGCGGTGCACGGCGAGGTACCCCGTGGGCCGGTCGTGGGCCGTCGACAGCCACAGGTCATCCGCGGCCGCAGCACGCACCTCGATGGGGAAACTCACCCGCCACCCGCGCCGCTCGATGAGCCGGCGCACGTCGGCGAACGCGCTCGGCACCGCCTCCAACGGCAGCGCGTACTCCATCTCGGCGAAGCGCACCGCCCGACGCGTCGTGAACACCGCCGGCGAGACATCCGTGAACTCGCGATTCCCCGTGAGGCGCTCCGCGAGCCGGGCGAAGAGCGGGGTCGTGGCGGGGATCGCCCTCGCGACCGCGCAGACCGGGCGAAACAGACCGTTCGCGAGCAGCTCGTCATCGACGAACCGACTGAATCGGCCGAGGGGCTTGCGGGGGGCGTCACCCGGCAGCCTGGTGTTCGTCTTCGTGAGTGCGGTGGCCGTGTGCGGGAACCAGTAAAACTCGAAATGGTCCGCCGCCGACACCCGGGGCTCCCACTCCTCCAGCACGGCGTCGAGCGGCTCCGGTCGCTCGACCGCGTGCAGGAGGAACCGCGGAACGAGCTGCAGCGTGACGTCGACGAGCACACCCAACGCACCGAGACCGAGCCGCACGGCCGGGAGCAGCTCCGGGCGGCTCGACTCGTTCACCTCGACCAGCTCGCCGGTGCCCGTGACCAGACGCGCACCCGTGATCTGCGTCGCGAGCCCGCCGAACCTGCTCCCGGTGCCGTGGGTGCCGGTGGAGGTCGCCCCGGCGATGCTCTGGCGATCGATGTCTCCCATATTCGGCAGCGCAAGCCCGTACGGCGCGAGCAACCGTGGCAGCGCGTGCAGCCTCGTGCCCGCCCTGAGCGTCACACGGCCGGTCGAGGCGTCCGCGTCGACGACGCCGCTGAGCGCATCCAGGTCAAGGAGCACGTCGGGCGCCACACCGATGCCGGAGAAGCTGTGCCCCGCGCCGACCGGCTTGACGCGCAACCGGGTCGCCGCGGCCGCCACGACCGCACGCTGGACCGCGCCCGCGTCCGCCGGCCGCTCCACCCGCATCGGGCGGGCCTCCTCGGTGCGCGCCCAATTGCGCCAGACCTCGCCGTCGGCGGTCACAGGAACACCTTCCCCTCGCCTCGATACGTGGCCAGCCGATCGACGACCTCGCCGCCGTCGACGACGTGGAGCTCACCGAGATGCTCGGCGAGCTCCCCCGACTTCGTGTGGCGGAACCAGACACGGTCGCCGACGGCGAGCGTCCGGGCGGCCGGCCCCGTGAGGGGCGTCTGCACCTCGCCGGCGGCCTCACGGCGCAGGTACTCGAGGCCGCGGGGCCACACGGGCAGCGGCAGCCGGTCCGCACCGGGCACCCCTGAGGCGATCCACCCGCCGCCCAGCACCGTCACATGGTCCGGACCGGGCCGACGTACGACATCGAGCGCGAACGCGGCTGCCGGCGCCGGGGTGAACTGCGAATACCCGTCGAACAGATGACCGCCGAAGAGCCCGGATCCCGCGCCGATCTCAGTCACTGATCCGTCCGCCGAGGTCGCCTCGAGCGACCCGGTTCCACCGCCGTTCACGAACTCGAGATCCGCGTGCTCACGCACGGCGGCCACCGCGGCCGCACGACGCTCGACGAGCTCGGGCATGGACCGTCCCTGCATCCAGCGGTTCGCCGCGCCAGTCACCGGGCGGCCCCGCGGACGGTGGACGAGCCCGGCGATCTGCGCCTCATACGCCATGAGTCCGACGAGACGGAAGCCCGGGCGCCGCGCGATGTACGCGGCGAGTGCGGCGGCGTCGCGCGGGTCATGGACGGGAGAGCGACGGACGCCGAGATGTCCGAGGACCGGGGCCCGCCAGGAGGCATCCAGTTCGAGGCACACCCGGAGCTCCTCGCGCTCGCGGGCGGGCAGCACGGAGTCGACGAGGTCCAACTGCGCGGGCGAGTCGACCATCAGCGTGATCCGCTGCGCGAGCCCCCGGTCGGTTGCGAGGCGACGCAGGCTCGCGCGGTCGGAGGTCGGGTAGCCCACAACGACATCGTCGACCCGATCGGCGAGCCAGATCGCCTCGGCGAGGGTGAAGGCGAGCACCCCGCGGTAGCCGGGCACGCGCAGCACCGCTTCGAGGACCTCCCGCACCCGGATCGATTTCGAGGCCACCCGGATCGGTGTGCCCTGCGCCCGCCGCACCATGTCTTGGGCGTTGTGTCGCAGGGCGCCGAGATGCAGCGCACCCACGGGCGCCGGGACATGATCCGTCGCGGCGGTGAGCTCTGGCCAGTACCGCTCGGGGGCGAGCCACGGCGCGGCGTCGGGGCCGCGGAGGGGCGCGGCGAGGTCGAGGGTCATCGAAGGCCCAGTATGCCCGACCTCCGCTACGCTCGCACCATGCGTCTCGGGGTCCTCGATGTCGGTTCGAACACCGTGCATCTGCTCGTGGTCGATGCGCATCCGGGCGCGCGGCCGGTCCCGGCGGCCTCGCAGAAGTCGGTGCTCCGGCTGATGCGCTATCTCGAGCCGGACGGTTCCATCAGCGAGACCGGGATCGCGGCCATCCTCGCCGCCGTGGGCGACGCCCGCCGGGCCGCGGACGAGGCCGGCATCGAGGAACTGCTCCCGTTCGCGACCTCCGCGCTCCGCGAGGCCACGAACGGCGAGGCTGTGCTCGCACTGGTCGAGCGCCAGACGGGCGTGCGGCTCGAGGTCCTGAGCGGCGAGGACGAAGCCCGCCTGACGTTTCTCGCCGTCCGGCGCTGGTACGGATGGTCGGCCGGGCAGGTGCTGCTCTTCGACATCGGCGGCGGCTCGCTCGAGATCGCGCGGGGCGTCGACGAAGTCCCCGACCTCGCTCGCTCACTCCCCCTGGGTGCAGGCCGCTCGACGGTGGCGTTCCTCCCCAACGATCCACCCACCGAAGACGAGGTCGCGCGACTCCGGAGCCATGCGGCGACCGTGCTACGGGACGCCGTGCAGGAGTTCCGTGCGTTGGGGTCCGCGGATCATGTGGTCGGCTCGTCAAAGACGATCCGGTCGCTCGCACGACTCGCGGGGTCGTCGGTCTCAGGATTCGGGCCCGAGCAGCGCAGCACACTCACGCTCACCGGCCTCGACGACTGGACACCGAGGCTCGCCCGAATCCCCGCTGACGCCCGCCCCGCGCTCCCCGGCATCACGGCCGATCGAACATTTCAGATCGTCGCAGGCGCCGTCGTGCTCGCAGAAGCCATGCGCGCCTTCGGGGTGCAGCAGCTCGAGGTGTCGCCGTGGGCGCTGCGCGAGGGTCTGATCTTGCGGCGGCTCGATCGGCTCATGTGATGGACCACCGACCCGGGTGACGGCGCACGCCCATCGCGGGTGACCCGATGCTCGTCGGTGCAGCAGATCGGGTACAGCAGCGGCTCAGGTGCGGTCGACGAGTTCGGCGCCCGTGCTGCCGTTCCGCACGAGGTTCACGGCGGCGACCGCATCGAACCTGGACTCGTAGCCTTCGCTCGACGCCAGCACCTTGCGATTGCCGAGCGAGACGATCTGCCAGCGGTATCGCCCGCCCTCGGATCGCTCCAGCTCGTACCGGACGTTCGCCAGCGACTGCGGCGCCTCGAGACTTGTCACAAACATAACCACCCCTCTCGTTTCACTGTGTTAATATACTCGCTGTTTGGTTCCCTGCAATGTTCATGAGGCCAGATCACGACGTCGCCCACCAGCCTTGCAGCCACTCCATAGCGAGCACATATCCGGTCGGCCCGTTGCCGGCGCGAGAAAGACCGCTGAGGATTGGCCCATGACGACCAGCGGAGAGTCGGCGCCCGCAGTCACCGATGCGTACGCGATCGAAGGCGCAACGGTCGCCGACGAGCTGGGCGTCGACCCCGCACGCGGGCTCAACGACGCCGAGGCGGCGCGCCGCCTGGCTCACTTCGGACCGAACCGCCTGCGCGCCCCACGCCGCCCGACCATCTGGCGCCGGATCGCACGACAACTCGCCGACCCCCTGATCAGCCTGCTCTTCGCCGCCGTCGCGATCTCCCTGATCGCCTGGTTCGCCGAGGGAGCCGACGGTGCCCCCATCGACGCGATCGTGATCCTGGCGATCATCGCCCTGAACGCCGGGCTCGGCATCGCGCAAGAGCGTCGGGCCGAGCACGCCGTCGCCGCGCTCGCCGACCTCACCCAGGCGCACTGCACGGTGCTCCGAGACGACCGGCTCCGCACCATCGCGAGCGCGGATCTCGTACCCGGCGACCTCCTCGTGCTGGCCGAGGGCGATCAGGTCGGCGCTGACGCGCGACTGCTGCACGCGACGTCGCTGCGCGTCGCCGAGGCATCGCTCACCGGCGAGAGCGAGCCCGTCGAGAAGTCGACGGGCACACTGAACGCCGATGTCCCGCTGGCCGACCGCACCAACATGGTGTTCAACGGCACGGCCGTCACGCGCGGAACCGGGCGCGCCGTCGTCACGGCGACCGGCATGGCGACCCGCATGGGCGCGATCGCCACCATGCTGCACGAGACCGAGCAGGCCGCCACACCCCTCCAGCGTGAAGTCGGCCGCCTCGGCCGCGTGCTCGGAAGGATCGTCGTCGCCATCGCGATCGTCGTCGTCGCCACGATCCTGATCATCCAGCGCCCCGACACTCCCGCCGACATCGTCACGGTCCTCCTCCTCGGCGTCTCACTCGCGGTTGCGGCGGTCCCCGAGGGGTTGCCGGCGATCCTGTCTCTCGTGCTCGCGCTCGGCGTCCAGCGGATGGCTCGCCGGAATGCCGTCGTGAAGACCCTGTCGAGCGTCGAGACACTCGGCGCGGCATCCGTGATCTGCACCGACAAGACCGGGACGCTGACGACGAACGAGATGACCATCACACGCGTGGTCACCGCCTCCGGCGTCGTCGAACTCTCCGGTGCCGGCTATACACCCGAGGGGCGCGCTACGAGCCAGGGATACGAGCTCGAGAGCGGGCCGCTGCGCGACGAAGCACGCCTGGTGCTGGCCGCCGGCTCACTCGCGAACAACGCTCAACTCAGCGAACGCGACGGAACGTGGGCAGTCGAGGGGGATCCGACGGAGGCGGCGTTCCTCGTCGCCTCGCGCAAACTCGACGGTGCGACCGAGGCCGTCGCGCGCTGGGACCGGGTCGCCGAGGTCCCGTTCAGTTCCGAACGGAAGATGATGTCGACCGCGCACCGCGACGAGCGTGGCGATCTCGTCGTGCTGAGCAAGGGCGCACCTGACGTGCTGTTGCAGCACTGCACACGCGTCCAGGTCGGGACCGAGGCCGTGCCGATCGACGCGCGGCGGCGCGAACAGGCCCTCGCCGATGTCGAGGCACTTTCCGAGCAGGCATTTCGCACGCTGGCGGTCGCATACCGGCCGGCACCCGAACTCGCTGGCCGGCCGGGCACCGAGCACGGAGCGTTCGACGAGTCAGCGGAACACGACCTGGTGTACGCGGGGGTCGTCGGCATCATCGACCCGCCACGGCCCGAGGTGCCACCGGCGATCGCCGAGGCACACGCCGCGGGGATTCGGATCATCATGATCACCGGAGATCATCCGGCGACCGCGGCCCGAATCGCGAAGGACCTCGGCATCATGGGCGACGACGGCGTGACCGTGCCTGGCGCGCGCCTCGACGGCATGAGCGACGCGCAGCTCCGCGACGCCGTGACGACCGCCTCGGTGTTCGCGCGGGTCGCACCCGAGCACAAGCTGCGCATCGTGGATGCGTTGCAGGCCGACGGCTTGGTCGTCGCCATGACCGGCGACGGGGTCAACGACGCGCCCGCGTTGAAATCCGCCGACATCGGGATCGCCATGGGCATCACCGGGACCGAGGTCACGAAGGAAGCTGCCGACATGGTGCTCGCCGACGACGACTTCGCGACGATCGTCGACGCGGTACGCGAGGGCCGAGCGATCTTCGACAACATCCGAAAGTTCCTGAGGTATCTGCTCTACTCGAACACGGGCGAGGTGCTCACCGTGTTCCTCGGCGTCGTGTTCGCCGGCGTGCTCGGATTCTCCGGCGCGAGCGACGACGCCGTCGTGCTGCCGCTGCTCGCGACCCAGATCCTCTGGGTGAATCTCGTGACCGACTCAGCACCCGCGCTCGCGATGGGCGTCGACCCCGAGGTCGACGACGTCATGGCCCGGCCCCCACGAGGCCTCAACGAGCGCGCGATCAACGGGCAGATGTGGGTCGGGATCGCGACCACCGGCATCGTCATCGCCATCGCGACACTCACGACGATGGATCTCTTCCTGCCGGGCGGGCTCATCCCGGGCGGGAGCGACAGTTTCGAGGTTGCGCGGACCGCCGGCTTCACCACCCTGGTGTTCACCGGCCTGTTCACGGCGTTCAACGCGCGTTCGGCGACACGCAGCGCCGCGCACCGTCTGTTCAGCAACGGATGGCTCTGGGGCGCGGTCGGGCTCGCGGTCGTGCTGCAGATCGCGGTGGTGTCGCTGCCGCCCCTGCAGGTCGCGTTCAGCACCGCGCCGCTCGACCTCACCCATTGGATGGTGTGTCTCGGGATGGCGTCGACCGTGCTCTGGGTGGAGGAGCTCAGGAAATGGGGCATCCGACTGCTCGCGCGGCCACGCACCGGCTTGGCGTGAGATCGGCGTCGAGCTTTACACTTTCCCATATGGGTATATGATTTGGCCATGGCCCGAGCAGCGACCACCTCCGACGTCTTCAACGCGATCGCCGAACCGCAACGCCGGGACATCCTCACGCTCCTGCGAGCTGGCGAACGCCCGGTGACCGCGGTCGCCCAGGAACTCGGGATGACCCAGCCCGGCGTCTCAAAACACCTCCGCGTTCTCCGCGAGGTCGGGCTGGTCCGGGACCGCAGGGCCGGCAAGCAGCGGCTCTACGGCATCGACGCCCGCGGGCTGCGGCCGGTCCACGAGTGGACCGGCGGATTCCAACAGTTCTGGAACGAGAGCTTCGACCGGCTGGACGCGTACGTCCAGGAGCTCACGCAGGAATTCGCGCAGGAAGGAACGAACGAACGATGACCGACCCCGAGGGTGGCGCACCCGTGGAATCCCCGACGGCAGACCGGGAGCTCGCGATCTCACGAGTCATCGACGCGCCGAGGGCGCTCGTGTACTCGGCGTTCACCGAGCTGCGTCACTTGTCACGCTGGTGGGGACCGGAAGGGTTCAGCACGACCACGCGCGCCTTCGACTTCCGCGTCGGCGGAGAATGGTCCTTCGTGATGCACGGACCCGACGGGACGAAATACCCCGAGTGGATCATGTGGACCGAGCTGAGCCCGCCCTCGCGGATCGCGCTCCGGCACGGCGAATCCAGCGACGACCCGAACGCGTTCGAGTCGGTCCTGACCTTCGAGGATGAGGGCGAGGCCACCCGGATCGAGATGCGCACGGTGTTCACGACCAAGGAGCAGCGCGACACCGCGGTGGAGAAGTACCACGCCGTCGAGGGCGGACGGCAGACCCTGAGCAAGCTGGCCGCGTACGTCACTGAATCATTCCAAGCGGAGGTGACCGACTGATGGCCGGAAAGGTGTTCGTCAGCGTATCGATGTCCGTCGACGGGTTCATCGCACCCGAGTCCCTCTCGGAACTCATGGGACAGCAGTGGATGGAGCTGCAGCGCTGGGTGTTCCCGCAACGTTTCTTCCGGGCCAATCTGAAGCTTGGAACAGGCGGCGAGGAGGGGCGCGACAACGACCTTCTTCGTGACACGTTCGAGCGCACAGGCGCGAGCCGGGTCGCATTGGACCTCGTCCGCGCCGAGCCATCCCCGCGGGTCACGCACCTCACCTACGCGGTCCGACAGCGATAGCGCGCTCCTCCGAGGCGCGCTAACTGGCACGCGCAGAACAGACGCCAACCTCGGCTCGCGACCGGTCTTGCTCGGGGTAGCGGGAAGGCGCCGGATTCGACGCAGGCCGTCGACCCGAGACGTAGCCCGGCGCACGACCAGAGGCCGCCTGCACCAGACCGAACATCGCGGGTGCTCCCGCTGGGATTCGAACCCAGACTGAAGCGAGTTTAAGTCGCCTGCCTCTGCCGTTGGGCTACGGGAGCGCGACGCCCCGGGCGCCACCGCGCACCAGCCTACTGACCGGGCGCGGCCCAGCCGATCACCCTCGCGGATTCCCTTCGGCGACGTGATCGCCCCCGTCGCGTTCACTCCCCGGATACACGAACGCGACGGGCGCCCACGGGCCGCCCGTCGCGTTCACCCGGGAGACCCGGGACATGCAGCGTGCTTACTTCACCGCGACCGTCTCTGCGTCGGCCTTCGCCGCGCCGTCAGTGCTCTTCGCCGCAGCCGCCTTCGCGGGGGCCTTCTTCGCGGGAGCCTTCACCGCCTTCGCCTCGTCGGCCTTCGCCGGCACGGGCGCCGCCTCAGCCGGGGGCTTCGGGCGGGCCGCGAACGCCTCGAACTGGGCACGCGGCTGCTGCAGCGCCGACAGCGACACGATGTCACGGCCGAGCCAGAAGTTGTTCCACCATCCCCAGAAGACGCGGAACTTCCGCTCCCAGCTCGGCATGGCCAGACCGTGGTAACCACGGTGCGCGAACCAGGCCAGCACACCCTTGATCGCGAGCTTGCCCGACTGGAACACACCCGAGCCGAGCCCGAGGCCGGCGACCGCACCGAGGTTCTTGTGCAGGTACTGCTTGGGCTCTTCGCCGCGAAGCACCGCGACGATGTTCTTCGCCATGAGCTTGCCCTGACGGACCGCGTGCTGCGCGTTCGGCACGCAATACCCGCCGACACCGCCGCCCGACAGATCGGGCACCGCAGCGATGTCGCCCGCCGCCCACGCGTCGGGCACGACGTCGTCGTCGTCGCCCACGCGGAGGTCGGCACGGGTCTTGATGCGCCCGCGCTCCTCGACCGGGAGGTCGCTCGTACGCACGATGCCGGGGTTGGCCATAACGCCCGCGGTCCAGACGATGAGGTCGGTGTCGAAGCTCTCGCCGGTCGACAGCTCGACATGGCCGTCGACGGCGCTCGTCAGCTGCGTGTCGAGGTGGATCTGCGCGCCACGCTCGTCGAGGTGCTTGATGACCCAGTGGCTCGTCTCGAGCGAGACCTCGGGCATGATGCGGCCCATCGCCTCGATGAGGTGGAAATGGGTCTCGTCGAAGGTCAGCTGCGGGTAGTACTTCAGCAGAGCGCTCGCGAACGAGCGCAGCTCGGCGAAGACCTCGATGCCGGCGAACCCGCCACCGACGACCACGAAGGTGAGCAGACGCTCACGCTCGGGCCCCGGGGGAAGCGCAGCGGCCTTGTCGAAGTTCGTGAGCACGCGGTCGCGGATCGCAACGGCTTCTTCGATCGCCTTCAGGCCGATCGCGTTGTCGGCGATGCCCGGGATCGGGAACGTGCGCGAGACGGCGCCACCCGTGACGACGACGATGTCGTAGGCGAACTCGTACGGCTCGCCGACCTCGGGCGTGATGGTCGCCGTCTTCGACGCGTGGTCGATGCCCGTGACCTTCGCGGTGATGACGTTCGTCTTCTTCAGGTGCCGACGCTGGGCGACGACCGCGTGCCGCGGTTCGATCGAGCCGGCAGCGACCTCGGGGAGGAACGGCTGATACGTCATGTACGGAAGGGGGTCGACGACCGTGACCTCGGCCTCGCCCGGACGAAGCCATTTCTCAAGCTTCCACGCCGTGTAGAACCCGGCGTAGCCACCGCCGACGATCAAAATCTTGGGCACGGTGAATGGACTCCTTGAACTTGAGTGGTGTGCGATCACGGTGCGCGCGTGCGCGCCGTCCGCCTGGTATGCCGAGTGGCTCCGATGCCCAACAGCGCTGCTAGCGTACCAAATCCCGCGACGAGCGAGAGCGGAACGGTGATATAGGCCAAGGTCCAAGGCGTCGGGAGCATGGTCTTCGCGCTGTCCGTCCCGGGAAGGACCGGGTCCGCGATCGGCACGATGACCTCCACGTCGTCAGGTGTCGGTGCGGTGGACTCGCCGTCAGCCCGCCGGTGCACCCGGATCCAGTCCGCGAGACTGCCGAGCGGATTCGCGTCAACGCTCGGAACGTCGGCCGTCAGCGCGGCGACCGGGTCGATGATGCCGTACCCGTACAACGGGCTCGGCACCGGCTGGCCGTTCGCATCGGCCGTCGTGATGACGCGATTGATCACGTTCGCGGCGTCGAGCTCGGGGTACTCAGCTCGCACCAGGGCCACCAGGCCCGACACGATCGGCGCCGCCGCGCTGGTTCCACTCCACTGGATGTGGCTGCCGTCGGGCATGACTCCCACGAGATCCTCGCTGGGGGCGGCCACCGCGATCGTGATGCCCTGGGAGCTCGCGTCGAAGCTCGCAGCCTGGTCCCGGTCGACACCCGCGACCGTCAGCACGCCGGGGATGGTCGCCGGCGCGCCGACCTCGGTGGTGCCGCTTCCGCGGTTGCCGGCCGCGGCCACGATCACGACATCGTGCTCGAACGCGTACATGAACGCGTCGTCCCAGAGCTCAGGCCAGTCCCGGGTGTTGCGCGTGAGCGACATGTTGATCACTTCGGCGCCGTGATCGACCGCCCAGATCACGGCGTCGGCGATCTGCTGGTCGTTCGACAGTGCCGCGCCGGTGTCCTCCCCGAAGGCCACGGACGCGGTGAGAATGGACGCCTCGGGGGCGACACCGATCACGCCGTTCCCCGGCTCGGAGCCACGGCCGGCGAGCAATGAGGCGACGAGCGTGCCGTGCTCCGAGTCGTCGCCGACCGGCGTCTGCCCGTCGGGTGAACCCAGGCCCGAGACATCCGTGCCGTCGACGACCGCGGTGCGCAGCTCCGCGACGTTGCCGTTCACGCCGGTGTCGATCACCGCCACTTTCACGCCCGCGCCGCGCGACGTGTTCCACGCGGTCGTGAAGCCGTACTCGGTGAGCCAATATTCGAGATCGCGCACGAGATCGGCGCGCGCGGGCGCCACGCCGAGGCCGAGTAGCGCGAGGGTCGCGGCGGCCGTCGCGGCGACGCGCGCGAGTGCCCGTGCTCGGGTCATGCCCCGGCCTCGGAGTCGACTCCGTAGTCAGGGCACTGGCACATGTCGGGCGACCATGCCGAGCGGGCGAGCGCGAGGTCGCCGATCGGATTGACCCCCGGGCCCGCGGCGAGGGCGTGTCCGGCGAGCGCGTGCAGGCACTTCACTCGCGTCGGCATGCCACCGGCCGAAACATCCGCGATCTCCTCGACGATGCCGTACTGCGCCCGGTCGGCAACGTACTCCTCGTGCGCACGCGCATACGCGGCCGCGATCTCCGGGTCGGCCGCCAAGAGTTCGGTGCACTCGACCATGACCTGCGCGGCCTCGAGGGTACTCATCGCCGCGGTCGCGACCGGATGGGTCAGGTAGTAGAACGTCGGGAACGGCGTGCCGTCGGCCAGGCGTGGTTTCGTCGAGACCACGGTCGGGGCGCCGCAGACGCATCGCGCGGCGATGCCGACGACGTCGCGGGCAGGTCGGCCGAGCTGCGCAGACACGATGCGGATGTCGCGTTCGGCGACCGGGCCGAACGGCGGACGCGTCATTCGGCACCCCCGGCAGGAGCGGTGACGGCCGGATCCGCCGCATCCGGATCCGCCGCATCCGGAGCCGTCCCGGCCGGGTCCGAGGCATCCGGCGCGAGGCCCGCGGTCATGACCGACCCCAGCAGGGTGCGCATCCAATCGCCTTTCGTTTCGGTGACCTCGGCCGAGACCTCGGCACCGGTCTCGGCTTTCGCGGCCTCGGTGCGGTCGTCGATGACGAGGTAGCTCACCTCGCCCGGGAGCACGTAGTACAGGCGGTCGCGCGCCTGCGTGATGATGTACGTCTGATCGTTCCAGCGCTCGCGGTCGTCGCGCAGCCGTTGCACGTCGGCCTCCTGGGCGGAGACGGCGGCGCGCAACTCGGCGATCTCCCGACGCTGCTCGGCGAACGAGGCGATCGTGGGCGCGAGAACGACCACACCCAGCACGAGGACACCGAGCATGATGACCGAGAACCCCGAGAGCCGCATGCTGCTGAGCCACCCCGCGCCGGTGCCGCGGGCGGTTCGCTGAGGGCGGCGATTGCCGACCGACATCGCGCCTCCTGTCGCTCACGGCCCGGATACGACGAAACGGGGGCGGCCCGCCGGCTGCCCCCGTGTCGTCGTGGTGACGCGTTACGCCGTGAAGCGCGGGAATGCCGAACGGCCCGCGTACACCGCGGCGTCGCCGAGCTCTTCTTCGATCCTCAGAAGCTGATTGTACTTGGCGACGCGCTCGCTCCGGGCGGGCGCGCCCGTCTTGATCTGACCGCAGTCGGTCGCGACGGCGAGGTCGGCGATCGTCGTGTCCTCGGTCTCGCCCGAACGGTGCGAAAGAACCGCGGTGTAGCCGGCGCGCTGCGCGAGCTTCACGGCGTCGAGCGTCTCGGTCAGCGTGCCGATCTGGTTCACCTTCACGAGGATGGAATTGCCCGCGTGACGCGAGATGCCGTCCGCGAGACGCTTCGGGTTGGTGACGAAGAGGTCGTCGCCGACGAGCTGCAACGTGCCACCGAGCGTGGCCGTGAGCTCGGCCCAGCCCTCCCAGTCATCCTCGGCCAGCGGGTCCTCGATCGAGACGAGGGGGTACGCTTCGGCGAGCTCGGCGTAGTACGCGTTCATCTCGGCGGCGGTGCGGTCCTTGCCCTCGAAGCGGTAGACGCCGTTCTCGAAGAACTCGGTCGACGCGACGTCGAGGCCGAGCGCGATGTCGGTGCCGAGCGTGAATCCGGCCGTGCCGATCGCCTCGGCGATGAAGTCGAGCGCCGCGCGGTTGTGCGCGAAGTCGGGCGCGAAGCCGCCCTCGTCGCCGAGGCCCGTCGACAGGCCCTTCGACTTCAGCAGGCTCTTGAGCGCGTGGTACGTCTCCACACCCCAGCGCAGACCCTCCGAGTACGTGGGCGCACCGACCGGCAGGATCATGAACTCCTGGATGTCGACGCCGGTGTCTGCGTGTGCGCCGCCGTTGATGATGTTCATCATCGGAACGGGCAGGACGTGGGCGTTGGGGCCGCCGAGGTAGCGGAACAACGGCAGGTCGGCCGACTCGGCGGCGGCCTTCGCGACCGCGAGGCTCACACCGAGGATGGCGTTGGCGCCGAGACGCTGCTTGTTGTCGGTGCCGTCGGCCTCGATGAGCGCGGCGTCGATCAGGCGCTGGTCGGAGGCGTCGAGGTCTTCGACGGCCGGGCCGAGCTCGTCGAGCACGGCGTCGACGGCCTTCTGCACGCCCTTGCCGAGGTAGCGGTCAGCGTCGCCGTCGCGCAGCTCGTATGCCTCGAACGCTCCGGTCGAGGCGCCCGAGGGCACCGCGGCCCGCGAGAGCGAACCGTCGTCGAGCAGGACCTCGACCTCCACGGTCGGGTTGCCGCGAGAGTCCAGGATCTCGCGAGCGCCTACAGCTTCGATGAATGCCACAGTGATCTCCTCTGTGATGGGAATGGCCGGACGACGCCGTCGTAATCCGCCTGCCAGTCTATGACCGTTCGTCCCGCGCCCTCCCCGGGCGCTTCTCCCCCGAGCCCCATCCCCTCTCCCCCAGATCCCTTCTTCTCCCGCCGAACCGGCGCAATCCGCGGGTGTTTGCGGGAAACACCCACACAACGCGACGGCTCGACGCAGTTTCTCGCCTCCGACGGTCATGGCGGCGGCAACAACAGACCGCGAATGCGGGCGACAAGCGAGCTCGGATCGTCGTAAAGATCTGTTGCCGTGACCTCCACAACCCGCCATCCGTCGTGCTCGAGGTCGCGCCTGCGGCGAACATCCTGCTGCCATCGCCGTCGATCTGAACGATGCTGATCGCCCTGGTACTCGAGCGCCACGCGCTCACTCCGGTACACGAGATCAGGGTGGATCACGGCGCCACTCGCCAAGAAAACTGGATCGTTCGGTACCGGCTCGGGGAGCCCGTAGTCGACGAGGAGCATCCGCAGGTGCGTTTCGGGTCGCGACTCCGCCCCGACCCGAACCCGCTCGATCGCAGCTGCGAGCCTGCGCGCTCCGCGCCGCCTCTCCCACCAGCCCGTTGCCGCGCGCAACTGGTCGGCCGACGCGAGGCCGGGCGAGCGGACCCGTCCTGCTCGCGGGCCCGTAACCAGAGCGTCCCCCACGGCGACGAGGTCGTCCAGCCGAAGCGCCGCGGACAGCTGACACATCACCACCGCGGGTTCGACGAGCGGAAGGCCGAGGTGTATTCGGGTGGGCACAGGCCGGGCCGATTCATGCCCCCGCACACCGACCGAACGAGCGCGTGGGGCCCCAGACCCAATCGTGACGTCGAGCAGCAGCGGCGCGTCGAGTGGGTCGTCGGTGGCATGTCCCCTTCGAGGCAACGGCACACCGTACAGCTCGGCCGCGGTCCAATGGCTGAACGCTTCGCCTGCCCTGAGGAGCGGTTCGTACGCGCGGCAACGGTCGAACAACGCATCGAGATCGAGAGCCATCGAGCGCATTCCCCAGAACGGCCGCTGGAGATCTGGCGCGCGCAGGCGTCCAGGGCTCGATCGATGGAACTCGTCATCGCGAACGCGGAATGCGCTCCCGAGAAGATGGTTCGGCAGCGCACTTCTGCGGGTCATCCGGACACCCTGGCGCATCGGTGCGACCCACACCGTCCCCCATCCACAGTCAGGCCTCTGGCTGCCCAGGACCTCGCCGAGCCGTCGCAATCTGTGGGTGTTCTCGCGAATCACCCGCAGATTGCGACGGTTCGGCGAAGAACGTGCGACTCGGGAGGGAGGGAGGGAGGGAGG
>Ga0180223_1000579_pt1 | contig 43263 bp, 41 predicted proteins | sample eDN5th30CKraftOP_FD_151337 | JGI IMG/M metagenome (GOLD analysis project Ga0180223, IMG submission 151337) | Enriched Organic Plus compost microbial communities from Emeryville, California, USA - eDNA 5th pass 30_C Kraft OP (version 2) (version 2) ... | reverse complement strand
AGATGAACCCGCACTTTGTGTTCAATTCGCTGAATGCGATCCAGTTCTTTGTGATCAAGAATAAGGTGGAGCTATCGGAGGCCTACCTGGCGAAGTTCTCGAAGCTGGTGCGTATGTTCTTTGAATACTCCCGGTACGACAGCCTGCGCCTGGACCAGGAGATAGACCTGCTGGAGCGTTACCTCGAAATTGAAAAGCTGCGCTTCGAGGATAAGCTCAGCTACCGGGTAGAGGTAGACGAACGGCTGGACACCGAAGAAATGGAAATACCTTCGATGATTTTGCAACCTATTGTGGAAAATGCCGTAAACCACGGTGTATTCCATAAAAAAGGCAGTGGAAGCGTACAGATATCTTTTATATATGCAGACGAAAATACGGTAAAGGTGGAAGTACTGGATGACGGGATCGGGATCAATGCCATGAAGGAGCTGTATGCCACCGAGACCCGGAATTACCGTACGAAGTCTTCCGAAGTATTAAAAGAGCGATTGAAAATACTGAGTGAAAATAAAATGTCGCGCTGGGAGGTACAGTATTCCATCTGTGACCTGTCCGATGAAGACCCCGCGCTTACCGGCACCCGCGTAGACATCACCTTTATACATAAACCGGCAAAATAACACCCATGAAAATACGTACCATACTTATTGACGATGAGCCCAAGGCGCTGGCCATACTCGAGGAGAAACTCGCCCGCAGTTTCGGACAGATCGAGGTCATTAAAAGCTACCGCGACCCGGAACAGGCACTCGAAGAACTGTCGCGTATCAATCCGCAGCTTATTTTCCTGGACATTGCCATGCCCCGCATGAGCGGTTTCGATTTCCTGGAGCGAATACCCGACCCGAAGTTCGAGATCATTTTCGTGACAGCCTTCGGCGACTATGCCATCGAAGCCATTAAGCACTGTGCCATCGGTTACGTGGTAAAGCCCATTGTGAACGAAGAGCTGGAGACCGCGGTAAATAATGCCATGCGCAATATCGAGCGTAATACCACGCACCAGCAGAACGATTTCCTGCTCAATAACCTGCGGGTAGGCGAAAGTGAGAACAAAAAGCTGGTGATCCCCGTCGACGACGGGCTCATCTTTTCGGAATACAACGACATTGTACGCTTTGAGGGCGAAACCGGCTATACCCGCATTCATTTTACCAATGGCAGCAGTATCCTCAGCGCATACAACATAGGATACTACTACAGCGTGGTGAGTAAAAAAGTGTTCTTCCAGGTGCATAAATCGCACATCGTGAACATCGGTCACATTACCCGCTATTTCAAAGACGGGCTTATCGAGCTGCGTAACCAGCACCAGGTACCGCTATCACGCCGTAAACGCGATGAGTTCCTGGCTATTTTTACCCGTTAAAAGACTTTGTATAAAAAAGAAAAGCAGCTCTTCCGGGAGCCGCTTTTCCTGTAATATATCGTGGGGTTATCTTCTCCGTATGTTCGGATTGTAGAAACCTCCGGGATTCTGCTGTACTTTTTTCATCTGCTGTTTCAGGAACCTGATCTGTTCATCCACCATGCCTGCCTTATTGTATTTCTGGGCATCGGCCAGCAGGCGTTCGGCTTCCTGTTTACGGCCTTTGGCCACGGCCGAAGCGGCCAGGTTCACATAGGCCACGGCTTTGTCATGATCGAAGCGCAGGCCCAGGCTCAGCGCTTTTTTCATCAGTGTTTCGGTATGGTTCACCCCTTTTTCGGCCTGTGTAATGGCACAGAGGTAATAGTAATAACCGCGCTGACTTTTGTGCAGCTGGCTTTCCGGGTTTTTGATCTTTGCCAGCCAGCGGGCGCCGCCTTCAATGTCCTGTTTGCGCATACGCCACAGAACGAGTAATATGTATTCGTTAAAGAAGAACAGGAATACCGGGAGAGCTACGGCCAGCAGCAGCAATATGCCCCAGCCTATATCGCCAAGTACGAACCAGGTTACACTTCCGGCCAGGAGCAGACCGGCAATTACGAGTTTTAAAAAGTTAGGCATAATACAAAAACTTGCTGCAAAGGTACGTGTTCCTTCGCTATTCCGGAAATGAAAGCGATTTATTTGCTGCATAAGAACGGCGGTTAATTGCTTTCTCTTTTGATGAGCTTATCGGCTTCCAGCCCGGGCGTTTCTGTGTATATGTAATGCAATACGTCATAATTCAGGAACTGCTGTGCTTTTTGAGTTGTACTTTTGAAACCGATCTGTTTAATTTCTTTTTCTGAAACAACAATATGCGATACGGCACTGGCCAGGTCAGTGAGTATACGGATAGATAAATTATTTTCGCTTACGCTGGCTGCTTCGCTCATATCAGCACCGGCCCATATCCAGCCTTTTTTTACTGCAATGAGTCTTAGTGTATCCAGTAAGACGGTTTTGCCAACTCCTCTCAGTCCTGAAATTATAAGGTTTGTCATCACAGGTTCTTGTGAGAGACTGGTGTTCTCAAAATAGTCGATCTCAGACTGTCTTCCTGCCAGGTAGGGAGGAAGTTGTCCTGCCTCCCGGACGAAAGGGGTTCTTAAATGGAGGTATAATGAAATTTGATTCCATTTAATAAATGTATAAAATTTTAATGATGATTAAAATTTCAATCACCAATAAAATATTCTTTAATTTTTGCTGCGGCCCACCCGGTTCAGCCCCTTCTCTGCCATTTCGTGATCTTCCTTCACGCGCAGGGCGGCCTCATAATCCATGCGGGCGGCGGTTTTGTCGCCCTTCAGTTCATAGGCATAACCACGGTGATAAATGGCATCGGCATAGCGTACGTCGGCACGTATGGCGTCGTTGAACCAGGAAATGGCGCTGTCCTTCATGTTCAGGTCGAAGAGGTAAATGTAACCGATATTGTGCATGGCCGCCGGGTTCTGCGAAGATACCCTGAGCATGTTGCGGTAGGTGGCTATGGCCGCTTCGGGCTGGTTATTCATCTGGTAATAATAGGCCAGTCCGTAATAAGCCTCTCCCTTGCCCGGGTTGGTCTGTATGGCATTCTGGAAATACGTGGCCGCCAGCGGATTGTTACGGTCCGAGAAAATAGTGCCCAGCAGCATATAGGCATTGAAATACTCGGGGTCTATCTCCACGCAGGTCTGCAGGCTGGTAATGGCGGTATTGGTATCGCGCATTTCGGCATAGGCCAGCCCTTTCAGGAAATAGCCCTTACTGTTGTAGGGTTCTTTTTTCAGGGCACGGTTCACGTAGCTGAACATCTGTTCGTAATCCTTGAGGTACAGCTGCAGTTCCCCGAACTTCAGCAGGGCCTCTGTGTTCTCGGGTTCCAGTTCCAGGGCTTTTTCCAGGCAGACCCTGGTCTCGTCGGGTTTACGCACCATCATGTTCAGGTCGCCCAGCAGCAGGTAATACTTGGCCTTTGTGCTGTCCAGCCGGATGGCCTTCTGGCAGTCCACGATGGCCGAGGCCGGGTTTCCCGCATCGAAATGGTACTGGGCACGGGCAAAATAGTTTTCCGGGTTATCGGGGTCTTCCCCGATCAGCAGGTCCAGGTTGCGCAGGGTACTCAGTGTATCGTTGATCGGGTTCATTTGCCCGCCTTTTTTATTGCCGCAGGATGGGGCTGACAGCAGCAGAAAGGCGCCGGCCGCCAGAAACAGTGTGGTGTATAAAAGTCCTTTTTTCATAATTCTCCGGTTTCCCTGAACACAAAAGTACTATTTTCTGCGCGCCGTGTGTCTGATAAATTTCAGGCTTTGTCGGATGGCCGGGCCAGGTCCACAGACCAGCCTGCGATGCCGCCCAGTATCACATAGGCCGCAAAAAAGTAAAAACCGTTGTGCAGCTCGGCCTGGAAACGGATGTCCTTGCCGCTGAACGAACCTGCCACCAGGAAGGCGATGAGTATGCTCACGGCAAACACATCGGCCATGGCCCATTTGTTCAGGAACCGGAACAGCCAAACCAGTGCGCTGCTGGGCTTTTTTACGAAGAGCTGGTACACATAGCCGCTTACCTTGATATTGGGCACAACAATGCCGAAAAGCGTAAGCAGGCTCGCCGGCAGGGTATAGCCATTCCTGTAAAGGTCCGAAATGGTACCCAGGATGCTGCGGGTCTCATCGAGCACCTCGGTATCGAAGAACAGCATGGTGGCATTGGCCCTGATGGTCATAAAAGGCAGTACCCAGCCCAGCACCATCAGGGTTTGCGAGGCCAGGATCATGAACAGGGCCACTTTGGTGGAAAAACTCAGTTTCATAGGTATTGTACGGGATTTGTACGGATGCCGGTAGCCATGCAGGGAATGCCCTGGAACTGGCTTTGCAGCTTGCGTAAGATAAGGTCGATGGTGTACTGTTCGCTTTCGTAATGCCCGATGTCCATCAGCATCAGGCGCTCTCCGGCATCGAAGAACTCGTGGTATTTCACGTCGGAGGTAATAAAGGCATCGGCCCCAGATCGCAGGGCCTGGGGCAGCAGGAAGATACCTGCGCCGCCGCAGACGGCAACCCTGCGTATGTGCGTACCTGCGGTGGAGGTGTATTTAAGCATGGGAAGGCCCATTTTTTCTTTTACGTAAACCGGGAAATCAGCTGCGGGCACAGGCTCTGCCAGCTCGCCGGTCATACCGCTGCCCACCTCTTTGTGTACATTGTGCAGGGGAATAATATCGTAGGCAGGTTCTTCGTAGGGATGTGCCTGTAGCATGGCCTGTACGGCGGTATGCAGAACGTCGGCTTCCAGCAGCACTTCCAGGCGGTTTTCGGCTACTTCTTCCGGAACTCCTTTTTGCCCGGTGTGCGGGTTGCTGCCCTCCAGGGGGCGAAAGGTACCGGTGCCTTCGGAACGGAAGGAGGCGCCGTCATAATTACCGATACGTCCGGCCCCTGCGGCAAACAGGGCTTCGGCCACTTTCCCGGTATCGGCAAGGGGAACAAATACGATCAGCTTGTACAGCAAATCTTTTTTCGGGGCCAGTATGCGGGTATTTTCCAGTCCCAGGCGGCGGCAGATCTCGGCGTTTACGCCGCTCTGCACATTGTCCAGGTTGGTATGGATGGCATACAGGGCTATATTGTTGCGGATAGCCTTTATAACCGTTCGTTCCACGTAGTTGCGGCCCGTAATTTTCTTCAGTCCGCCAAACACAATGGGATGATGGGCAATGACCAGGTTGCAGCCTTTTTCTATGGCTTCGTCCAGCACGGCTTCGGTACTGTCGAGGCAGACCATGATGCCTTTGACCGGCTCGCCGGCATCCCCGGTAATGAGTCCGGCATTATCGTAATGTTCCTGGAGGGAGAGGGGAGCCCAGGCCTCCAGCACCCGAAGTATATCCCGTATGCTTGTCATTTTGCTCGTATTCAGTGGTTTGTATTCTATTTCCCGGAAAGGCGGGGAATTTATATCTTTGTACGAAGATATAAGAAAAGCAGCGTATGTCAGAACAGGAAAACAATCAGCAACTTAGTATTGAACTTACGGAAGATATCGCCGAGGGTATTTACAGCAATCTTGCTATCATCACGCACAGTCATGCCGAATTTATCATCGACTTTATAAAGATCATGCCCGGTATCCCCAAAGGAAAGGTAAAAAGCCGCATCATACTTACGCCTCAGCATGCCAAAAAGCTGATGCAGGCTTTGCAGGAGAACGTAGCCCGTTTTGAGTCTCAGAACGGCACCATTAAGGACATCGACGATGTGCCGCCGGGTATTCCCATGAATTTCGGGGGCCCGATCGGTATGGCCTGATACTGCCCGGAAGACAGGGAAGAAGGTCAATCACAAGGAAAAAGGAGCGTGTATATTGAATAATGAGATACATATTTTACCCGATGCGGTAGCCAACCGTATTGCAGCGGGCGAGGTGGTTTCGCGGCCAGCAGCGGCTGTAAAGGAACTGCTGGAGAATGCCATAGACGCCGGTGCCGATCATATCCGCCTGGTGTTCAGGGACGGCGGTAAATCCCTGATCATGGTGCAGGACAACGGCAAAGGAATGAGCGAAACGGACGCCCGGCTCTGTTTTGAACGTCATGCCACGTCCAAGATCAGGGACCCCGACGATATCTTCTGCATTACCACCAAGGGTTTCCGGGGAGAGGCCCTGGCATCCATTGCGGCCATTGCCAAGGTAGAGCTGAAGACCCGCCGTAAGGAAGAGCCCGCGGGCACCTTTGTGCGTATCGAGGGCAGCGAGCCGGTAAGCCAGGAACCCTGCAGCATGAACCCGGGTACCGTGATCAGCATCAAAAGCCTGTTCTACAATGTACCGGCACGGCGCAAGTTCCTCAAGAACGATTATACCGAGACCAAGCATATCATCGACGAATTTGAGCGCGTAGCCCTGGCCCATCCCGGTCTGCGCTTCGAAATGCTCAATGGCGACAATGTGATCCATAAGCTGGAACCCGGCAACCTGCGCAAACGCATCGTGGAGATGTACGGAGCGGCTTATAACGACCGCCTGGTGCCCGTAGAGGAAAGTACCGACGTGGTCAGGGTAAGCGGTTTTATCCTCAAGCCCGAGTTTGCCCGCAAAACGGCCGGGGAACAGTTCTTTTTCGCCAATAACCGCTTTATCCGAAGCCCCTTCCTGAAACACGCGGTGGATTCAGCTTTCGAAGGTATGATCCAGAAGGACCTGAAACCGGGTTTCTTTATCTTCCTGGACGTGGAACCGACGGAGATCGACATCAATATCCACCCGTCCAAAACGGAAGTGAAATTCAGCGATGAGCGCATCATTTACCACATTCTGCAGAGTTCGGTAAAAAAGGCGCTCGGCAAGTTCAATATAGCCCCGGCCATGGACTTTGACCGGGACACGGCCTTCGATCTGCCCTACAGCAAGGAATTGTCGGAACTGAAACAGCCTTCCGTGGGCTTTAATCCCGATTACAATCCCTTTCACCAGGAAGAGAAACCCGCCAAAGGCAGCGGAACGGGCAGTGTTCCCGGCTGGAAGCCGCAGGAGCGGACAGAGCGGGAGCAGCACAATGCCGAAAACTGGAAAAGCCTGTACGAAGTGCCCTCGTTCGACAGCTTTGAAACGGGTGGGGACCAGGCTTTTACCTTTCCTTCGGCGGTCGATTTCAAGGCTCCGTCCTTCCAGTGGCTGCAGACCTATATCGTTACCACGCTGAAATCGGGACTGGTGGTGGTAGACCAGCACCGGGCCCACCTGAGGATCGTGTACGAAAGGCTCCGGGCGGCGGTGGGGTCGCAGCAGAGTGCCACACAGCAGGAAATGTTCCCCAGGGTGTTCGAGTATACCCCGGCCGATTTCGAGGTGCTGAAAGAGCTGCTGCCCGTGATCCGGGAGCTGGGCTTCGATGCCGAGCCCTTCGGTGCCAGCAGCATGGTACTGAGAGGGATACCTGCCGGCAGCCAGGATACGGACTTCGCGGTGGTCTTCGACGAAATGATCGAGGCGAGGAAGCTCAACCGGGAAGACATGCAGCAGTTCCGGGAAGTGATGCTTCGCAAGCTGGCAGCGGGAATGGCACTGAAAAGAGGGGTACGGATGAACACGGCCGAGATGGAGACCCTGCTGGCCGATCTTTTTTCAACCTCGAACCCCAATGTGACCCCCGATGGCAAGCCGATCCTTGCCACGCTGACAAGTGCATTTTTAAAGGAAAAATTCAAACTTTAGCAAAAAAATGCATATTGAAAATCAAGACATTTCAAAAAAAAGTGTCAAAAAGTGGGCGGAACTATTTGGTACTATATAAAAATTTGTACATTTGCAGCCCGTTTAACGCGGGGGCTTCTTGAGAAAAAGCCGATGTAGCTCAGCTGGTAGAGCAATTGATTTGTAATCAATAGGTCGGGGGTTCGAGTCCCTTCATCGGCTCAGAATGGAAGTTGGGGAGATACCAAAGCGGCCAACTGGGGCAGACTGTAAATCTGCTGATTTTTATCTTCACAGGTTCGAATCCTGTTCTCCCCACAAAAGCGGAAGTAGCTCAGCTGGTAGAGCATTAGCCTTCCAAGCTAAATGTCGCGGGTTCGAATCCCGTCTTCCGCTCGAAGGTCTCCCGTTAAACGGAGGCGCTCATAAGGCGGGGTATACCCGTCTAATTGTGTTTAGGCCGTTGTAGCTCAGGGGTAGAGCACTTCCTTGGTAAGGAAGAGGTCGGCAGTTCAAATCTGCTCAACGGCTCGAGGTTATTGAAAAGAAAAACAACTATTAAATTGCAAAACAATGGCAAAAGAAAAATTTGACAGGTCCAAACCACACGTAAACATCGGTACAATTGGACACGTTGACCACGGTAAAACCACACTGACGGCCGCTATTACCAAAGTTCTGGCTGACAAGGGTTTATCACAGGCCCGCTCTTTTGATTCAATCGACAATGCTCCGGAAGAAAAAGAACGCGGTATCACAATTAATACTTCACACGTTGAGTACGAAACTGAGAACCGTCACTATGCACACGTTGACTGTCCGGGTCACGCCGACTATGTGAAGAACATGGTTACCGGTGCCGCCCAGATGGACGGTGCGATCCTGGTGGTAGCTTCTACCGACGGTCCGATGCCCCAGACACGTGAGCACATCCTCCTGGCCCGTCAGGTAGGTGTTCCCAAGATCGTTGTGTTCATGAACAAAGTGGACATGGTTGACGATCCGGAACTGCTTGACCTGGTTGAAATGGAGATCCGCGAGCTCCTGAGCTTCTACGATTTCGACGGTGACAACACACCGATCGTTCGTGGTTCTGCCCTGGGTGGTCTGAACGGAGAGCCTAAATGGGTTGATACCATCATGGAACTGATGGCTGCTGTGGATTCTTACATTCCGCTGCCTCCGCGCGATATCGAAAAACCGTTCCTGATGCCGGTTGAAGACGTGTTCACGATCACAGGCCGTGGTACTGTTGTAACAGGCCGTATCGAAACAGGTATCGTTAACGTGGGCGATCCGCTGGAGATCATCGGTATGCAGGAAGAAAAACTCACTACTACCTGCACAGGTGTAGAGATGTTCCGCAAGCTCCTCGATAAAGGTGAGGCCGGTGACAACGTAGGTCTGCTGCTCCGCGGTATCGATAAAAAAGACGTACGTCGCGGTATGGTTATCGCCAAACCGGGCAGCATCACTCCGCACACTGAGTTCAAAGCTGAGGTGTACGTACTGAAAAAAGAAGAAGGTGGCCGTCACACGCCGTTCCATAACAAATACCGTCCCCAGTTCTACCTGCGTACGACCGACGTAACAGGTGAGATCGAACTGCCGGAAGGCCGCGAGATGGTAATGCCGGGTGATAACGTGACCATTACCGTTAAACTGATCGTTCCCGTAGCTATGGACAAAGGTCTGCGTTTCGCTATCCGCGAAGGTGGCCGTACCGTAGGTGCCGGTCAGGTGGTGGAAATTATCAAGTAATTTTCCGATAAAACTATAGGGATAAGGTGTGCTGCTTCCCGCGGCACACCTTTATTACCCTAAATCCGGTTCTTTCACTTACGGGCATAGTTCAATGGTAGAATAGCGGTCTCCAAAACCGTTGATCTAGGTTCGAATCCTGGTGCCCGTGCAAACAATAATTCAGACTAAAATGTCGAAAGTTGTAACATATGTAAAGGAAAGCTACGATGAGCTCGTAAACAAGGTGTCATGGCCTACCTGGTCTGAACTGACCTCCAGTGCCATCATCGTACTGATAGCTTCCCTGTTGATAGCTCTCGTTGTGTTCCTGATGGATACAGGATTTAAATATGTGCTGGAGCAGGTGTATAACAATTTGTTTCAGTAACTAACCTTTCAGGAAGATGAGTGAGAAAGTGATAAAATGGTACGTAGTACGGGCCATAAGCGGGCAGGAGAAAAAAGTGCGCGATTATGTGGACCTCGAAGTACGCCGTGCCGGTTTGTCTGACCTTGTAAGCCAGATCCTGGTGCCCGTTGAAAAGGTGTACCAGATCCGCAACGGCAAAAAGGTCAGCAAAGAACGTTCGTTATACCCCGGGTATATCCTGATCGAGTGCGCGCTCACCGGTGAGTTGCCGCACGTGATCAAGAATACGACGGGGGTGATCGGTTTCCTGGGCTCCGAAAAAGGGGGGAATCCCGTACCGCTGCGCCAGTCGGAACTGAATCGTATCCTCGGCAAAATGGACGAAATGTCCGAATCGGCCGAAGACATATATATCCCGTTCGTGGTGGGAGAGTCCGTAAAAGTGACCGACGGACCTTTCAATAACCTGAGCGGCGTGATCGAAGAGATCAACGAAGAGAAGAAGAAACTGAAGGTAATGGTGAAGATCTTCGGCCGCAAAACGCCGGTGGAGCTGAGCTACCTGCAGGTAGAAAAAGAAGGGTAAAACAAGGATTTATTAATTAATACATAAACAATCACAAATGGCCAAGGAAGTATCTGCAATGATCAAATTGCAAATTAAGGGAGGCGCCGCGAACCCATCGCCGCCGGTAGGACCTGCTCTTGGTGCCAAAGGTGTGAACATCATGGAGTTCTGTAAGCAGTTCAATGCCAGAACCCAGGATAAAGCAGGCAAAGTTTGCCCGGTAGTTATTACCGTTTATGCAGACAAGTCTTTCGACTTTATCGTGAAAACACCCCCGGCAGCTGTACTGATCAAGGAAGCCATCAACCTGAAAACAGGTTCGGCTGAATCGAACAGGAAGAAAGTAGGGACCATTTCATGGGACAAGATCCGTACCATCGCTGAAGAGAAGATGCCGGACCTGAACTGTTTTACAATTGACTCTGCCATGCGCCTGGTTGCAGGAACGGCAAGAAGCATGGGTGTTAACGTAGAAGGCGGAACCGCCCCTGCTGAAAAAAACTAATCGGAGGAAACAGACATGGCAAAACTGACTAAAAACAGAAAGAAAGCGATCGCCCTGGTAGATGCCAATAAGGCCTATGACCTGAGCGAGGCTGCCGAGCTGCTGAAGAAGATCACCTTCGCTAAGTTCGATGAGTCCGTAGACGTAAACGTTCGCCTGGGTGTTGACCCGCGTAAGGCTGACCAGATGGTGCGTGGTTCCGTTCAACTGCCGCACGGCGTTGGTAAGACCGTGCGCGTACTGGTACTCTGTACTCCCGACAAGGAAGAAGAGGCAAAAGCCGCCGGCGCCGACATGGTAGGTCTGGACGACTATATCGAGAAAATCAAACAAGGCTGGACAGATGTGGACGTAATTATCTGTACTCCCAACGTAATGGGTAAAGTAGGCGCCCTGGGCCGTATCCTCGGTCCCCGCGGCCTGATGCCCAACCCGAAAACGGGTACCGTTACGCTGGAGGTAGGTAAGGCCGTTACCGATACCAAAGCCGGTAAGATCGATTTCAAAGTGGACAAGACAGGTATCGTTCATACTTCGGTAGGACGTGTATCTTTCCCGGTGGAGAACATTGCGGACAACGTAAAGGAGTTCATGACCACCATTCTGAAACTGAAACCGAGTTCATCCAAGGGAACCTATGTGAAAAGCGTGTTCATCAGCACCACCATGGGCCCTGGTATTAAATTGGATTCCTCTAAATTTTCTGCATAATTTAAAACCGTAAAGCTATGACAAGAGAAGAAAAAAAGCAGGTAATCGACGGTTTGACGGAATCACTCGGCACTCCCGGTGCGGTCTATCTGGCCGATTATACAGGGATGTCCGTAGAGGTGACACAGAAATTGCGCAAAGAGTGTTTTGAGAAAGACATTACAATGCTCGTAGTAAAGAACACACTGCTGCAGAAAGCGATGGAAGCTTCCGGTAAGGATTTTTCCCCGCTGTTCGCCCAGCTGCATGGCGCTACGGCCGTTATGTTCTCACAGAACAACAACTCGCCCGCAAAGCTTATCAAAGGCTTCCAGAAAACATCCGATAAATTGAAACTCAAAGGTGCATACGTAGAAGAATCATGCTACGTAGGTGCCGAGCAGCTCGAAGTTCTTGTAAATCTGAAATCGCGCGAGGAGCTTATCGCCGACGTGGTGGCTCTGCTGCAATCTCCGATCAAGAACGTTGTGGGTGCTCTACAGGGAAATTCAGGTCAGAAAATCGCCGGCCTGGTGAAAGCCCTCGAAGAAAAAAAGGCGTAACAAACATTAAATTAAAAATTAAAATTTTAAATTACAATTAAAATGGCAGACGTTAAAGAATTAGCAGAACAATTAGTTAACCTTACCGTGAAAGAGGTAAACGAGTTAGCTACAATTTTAAAAGATGAGTACGGAATCGAGCCGGCTGCTGCTGCTCCGGTAATGGTTGCCGGCGGTGGTAACGCAGGTGGCGGCGAGGCTGTTGCTGAGAAAACATCTTTCGATGTTGTTCTGAAAAACGGTGGCGCTAACAAACTGGCCGTTGTGAAGATCGTTAAAGATATCACCGGTCTGGGTCTGAAAGAAGCCAAAGAACTGGTAGACGGTGCTCCGAAACCGGTTAAGGAAGGTGTCAGCAAAGAAGAGGCTGAGTCTGTAAAAGCTCAGCTGACTGAAGCCGGCGCCGAAGTTGAGGTGAAGTAATCCCGGTTGCCCGGAAAAATATCGGTGGGCTTCTTTCCAGTTTTTGGTAAGAAGCTTCCGCCGTTTGTAGGAAACGTTCTTAAATTTCTTGCAAAAAACCAATTGAAAACTACCTGTTGCGGATTCTGCCCGTCTTTTGACCGGCAATCCGCAGCGGTGGTTTTTTAAAGCTTAAAAATTAAAACAATTTTAGCCTTGGCTCAAAATAAAGAACAAAACCGTATCAGTTTCTCTTCTGCCCCGAATGTGGCAGATTATCCGGACTTCCTGGATTTGCAACTGAAATCTTTCAAGGATTTTTTCCAGCTGGAAACAACCCCTGAGAACCGTACGAATGAAGGGCTCTTTGCCGTGTTCTCCGAGAACTTCCCGATCACGGACGCACGTAACCAGTTCGTACTTGAATTCCTTGACTATTACGTAGACCCGCCGCGTTACAGCATCGACGAATGTATCGAGCGCGGGCTTACCTATAGTGTGCCTCTTAAAGCTAAATTGAAGCTTTATTGTACGGACCCTGAGCACGAGGACTTCGAAACCATCGTACAGGACGTATACCTGGGAACCATCCCCTACATGACGCCCAAAGGTACCTTCGTGATCAATGGCGCCGAGCGTGTGGTCGTTTCCCAGCTGCACCGTTCACCCGGTGTATTCTTCGGACAAAGCCGCCACGCGAACGGGACCAAACTGTATTCCGCCCGCGTGATCCCGTTCAAAGGCTCATGGATCGAATTCGCCACCGATATCAACTCGGTGATGTATGCCTATATCGACCGTAAGAAAAAGTTACCCGTGACCACGCTGCTGCGTGCCATCGGTTTCGAAACGGATAAAAGCATACTCGAGATCTTCGACCTGGCCGACGAGATCAAAGTGAACAAATCGACCATCAAGAAATACGTAGGCCGTAAGCTGGCCGCACGCGTTCTCAAAACATGGATCGAGGACTTCGTGGACGAAGATACGGGTGAAGTGGTATCCATCGAGCGTAACGAGGTTGTGCTCGACCGGGAGACCATACTTGAAAAAGACCATACTGATCTGATACTCGATTCAGGCGTTAAGACCATCATCCTGCACAAGGAAGATGTGAACGCCGGCGATTATGAGATCATCTATAATACACTGCAGAAAGATACCACCAACTCGGAGATCGAGGCGGTGGAACATATCTATCGTGTACTCCGCAATGCCGAACCACCCGATGAGGAAACGGCACGCGGCGTGCTGGAGAAACTGTTCTTCTCCGATAAACGTTACGACCTGGGTGAAGTGGGCCGTTACCGTATCAACAAAAAGCTGATACTGGACACGCCGATGGATACGCGCGTGCTTACCCGCGAAGACATCATCGCCATCATCAAGCACCTGATCCAGCTGATCAACTCCCGTACCAATGTGGACGATATCGATCACCTGAGCAATCGCCGTGTACGTACCGTAGGCGAACAGCTGTACAACCAGTTCGGGGTAGGTCTGGCCCGTATGGCCCGCACCATCCGCGAACGTATGAACGTACGCGATAACGAGGTATTTACGCCGATCGACCTGATCAATGCCAAGACCCTGTCTTCAGTGATCAATTCCTTCTTCGGCACCAACCAGCTGAGCCAGTTCATGGACCAGACGAACCCGCTTGCCGAGATCACCCACAAACGTCGTTTGTCAGCACTCGGTCCCGGTGGTCTTTCCCGTGAACGTGCCGGTTTCGAGGTCCGCGACGTACACTACACGCACTACGGCCGCCTCTGTACCATCGAGACCCCGGAAGGTCCGAACATCGGTCTGATCTCTTCCCTGTGCGTATTCGCCAAAGTGAATAACCTGGGCTTTATCGAGACCCCGTATTATAAAGTAGAAAAAGGTAAGGTAAAAGTTTCCGAACCGATCTACCTGAGCGCCGAGGAGGAGGAAATGTCCACCATCGCACAGGCGGTAGAGAAGCTGGGTAAGGACGGCTCGCTCCTGAACGACCGTATCAAAGCCCGCCAGGAAGCCGATTACCCGGTGGTAGGTCCCGACAAGATCGACCTGATCGACGTGGCCCCCAACCAGATCGCTTCCATTGCAGCCTCGCTCATTCCCTTCCTGGAGCATGACGACGCCAACCGTGCGTTGATGGGATCGAACATGATGCGCCAGGCGGTTCCGCTCATGAAGCCGGAAGCGCCGATCGTAGGTACCGGCCTGGAAGAACGCGTGGCCCGCGACTCCCGTATCCTGATCACCGCCGAATTCGACGGCGTGGTGGAATACGTGGACGCTACCACGATCTCCGTTCGATACAACCGTACCGATGACGACCGTATCGTATCCTTCGACGACGACGTTAAAACATATAACCTGATCAAGTTCCGTAAAACGAACCAGAGTACGGCCATTACCCTGCGCCCGAGCGTTATGAAGGGCCAGAAAGTGAAAAAAGGTCAGTCACTCTGCGAAGGTTTTGCCACAGAGGCCGGGGAACTGGCCATCGGCCGTAACCTGAAAGTGGCCTTCATGCCCTGGAAAGGTTACAACTTCGAGGATGCCATCGTGATCTCTGAGCGCGTGGTCTCCGACGACCTGTTCACGTCGATCCACATCGACGAGTTCATCATGGAGGTGCGCGACACCAAAATGGGTCTGGAAGAACTCACCGCCGATATCCCGAACGTATCCGAAGATGCTACCAAAGACCTCGATGAGAACGGTATCATCCGCATCGGTGCCGAGGTAAAACCGGGCGATATCCTGATCGGTAAGATCACTCCGAAAGGCGAAAGTGATCCTACCCCGGAAGAGAAACTGCTGCGTGCCATCTTCGGCGATAAGGCCGGCGATGTGAAAGACGCCTCCATGAAAGCGCCACCGAGCATGTACGGCGTGGTTGTGGACAAAAAGCTGTTCTCCCGTTCGGTGAAGGACAAAAAAGCCAAAGCGGAAGAAAAACGCGAGATCGAAGTACTGGAAAAAGAGTACGACAAATACTTCGGTGAACTGAAGAAAAAAATGGTGGAGAAAATGGTGGCCATCCTCGATGGACAGACCTCTGCCGGTGTATACACGCTGCTCCGTGAGGAAGTGGTGAAAAAAGGTGTGAAATTCTCGGCCAAAGTGCTGGAGAAACTGAATTTCGTGGAACTGAACCCGGCCGACTGGACCAAGGACGACGAGATCAACACACTGGTGAAACTGCTGCTCCACAACTACTCGATCAAGTACAACGACCTGTATGGCGTATTCAAGCGCAAGAAGTACAACATTACCGTGGGTGATGAACTGCCTTCCGGTATCGTACAGCTGGCCAAAGTATATATTGCACAGAAACGTAAGCTGAAAGTAGGGGATAAACTGGCGGGCCGCCACGGTAACAAGGGTATCGTAGCCCGTATCGTGCGCCGCGAGGATATGCCGTTCCTCGAAGACGGAACCCCGGTAGATATCGTGCTGAACCCGCTGGGCGTACCTTCGCGTATGAACCTGGGACAGATCTACGAATCGATCCTGGCATGGGCCGGCCGTGAGCTGGGTCTCAAATTCGCAACCCCGATCTTCGACGGTGCTTCCCTCGATCAGATCAATGATTACATGCGCCAGGCAGGCTTGCCGGAAAACGGCTCTACCTACCTCTACGACGGAGGTACGGGCGACCGCTTCCACCAGCCGGCTACCGTAGGTATCATCTACATGCTGAAACTTTCGCACATGGTCGACGATAAGATGCACGCCCGTTCGATCGGTCCCTACTCGCTCATCACACAGCAGCCCCTGGGTGGTAAAGCCCAGTTCGGTGGCCAGCGTTTCGGTGAGATGGAGGTCTGGGCTATCGAAGCCTTCGGCGCGGCCAACATCCTGCAGGAGATCCTTACCGTTAAGTCCGACGACGTAATGGGACGTGCCAAAGCATACGAAGCGATCGTGAAAGGCGATAACATGCCTACGCCGGGTATCCCGGAATCCTTCAACGTACTGCTGCACGAGCTGCGTGGATTAGGTCTTAAAGTTTCGCTTGAATAATTAAATTGTAAAAACTAAAATCTCTGATAAGCCCATGGCATTTAAAAAAGAGGTAAAGGCTGAAAGCGAGTTCTCGAAAATAACCATTTCGCTTGCTTCACCCGAAGATATTCTTGACCGCTCCAGCGGCGAGGTCCTGAAACCGGAAACGATCAACTACCGTACCTACAAGCCCGAACGCGACGGCTTGTTCTGCGAGCGGATCTTCGGCCCCGTGAAGGACTGGCAGTGTGCCTGCGGAAAGTACAAAGGTATCCGTTACAAAAGTATCGTATGCGACCGCTGCGGTGTGGAAGTGACCGAGAAAAAAGTACGCCGTGAGCGCAGCGGGCACATTCAGCTGGTGGTACCGGTAGCACATATCTGGTATTTCCGCTCCCTGCCCAACAAGATCGGCCACCTGCTTGGTCTGGCTACCAAGAAACTGGAGGCTATCATTTATTACGAGCGTTACGTGGTTATTCAGCCCGGCGTACTGGAAAAAGACGGTGTGAATGCCGGCGATTTCCTGGCCGAGGAAGAATACCTGGACCTGCTCGAAAAATTACCGAAAGACAACCAGTACCTGGACGAAAGCGATTCCAACAAGTTCATCGCCAAAATGGGTGGTGAGGCCCTGTGGGAAATGCTGCGCCGCCTGGACCTGGACGAACTGTCATACCGCCTGCGTCACCAGGCCTACAACGAAACCTCGCAGCAGCGTAAACAGGAAGCCCTGAAACGCCTGCAGGTGGTGGAGGCCTTCCGCGATGCGAACTCCCGCGTGGAGAACCGCCCCGAGTGGATGGTGATCAAGGTGATCCCTGTTATCCCGCCGGAACTGCGTCCGCTGGTTCCGCTGGACGGTGGCCGCTTCGCCACTTCGGACCTGAACGATCTGTACCGTCGTGTTATTATCCGTAATAACCGTCTGAAACGCCTGATCGAGATCAAGGCCCCGGATGTGATCCTGCGTAACGAAAAACGTATGCTGCAGGAAGCGGTTGACTCCCTCTTCGATAACAGCCGCAAATCATCGGCCATCAAAACCGATGCCAACCGTCCGCTCAAATCCCTGTCCGACAGCCTGAAAGGTAAACAGGGACGTTTCCGTCAGAACCTGCTCGGTAAACGTGTGGACTACTCGGCCCGTTCCGTAATTGTGGTGGGTCCCGAAATGAAACTGCACGAGTGCGGTCTGCCCAAAGATATGGCGGCCGAACTCTTCAAACCGTTCATCATCCGTAAGCTGATACAGCGCGGACTGGTGAAAACGGTAAAATCAGCCAAGAAGATCGTTGACCGTAAAGACCCCGTGATCTGGGAGATCCTGGAGAACGTACTGAAAGGTCACCCGGTACTGCTGAACCGTGCCCCCACACTGCACCGTCTGGGTATCCAGGCCTTCCAGCCGAAACTGGTGGAAGGTAAGGCCATCCAGCTGCACCCCCTGGTGTGTACGGCCTTCAACGCCGACTTCGACGGTGACCAGATGGCGGTGCACGTTCCCCTGGGAAATGCCGCGATCCTGGAAGCCCAGCTGCTGATGCTCGCTTCGCACAATATCCTGAACCCTTCGAACGGTGCGCCTATTACCGTACCTTCGCAGGACATGGTACTGGGTCTGTATTACCTCACCAAAGGTAAACGCAATACCAAGACCGACAAGGTGAACGGCGAAGGCATGACCTTCTACGGCGCCGAAGAGGTGACCATTGCCTATAACGAGAAACGTGTGGACCTGCACGCCTGGATCAAGGTGAAGACCAAGATACGTAACGAAGAGGGCGAGATCGTGGACGGTATGATCGAAACCACCGTAGGACGTGTTATGTTCAACGAAGTGGTGCCGCCAAGCATCGGTTTCATCAACCAGCTGCTCACGAAGAAGTCACTGCGCGACATCATCGGCGATATCTACAAAAATACCGATGTGGCCACAACAGCGGCTTTCCTCGACGATATCAAACAACTCGGGTTCATGACCGCCTTCCGCGGAGGTCTGTCCTTCAACCTGAACGACGTGGTGATCCCTTCTGAGAAAGAAGAGCTGATCAGCGACGCACAGAGCCAGGTAGACGAGGTGTGGGCGAACTACAACATGGGTTTCATCACCAACAACGAACGTTATAACCAGATCATCGACATCTGGACACACACGAACTCCAAACTGACGCAGATCCTGATGAAAAAGATCAGTGAGGACCGTCAGGGTTTCAATGCCATCTACATGATGCTTGACTCCGGGGCCCGTGGTTCCAAAGAGCAGATCCGTCAGCTCTCCGGTATGCGTGGTCTGATGGCCAAGCCGCAGAAATCCGGCGACGTTGGGAACGAGATCATCGAGAACCCGATCCTTTCGAACTTTAAGGAAGGTCTGTCCATCCTCGAGTACTTTATCTCTACGCACGGTGCCCGTAAGGGTCTTGCGGATACGGCCCTCAAAACGGCGGATGCGGGTTACCTGACCCGTCGTCTGGTAGACGTTGCCCAGGACGTGATCATTACAGAAGAAGACTGCGGAACACTGCGCGGGATCGCCATGTCTGCACTCAAAAATAACGAAGAGGTTGTGGAAAGCCTGTACGACCGCGTTCTCGGACGTGTTTCCGTACACGATGTATACAACCCTTCAACCGGTGACGTGATCATCAAAGCCGGTGAGGAGATCACCGAAGAGATCGCTTCCATCATCGAGAACTCTCCCATTGAAACCGTGGAGATACGTTCGGTGCTTACCTGCGAGACCAAGAAAGGTGTGTGCGGTAAATGTTACGGACGTAACCTGGCTACGGGCCGCCTGGTGAACATGGGTGAGGCTGTGGGCGTGATCGCTGCACAGTCGATCGGTGAGCCGGGTACACAGCTTACCCTCCGTACCTTCCACGTGGGTGGTGTTGCGGGTGGTTCGGCCTCTTCCAGCAGCATCATCGCCAAGTACGATGGTGTGGTGGAGATCGAAGAGCTGCGTACCGTAACCAAAAAGGGTGATAACGGGAACGAGGAGATCGTGATCGGTCGTTCGGCCGAGATGCGTATCCTGGATTCCAATACACGCATGGTACTTACTTCATCGAATATTCCTTACGGTGCTACCATCTACGTTAAAGACGGCAGCAGCGTGAAAAAAGGAGACCTGATCTGTGACTGGGACCCGTACAACGCCCTGATCATTTCGGAGTTCGATGGTAAAGTAGTATACGAAAACATCGAAGAAGGTATCACCTTCCGCGAAGAAAGCGACGAGCAGACCGGCATCAAGGAAAAAGTGATCATCGAACGTCGTGACAAGACCAAGAACCCGGCGATCCAGATCACCGACAAATCGGGCGAAGTACTGCGTACGTACAACATCCCGGCCGGTGCCCACGTGATCGTGGACGACGGTGCCAAGATTCAGTCCGGGGCCATCCTGGTTAAGATCCCGCGTTCTTCCGGTAAAGTAGGCGATATCACCGGTGGTCTGCCGCGTGTAACGGAGCTTTTCGAAGCCCGTAACCCGTCGAACCCTGCCGTGGTTTCCGAGATCGACGGTATCGTGGCCATGGGTAAGATCAAACGTGGTAACCGCGAAGTAACCGTTACCTCACGTACCGGTGAAGAGAAGAAATACCTGGTGAACCTGAGCAAACACATCCTGGTGCAGGAGAACGACTTCGTGAAAGCGGGACAACCGCTTACCGACGGCGCTATCACACCTACGGATATCCTCGATATCAAAGGACCTACACAGGTGCAGGAGTACCTGGTGAACGAGATCCAGGAGGTATACCGTATGCAGGGTGTGCGCATCAACGATAAACACTACGAAGTGATCGTGCGCCAGATGATGAAGAAAGTGCTTATCCTGGATTCCGGGGATACCATGTTCCTGGAAGGCCAGATGGTGAACAAATTCGAATTCAACGAGGTGAACGATGCCCTGTTCGGTATGAAAGTGGTTACCGATGCCGGTGATTCCGAAGTACTGAAACCGGGTCAGATCATCACGGCCCGCCGCCTGCGCGACGAGAACTCGATCCTGAAACGTAAGGACCAGAAGCTGGTTGAAGTGCGCGATGCCGTGCCGGCTACGTCTCAGCAGGTACTTCAGGGTATTACGAGGGCCTCACTGCAGACCGACAGCTGGATCTCAGCCGCTTCATTCCAGGAAACAACCAAGGTACTGAACGAGGCTGCGGTACGCGCCAAGGAAGATACCCTGGAAGGTCTGAAGGAGAACGTGATCGTGGGTCACCTGATCCCGGCCGGTACCGGACTCCGTACCTACGAGAAGATCATCGTGGGGTCAAAGGAGGAAATGGCCGCCGTGCAGCCGAAACGCTCCAAAGACAAAGTAACGAGCTAATATAAAAAAGAGGGGTAGTTGCAGGATTACCCCTCTTTATTTTAAACAATTAACAGCAAAGTGTTTGCATTTTAAGTTTAAATGTATACCTTTGCCATCCCAAAAATAAATTAAGAAAGAAGAAATTATATGTTGGTAGTACCAGTAAAAGAAGGCGAGAGCATCGAAAGAGCTCTTAAGAAGTACAAAAAGAAATTTGAAAAAACAGGCGTTGTACGTCAGCTTCGCGAGCGTCAGCATTTTACCAAGAAATCGGTAAAGCTGCGCAACACCCGTCTGCGTGCGGCTTACCGCGAGCGTATGGCCAGCGAGATTACTGCGTAATACAGCGTATACATTCATATTGACAGAAAGCACCCACAAGGGTGCTTTTTGTGTTTTGGTCAATTCCGGCTGAATATTTTCAAGGCGGAAAATCCGGTGAAAATGGTAAATTTGTAGAATACCAATATCACACACACTATGGAAAATGAACAGGTTAAATTGTTGCAGGACCTTGCCCGCAGGCTCGCCTCCCGGAAGCAGGGAAAAAGCGAAGCTATAGCTTCCCTACACTCAGCCGGCATACTTACCAAAGACGGGAAACGTTTCACCAAACCCTATGCCAACCTGGGCAGAGCTGTAAAGGCACTTAAAAAATAATGTACGATACCCGGCCCAACCTTATGCTCGGCTTTCACGGCTGCGACGAGTCTGTGCGCGACAGGCTCGTTCAGAATCCCGATATTATACGCAGAAGCAAAGAGGTTTTCGACTGGCTGGGGCATGGTTTCTATGTCTGGGAAAATAATTACGAAAGAGCTCTTCAATGGGCTGGGGATAAAAAGAAAAGAGATCGTTCCTTTGGAAAACCTGCGGTGCTCGGAGTTGTGTTTCAGCTCGATCATTGCCTTGACTTTACAGATAGTGCATACACAAGTATCATAGAGACCTATTACTTGCGGATGAAGTACGAATTTCAGTTAATGGGCACTGAGTTACCTCGTAATAAAGGACTCCGGGGCGACGAATACCAGGACATGGTGATCCGTGAACTGGATTGTTCCGTTATTGAATACCTGCATGATAAAATCGACCAGGATATCCGTACCGATCTGCAGGACCGTGGTTTCAGCGAGCTCCGGCATTTTGATACTGTAAGAGGCATATTCACAGAGGGCGGACCCGCATTTGAAGGGGCCGGTATACGGAAAAAGAACCACATTCAGATTTGTATTCGTAACTTTAACTGCATAAAAGGCTTTTTTATCCCGAGAAAACGTACCCTGTTCCCGCCGGGATAAAGCCTGGATATGAAGTTTGGGACAAAACCGGAGCAATGACAGAACAGTTTCAGCAATATTCCGATTACCTGCTGCACGAAAAACGCTATTCCGTGCATACGCATACCGCGTACATGAAAGACCTGGAGCAGGCGCGGGATTTCTTTACCGGGCAACTGAACATCAGCGACTGGCGCGAACTGAAACCGGCACACCTGCGCAGCTACCTGGTGCACCTGGCCCAGGAAGGCATGGAAGCCCGCAGCATACACCGCAAGATATCTTCCCTGCGCTCTTTCTTTAAGCATTTTACACGTTCGGGGTTTTTCAGCTCGAACCCGGCACAGCATATCACCCTGCCCAAAGTGCGTAAGAAACTGCCGGTATTCGTGGATGAACAGAAAATGGAAACCCTGCTCGAAAAAATTTCCTTCGGGGACGATTTTGACGGCAAGCTCCATTTTGCGATACTTAACCTGTTCTATGCCACAGGTATGCGCCTGAGCGAACTCTGTGCCCTGAAACTGCATGCCACAGACCTTACTGAAGGAAACGTTAAAGTGCTCGGAAAACGTAACAAAGAGCGTATAATCCCGTTAACAGTAGAAGTAAGGGAGGTCTTAACCGCCTACCGCGAAGAGCGAAACAAGCTTCCGTCGGCCGACAGCGAATTTTTCTTTCTGCGGGAGAACGGGAAACCACTTTATGCAAAGTACGTATATAATGTGATCACCGCCGGGCTTTCGGCTGTAACCACGCAGGATAAGAAAAGTCCGCACGTACTCCGGCACACGTTTGCTACACACATGCTCAATGCCGGGGCCGATATCAATGCGGTAAAGGAACTGCTGGGTCACGCCGGGCTGGCCGCCACACAGGTATATACGCACAACACCCTGGACAAGTTAAAGAAAGTGTATAACCAGGCTCACCCCAGAGCCTAAAACCTAAACAAAAATATGAATGTTCAAGTAAATGTTTTCGACGTGAACAATGCCGACCAGCTGAAAGCGCATGTATCCAAACGGATCGAAAAACTGAAACACGTATACGACGAGATCTTAAGCGCCGATGTGGTTATCCGCAAGAACAAAGCGGTAGACCCCTCGCCTAAGACCGTGGAAATGAAAATTCATGTAAGCGGGCAGGACCTGTTCGCCCGTAAAGAGTCCGAAAAGGCCGAAGAAGCTATAGACGTAGCTTTTGAAGCCCTGAACAGGCAACTGATAAAGTTTAAAGAACTTAAAAAATAAGCAGAAAAGGCTCCTCCGGGAGCTTTTTTTTATCTTCAGCATACACATCCGCACCGTTATGCTGAACACCAGATCGCTTCTTACCGTTCTCTCCGTTTTTTGTTTCCCGTCGTTACTTATGGCGCAATCTGTCATAGAAAGCTTACACACAGATAGCATGGTTACGGCTTTTGTACATGGACTCGATTCCCTGTATTCGGATATTGCCCTCGTGGAAATAGAATATGTATACGACCCGGAATTTCGTGAAACCGGTTTACCGGATGGTGTTAAAGCCTGGACCCTCTTCGACATAGACAGGAATGGGCGCACAGATCTGCTGGTCTGGGAGGGATATGCCAGGGATCGGGCCGTTCTTTGGGTCTTATGCTCTTATACGAAAAGCTGAATCATATAATAACCACGGCCCGCTGGAAAAAGCTGGACTGATCACTCCAGCTGCTTCAGCAGGTTACCGAGCTTTTCCTTCAGTTCCGCTACTTCGGCTTCCAATGTGCTGATGCGCTCTTCGAAGGAGGAAGATGACACCCGTACAGGTCCCTGCTCTTCGTCCCAGCCGCCGAGGTCGGGCTCCCCGTTCAGCAGGTGCATATAGCGCGCTTCTTTCTGCCCGGCTTTCCGCGGTAGCTGTACCAGAAGCGGACTTTCTTTCGAGGTCATGGCCTCCAGGGTCTGCTGAACATGTTCCAGGGAGTCGAATTCAAAAAGACGTCCGCTGTTCGATTTGATCTCGCCCGGGGTCAATGGTCCGCGCAGCAGCACCAGGCAGAGCACGGCTTCTTCGGCCGTTTCCAGGTCGAGCACGATACCCGCATTATGCTTGAACTTGATCACCCGGCTTCCGCCGCCGCTTACCGTAAGTACAAGTCCACGCCTTTTCAGTCCGTCGATACCGATCTGTACCGTGGTCTCATCGTACTGCACCACCGGGTTACGCGAGCTTTTCTGGTTGCAGGCCGTTTGTATGCCATGCAGCGACATCGGATAATATTCGGGGGTAGACTTTTCTTTTTCCAGTAATACGCCTAACACACGGGTCTCCACGGGATCAAGGACCAGGTTTTCCATAGATTTCTAATGAATGAAAGTTTGTTATGCAAGTATACTGAAGATTTCCGGGGCATCCAACCGCAGAACACGGCCACAGGCACAGAAACGGAAATTTTGAGCTTCCGGGTCATTATATGCCGCTAAGGTGTATATTTGAATGACCATTACTTGACTAACATGAGAATTCCTGCTATCTGCAGCGTTTTGCTGCTTTCCGTATGGGGTTTCTGCATTCAGAACGCCCGCGCGTCTGCTCCCGCACAGGGAGGTACGCCCATCACAGTAACTGTTCTCAGCACGACCAATGCGTCCTGCCTGGGTATTAACAATGGTTCTGCCACGGTAAGCTCTTCGGGAGGTACTGCTCCGTATACATACAGCTGGAGTCCCTCCGGGGGCATCGATTCCGTTGCCACGAACCTGGCGCCCGGCGTATATACCGTGTATGTGACCGATGCGGCGCAGAACAGCGGTATGGCTACCGTAACCATCGGTGAAAACAGCCCGGTGCTTATTTCGTTGCTGTCGGAATCCGATCATTCAGGCTACAATATTTCCTGTCACGGCGGTTCGGACGGCTCCCTGCTCACTACGGCCACGGGCGGGAATACCGGTAATTACGACTCCCTGGTATATGACTACTCGGGCGCTGTGCAGACCTTTGTGGTACCGGCCGGCGTATACGAGGTATTTATGAAGGTATGGGGTGCCCAGGGCGGTGCCAACTGGGTGAACAATACCAATTTCGGGGGCTATGCCGAAGGCGGAATGCCCGTAATGCCGGGAGAGACACTCTATGTTTATGTAGGACAGCAACCCACCGGAACGGCCGGAGGCTGGAACGGCGGTGGTGCCGGGGACGGCGCCGGTGCAGGCGGTGGCGGCGCCTCGGATATACGCCAGGGCGGAAACACCCTGAACGATCGTGTGATCGTAGGTGGTGCAGGCGGCGGCGCCGGGTACTGGAGCAACATGCATGTAATAGGCGGTATCGGCGGCGGACTTACCGGCGGTGACGGCTACCGTCATACTACCGCAGATATGGGCGGACTGGGTGCTACACAAAGCGGACCCGGAGCTAATGGTACCTGTGTATCGTTTAACGTAACCGCACTGGCCGGGGCCTTCGGGTTGGGAGGGACCCCGCTGGGACAGAACTGCGGCTGCGAAGGGTATGGCGGCGGCGCCGGATGGTATGGCGGCGCAGGCAGCGGAAACTGCCGGGGCGGCGGAGGAGGCTCATCTTACATCAGCGGGCTCAGCAATGCCGGTACTACCGGGGGAGTGCGTGCCGGACACGGCCGGGTGGTAATTCAATATCCCCTGCCCGCATTTGCCTATACCTATTCCTGGTCCTCCGGGGCTGCGGACAGCATTGCCACCGGCCTTTCCGCAGGCGACCATATACTCACCGTTACAGCCAGCGGAGGCTGCATGGCCACAGATACCTTTACCCTGACCGAACCATCGGAGATCACAATAATGCTCAGCGCCACGGACGAGATCAACGGCAACGATGGCAGTGTGAGCCTTTCGGTAAGCGGTGGGGTGGGTCCGTACAGCTTCCTCTGGTCGAACAATGCCACCACGCAGAACCTGAGCAATGTACCTGCCGGCGTGTATACCGTAACGGTTACCGATGCCAACCAGTGCACAAAGAGTGCTGCAATAACCGTTAAAAGCCGGGTGGGTCTTGAAAATAACGGTATTGCCGGGTTCAGCCTGTACCCGAACCCGGTTTCGGAAGACGTGTTCTATATCGACTTCAGCACCCTGCAGCAATCAGCCTATACCTTGAAAATAACCGATGTTACGGGAAGAACGGTATTCCTGGAGAACGGCGCTCATAAAACGACAGAGCCGGTAGCCGTGCCGGTGGGCGGCTGGAGACCGGGTACCTATTTTGTAACGCTTGAGAACGAAGGCAAAAAGATAACACGCGCCCTGGTGATCCGCTAAGCGGCGTGTGAACTTTATATTTCCCCGGTACGGACGCGTTCTGTACCGGGTTTTTTATTCCGGGGAAAAGGATGTGCAATTGCGGTAAAAAGGTCGTAATTTTGCACAGGAAAAAAGACACCTCCCCGGGGTGTACGGAGAAAAAAATATGAAGTTCACATTACAGTCCCCTTATAAACCTACCGGCGACCAGCCCGGCGCCATTGAACAGATGGTGGCAGGCATAGAGCGCGGAGAACGTTTCCAGACCCTGCTCGGTGCTACCGGTACCGGCAAAACCTTCAGCATTGCCAATGTAATTGAGCAGGTACAGCGTCCTACACTGGTGCTGAGCCATAATAAAACGCTGGCGGCACAGCTGTACGGGGAATTCAAGCAGTTCTTCCCGCAGAATGCCGTGGAATATTTTGTATCGTATTACGATTATTACCAGCCCGAGGCCTATATACCGACCACCGATACCTATATCGAAAAAGACCTCTCCATTAATGAAGAGATCGAAAAGCTGCGTCTCAGCACTACTTCGGCCCTGCTCAGCGGCCGTAAGGATGTACTGGTGGTGAGCAGTGTTTCCTGTATTTACGGTATGGGGAACCCCGAAGATTTCTACGCCAATATCATTAAAGTGAAAAGAGGCATGCGGCTCGGACGGAATGCCTTTCTGCACAAGCTGATCGATTCATTGTACTACCGCACCGAGACCGATTTCAAGCGCGGTACCTTCCGGGTGACCGGCGATACGGTGGACGTGTTCCTGGCCTATGCCGATAATGCCGTACGCCTGTATTTCTGGGGCGAAGAGATCGAACTGATCGAGCTGATCGACCCGTTTTCGGGCAAGAAGATATCGGAACTGGACGATTTTGTGATCAATCCGGCCAACCTGTTCGTAACCACCCGCGAACGCCTGAAAAATGCCGAGTATGCCATCCGCGACGACCTGACCGCACAGGTGGAATATTTCGATAAAGAGCAGAAGTTCCTGGAGGCTAAACGCCTGAAACAGCGCGTGGAGTATGACCTGGAGATGATCAAGGAACTGGGCTACTGCAGCGGCATCGAAAACTATTCACGCTATTTCGACGGACGGAAGCCCGGCAGCCGGCCCTTCTGCCTGCTCGATTATTTCCCTGAAGATTATATGATGGTAGTGGACGAGAGCCACGTGACCATTCCCCAGATACGCGCCATGTACAACGGCGACCGCCTGCGCAAGACCAACCTGGTGGATTTCGGTTTCCGCCTGCCTTCGGCGCTGGACAACCGTCCGCTTACCTTTGATGAGTTCGAGGGTAAAATAAACCAGATGATCTTTGTGAGTGCCACTCCCGGAGATTACGAACTGCAGATGACCCAGGGCGAGGTGGTGGAACAGGTGATCCGTCCTACAGGTATCGTGGACCCCGTGATCGACATTCGTCCCAGCGGGAACCAGATCGACGACCTGCTCGAGGAGATCGAGAAACGTGCCCACAAGGACGAGCGCGTACTGGTGACCACCCTTACCAAACGCATGGCCGAAGAGCTTACCAAGTACATGGCCAAGGTGAACATCCGCTGCCGTTACATCCACAGCGAGGTGGACACCCTGGAACGCGTGGAGATACTGCGGGACCTGCGCCTGGGTGTGTTCGACGTGCTCATTGGCGTAAACCTGCTGCGCGAAGGCCTTGACCTGCCGGAAGTAAGCCTGGTGGCCATACTGGACGCCGATAAAGAGGGCTTCCTGCGCAACCAGCGCTCACTGATACAGACCATCGGGCGTGCCGCGCGTAACGTGAACGGTACCGTGATCATGTATGCCGATAAGATCACCGACAGCATGCAGCGGGCCATCGATGAAACGGAACGCCGCCGCGAGAAACAGATACGCTACAACGTAGAGCATCATATCGTTCCCAAACAGGCCAGATCGGACAAGGAACGCATTATGAACCAGACCATCGTGGGCAGCGCCAATAAGAACAGGGAGAAAAAAGGCGGTTCCTATGTACAGCCTGACGAGATCCGTGTGGCCGCCGAAGAGAGTAAAGTGGACTACCGCAGTAAGGAAGATATCCAGAAAGCCATTGAACGTACGCGCAAGGCCATGGAAAAAGCGGCCCGGGAACTGGACTTTATTTCCGCTGCCGAACTGCGCGACCAGATGTTCGAGCTGCAGAAACTGGCAGGGGAGTTCAAATCCTGAGGAAGAAAAATTATTTCCAGTATAACTAAATAAGAATTTCCTTATTTTATGGGGTTTTTATGTTCAAAAGGAAAAATCCTGTGTCGTTATTAGGATTTTCCCTATTTGTTTTTTAGTTTTACTTTAATTACTTTGTATTCGTGGATAAATTAAACCTGCCCCTGTGGGCATGGAAAGGGTTAATTATTATCCATAACATATGAAAGTAGCAAAAATGAGCATTGCCGTACTGGCGATCGGAATGGCGCTGACTTCCTGCCGGAAAGGAGAAGACACGCTGCAAGACAACGTAGGAACTGCGAACATCGAAAAGGATTCGCCGACCATGCTGAGAGTAAAGACCTGGTATTATTATCCTGCGACACCAAATAGACCAACGGCGATATGGTATTGTTCAGGCATGCCGACAAACTGCATGTCCACTGTCACTATTACGCCGAAGGACCTGGTGGTGTTCGATGACATCTTCAATGCCCTCGATGACAACGATTATGCCGAAGTGCTGAACATTGTACAGGCGAAAGGACAGGAAGTGAAGAACGTGATCGGTAACGACCTGCACGATGCGGTGATGAACGGCACGCTGAAGCTAAGCTACAAGGGACAGAGCCCCGATGGAGCGGGCGAGGACCTGTACCTGCTGTTCACAGACAATGTAGGGAACATCGATGCGGTTATACCGGTCAACAAGTAAGGGGCAACACACAAACGGGGGCTTGGGTAAGCCTCCGTTTCTTAATTTTTAATACAGATGAGCGTACGCATACTATTTATATTCATACTGATCTTTTTCCTTGCTGCCTGTAGGAAAAAGGGGCGGGTACCGGTTCCGCATTCAGACAAGCGCCTCGTCGCGGTGGACAGCTTTGAAATTCAGACCGGTTTTACTCCCATGTATATGTATTCCGGGTATTTTGAGGAGAATGACAGCGGTTACCTGTACCTGGCCAACCTGCTGGTGCACGATTCCATCCATTTTTATACGTACCCGGGCCTGGAAAAACGCAGGGTAATTCCCCTGAAAACCGTCAAGGACCTGGGGTATGAGCTGTACAATATCCAGGTGGCCAGCCCCGATTCGGTTATGCTCATGGGACGTTATCACAATATCCTGTTCACAGTTGACGATAAAGGCAATATTATCAATAAGCGTGACCTGGTTTCTCTCTGTGATGCCGATTCGTTTTATATAGAGCTGGACCTGCTGCGGGGAGGGAACCAGAACATCTTTACATTCGGGGGCAAGCCTTACCTGCTGCTGAATGCGGCAAACAGCAGTATCAAGCCGTATCCTTCCGGTTCGCTGAAAGATGCGTTCCGTTATTACGGCAGTCGTTATACAGACCCTATGCTGGCCCTGTATTCTCTTACAGAGCATACACTGCGGCTTGATTCTCTTGCTTTGTTCCGTCCGCTGAACCCCGAAGGGAAACTGATGCCAGTCAATATATTTTACGACTATACACGTTTTCGGAATAAGGTGCTCATTACCTCTTTGTACAGTGATACTCTTTATATGATAGATCCAGAGTCTCTGACGCTTGAAAAGACAGTGCAAATACGGTTTTCCGGCATAGAAAAATTAGGCATCGACGCAGCACCCATCTCAGAAGAGAATCTCAAAAATTCATCAGTGTTATTTGCGGAAAGTGTGATGAAAGGTGGTCATGTGAGTCACATGATTACCGACCACGAAAATAAGTATGTTTTCGTTGCGGTTGCGCACAAAAGATCGAAGGATGATATCGAAAAGAAGACGTACAAAGGATTAACATTTATAGTCCTCGATGAAAACCTGGAACAGATCGATGAGGAACTTTTTTTCAGCCCGACCACGGATGCCGGCTTTATTATACCTGTAAGCAATGGTCTGTTGTTCTCACTTGACATGCCGAATAACCCGAATTTCAACGAAACCAAAGCCCGCTTCGCCCTGTACCGTTATGAATAAAAGTATCTTTATTTTGTTTACGGTCTTCCTGGCCGCTGCCTGCGGGAATAAAGGGAAGTCACCCGTACCACATTCAGACAAGCGCCTTATCGCGGTAGACAGTTTTGAGATACAGACCGGCTTTACGCCCTTCCATCTGTATTCAGGTTTTGTAGAGGTAGGCGATAGCGGTTATCTCTACCTGGCCAATCTCCTGGTTCATGATTCCCTCCACTTTTATACCTATCCCGGGCTGAAAAAACGGAAAAGCATACCCCTCAAAACCATTATAGATAGGGGATATGAACTCTATAACATCCAGGTGGCCAGCCTCGATTCCATTATGTTCCTGGGCAGGTATCACAATATCCTGTTCACCATTGACGACAAGGGGGATATCATCAACGAACGTGATCTGGAACCCTTGTGTGATGCAGATTCTTTTCATGTAGACCTTGATCTGCTGAAGGGAGATCATCAGAACGTGTTTATGTTCAATGGTAAACCGTACCTGCTGTTTAATGCCGCAAACAGTGGCATTAAACCTCATCCCACAAGATCAACCATAGAGATCGCACGCAAATTTTATGGCAGCCGTTACCTCGACCCTTCACTTGCTCTGTATTCCCTTACCGATGGCACACTCCGGTTTGATGATCTCGCCCTGTTCCGCCCCTTGAATCCCAAAGGAGAACTCATGCCGGTCAATATGTTCTATGATTATTGTCGTTTCAAAGACAAGGCGCTCATTACTTCCGCATATAGTGATACACTTTATGTGGTAAACCCTGAACATCTGACGCTTGAACAGACCATTCCGATGCGATTTTCCGCAGTAGAAAAATTAGGCGTTCCTGCTACGCCGATCTCCCCGGAAAACCTATCAAACTCTTCCCGGTTGTTTACGGAAAGTATGATGCAGGGTGGCTATCTCTGCAACCTATTTGCAGACCGTAAAAACAATTATGTGTTTATTACCGCTCTGTATCCAAAAACGAAAGAGGATATTCAAAAGGAAACGTACAAGGGTGTTGCATTTATAATCCTTGACGAGAACCTGAAACAGATGGACGAGGAACATTTCTTCCATCCAACCACGGATGCAGGGTTCGTTATCCCCGTCAGCAACGGAATACTGTTCTCTCTGAATATGCCTGCGAATCCCAACTTTAGTGAAACCAAAGCCCGCTTTGCCCTGTACCGTTATGAATAAGACCATTACTATACTTTTTTTCGTTCTCCTCCTTGCGTCCTGCGGGACGAAGCCGGATGCACGCACAGAGAAACTGAACACCTACCTCAAAGAGCAGTTCAAAGCAAAAACGGACACCAGCTGGCGGGGGATCGTGGTGCTGACCATGAATGGCTGTTTTTCCTGCAACCGCTATTTCCTGGAGACCATGACCAGGCAGCCCGATCTCTCAGGCTATGCCGTACTTGTGTCCGCCTCTGCCGGTACCATCCCTCCGAAGGCATACGAAGGGAAACAGGCCGTGATCGTATGGAAGGACTACCAGGACCGCTTCTACGATACGCAGCTGATGAAATCCTCCGGGATCATATACCTCAGGCAGGGCGTCGTAGATACCATTGTGGACCTGCGTTCCGAAGGACTGGAACAGCAGCTGGAATATATGCGGCAGCAGTTTACAACGGAGTGAACAGGAAAACACATCCCGGACCGGCAGGTATCTCTTTTCTTTTGTAATTTACTGGTATTTAATTCAATGAATGGTTTGTTGAGATTTTAGTATCTTGTACTTTTAAAACCTGATTGGATGAGAACATTAATTGTACTTGCATGTTCCCTGACCCTTATGCTCTTTTCTGTACGCGGTACCGCACAGGTACAGGCCGTACATAACCCGGACGAGATCATGGTCATGCTGAGACCCGGTTACAACTCCGGGCATTTCCTGGAAGAGATCAACAGCCGCGGCTTCCTGGGCAGTTTCCGGGTAAAACAGGTGCTTTCGGAGCGCTATCGTCCCTGGACGGACTTGCTGCGGGTATGTACACCTTGCTTGTAAGCGGTAAAGATGCACAGGGCAGCTATAAAATACAGGTGATCCGCTAAAAATATTTTCAGTTTCCGTGAGAACCATGATGCATATGTGTCATGAAATTCCTATTTTTTTGTCATTAAAATGACGAAAAAAATGGCAGAATCAGCTGTAAAGGGCCGCGGAGCCCAGCATAACCCGGCAAATTCCTATCTCAAAAACCGCACGGAAGCCGATGAAGGAGAGGAACTGAAAGGCGGGGACACGGTATACCTGCAGGAAACGGCAAAGGGTATCGTAAACAAGATAAACAGTCCCGACCTGCGCAATATGCTCAGCATGAATCCCTACCAGGGCTGTGAGCACGGCTGTGTATACTGTTATGCACGGCCCACGCACGAATATTACGGGTACAGCGCCGGTATCGATTTCGAGAACAAGATCATTGTAAAGCACAATGCCGCCCGCCTGCTCCGGGCCCACTTTGAGAAAAAGACCTGGAAACCGGCCCCGATCGCCTTGTCGGGGAATACCGACTGCTACCAGCCGGCGGAGAAAAAGTTCGGCATAACCCGGCAGATACTGGGAGTATGCCTCGAGTACGGCAATCCCGTGAGCATCATTACCAAGAATGCACTTATCCTGCGCGACCTGGACCTGCTGCAGGAACTGGCCTCAAAGAACCTGGTGCACGTGGCCGTGTCGGTGACCACCCTGGACGAAGATGTGCGGCGTATCCTGGAACCCCGCACGGTAACGGGTCAGCGCCGCCTGGGTGTGATCCGGGAGCTTACAAAGGCCGGGGTGCCTGCCATGGTAATGGCCGCTCCCATGATCCCTTTCCTGAACAGTGACGAACTGCCCGAAATACTGAAACAGGCTGCCGACCACGGAGCCCTTGAGGCCGGTTTTACCGTAGTGCGCCTCAACGGACCCATCGGCGAAATATTCGAGACCTGGTGCGATACTTTCATCCCTGATAAAAAAGACCGTATCCTGGAACGTATACGCGAAATGCACGGCGGTTCCCTTGAAGACCGCCGCAGTCACATACGCATGCGGGGCGAAGGCGAGTTCGCCCGGGTACTGGGCGATACTTTCCGGCTTTTCCGGCAGAAGTATTTTGCAGACCGTCAGCTTCCCGAATTCGATTATACGCAGTTCAGCGTCCCGGGCAACGGGCAGCTTTCCCTTTTTTAGACAGGAATAGGTTTTTACGGCCGAAAGTGTTTTTTTTGTTCCCTTACAACATCTCATGAGAACGCATTTTCTGACCGATAAAAAAACGGGCCTGCTCGTATTTGTACTCTTACTGGTACTGGTCTTTTTTTTCCTGCAGTTTCATGTGATCGCACTGTATGAGCCCGGCGGCATTCATTTTATACGCCAGGTGGACAGCCTTAATTTTATTAAGTACTACCGCGACCACGGTATGCATTTCTTCCGTACCGGGTCTTACTGCCTCGACTCCGTTGACGGGCGCGGCGCCTGCGAGTTCCCGCTGATGTACTACCTGATCGCCGGGTACGAAAATGTATTCGGTGAGAACATCTTCCTGCTGCGCTGGGTGTACCTGGCCATCACCACCCTGGGACTGACGGCTTTTTTCCGCGCGGTGAACGAACGCATCGCCTTCTGGCCCCTGGCCATTGTCCTTACATTCATACTGTACGGTTCGGCCATTATTGTATACTATGCCAATAACTACCTGCCCGACACCTGTGCCTGGGGTTTTATGCTCTGCGGTTTCTACGCGGCAGGCCGTTATATTTCGGACCAAAAGAAAAAGTGGCTGCTGGCCGGCTTTATCGTTTTTACCTGGGCAGCCCTGCTGAAGCCGACCTTCCTTATTGCCTACGGATCGGTCACAGGCGGTCTTTTCCTTGAGTATTTCCTCGTAAAGCGCGGTAGCCTGCGCAGCTTTGTCGGGAAATACGGGGCCTGGATGGCGGCCTTCGGATTGGGTACCGTGCTGGTACTGCTCTGGAGCCGGCACATCAATGTGTATAACGAACAGTATCATAATTCCTATTTTCTTACCCAGGCTGCCCCCATCTGGAAAGTGACCCCGGAGTTCAAGGCCGAGGTGTTCGATTATATAGGCAATTACTGGTGGGACAGCTATTATCCCAGACCTGTGTTCTATGTGTTCGGGGTGCTGATACTGGCCGGGTTCATCGCTTACCGGAAAGCGGAAAAATGGCTGTATTTCACATCTGTGCTGGCCTGGCTGGGTATGGGACTTTACTTTGTCCTGTTCTTTGCCCAGTTCAAGGACCACGACTATTATTTTATGCTGGTGTCCTTTGCCTTTTTTACCAGTGTGTTCAACGGGGCGCTGGCACTTTACAACCTGCTGCCCAATCGCTGGATACATGGGGCATTGACGCTTACGCTCGCAGGGTTTGCCGTAAACAGTTATATACAGGTAAAAGACCGTATCGGGTATCGTTACAACCTGCCCGATAACCTGTACTACACGGCTGTGTATAATAAGCTGCACCATTCGGAGGAATTTCTGCAGAAAGCCGGTGTGGACCCTTCGGTGCCGGTGATCGTAATGGTAGACCATGCCCGCAATACCGGGCTCTTTGCCCTGCGCCGCTACGGATGGCCCATCTACGGCACTACGCAGCAGGAGTTCGAACGCCTGGAATCGCTGGCCAATTCTGAATCAGACCGGGCCTGCCTGGTACTTACCGGGGATTCTTTATTGCAGAAAACCCGGCTTCAGCCTTTCCTGGGGCAGAAACTGGGTTCTGAAAATGGGGTGAGCATATTCCGCTTTGCGGATATGTACCGGGAACGTGCGGCGCAGCAACGCAGCCGGCGGCCTTAAAGATTGCTGATATTGTGTCCCAGCTTATTCTTCTTGGTCTCGAGATAAAAACGGTTGTACTGGTTCGGCTCCACCTGGATGGGAATGTTCTCCACGATCTCCAGTCCGTAGCCGATGAGGCCCACGCGTTTTTTCGGGTTATTGCTCAGTAATTTCATTTTGTGTACCTGCAGATCGCGGAGGATCTGTGCACCTACGCCGTAGTCGCGCTGATCGGCCTGGAATCCCAGTTCCAGGTTAGCTTCCACGGTGTCCATGCCCTGTTCCTGCAGGCGGTAGGCCTTCAGTTTGTTCAGCAGCCCGATACCGCGTCCTTCCTGCTGCATGTACAGAACCACGCCTTTGCCGGCCTCTTCGATCATCTGCATGCTCTTGTGAAGCTGTGGTCCGCAGTCGCAGCGGCAGCTTCCGAAGATATCGCCGGTAGCACAGGAGCTGTGTACGCGTACCATAATGGGTTCATCGGGTTCCCAGCTGCCTTTTACCAGGGCCATGTGCACTTCGCCGGTAGTGGTCTGCTCGTAGGCGTGCAGTTCAAAATCGCCGTACTGTGTGGGCATCTGCACGATCTCTGTTTTATAGATCAGGGTTTCGTGCTTGATGCGGTAGGCCACCAGGTCGGCAATGGAAATGATCTTGAGGTCGAAGCGTTTGGCGATCTCTGCCAGTTCGGGCAGGCGGGCCATGGTACCGTCGGCATTCATGATCTCTACCAGTACTCCGGCAGGTTCAAACCCGGCCAGGCGGGCAATGTCGATGGTGGCCTCGGTGTGCCCGGTACGGCGCAGTACGCCGCCGCGCTTGGCCTTCAGCGGGAAAATGTGCCCCGGTTTGGCAAAATCTTCCGGACGGGTGCCCGGGTCGATCAGTGCCTGTATGGTCTTGGCGCGGTCGTGCACACTGATGCCGGTGCTGCAACCCTTGCCGATAAGGTCGATGGAAACGGTGAACGGTGTGGCGTGCAGGCTGGTATTGTCCTGGACCATCAGCTCCAGCTTCAGCTCTTCGGCACGGTCTTCGATGATCGGTGCGCAGATGAGTCCGCGCCCGTGCGTGGCCATAAAGTTGATGATCTCGGGCGTCACATTGCGTGCCGCGGTAATAAAATCGCCTTCGTTCTCGCGGTCTTCGTCGTCAACTACTATAATTACCTTGCCATTTTTGATGTCTTCAATGGCTTCTTCGATACTGTTTAATTTAAATTCGGACATACCCCGTTAAAAATTTGCTGCAAAGGTACTAAATAAATATGTGCTCTTTTATCAATAATTCTTATGAGCGCTGTGTACCGTGCAACATGGGAACGAACCGGAAATCGCCCATTTCGGTCTGTGTATAGCTGCCGTCGGCCTGTTTTTCCACCAGGATCATTTTCTGCTGTTCGCCTTCGCCGAAGGGAATGCTCATTCGTCCGCCGGGAGCCAGTTGTTCCAGCAGGGCTTCCGGAATTACAGGCGCGGCCGCGGTGATCACGATCTTCTGGAAGGGTGCGTAACCCGGCAGTCCTTTATACCCGTCGCCGAATACCATTTTGGGCGCATAACCCAATGTTTCGAGGAATACTCGGGTCTTGTCAAAAAGCTCTTTCTGTCTTTCGATGGAGTACACCTTTGCCCCGCACTCGAGCAGTACGGCGGCCTGGTAACCGCTTCCGGTACCGATCTCCAGCACTTTATCGCCTTTTCTGATGTTCAGCATCTGGGTCTGGAAGGCCACGGTATAGGGTTGAGAGATGGTCTGCCCGGCCGCGATGCGCAGGGCCATGTCCTTATAGGCCAGTTCCTTCAGGGCCGAATCCACGAAGAGATGCCTGGGTATCTTCTCAATGGCCTGCAATACCTTTTCATCACTGATGCCCTTATCCCTCAGTACCTGCACCAGTTGCCTGCGCATGCCCTTTTCCGTGTATCCGTCCTGTTTCAACATAGTGCAAAAGTACGTTTCCTTCGGCATAGAACGTGTACCTGCGCATTGCATATTTAACACTTTTCTGTTTAAATTGATTTCACTTTACAGCCTTCGGGTACGGCGCGGCTTCATACATTTGGGCAACAATTATACGTATGGCCAAGCAAATGAGAATCGGCGTGTGGGGTGCGGGACACCTCGGGAAGATACATATCCGCATCCTGAAAGACCTGGAAGAGTTCAAGCTGATCGGTTTTTTCGATGCCAGCGAAGAGGTACGCCGCAGCGTTTCCGAAAGCCTGGGCGTAAAGGCCTACGATTCTTCAGATGCCCTGCTCGGGGAGGTAGACTGTGCCGATATCGTTACACCCACGCTGTACCATTATGAATATGCATCGGCCGCCGTACGCCGCTTTAAGCACGTGTTTGTGGAAAAACCCTTTACCGATAATGTAAAGGAAGCCCGTATACTGCTGGACCTCGCACACGAAGCCAAGGTAATGGTTCAGGTAGGTCACGTGGAACGTTTTAATCCCGCTTTTTCGGCCGCACTGCCTTACCTGGGCAAGATCGGCTTTATCGAGGGGCACCGCCTGGCACAGTTCAATCCGCGTGGTACGGATGTTTCGGTGGTACAGGACCTGATGATCCACGACATCGACATTGTGCTGAGCGTGGTGCGCAGCAAGGTGCGTAAAATTCATGCCAATGGAGTGGCCATCGTAAGCGAGACCCCGGATATCTGCAATGCCCGCATCGAGTTCGAGAACGGTTGTGTGGCCAATCTTACGGCCAGCCGCATTTCGATGAAGAACATGCGTAAGATGCGCTTTTTCCAGAAAGATGCTTATGTAAGTGTCGATTTCCTGGAAAAGCAGGCCGAAATACTGCGCCTGAGCGATATCGAAGGAGAGCCCGATCCCTTCAGTCCCGTGCTGGACCTGGGCCCCGGCAAGCCTAAAAAACAGATATGGTTCAGTAAACCCGATATTTCGGAAGTGAATGCCATCAAAGAAGAGCTGCTTTCTTTCCATAAAGCCGCCACAACGGGCCAGGAGCCGCCGGTTACGGCATTTGACGGACTGCGTGCGGTAGAGACTGCCTCGCTTATTTCCGAAAAGATAAAGGCTGCTGTGTCCTGATGCAATAATTTTACGTTACGGCGTTTTATCAGTGTCATTTAATTAGCTTTGCACCATGCGCCAGTTTTACCTATTTCGTAATACGCTCATTGTATCGGCACTGATACTTGCCGGCAGCAGCTTTTTACCTTCCTGCGCCAAGCAGAAGACAGAGAACGCCGCCTGGCTCCGTGTCGACAGCATTCATTTTACCACTACGGAAGCCACCCAGGGTACGGCCCGCCAGGACCTGCGCGATCTTTGGGTATATGTGAACGATAACCTGCAGGGAACCTACCAGGTGCCCTTTAAAGTACCCGTGATCATGGAGGGCAACCATAGCGTTATCCTGGCCCCCGGTATCCTGCTCAACGGTATGTCCGGTTCACGCCCGCTGTATACGGCGGTGAAGCCCTATTACGGCAGCATGACCTTTGTACCGGGCGATACCATTGTATATAACCCGGTGTTCGCCTACGATACCACCGTTACCTTTGCCTACCTCGAAAGCTTTGAGCAGGGCAGCCTTTCCCTGTACAAAACCGTGTACAGCACGGGCGATTTTACCTCGGTAAGCGGAGGCAGCGACCCCTATGAGGGCAATAACTGCGGACTGCTGAGCCTGAATACCGGTGATGCCAGTGCCTATGCCGAAGCTGCTACCATAGACCCCTACATATTCCCGAAAGACGGACGGGGCATTTACCTGGAGATGCATTATAAATGCAATACGGACTTTATCGTGAAAATACGCGGTGTGGGTGCCGACGGCTCTACGGCCGATTTCGACATAGGCGGCGTATATTCCAGCGATAACAAATGGAAAAAGATCTATTTTACCCTTACCCCCAGGGTGGTGGAGTACTCGCTGGGCAATAAATTCCACCTGATGTACCGCATCAACCGCAATACAGACATAGGCGATCAGCGCCTGTACGTAGACAATATCAAAATCCTTTACTAAGGCGTGAAGTCTGCATACCGGTTCACATATATCATTTCCGACTGGCTGGGAAGCCTCACGGCATGGATCATCCTGTATGTATTCCGGAAAACGGTGATCGAGCCGGAACTGTACGGCATGCCTGTAGAGCTGATGCCGGACCTGAATTTCTGGCTGGGCGTGCTGCTTATCCCGGTTTTCTGGTGCATCCTGTTCTGGATCGCAGGCTTTTACGATGAACTTAACGGCCGTTCCCGGCTGCGTGAATTTGCACAGAGCATGCTGTTGCTGCTGTCGGGCGGGGTACTGGTATTCTTTCTTGTAATGCTCGACGACGTGATCCCTTCCTATGCGGCCTATTACCGGCAACTGGGCCTGTACCTGGCAGCAATGTTCGTACTCACGTACCTGCCCCGTTTTTTTATTACTACTGCGCTGAACCGCCGTATAAGCCGCGACAGGGCAGGTATCATTACCCTGCTGATCGGTTCGGGGAGCATCGCCAGGGACCTGTACCAGGAGATCATTTCCGAAAAAGTGCCCACAGGCCGAAAAATTCTCGGGTTTATTTCTGAAAGTGAAACAGAGCAGGCCCGGGATGTAGAATTTTGCCCCGCATTGGGGAATCTTTCGCAACTGAAAGAGGTAGTAATAGAAAGATCGGTACAGGAAGTGATCATCGCTACCGATGAGATCGGGAAAGCACTGCTGCAACAGCTCATCACCGAGCTGTACGCGCTGGACGTGCATATCAGCGCAGTGCCCGATATGAACGACTTCCTGATGGGCTCTGTGCGCTATTCCAGTGTGCACGGCACTGCCCTTGTAGAAGTATCGGCCGTACAGATGCCGCTCTGGCAACGGAATATAAAGCGCCTTATCGATGTGTTTGCCTGCGTATCGGCCCTGCTGCTGCTGGCACCGGTATTTGCCCTGGTGGCGCTGTGCATCTACATAAGCGACCGTGGGCCCGTGTTCTATATGCAGGAACGGGTAGGCCTTAAGGGCCGGCCTTTCCGTATACTTAAGTTCCGCTCTATGTACCAGGACGCCGAACAGGCAGGCCCCGCACTTTCGAGCGACCGTGACCCGCGTATTACGCCTGTAGGCCGGATACTGCGCAAGTACCGCCTGGACGAAATACCGCAGTTCCTGAATGTGCTGCGCGGCGATATGAGCCTGGTGGGGCCGCGTCCCGAACGGGCCTTCTTTATTGAGCAGATCGTGGAAAAGGCCCCGCAGTACCACCTGCTGCACCGCGTACGGCCGGGTATTACGTCCTGGGGTATGGTCAAATACGGCTATGCCGAAAATGTGGACCAGATGATCAAACGCATGCGGTACGATATACTTTATATTGAGAATATGTCACTCCTGCTTGATTTCAAGATACTTATCTATACCGTGCGGACCATACTCAAAGGGGCCGGGAAATAAAAAAGCCGCTTTTTCAGCGGCTTTCCGGTTAAATGCCACACAGGGCATTAAACAGATTCTTTGCAGGTATAACCTGCTGCTTCAGTCGCATCTACTGCCAGACCATACTCAGAGCTTGAGTCATAGTCCTTTTCGCAGAGACGGACCTCAGGTGAATTTTCCTTTGTACATACTTTACATTTTGTACATGCTGCCAGGCTTACCACTCCGGCCACTGCGATAAATAATGCTACTTTTTTCATAGTTCTTCGTTTTTGGTTAGGTATAGTTCAAGTATGGTGCCAAAAAAAAGCTGCGTTAAGGTATTTTAACGTATAACAGCCGGTAATGGAGAGTGTTTTACCTGTATACGAAAAAGGACAGGCATAAAAAAAGTCCGTTCACAGGAACGGACTTACATGGTTTTACGTTTTACTTACAGCGATTCTTTGCAGGTATAGCCATTACCTTCGGCAACGTCAACGGCAAAGCCGTATTCGGTTGAGCTGTCGTAATCTTTTTCGCAGATACGGATCTCCGGGGAGTTCTCTTTGGTGCATACTTTACATTTTGTGCATGCTGCCAGGCTTACCACTCCGGCCACGGCTACGAATAACGCTACTTTTTTCATGTTCTATGTGTTATTTTTGGTTATACATTAATAATACCACCTGTAAAGCTTAGAAAGATTCGGTGCAGTTATAGCCATTGGCCTCGGCGGCGTCAACGGCCAGGCCGAACTCGGTTTCTGAACCATAATCTTTTTCACAGAGACGTACCTCGGGCGAACTTTCCTTGGTGCACACCTTACATTTGGTACATGCGGCCATGCTCAGCATACCTGCTGCAGCTACGAATAATGCTACTTTCTTCATAGTTATCATTGTTTTTGTTACTCCTAATCCGTACCTGCCGTCCTGTACCTTTTCCGGGATTGGCGTGGACAGGGTGGCAGATGTGTTCATACAGCAGTGAAACGAGGATGAACCCGGAAATGTTCAGGCAAAGTACAAAAAAATACAGGAGTCACAAAACAAAAGCCAAAAACAGGTCCCCAAAACCGTTTTCAGAACAGGGAACTGTTTTTTTTGAAGGCTGGATAAAGAGGTTCCCGTCTAAAATTTCTTTCTTTGCCAAAAACAAAACAGGAATGATAAGATCAGTTGCAGTTATAGGAAGCGGCACCATGGGCAATGGTATCGCACACGTATTTGCCCAGTACGGTTACGATGTACTTATGGTAGATATTGCACAGGCCGCCCTGGACAAGGCCCTGGCCACCATCGGTAAGAACATGGCGCGCCAGGTGGAAAAAGGCAGTATAAGCGAAGAGACCAAAAATGCAGCCCTGGGACGTATACGCACGTCTACGGAATACGGCAGCGAGCTTTCGGCCTGCGACCTGGTGGTGGAGGCCGCTACAGAAAATCCCCAGATCAAGTTCGATATTTTCCGTCACCTGGATTCCATCTGCAAGCCCGAAGCGATTCTTGCCTCCAATACATCGAGTATCTCTATCACAAAGATCGCCGGCGTAACTTCACGTCCTGACAAAGTGATCGGCATGCACTTTATGAATCCCGTACCCGTGATGAAGCTCGTAGAGGTGATCCGCGGTTACAGTACCAGCAATGAAGTGTGTGCGGCGGTAATGCAGATGTCGCAGTCACTGGGCAAGGTACCGGTAGAGGTGAATGATTACCCCGGCTTTGTGGCCAATAAGATACTGATGCCGATGATCAACGAGGCCATTATTACGCTGCACGAGGGCGTAGCCGGCGTGGAGGAGATCGATACGGTAATGAAGCTGGGTATGGCGCATCCGATGGGACCGCTGCAACTGGCCGATTTCATAGGGCTCGATGTGTGCCTGGCCATATTAAAGGTATTGCAGGACGGATTTGGTAACCCGAAATATGCACCCTGCCCGCTGCTGGTGAATATGGTTACGGCCGGCAAGCTGGGCGCCAAGAGCGGCGAAGGCTTCTATATCCATACGCCGGGCAGCAAGGAGCTGAAGGTAGCACCGAACTTTACACGATAGTATGGCTACTATATATAATGGAGAGCCATGGTTTGCGGTTGCGGACCATGGCTTTTTTATTTCGCTGCACCCCGGACTACCGGACAATCGGACTCTATACTACCGGACTTTCGGAACTTTCGGACTACCGGACAATCGGACTACCGGACAATCGGACTACCGGACTATCAAACTCCGGACCACCGGACCTTTCAAGGAAGCCCGTAATACGGGGGCATAGCGGGAACGAAGCCTGAAATTTTTCATGCTGAACAGCAGTCTGTTGTGTAAAAAGGGCAAAAAAAGTTTTGCAAAAGATTTGCGGAATGAAAAAAGCCCTTACCTTTGCAGCCCGATTCGATGATACCGCAAGGGGTTTGAGAGGAGGAGGCGTTCATTGGGAGTTTGGAAAGCGGGCGTAAAAACCTGCGGAAGGTAGGGGAAGATAGGAGGAGTAAGGATGAAAAAAAGATTAAGAAAAAGTGAAGAAAAATTTGGCAGATGAAAAAAGTTTTGTACCTTTGCAACCCCAAAACGAGGGAATAACTGGAACGAGAGATTGTTTGAGTTAGAC